>OCVQ010000066.1_pt1 | contig 86749 bp, 136 predicted proteins | sample 1539061 | NCBI WGS metagenome assembly OCVQ01 (sample SAMEA3355526, study PRJEB22509) | marine metagenome | biome: marine; feature: river plume; material: water | place: USA | collected 2010-08-08 | depth 0.5 m | reverse complement strand
TAGAAAAAGATGTTGCACTGGTTGTAGACATCCATCACCATTGGGTAAACAGTGGAGGAGAATATATTGAACCAACGGACGATAGGGTTAAACGAGTTATTGATAGCTGGCGTGGTGTTCGGCCTGTTATTCACTACAGCGTATCTAGAGAGGATTTACTGGCCGGCGAAGCAACAGATGTCCGTCCAGACTTTGGATCCCTAATTAATAGAGGATTTAAAAAGGCAAAACTTCGCGCACACAGCGACTATATGTGGAACAGCGCAGTCAACGAATGGGCCGCTACTTTTAGATCACAATTCGACATCATGGTAGAGGCAAAGTGTAAAAACTTGGCTAGTATACCGTTCGAGGAATCAGCAGGTTAATGAGCAGAGATATTTGGGTAATCAGTGACACACATTTTAATCACGCCAATATGTTAAAGTTCACAGACTGGACAGGGGAGTTGACCCGTCCGGGATTTCGTGATGTTGAGCATATGGATGAAATGCTGATGGACAACTGGAATAGTGTTGTCAAACCTGGTGATAAAGTTTATCACTTGGGTGATGTCGTAATGGGTCCAGATCCTGAAGGTTGGATGAAAAAGAACTGGAATAAACTAAACGGTCAAAAGCGTTTGATTGTTGGCAATCATGATAACATCAAAATGCTAAGTAGTGGCGGATGGTTTAGCAAAGTGGAACTATGGCGTCCTTTCATATCATTCGGCCTACTGTTCAGCCATGTACCACTACACGAAGGTAGTCTAATACGCCCTAAGAGTGCAGATGGTGATACACCAGTAGATAAAGACAACCCTGAACTGTGGACATCTGTAATTAATGTTCATGGGCATATACACAGCAATCCCAGTCCAGCGGGACCTTATCGGTGTGTATGTGTGGAACAGATTAATTATACGCCAATCAATATTGAAGAATTAAGGATTTGGTAAATGAGTGAATGGATAAAAAGAGTAATGAATAATTCAGCAGATACTCTATTTAAAGAGTACATTGATGCATGGAATGATCGTGATACATTTGAACTTGGGCGTATGTTCCATGACAATGTAACATTGCGTGATTGGGAAGTAGAAGTCACTGGTCGTGACAGCGTGATTGGTGCAAACGCAAATATCTGGGCGGCTGTTCCTGATATTAAAATCCGTGTTAAGCATACAGCATTTAATCCAGATACTAAAAAAATCTTTGGACGCATTCAAGTGTATAGTGCGCAACAAAACTTTACAATTAATGTTATTGACGTATTGACACTTGAAGATGGTAAGATTATTCAAGTAAGTGCGTATAAACAGTAACTATGAAATATATTTTAAATTGGCCCAGTGGTGGAGGTGGTGATTTTATACTTGCCTTGATATCTATCGCCAAAGGATGGAATACAGAAATAATACATTTGCACAGATTAAATGCATGGAACCATATGTCTAGCAGTGTATTAAAATATCGTACATTTAAATATTACGATGATCTTGAAAAGCATCAAGAACTTTATGATAATATGCCAGATGAACATGTATTGCAGACACATACATTGCGTGAATTAAAAATAAACACTGACGATAATACAACCGCCGTCAATATATACGTTGATGGCATCTTTCAAGAAACGTTTATTGGAGTATTATGGAAATTTAAGACAGAGCCGATAGATGAAAACGAAGGTATCAATCACATTTACAAAGAGAATGGGTTCATTGAAGGCGCTGTTAATCTTAGTTATGAAAAATTAATAGTTCAACAAGATGAAACGGAAATAATGCGATTATTTAAAGCATTTAATACTGATATCGTCAATATTGATATTATCAAACACGCATTGTATCTATACCATAACAAAAATATTAAACTATTACAAATAGCACATAATGAAAACAATATTAATAGGAAAGCATTTAGTGATATATTAAACATGGATGATTTAATATTTTCCCTTGAACAGCCCATGCGTAAAACATTAGAAGATCAAATATCACTGCGTGAGTATTTGCCAAGCACAGGATTTAAAATTAAATGAGACGCCCTGGCTGGACATTTAATATTAAAGACAAGATACGGGTGTATCCTGACAGAACCAGGATAATCGAAAAAGAAATTACCACATGGCTTCATAATAATACGTCTGGTTATTATGATTATAATTTTCCTGAACTTTATGTTTTCTTGGAAAATTCAGAAGATGCTATGATCTTCAAACTAAAATTTGGCGAATATATCGAGTCAGTATAAATACCCATAGCAGAGGGTGTATCGCCATGAAAATAGACGAAATCTATAAACTAAAGCGTTTAGCTGGTATTATTGACAAAGAAGGCAATACTGTTGACGGTGACGACGAGTCAAACATCAGTATTGTTGGTTCTGAAAAGGGCCGCTATCAGCGTGAGAAAAACATTAGGCCAGGAACTCCTGAGTGGTTTAAGCTCTGGTTCTCAAAGCCTTATCTGACAGGCGAAAAACCAATGGATAAAGATAAATGAGAATTACAGAAGTAGACACTCCAGTAACACAGCCACAACTTGATGCACTTGAAAAAGTGTTGGATCGAGTATTTTCTCAACTAGGAATTGATGTTGAATTTACACGACACTTCCTAGACCGTGTTAATGATGAACGTAACATTAAACAAATTACACTTAGTGAGCTTGGACAGCTATTTAAAAAAGAATTTATGAAATGGGGTAAACCCATTGCACGTCTTGGCCCAGATGCTGAAGCCGTTATGAAGGACTTATCTAGCGATATTAATATTCCCTTCGCGCTAAACTGGAACAAGGGAAGCGGTATGCTTGAACTGGTAGCCAAGACTGTAATGCGCAAAAAGAACTTCCGTACACCAAACAAAGAGTTTCCTGTTGAAAGTGTCATGGAAGCTGAAGGTAAAAATACACACCTTGAGCATTTGGAAGATGAAATTATTAATGCTGGCCATGATGGAGCACAGCGCACTATCGCTTACCTAAAAAGTTTAGAGAGTATGTTACAAGGACACGGTGGTAAAGGAACAAACGTTACCGTTAAGTGGGATGGCGCACCAGCAATTATTTGTGGTATTGATCCAGAAGATGGCAAGTTCTTTGTAGGCACCAAGGGCGTGTTTGCTAAAAGTCCAAAGCTAATCAAATCAGTGCAAGATGTTGAACAGTTCTTCCCAGATCAACAGGAACAAGGCGATCGTGCAAATCTACGTAACAAACTAAAAATTACGTTTACTAGCCTAAGCAAGCTAGGCATAGAGGGCGTTATGCAAGGCGATCTATTGTTTACTCCAGACAGTTTAAAAACAGTTGATATTGCTGGTGATTCATACGTAGCATTTAAGCCAAACACCATTACATACGCAGTACCACTGGGTAGTGATTTGGCGACACGTATTCAAAACAGTGCAATGGGTATTATTTTCCATACACGTTACAGCGGCGGTGAAACACTGGCTGACATGAGTGCAAGTTTTGATGTAGATGTTAACAAGTTTAAAAATGCATCTGGTATCTTTGTTGACGATGCTTATTACAAAGACTTAACTGGCGTTGCTACACTAACGACACAGGAAGATGCTGCACTGCGTAAAGCTATCGCAGATGCTGAAAGTTATTTAAGCACACTTGATGATCGTACATTTGGTCTACTAAGCAACAGTCCAATCCAAAGTATTGGGGTTGAGCTAAAAGCACACATCAACAGCTATGTACGTGGAGGTAGTTTTGAACAGGATCCACAGAAATTTGTTGCTGACTTTGTAAAGCGTGTAAACGAAAAAGCAGCGAAGAAAATGGCTGGACTGAAAACAGGTCCAGAGGGTGCCGCAGGCCAGCGCCTGGCACAAGCAACAGAACAATCCGTACAATGGGTTAACGACAACACTGAACAACTTGTCGCTATGTATGGATTGTATATGAGAATTATTGCCGCAAAATTGTTAATTGTTAAAAAACTACGCGGTATTGGTAGTATTGAAAGTTTCTTGCAACAGGGAGACGGCAGCTACAAAGTGACATCACCAGAAGGTTATGTCGCAATTGACCATATGGGTAATGCAGTAAAGCTCGTTGACCGACTAGAGTTTAGTGCAGCCAACTTTGGTGATAAAGAATTTGGTTAATGGAACATTATTTGGTTGTATACATGACAGGCCATTCTGGGCAATGGCTTACGTGGTTTATTGATCAACATAAAAATTTTCCAAAATATAAAACATACCTTGAGTGTAATGAAAACGGCGCCTGTGATTATAAATCTCCTGGCACACATTGGCTTAATTCTACAGTTGATAGCTATCCAGATCATGAGTCAGATGGTGAGTTTGATGTATCAAATTTTGATAGTAGTTTTGAAACATATACAAAAAGTTGGATACCATTATATACACAGGATATATCGTCTACAAAAAATGCACTTCAGTTAATTGAATATCACGAATTGTGGATGAAGTCTAAAGACGAAATATCTGCTATCGTCAATGAGATAAATCCTGCAGGAATAATTGTTGTTTATATAGATCCCAGCAACACATGGACGACCCCTATTGAAAATAGATCACATAATTTATTTAAAAATGTAGCGCCCGCATGGGCTACGATAGAAACAACAAAAACTATAACATGGGAATGGTATTCAGAGATTTATGTTGGTAGATTTTTTGATTTTCTTTCTGACAAATATAGATTACATTATTTGAATATTGGTAATATATTAGATTGTGATATTAATGAATATAAGTCATTATTGGAATTCATTGATGAGGAACCTATTAATAATTACGAGTATCTTACTAAGGATATGATAGAAAAGGTTTATAAAAAATATGTCTGAAATTTTTATTTTAGGTTGTTACAGCGGATCTCCTATTAGACAACTTACACATTTTGTTAATAGGCACGAAGGAATGTTTTGCGCTGAGATAGAAGCAACCGGTATATATGGAAACACTGAAACAGTGTGGTATTATGGTCGTGACACTTTTGAAGAATATACTGCTTCAATAAATTACGACAACAGTAAATCTTTAGCAGTATCACTTCGTCCAGAACCGGACCTATGGGCTGATATTTTTGCTGAAGAATTTAGACCAATTGGAGTTGGAAGTAATGTATCAAAAATACTAATATTTACTATCCCAAACTCGCCAGAATCAGATGCTATGTTTGACCGTATCTGGAAAATATCAGAAGTATCAGATGTATTGTATTATGAATCTATACCTATAATGATATCAACAAATGCTGAGTATAATTTAGAAATACCTGAACGATTTGAAATATTTCAGTCAGCACACCAATTTGAGTACGGGTTCGTTGATATGATAAAGATTTTAAACAAGGACGAAACTGAATATCATAAAATGTTAGACTTTCTTGGATTGAAACCTTTAGAAAACTGGACTAAGATAATTGATTATGTCAACGATCAATTCTTTAATACAAGTTTAAAAACATTTTAAATAAATAGTAATATGAAGATTAGTGATATCATATCAGAAGGTGTGGGTCGAATAGTGAGTGGAGTAAACACTACTGTAGACGTTAAGCCAGGTGAGACTGAACGCCAAGCCAAGAAGTTTTTTGGCGGCGATGGTAAACCAAAGTTGCTGGGCGGCAGTAGCGTTCACAAGCTATACAATATGGGATTAGCAGAGCAGCGTAAAGGAACCTAGCATGTATACAGACGCATTTGTAGAGTTTTATGTAGCAAAGATTAAAGAACACGAAGCAGCGAGGATGTCTACAAATGATCGAAATATGTTTTGGCGAGAATACTGGGAAAATAAAAAATGAAAATAAATGAATTTACTGAGGGCAAGAACCCACTATTTAAGATTAATAAGTTTCTGGACGATAAAAAGAAACGTGAAGAGTATGCTCGCAAACTACAGCAACAGTCAGTGAAAACGGATAATAACGTCAACGAAGACTTTGGTTCAATTCCAGCACTCACCGACCTTATTGTTATGGCGGTTGTTGGGCAGACCACAGTAGCAGCATTGAAGGCAGCATACAAGACAGGAAAGTATGCTCTAAAGTTGAAGCGACTTGCCGACAAAGCAGGTGTAAAACTCAACAATGCTGTTATGGGTGAATCAAATCCATTTACTGATGCCAGAATGAATGCTATTAAAGCAGGTAAAAAAGAGTTTACTGTAAACGGTAAAAAGTATCAGGTAACTGGTGATACAAGTGATGAACGAGAAGCTATAGAATTAGACGAAGACATACCAGACATGGCACCGGTATATAGAAACATAAAATCAGGTATAAATGATGCATATGGTACAATAGACGAACTTGATTTTATAATCTTAAAATTACAAAAAACCATTGCAGAAGAATATGGGGAAGATGATGTACCAGATGAGTATCTAAAACCATTGAATTTCATTACTAATACGAGCCAAAAAATTACTAGTGCATTACGTCATATTGCAGATATTGCAAAAAATGATGAAATATTTGAAGCAGTAAACCGTGATGAATATACAGCAACCCTAGCAGCAAAACAAAACGATAAATTCTTTGCGGCAGCACTAGCAGCACTAGATCGTCTTGTAAAGAGCGATCCACGTGGTCAAGACGTTGGCGGTTATGCTTTTGATATTGCACGTGCATTTAATGGTGTTAATGGTAAAGAACTAGTAGCGGCGTACAGTGCAAGTGCAATGAACGAAGAAAGCGGTAAAACTATCCAAGTAAGTGAATTAGACACTCTTAAACTTCCAGATATTGCAGTTGGCGACGAAGTGATGGTGGGTAAGTTTAAAAATCGTAAAGCAGAAGTCAAAGGCTTTAGCAAAGATGCCCATAATCAACCAGTATTAAAAACAACCAAGGGTGATCAAAAACTATTTAAACCTAGATTATCTAAACTAACCTCAATGAACGAGGAAAACGGTAAAGAGATGCTGCAAATCTTTAGAGGTATGCATCACGATGCTGGCATGAATAAAAATATGGATCGTTACATACAATCCCATGATTGGAAACTAGGGGATTTTACGCCCGACATGTTCCCAAGCGAAGAAGAGTTTTTTGATTACGACGATCCATTTGATCGTATTATTGATATTGACTACAGCCACCGTGTAAATCTATCACAACCAATTATTGTTGGTCCACAGTTTAGCGATGGCAAGTATAGTGTTATTGATGGCAATCACCGTGCAGCATCAGCACAAAAGATGGGTAAAACTATCCAAGCATATTTTCCTATTAATACAAAAGAAAAATGAAACTAGAGTTACGTAGGTTACATCAACGAGACTTTTATAAACTAACGGCGATTGTAGACCAAAATATAGCAACTGCTGCGAGTCTGGAATGGCCGTTCGTTCGTGATGCAGCTAATATGTTTATAAATGATTACTACACCTGGGGAATATGGTTAAATAGTGGTATACTAGTAGGGGCGCTGGAAATCAAAGAGGATTGCGAGACAGCATATTTTGTAGCTAAACAATGGCAGGGCCAGGGTATTGCTACATGGGCAGTAAAACGTGCTAAAGAATTATTTGCTGATCGTCAACTTTGGTGCTTGATTCATCCAGCCAACCGTGCTAGTTTACGTGTAGCACAGAAGGCTGTTATGCGTATACAATACCTACAGTGAGGCTTAATCATGTCACGCAAAAAATTTAATCCAGACGACCTTGACGAAACAGTTGGTCCTATGAATCATGTAGCAAAGGAAGACGCTATGGTTTGGGCAGGCGTTAAAAATCCAGACAACATGAACGAATACGAAAAGCGTACAGTAGTAGTCAAAAAGCAAAATATTAAGAAGTCTACAGTTAAAAATGAACGTAGACTAAGTAAAAACATAATCAAAAATTTAGACGACAGTAATAATGATAGAAAATAATGATAGAAAATAATGATAGACAAGTAATATTTGTATCTAACCCAATTGGTCATGGCGGTAACTATTTTGCATGGGCGTTACAGGACGCGATGGGTTATGATTACTATATATTAAAAGCAGGTCCTAACCGAGATTTTACCGCAGGAGAAAAAGACGATACTACTTTATCATTGGATAGGGATCCTTATTGGACAAATTCAGGTGTTGTTGGAAACAATTTACGTTTAATGAGTTTTCTATTAGACCCTTACAAACACGAAATATTTGAAAGAGAAAAATACGACAATGAGATAGCTGGTGCTGATGATTCTAATCGTACATCTAGAATTTATAATTTCGTAATAGAACAAATAAAATTGATGATAAATTCTAAAAAATTTATATTTTTAGATAATATTAAAACAGTAATAATACAAAACGAGCATTTTATACTAATGCCAGAAATAGAGAATAATGATATGTTATTCTTTATTACAGATGCTGACAGTTATTTAAAACGTTTTAATATTGAACGATTTAATAGTGAAAGACCACAGCAGTATTTAGAAACTATGATAGGCTGGTTTAATCATATAGATAAAGATAATATGAATCCATATCATTTCATAATTAATATGGAGGATATGATTTGTAATAAAAACTATGACTTTATTGAACATCTTAAAGAAAAAGATCGTGTAGACGTGGACAAATTACACAAAAATATGCTCGTATGGCATGAGTTTATACTCGAAAAGAACTTAAATAAGTGAGTTAGCATAAATACATACATGAAGATATCTGATATTTTAAACCTAAACGAAGACGCATCTGCGGGTGCTACTAGCGCAGGCAACATTGCTAGCGTAAATTTTCCTTTATTCGGTGATAAAAAAATGATACGACGAGCTGTTGACCCTAACGGATACTTGGGCAGCGGTAAACAAAAAAAGCGTAGCACAGGCTACGTACACCCAGTTAAAGTTAGAGGTAACGACAAATGAACGTAGGCAAAATTGATAGAACAATTATGAAAGCCCTAGACATGGTTGAGAAGTTAGAAAAACTTTTCGCTAACAACGGTGCTTTTGAAAACGCAGTCATGGAAATAGACGGCGACATCAGCTACTTTGGCGATGTAAGAAAAAAGTTAGCACAACTATATGTAGACATTGAAGACCTACATATGGGTGCAGTAGGACACAACATGGATGAGAGTGTAACAGAGAGTGTTAAGCTAACAGAAGGTGTATTGGACGGCGATGATGAAGATGGCTTTATGGCTCGCAGTCAACTATACTTCCTGGCAAAAGATGCTATCAGCCTACACGGCATGATTAGCGATCGTGATAATCTAGAACCATGGGTGCAGTCAAAGATTACCACAGCAGCAAATGATATGGAAGCAGTTCGTCGTTATACTGAATACAATAAATCACAAGCAGACAGTCAACTACCAGTACCAGTTGAACAGCCAGCTGAGCCAGAGATGGATGTAGAAGAAGGTTGGGAAACACTTCCAGCAGTTGATGCAGACCGTTATGGTGAGCGGCCTGGTCTAGAAGGTCCATTTCAAACACGTGTTGGCAAAGTAGTATACTACGATCCAAAAGCTGGCAAGTATTATGACCCAGACAGTGATCACTATCTAGAGTATGATGAATGGCGTCAGCTAGACATGCCAGATACTCCACTGCGTAATGAATCTGTCGCAGAATCAAAAGAACGTCCTTACGTTTGCGTTCATGCTAAAAAAGGCAAGCATAGTTGCACAGCAGGATCATCATACGAAGCAGCGCAAAAAGCAGCTAAAGCATGGGGTCTAAAATCAACAGCAGGTATCGACGCACACTTAGCGGATGTTGAAAAAGTGGCAGAAGGCAAGAAAAAGCAAATCGATCGCAACGGCGATGGCAAAAACGATTGGGAAGATGTAAAACTTGCTCGTAAGGCAGCAGCCGCAAAAGCACAAAAGAAACCAGTTGAAGAAGGCATGAACTTTGATGATAATCGTGATGGCGATCTAAAGCAGACAGCCGCTGATATGTTTTCACATGCTAAAAAAGCAGCAGCTAAGAAGGTGAAATAAGATGCGTTTTGATAATATTAATGAGGGCGTAGCAAAAATTGCTTGCACAAAGTGTGACGAGGTTTCAACTGCAAAGGCATGGGAAAAGAACAATGGGTTTTGTCCTAAGTGCAAGACATCTTCTCAAGGTGTTGCTGAATCAACAATTGTTGAAGTTTCAAACGCAGTAAAGGATCAGTTGGGCAACATCGACTTGTCAATTCGTGATTGGACAAGACGTTGGAAAAATAAGAGTGCTGGCAATCCAAACGATATGAAAGCACCTCAGAAAATCCAGGATCTGAAAGCTCAAAAAGCTGCGCTCATGAAAAAGCATGGCATCAGTGAAGATGTTAAACGTATGGCAGGCAATCAGCAATTGTATCCACAGCAAGGTATAACAGAAGCAAAACTTTCAACAGAACAACGAGACAGACTTGATGATTTAATAGATGAGCTTCGTTATCTAACTATGCCCTACATTGATTGGGATGACTTTGATAATGTAGAAGCTGCGCGTAAAGTTATAGATACTATTCGTAGTGAGTTTGGCGACAAGATTGCAGCTGAAATTGAAAAAGGATCAGAAGAAATTTGGCATGGTTATAGACCTAATGTTAGACAAGGATACGATAAACTAGATAATAAGAAAAGCACTAGAGTTACCAAGTCAGGCAAAGCCAACAAAGCAGATATCAGCGCACTAAAAAGTCAAATTAAAAGACATAGAGGTTACTCAAAAGATCCAAGCAGACTGCCAGAATCTGACAATGTACAAGAATCACTGACACTAGACTATTCACGTTATATGCGTTCACATGGTAAAAAGCCACGCCCTGGTTCAGGGGTGTGGATGTTTACAACAAAAGACATGGGTGAACCAGACGAAAAAGAGATTTTCCAATTCCAAGGCAACTTGGCTGACGCAAAACGTGCAGCGGCCAAATGGGCAAAAAGCCAAGGTGCATATCGTTTTTACGTAATGGAAAAAACCGTTACTGAAGATGACTGCCAGTGTGCAAATGGAGAAACAACACGAGATCAACTGCTAGATATGTTAGAAAATGCTATGATCAGTATTGAGCAGGATCTAGAAAGCGGCAAGCTAATGGATGCACACCAGCTAGCATTGGGTGAGCAATATTTGGTATATGAAGCACTGTATAACAAAATTAGCAGTGGCGCTGATTTAGGCGAAAGTGCAAATCAAAAACTAGACGAGATTGATTGGGGTACTGTTGCTAACGTTGGTATGACAGTGGCACCACTGCTACTAGGTCCAGTTGGTATTGGCGGCGCACTTGCGGGAATGGCTGGCCGTGCAGCACTTGGCGCACTAGCACGTCGCGGCGGTATGGCGCTTGCAAAGCGTGGACTACAAAAGGTAGCACCAAACCTAATGCAGCGTTTGGGACAGACAAAAGCTGGTCGTGCTGCAACTACAGCAGGCGGACAAGCCGCAGTAGGTGTATTAAATCCAGCAGCGGATGGTCCAGATGTAGATCGTCCAGATTCAAACGCTGCCGCAGGGCAGGATTTACTGGGCCTAGCGGCGAAGTCAGGTTTAAGTTCAACAGACTTGGAACTTGTAAAAAAAGCAGTAGCAGCTCGCAAGTAAAGATAAATTTTAAAAGATACATCAGGGGGGCCTATTGGTCCCCCTTTTTATTAGGATTACTAAATATCCGAAAGAAGGGGTATTAAAGTATGTCCTATTGCAAAAATTGTGGCCATCCAAGTCACTGTGGAATTCCATTATACAGTGAAAATCATTTTAGTTTAAAAGACGAAATCCAGCAAGGTATAAAACTATGCGACAGTTGTAGCTGTGAAGAATGTTGTAAGCATAAATGTTCTAAATGTAAAGAAAATAAAGTGTGCAGTCAATTTGATTACAGAGACTACTGGGGCAAGTTGCGAGGTCAGATGTGGATTTGCAAGGATTGCCAAGATGACATTAGCCAGCACTGAAGACGATGTATGGAAAAACATAGATCCAGATGATATCTGGATTCTTGACAAACTTATACTTAGTCGTAAATTAGGATACAACTGTGGACCAATTGGATTAGATGTTCCGTACTCAGGGTATTACATTGTACGTCCATGCGTTAATATGCTAGGGCTAGGGTTAGGCGCAAAGAAAATGTGGCTTGAAAAAGACACTTGCGATTTGCCCTACGGTTACTTTTGGTGCGAGTGGTTTACAGGATTTCATCACAGTGTAGATTATTACAACGGCACACAGATACTGTGTGTTCAAGGTAATAAACCCGAAGACACATTCATAAAATGGAGTGAATGGATAAGATCTGATAAAAGATTTAAGTTTCCAACCTTTTTAAATAGTTTAATTGAACGGCACCCATGGATTAATTGTGAGTTTATTGGTGACAAATTAATTGAAGTACACTTTAGGCGCAATGAAGATTTTGATGGCAATACAAATCATTTTATTCCGGTCTGGGAAGGACAAGATACTACTCCGCCCCCAGGATACAAGTATCGAGAATACCCAGACGTACACGGCAGAATCGGCGCATTTGTCAACAAATAGATAAAATAGCATAAATAGTGGTAAGGAGATCTTTACAATGAGTGATATGAGAAAATGGATTGATGCTGTCAATGAAAAGAAGGATGATCCATGCTGGGACGGTTATCGTCAGCTGGGTATGAAGAAAAAAGGCGGCAAAAAAGTCCCAAACTGTATTCCTGAAGATGTTGAAGAGTTTACACTAGAAGAAGCTGAGGAAATCTTTGGCGATCTAGATGAGACACTAACTGAAGCAGAATATCAGGGACGCACTGTTAAACTAAACAAGCCTATGCAGGGCGATGTAAAGAAATTCAAAGTATACGTAAAGAATGAAAAGGGCAACGTAGTTAAAGTTAACTTCGGTGATCCTGACATGCGTATTAAAAAATCAAATCCAGCACGCCGCAAGAGTTTCCGTGCGAGACACAACTGTGACAATCCTGGACCAAAGACCAAAGCACGTTACTGGAGTTGCAGGGCCTGGTAATATGAAAATTAGTGAAATTACTTCTTGCTGTGACGATTGTGTCAATGAAGCCGTTGGATTAATGTTTAAAGGTTATCCATGTACAAAAGACTGTGGCGGTCACAAGGCAGGCTTCCGCTATGCGGCACTTAAAATGCCCAATAGAACACAAGCTGACTGGCAAAGAATAATGAGCGGAATAGGAACAGCGCACAATAGCTTCTGGGAAGGCGCTAAATCTTTCCTAGAAGGAAGATAACAAAGGAATAATATTATGGCAAAAATATCAGGCGGAGCAGCAACAAAGCGTAAAGCTGCACTACACAAAGGCACGAGCCAGGGTAACACAAACAGCTCACTAAAATTTAGTTCAATGAATAAGAGCAAAAAGCGTAGCTTCAAAGCATATAGAGGGCAGGGCCGTTAGGCATTCATTATGATCATTAATATTATAGGTTTGCCTAGAACTGGAACCACTGTATTGTATCAGTCAGTTTTTTCCGGAATAAACAAATGTGATATGTTAGTTAAGCGAGATACATTTTTAGATAGATGGGATGAACCTTGGATATTTAGTAAACAGGATAGAGGTAATCCTGAATTTATTAAAAATTTGTCATTGAAAATAGATGAAGCAATAGAGTTGGGCACAACTGGCCATTTGGTAATCAAAACACACTATGGACACTTGTCTGATCTCAAAAAATATGTTCCAGAGTCGTATGAAAAGCTATTATCTGTAGAAACGTACAACATAAAGATATTTAGAGCCAACATATTTGATTCAACGTTGAGTAATATGATACTTACAAAAGCAAATATAGAAGGACCTGAAAAATTCTTAACCGTTCTAAATTCAGCAATACCAGACATGTCAGAGGAACAGGTCATAGAATCTATCAAATCTATATCTTATGAAATCGACGAGGCGGAGTTTTTAAAGTTTTTTGACGGTTATATCTTTTCCCATTGTGAGATGTTGAGAAATCATTTAAATTTATCTGTAGATGATTATGTTCTATATGAAAATCTTCCTAAAACAATCAAGGGCATCTGGGAAAGTTTAAAGCTATCATTAGATGACAGATTTAAATTTGATATAAATGATAGTTTTGATGTGGTAACAAAAAAATCTTTCTACAGTAAAAAAGATCTGATCAAAAATTATGACAATTTACACGCCGCCGTCTCAAAATATAATGGTGAGTATAGTTCAATGACATTGACTGATGGATTCTGGACTACTAAAGTTGTTGACTTTTGATACACATCATTGTATAGTATTAGAAGTTAGTATACTGACTACAGATTGTACCGGAGATTATATATGACACAATTTTCAGATTCTGATATTAATAAGCTAAAACGACTGGTTACTGAAGGTATCCAAGTTAAAGAAGAAGTTAAAACACTAAACGAAGGACTGCGCGATACTGTCAAGTCTATCGCAGAAGAGCTTGGCATTAGTCCAAAAGTTCTTAATAAAGCTATCGCTATTGCACATAAAGCAGAATTCGACAAGAATCGTGAAGAATTCGAAGAGCTTGAAAGTATCCTTGCGTCAGTGGGCCGTAATCATTAAATGATATTAAATCCTATTTTTTCAATAGACAACTATCACCAAGAAAAATTTGGCTGCAAGCATCCTAAAATTCAAAGAGGATGGGGCCAGATCTATGATGTTATCTTTAACGAGTTAGGTGATAAGATTGATGTTATTACTGAAATAGGTATAGGCAATGCATCATGCCAACTAGCGTGGGCAAGAACATTTCCAGGTAAAAAAATTGTTGGTATTGATATTGCAAGTCCAAGCATACAGCTATGCGATGAAAACGACAGTTATACAAAGCAATTTACAAATGCTATGAACGGGGTATATAATTTGCACAGATTACCTATGAAAGAGATTTGCAATATTGACCTTTATTATAATAAAAATGCTTATGAAATGGACGTTGCTAATCAATATCTAGAAATTTATGGAAAACAAATTTTTTTCATCAATGATGGTAAACAAGACGGAATAGCACACCACAAATTTAAAGAGTCTTGGAGTCCACTACTACTACCAGGGGGAGTTCTTCTTCAAGAACGTATAGCCCGTAAAGGATACGATGGCATCAGAATAAATCAGATGAGAAAAGCAGTCCAGGGAGAATGGCTAGTGTATGATTGTAGAGAATATGTACAATTTGAAAACCCAAATGCTAATGGATTTTTAGGAATTTGGTCACGCAGCCCTGATTTCTGGATAAATGTTTTAAAAGACTTCAAACGTGTGACGGATCCCGAATCACAAATTGAACCCAAATACCAACTTCCAGATGACGATAACATATTATAATAGACATATCTGTAGTGACGTGTTATATTATAAAAAATAAGGAAAATTTATGAGTTACGTAGACGGCTTTCTTGATAGGGAAGCTGACAAAATTCACATCGTAGAACGTGTAAACGGCAGGCGCGAATATCGCGAATATCCTGCACGTTACACGTTTTATTACCCTGATCCACGCGGTAAGTTTACCAGCATTTTTGGTGACAAGCTAGAGCGTGTAGTATGCAATACTGGCAAGAAGTTTCAAGCTGAAAAGAAAATCCACGGACACAAAAAGTTATTTGAGAGTGATATCAATCCAGTGTTCCGCTGTTTGGCTGACAACTATATGGATGTGGAAGCCCCAGAACTACAACTAGCATTTTTCGACATTGAGGTTGACTTTAACAAGGATTTGGGTTTCGCCAATCCAGAAGATCCTTTCAATGCCGTTACTGCTATTGCAGTACATCTAAGCTGGCTAAAGCGCACAGTATGTTTAACTATCAAGCCCAAAACACTCACCAAAGAAGCAGCACAGGCTATTGTTGATAAGTTTGACGACACAATTCTGTTTGATACTGAGGCCGAACTACTTGAATCGTTTATTTCATTAATTGACGATGCTGACGTACTCAGCGGTTGGAACAGTGAAGGCTTTGATATTCCATACATTGTTAACCGTATTCAGCGTGTACTAAGTAAAAGTCACACACGGCAGCTATGCCTGTGGGATAAGTTTCCAAAGCCAAAAACAGTTACCAAGTTTGGTAAAGAAAGCGGCACATATGAACTCATGGGCCGTGTACATTTGGACTATTTGGAACTGTATCGCAAATACACATATCATGAAATGCACAGCTATAGTTTGGATGCGATTGGTGAGTATGAACTTGACGAACGCAAAGTAGAGTATGAAGGTACACTTGATCAGCTATACAACAATGACTATGAAAAGTTTATTGCGTATAACAGACAGGACGTTGATCTACTGGTAAAGCTGGACAAGAAGCTACAGTTTATTGACCTTGCAAACGTGCTAGCACATTCCAACACAGTGCTACTACAAACAACTATGGGCGCTGTTGCACAAACTGACCAAGCTATTGTTAACGAAGCACATCAGCGTGGGCTTATTGTACCAGATAAAGATCGTAGCGAAAATAACTTTCAGAAAAACTATACACGCAACGTGCAGGCAGCTGGCGCTTATGTTGCTGATCCTATGAAAGGTAAGCATCGTGACTTGGGCAGTGTTGACTTAAACAGTCTGTACCCCAGTATCTTGCGGGCGTGTAATATGAGTACAGAAACCATCGTAGGTCAGGTGCGGCATATCTTTACTGCGCCAGGCATTGACGAGAGTTTCAATAAACACAAGGAAAGCCCAGTAGCACGTTACTGGGAAGGCCGTTTTGCGACAGAAGAATATGAACTCGTCATGAACCGTGACAAGGTAGAGAGATTGCATCTTGACTTTGAGAATGGCGAAAGTTACGAGCTAACAGGTGCTGAGATTTATGAACTAATCTTTAACAGCGGACAGCCCTGGATTATCAGTGCCAATGGTACTATCTTTACCTATGAGAAAAAAGGTATTATTCCTGGACTACTGGAACGCTGGTATGCTGAACGTAAAGACCTACAAAAGAAAGCAAAAAGTTTCAAAGGCGTAGACGATGAGCAGTTTGCGTTCTGGGATAAGCGACAGCTAGTTAAGAAGATTAACTTGAACAGTTTGTATGGTGCGTTGCTTAACCCAGGTAGCCGTTTTAACGATCCACGTTTGGGGCAAAGTACAACACTAACAGGACGGTGTATTGCACGTCACATGGCAGCAGAACTTAATCGTGTTATTGCTGGCGAGTATGATCATCGTGGCAAAGCTATTGTTTACGGCGATACTGACTCAACATACTTTAGTGCATATCCTATACTAAAGGGGCAAATTGATGCCGGTGAGATCAAGTGGGACAAAGAAACTGTTATTCAGTATTACGATGCAGTCAGTGAGGAAGTCAACACCAGTTTCCCTAACTTCATGAATCGTGCGTTCCATACAACAATGGAACTGGGTGAAATTATTGCAGCAGGACGAGAGGTGGTTGCTTCTTCTGGTATCTTTATTACTAAAAAACGTTATGCACTGCTGGTATACGATTTGGAAGGTAAGCGTGAAGATGTTAACGGTAAGCCTGGTAAGATTAAAGCTATGGGACTTGACCTCAAGCGTAGTGATACCCCAGGGTATATGCAGGACTTCTTAAGCGAAATACTACTAATGGTATTGACAGGCAGTGGTGAGTCCGAGGTTATTGATCGTATTGTTGAATTCCGCAAGGAGTTTCGTGCAAAACCAAGTTGGGAGAAAGGCACGCCAAAGCGTGTTAACAACCTAACGAATCATACAAAGAACTTTGAGAAGACTGGCAAGTGTGGTGTTGGACACGCACTAGCAGCTATCAACTGGAATCGCTTAAAGAAGATGAACAGCGATGCTTACAGTATTGACATTACAGATGGTATGAAAACTATTGTTTGTAAGCTGAAAAAGAATCCAATGAACATTACGAGCATTGGATATCCAACAGACGAAAAGCGTATCCCAGACTGGTTTAAAGAACTGCCTTTTGATGATGAAGCAATGGAAGATGCAATTATTACCAGCAAGATTGGCAACCTTATTGGTGTGCTAGAGTGGGATTTGAGCTCTAGTATTGCAAAGAACACTTTCAACGATCTTTTTAGTTTTGGATAAGTAACACATGAAACATTATTATTGTTTATATAGTGCAGGGTTAGCAGGAACGTGGTTAACGTGGTTTGTGAATCAACACAACGATTTTCCAAAATACAGGTATCAACAGTTAAAGACACACGGAGTAATAACAGATCTTGGATGTGATGGTGCTACTTGGTGTTTCACTAAAGACACAGAAGATGGGTCACAAGATGAACCAATGACGTTCGATGATTACATAAAGAATTGGTCAGAACCTGAAAGTAATAACCACAATGCAACACACAACTGTATAAAAGTATTGCCTGATCATGATCTATCATGGGAAAGATGGGAACGTGAATCAGACGTATTGAATGAAGTAACTTCACATGCCAGTGGGTTCTTATATCCTTACATCAAACGTGATGCAAAACTTTTACCATTTTTTGCTAACCGCTTGCTTTTTATGTGGGAAGAAATGTACCAAGAGCGCAGCAACGGCAAAGTAATAGACGAAAATGTAATAATGGATATGATGGCAGAATCTGCGCACGATATACGTGATTCTAACAGCAGAATACGTGAAATTACTAATTACAAAACATGCCTTGGTGTAGATATAGATGCGCTACTACAATGTGACCAACACGAGTACAACCGGTTAATAGGATACATAGACCAGCCGCCAATTGACAACTGGGAACACCTAGTCAACAACTATAGACAACAGTTCATATGTCGTGACTGGAAAAAAATGTTAGCAGATAGAAAAAAATCTGAAGAAAACACTTGACAAACCAAGACACATTGCTTATATTAGTATTGTAGACAGCGAAACATAGAGGACGCTAAAGATGCAAATTACTGATATGACCACTGCAATTGAAACGCTCATTGAAGCTATCAAAACTGACTACTTGGATTGTACGGAGCGGAGTGCTATTGCTCGCGGCAAGCGGTCTGTCATCATTGATGGTACCGCTAGCGAACTTAACGATATTAACAAGCGTATGATTGCTGATTTTAACGCTAGTATGCGTGTTGAAGAAGGTCGCAAATACATTAAGATTATCAAAGACACCAGCGTTTGGGGCTTTGTTGTTAAGGAGGACGGCGGCAAGTTTAAGCGTGGTGATATCCTTAAGGCTGCTAGCTGGGCTAGCCCTGCTACTAACCACGCTCGTGGCAACGTTTTTGACGGGTACCGGATCCAGTGGACCGGTCCCTCCTACATATAAGGAGAACTAACATGGGTGCAGTTGTTGGATGCGCGGTGTTTTTTGTAGTACTGGTGGCAGTGACCGCTGTGTATGAAACTTTTTTCCAAAGGAAATAAAATGAAGTATGTTGTAATCGTCGCTGTTGCTATGCTGTCAGCGTGTAGCACTATGGAGCGTGATCTTCAGGATCATTTGGAAGCAGAACGTGACTTCCATGCTCACCAACAATATCTTGAAAGTATTTACAATCTGGACAACTACGATCCAGAATATGTTGATGACTGCCTATACTACGAGGAAGTAGTATGCGAATTTGAATGAGGTTGATATGCGAAACACTATTCTTAAACTAACTCACAATACTGCATGGTACACGTTTGTTAACGTTGCTAAACTTTCTGCATACATTGCTTCCGTGGCCATTGTCATGGAAGTTGCAGAGCGTGTAAACTCTGAACACGGGGTTACTGTTGTGTTTGCAGCGATTGTGATTGGATCTGCGTTCTACGGATGCTATGCTTTCGCTAAAATGCGTCGTGAGAGCGAAGTAGCTGAAGAACAGCGCATGATGGAACGGTTGAGTAATTAATGACTAAAATGAAACTAAAGTTGCTGGTGATTGGTCACGGGCGACACGGCAAGGATACTGTATGTGAGATGCTTGCTGATAACTATGGATATAGTTTTGAGAGTAGCAGTCGCTTCTGCTCGAAACTGTTTATCTTTAACGATTTAAGGGACAAATATGGATACGCTGATGAAGAACAGTGTTACGCTGACAGGCATAATCACAGAGCAGAATGGTATGATGCTATCTGCGATTATAATGTACCTGACCCGTCACGTCTAGGGCGTGAGATTTTTAAGGCTCACGACATCTATTGCGGCTTGCGTAACAAGAAAGAATTTCACGCTATGAAAAACAGTGGCGTGTTTGACTGTGCTATCTGGGTTGATCGCAGTGATCATTTGCCCCCAGAAAACAAGAACAGCATGAGCCTGGAACAGTGGATGGCTGATTTCACTATTGATAACAATGGATCACTGGCTGATCTAGAGTTTAATATGCGACAGCTAATATCACATATTGATCCCTACAGTGTGCCAGATGCATAAGCGTGAAGTCATATCACAATATTTCAGTGATGATGAACAGCGTGAGGCCATTATCTTTGATCGTAAATCTGGTGAAACATACAGATTGAAACACGACTCTGACCGTGCAGTAACAGTTAGTGAACAACTGTCAATCTTTACTATAGACTTCTTTGAAAATAAACGTTACGTTGGTAGTCTAAGTTACCCTGATAACAACCTGTCATATGTAGAAAGTGCTGCGGAAAACTGGGTGACCTATGTCATGAGCATAGATGTTATAAAAAAATACAGTAAAAATACGTATCCTAAGTAAAAAATTTCAAAATAACTCTTGACAAACCAAGACACATTGCTTATATTAGTATTGTAAGCAACGGAGATATGCTATGACTGTAAAAGTATTTCGCTATGATACCGAAACAGGATCTACTGAACTGTTTCAAGAATTTGAAAATGACAACGATTACACAGATAACGGCCCTGTTCTTAATCTGACAGAACGGCAGTTTAAAATGTATAAAGCCGAAGATCTGCTAGGTGGCGGTCTTGTGTATTACGAAGTGTATTGCTGAAATAATGGTTGACAGGTAAGATGTCTTGCTCTAAACTGTATATGTAAGCAACGGAGATATGCTATGAACACTGCTACTATTATCCGAGACCAGATTCGTGCGCTGGACCGTTTTGCGTTTGGTGCTTGGGGAACCAAGGACATGGTTAACATGGGTGACGGTCTCAAGTTTAAGACGTCCGGTATGACCCGTTGGAAAGGCCATGTTTATGTCAAGTATGATGCTGGACAAGACCTGTACAACGTTGACTTCTTCCGTATCCGTAAAGCAGAAGTTAAGTATGACCAGCGTCTTGAAGGCGTGTTTGCTGAAGATCTGGTTCGTGTTATTGATGAGGTAGTGGGCTAATGGATCTGTCCTTTTTGCAAGGTAATGGCTGGGTCGGTGTTGCGCTAGGGGTTGCCATGTTTTGCATGGGGTACATGAAAGGTGCTAGTATTCGCAAAGGGGTTGTTGAAGCAGTCATTGATGTGACCATTAAGCAAATGATTGCTGCCCGCATGATCAAGACCCGCCGTACTTGGAACAATCAGACTGGCGAGTGGGAAGAAGAACTTCTTCAGTATGACGAGGAAACATAATTGGGTATCAACAGTTATTTTGTTTCTCTTGGATATGAAACATAAGAATACCAACAGTTTTTTATTTTCCTGGTCTATGTTTCTAGTCATCTTGTATATTTTAGGCACAATGTTCGTGATGTTCTAATGCAGCACGTAGAAAAGCAACTGTTTACTAACGTAAAATGGGATGCTTGCGCAGAATGGATGGGGATGTAAATCCACATCCTTTTTTTGTTAAATAATACTATAGACGAGGAGACGATTTATGGAACTATTTTTTGTTTGGCTGGCCAGTATTGTGCTATCACTGTTGTGGTTTTTTGCTGTTTTGAAAGTGTGCAAGTACACTGTAGGCAAGGACGCAAATATCTGGCAGATTATGTTTTGCCTATTACTAGCAGGCCCAATTGGCTGGGTAACTATCGTTATAATCTTTGCATATGACATGGTTGACAAGGTCTTCAATATCAAGAAAAAATAACAAAAAAGATAAATAATATTATAGAGATAGAATATCTCAAGACAAATTTTTAGGAGAATTAAAAATGGTAGAAAAAGTAAATGACAACTGGGATCTAGCGGGCCAAGGTATTGGTAACGTAACACACATCCTAGAAGTAGACACAGGCGCAACAACTGTAGAAGCAGCAGTAAAAGCTCTACAAATCACACACGTTGTAGTAGGCATTTCAGGTAACTTCGTTGCAGTACAAGGTGACGCAACACCAGCAGTAGCAGACGTAGCAGTAGTAGTTACATTCGCATAATAAAAACTATTTTTTAAGTTTTAAGGCCCAGTAGAAATACTGGGTCTTTTTTTGACTTTTTTTCTAAAAAGGTCTTGACAAACCAAGACACATTGCTTATATTAGTATTGTAAGCGTTAGAGAAAAGGATACGCAAATGAGAGTAGTAACCGCAGAACGCACCACTGAGCAAAACATTCAGTATTGGGGCGAACAGCAAGACGCCCTTGGTTACGAAACTGTGTGGAGCATCTGGGAATGTTCTGACGTTGATATGCAACTTTTAAAAGATAAGTCATATCGTGTTTACTATCGGTTCTTGGCAGCAGATGCTACTGTTGAACAGATTATGAACGGCACTGCGGAAGAGATTGAAGTCCGTGCTGTTGCTATGGGTGGCAGTGTTCGTGACCTGTGGGCAGCGGCAGAATCTTGCTTCCAACAAGCAAAGAAACTTGGTGATTGGCACAAGTTTATTGAGAACTTTGAAGCCACTGACGAAGGTTTTGAGATGGTTATGGGATCGTAACTTTTTTCAAAAAAAGTGAAGATAGTTGTTGACAACCAAGGCATCTTACTGTAGAGTATAAGAGTAAGTTAAGAAAACTGGAGAAGAAGATGAAAGTTACTGTTCAGCACATCAACCAAGATCGCGACACTGGCAATGTTCTTGGGTTTGATAATGTCGCAGAAGTTAATGTGTGGCACACTGAGGACATTGACGAAGCACTTGAATATGCTTACCGCTACACCAACAACGTTGATGGCTCGTGGAGTATGAAGATTGGTTCTGATGCCAACGACGATGTAACTGTTCTTGCTCCGCTCCCAGTTGTCAATGGTCGCACTTACGGGCTGCGTAGCACTTCAATGTTTGACTGTATGGTAGTGAACGGCAAGACCTACAAAGTCGCAATGATTGGATTTACAGAAGTGGAGAAAGTCTAATGGATCGTTTGACCGAGAAACGCATTGACAATGTGCAGCGAGTGTTGTATAACACTCGTAGAGGCACTTGGGCGCATACTTACTGGACTCAAGTGCTACAAGCGCTGATTCGTAAACTTAACCGAGAGATCTAAATGCTACGTTATCTACTACTCATCCCTGCCGTTGCCACTGTAAGCGCATGTGTGCAAAATCAGCCCGCACAGGTGCTGTATCCTACCACACAATGCCAGACAGTCCAAGCCCCTGTATATGGTGTGCTGGATCGCCCTTCTAGTGATGGTGAAGTTGCTGCTGGTGCAATTATTGGCGGTGTTATTGGCAATCAGATCAGCGATCACGATGATGGTGCTACACTTGTTGGTGCGCTAATTGGTGGCGCTCTTGTAAGTAACAGTAGACAACAAGAGCAAATTGTTGTAGGGTATCAAGATCAGGTAGTATGTCAGGAAACTTATGTTCCTAGACCTGTTAAACAACCAACACAACAATGCAGTTGGCAACTATACGATCCTCGAATTACACAATGGGCAAACGAACAGTTGCGTAAAGAATATACCCCCGATCAACTGGTTAAAATGGGATTTCAAAACCAATGGACATGCGTAGAGAATCACTAATCCAAGCAATTGGAATGACGGAACAAGATGCAGCAGAATACTCCACTGACTTCTTGTTTCAAACTTATGTAGAACTATACGAGTTTCACAAAACTACAGATGATGCGATTGAACAGATGCTGGAGGTATCTTACTTCAAAACGCTAGAATAAATAATTATATGAAAACAGCATACCTTTTTGATGTTGACGGGACACTTACTCCTAGTAGACAACATATAGATCCAGAATTTAAAGAGTATATGATAGCGTTCGCTAAAACGCATGACGTATACATCGTTACTGGAAGTGATAAACCTAAAACTGTTGAGCAGATTGATGAAGATCTGTACAACAGTGCCATTCGTGCCTACAATTGTGGCGGGAATGATGTGTGGGTGGGCGAAGATAATATCTACACTGATCCCTGGACCTTACCCGAAGAACCCTGGAAGTTTTTAGAGGCACGACTAATCCACAGCTCTTGGGGACAAAAGACTGGGAACCACTTTGATGTGCGGCCAGGTATGATAAACTTCAGTATACTTGGGCGCAATGCTACACTAGAACAACGTCATGCTTATGTAGAGCATGACAAGAGTACGCAGGAACGCAGACTGATAGCTGATGAATTCAACAGTTATTTTGGTGACAAATACGATATTGAAGGGACTCTTGGCGGTGAGACTGGTATAGATATAGCGGCTCGTGGCAAAGATAAGGGACAAATTCTAAAAGACTTTGACAAGTATGATGAAGTTGTATTCTTTGGTGATCGTACAGAACCGGGTGGAAATGATTACGCTCTAGCCAAACTTATAATTGAAGCTGGACGCGGCGCTGTTTTTCAAGTTGATCACTGGGTTACCACCTATAAAACATTATTGAATATTGAATAATTATCTTGACAGTTAAGCTGTAACATGTTATGGTTAAATACGTGCTACAAGTAACGGAGATAAGACAGTATGTTCAAAAGATCAGGCACTATCCTGGCCTTTGGAATGAATGCCATTATTCTAACGACATTGGTGGCCATTTCAAATGGTATGGCGTCCCCCACGCCACAACAAGAAATTATGGAGTTAGCATCCATAAATGACCAACAAGTAATAGTACTCAAAGAGATAGTTACTGTTGAAACGGAAGTTGTCAAACTAGTCAGCGATGCTGATGACCCTAGACTAGAAGAAGCTAGAAACAGATTTTTAGCTAATCCAAATGACTACAGTGATGAGTTTTGTTTAGCACAAAACATTTACTTTGAAGCAAGCATTGACAACTTAGCTGGTATGGCCGCTGTTGCCAACACAGTATTAAATCGTGTCGAGGACAGCAGCTACCCTGACAGTATCTGCGGTGTTATTCATCAAGGACAACGGGATAGTGCTGGCAACATGGTTCGTAACAGATGTCAATTTAGTTGGTACTGTGACGGCAAAAGTGATCGTATTCCTGAAAGTGAAGCCTGGGAGCAGGCAAAACTAGTTGCATGGAATATGCTGCACACTGACCTATATCGTGGGCTTGCGGAAGGCGCTACCCACTACCATGCCACATATGTAGATCCATACTGGGCAGCCAGTAATGACATGGTGGAAGTAGGTCAGATTGGTAAACACATTTTTTATAGATATGAACGTTCTTAATAAAGACCAAATTATAAAATCAGATTGGTTTACTGAATTCCACATTGGAAATGACGCACCTGGTGTGCGTCATTTTCGTGATGATGGTGAAGTCAGAATTTGGGAACACAATCAGAATAAAGCACGTGATCTGGGATGGACTGCCGACAATGTCACCTATCATTTTAATGATATGGGATACCGCGGTGGCATAAGTCCAGGGCACGGCGTTCCTGCAGGATTTGGATGTAGTTGTACTTTTGGCACGGGGGTTGACGAACGTCATCACTGGCCTGGAATAATGGGCATTGCTAATTGCGGACAACCAGGCAGCAGCAATGACAAGATAGCACGACTAGCAGTTAGTTACATTAACACATATAAACCAAGAGAGATATTCATTTGCTGGACATATCCGCAACGCCGTGAATGGGTTGACGAGTTTGGTAATGTTATTGGGTTTAAAAACGTTACTGCCGCTGAAGCAGCAGGGATGATGGCACAAAAATTTGTAAGCTGGGATAACGCACATTTGTACTTACAAAATGAGTTGTGGGACGAATACAACTATACAAAAAATGTCTTGTTTGTTGAAAGTTATTGTACCGCTAATGATGTTAAACTATACTATACAAGTATGCTAGAACAAGATCACACACGTTATCCTTATAGTAGAGATCTTAACCATCCGGGCCCACTGTGGCATATAAATGTTGCTGCACTTTTTCAGGACCTGAGTTATGGAAATTAACACTGGCGTATTGGACCGCTGGATGGAAAATCATCGTAAGTTAGGTGGTCATGTGTTCCTTGTTCACGACACATATGCACTAGTTGGATCTCCTGAACAATACGTAACAAACCTATACGATAGTTTTCGTCAACTCTCCTTTGAAACAGTGAATGAATTTGTAGCAGCAGGTGTTACTGATAACACTATGCAACATCGTGACATCTTAGAAGATGCCAGTAAAATACACTATCTAAGACAGCAGATAAGGGCTGGTAAGTTAGCGTTTCGTCCGCAGCTACTACACGAACCTTGGCGCAATCGCTGGCGTGTACATCCTGGTAGCGGACGTTATGCGGCTATGTGGATGGAAAATCCAACGGATTGGTTGCGTAGCATTTACATTTATTTTAACGAGCCTGGATTTGAGATGCCGACAGGTGCTACGGCAATAGACTTGCGCAATCCCGCTGCCTTTATCAATGCTATAACTTTAACCGCGTCTGATATAGACTTTACTACTCACACTGCGTTCGAGCGTTCTGACAGAGACACTGAGTGGCACCCTAATATTACAACTGATAAAGACTGGCAATTCTTGCGTTATAGCGAAGGCGAACATTTTCTTAACTATAAACAAGCATGGCGAGATACAGCCGTAGACTTGTGGTTGTCATTGAATAGATAAGTTACTGGACACATATGCATACATATCCCAGCAAATTTCAGCATTAATAACTAACCATAAACTATGTCTATCTGGATTAGTAAACGCATTGAAAAGGGTATGTTCAAGAGTTGTGTTAATAGCATATAGGCTACCATTATTCCAATTTAATGTTTTATCCTCAATCATAAAGCGGAACCATGGTGCTTCTGTATTTGCTAGTGGCATAATAAGCCTAAATGTTTTTTGGGTTGCTTTTTGACTATCGCGATGAGGTGGAAAATATCCGCCAGGAGGAACCCTTAGAATATGTGTACGATTTATCCATGGAAGTATAGGATCAAGTAATTCTTGTAAGTCTGTACACGCATGGTATACTGGGGTAGGAACAACAAAGTCACTCTCATTCCAGTTTGTTCCGTGTGTGTTATTCCACTCTAATAGACTACTAATAGCTGGGCCAGGTTTGTTGACGCCATCTTCGTTAAGTATACACAATCCTTGGCGAGGTATCCAATGTTTAAACTCATTGTATTGATACCATTTGTCGTCAAACTGTTTTAGATCATTAAGTAATCTAGTTGTGTTGACAGTCTTACTAATGCGTATTTGATTGCCAAATTGAAATATGCTCTGGGCTGTTACTTCTTCCATGTTATCCTCATATAACTCTATATAAATACTTATGCTTGACAAAGCAGCGCATTTATCGTATTATGCTACTAAGAGGACTGCAAACGGATCGACCCTCTATAAATATTCCGCTCCTGTCAAGAGGTAATATAATGACATCAGTACAACCAGTAACTTACAAGTATGTGAGTACAAAAGAGTATGTTGATGCTTTTCCATGTGCGTATAGACAATGGCGAGCAGATTCACACTGTAATACAATCCATGGCTATGCATTTAGTATGAAGTTTTACTTTGGTACAAACCAACTAGATGTTCGCAACTGGGTAGCTGACTACGGCGGCCTAAAACCACTAAAGAAAACACTTGAAGATCAATTTGATCACACATTGCTAGTAGCAGAAGATGATCCGCACTTGGATATTTATAAAGAACTACAAGCACGAAAACTAGCAAAACTGACCATTCTACCCAAGCTAGGCTGTGAAGGATTGGCAGACCAGCTTTACAAGTATGTAAACGGGGTGTTTATTCCAGAAGCATTTGGACAAGCTGAGGCAGAACGTTTGTGGTGTTTCCGTGTGGAAGTACGTGAAACACAGGCTAACATGGCTTATAGAGAAGGCCATCGTGAATGGAACGAAGATTTGTTTGAATGAGACTAAAATTCAAAACACGTGAAGAAAAGTTATCTGATCTGGCAGAATTTCTGCCAGACGGAAACTTTATTGCAGTCTTTGGTACTAGTCACACCAGTGGCATTTGCAAGCGTGGCGATAGTGAAGCAATAGCACATGAAGATATCTGGGCATCTATAGTTGGAAGTGAATTAAATCTGGAAGTTGTTAATGCAAGTAATCCTGGTAATGATAATGAAACAATCATTCAACAACTAATAGACTTCTTGGATATGCCAGGGGTATTAGAGAGATGCAAGCATATTATTTGTGAATTGCGGGTAGCTGAGGGGACAACACGATTTGGCAGGGATCTTTTTGGAAACCTTGAAATATTAAGACGTGCTGAATTCGTACCACAACTAACAAACAGCTATTTTGGTCCAAAGTTAGAGGCCAGAGACTCTGATGGCGGGTTAGTGGGACACATTACAGTTGCAGACAAATTGTTATCACGACTTACTACTTCTTTTCTAAAATTAAAAAAGAAGGAACAAATGCAACTTCTCCAATCCATGGTATTGGATGTTAACCAACCAGCGGTTGGTGCGATGCACGATATTGTAATGGATATCCTACATAGTTTTTCAAACTACGAAAATGTTTCTATGTTACCGTTTGTTAAAGACTACAATCATATTAGAACTATGAGTGCGTTATGCCGAGCCCATAACATCGGTTTCAATTGGTTTTGTTGGGATGAACACGCACAGTTTGAAGACCCTACTGAAGAATACAAAGTTGTAAAAAGTGCATTTAAACAAACAACTGATGTTTTTGATACAGAGGTTGTTTCGTTGGCAGGGTCAGCACATAAACACTTTGTTAAGTCACTGCCACCTGATGTTAAATTTTCAGATTTTAATTGCGAGTGCGGTCACCAGAATGAGGGTATGCACAGATTTGTTGCTGATAGCATTATTAATAATATCAAGGAAATAGTGTAATGCCTGACAGTTTTATTGATAATGATGATTTCATGAAACAGTTAAATGATTCACTACCAGACACTGATTTCATTGCAGTCTTTGGTACTAGCCATACGTATGGCGCATGTCTCAAAAATAACATTGATCAAAAAGTGGTTGCAAATCATGACATATGGATTAATATTGTTGGAAAATATCTAGGTATGCCAGTGGTAAATTTCGCACTTGAAGGCAATGTAAATACTGTTATACTATCACAAATAATTGACTTTCTCAAGTTGCCAAAGTCTAAACTATGTAAACGTGTATTTTTGGAAATCAGATTAGGTGAACTTGTTATTCGTATGTCTTCAGATATAGCGGGCGGTCCACCTTATTCGGAAAATGAGACACTTCCTAAAATTTCAGATCTAAGTGTATCAAAACATAGTCAAGATACATTTTCAGGTTACTACCCTGGTGTAGCTAGAGTACGATCGAGCAATCATCATTATATATGGCGGCTAGGTATTCCACATGATACTGAAATTTTTAATAGAAAACTTAAGAGTACACTAGTTGCGCCTGGATATTGGGAAACTGATGAAGATATACCTCCATTGTTTATTAAAAGAATAAACGAGTACAAAGACATGATGATGGAAATGTATTTTGGACAAGATATACACTATATAGATGATTGGGGATTTATACAAACTATGATCACATTATTGAAAGCACGTGATATAGAGTGTCTTTGGTTTTGTTGGGATGGGGTGCCAGTTAAATCTAGTGATCATTATACTACATTACTAGACGCATATGATCAAACAATGGATATAAAAAAATATATGGTAAAAGATATGCAATGGGGAGCAGCGATAGCTCATAGAGACGAAAATGATGGCAAGGTGATGCATCTATGTGATTGTGATCATAGAGATGAAAATTTTCACCGGTGGATTGCACACAAAATATGTACACAAATAGAAGGAAATAATTAAATGACATTTGTAGTAACAGATGCTTGTATTAAATGTAAGTATACGGACTGCGTGGCTGTCTGCCCCGTTGACTGTTTTTATGAAGGGGAGAATACACTAGTAATCAACCCTGATGAATGTATTGACTGCGGGGTCTGTGAACCAGAATGTCCTGCAGATGCCATCCTTCCAGATACTGGTGAAGAAGGTAAACGCTGGGTTGAGTTTAATGCTAAGTACAGCGCCATGTGGCCAGTGATTACACAACAGCGTAATTCACTACCAGATGCTGACTCCTGGAACCCAGCGAAAGGATATACGGGTGGCAGTAAACTAGAACACCTAAGCGAAGCGCCAGGACAGGGAGATTAATCATGCTAGCAAGTTTTACAATTACACTAATTGAGTGTCTAGAGATTGCACTTATTACTCTACTACTAACTAGACTGTCTAATCCAATGCGTCTATATCTATACGGGGCGATTGGTCTAGCGGCTGGCTACGTTGCAAGTGTAGTGTTGCATGAAGTTATTGAAGATTATGAGTGGCTGGGATATGCTATCCTTAGTGCTATGTTGCTCTATCTGTTCTTCCGTGGCAAGGACATGGCAGCACACGTGGAGGAGCATGTTAATGAAATTAAACACATTGGCAAAGAGATCGTAATCTTTGTAACAGTGCTAACAGTGTATGCACGTGAAAGTTTTGAGATCTTTAGTGCGTTGTTACTAAACGAAAACTCAAGCTGGCTAGCAGCAGGCTTAGCCGCAGTTGTTGCAGTAATTGCTTTCTTTGTGGGACGTGATGTTAAGAGTGTAAACCGCTATGTGTTTGAATTTGGACACTGGGCATACTTGGCACTTGCACTATGGTTTGGCTACGAAGCATTGGAGCATCTGCATTGGCTGTAAAAGTTTTCTTCATCGCCAAAGTCAAAGACCTCAATAGCGAATACAAGGACATGAGTAAACGTATTCGTGAACTAGGAACAAATCATCCTGGATTTATCAGCATTGAGAGCGAAGAAATTGGCGATGTTGAAATTACTGTTAGCACTTGGCGCAGTAAAGAAGATGTAGCAGACTGGGCAAGAGACCCAGAACACGTAGAAGCAAAAAAACGTGCCATGGAATGGTACGAATGGGTACGTGGAATTCATGTGGAGACAATAGATGAAAGTAGCAATTAGTATAAGTGGAGAAACCCGTAACCACAACGATCCTGGAGTTTATGAACAATTTTGGGATCATATGGATGAGTTTACGACAGGACATGAATGTGATTTTTATGGACACACATGGACAAGGTGTGATTCTCCAAAGAGCGAATATAAATTAAAAAGATTTATAAAGACAGACCAGAATGAGATCTGGGAAACTTTTGCAAGACGAAATATTTTCAACGCCATACCATTTAACCGCACAGATGATCCAAGGTTTATTGAAATAGTAGAAGATACAGAAACAGGAGCATTTGCTAAGTGGTGTCGCGATAGAATAGATGTGTCTTATGGACAGTTTTGGTCTTTTTATAATTCATTTAAAGATGTTGATGTATCTAATTATGACATATGCATCAGATGGAGATGGGATCACACGGTAATGCCAAAGAACATTGACAGATTTTGGGAGCATATAGATTATTTGTTGACTGTTAAGACTGGGATGCAACAACACGTAGGGGTATACGTAGCATCACCAGGAAATTCACTAGCAATGCATGATTGTGCCTTTGCGTTAAAACCAGTGGCTTTACAAAAAATATATTCAGCACCTATAGCAAAGTCAATGGAAAGAACTATAATTAAAAATCATCCAGGTCGGTGGGATGCACATAGATTATGGAATACCTGGCTTCAAGAATTGGGTATAGAAATAGGACACGGTCACCCTCTAATATCCAGCAGTTTATACAAAGCGGAAAGACCTTACAAATATTGGCAGAATTAAAATGAAACATAAATATCAACCAACGAAGTATATTAGAACAGTGCCTGACTATCCAGTGGCAGGCGTAAACTTTTACGACATGAACAGTCTGTTTGCCAGCGAAATGTGGGGATGTATCGTAGAACAAATAGCCAGTGCTATGGAATACGGCAGTGTGTTTGAACACGTTACACACATCGTGGGTATTGAGAGCCGCGGCTTTGTTGTGGGTCAAGCACTAGCTAGTGAAATGCTGAAACCATTTGTAATGGTGCGCAAAGCTGGCAGCAAGTATCCTGGAAAGCTGTTAACTGAAAGTTATTACACTGAATACAGCACTGACGCACTAACGCTACAAGAGGGCATCTTAGGGCATACTAGCCGTGTTCTTATTGCTGATGACTTAATTGCCACTGGTGGAAGTATGCTGGCAACTAAACGTCTTGTAGAACAAACTGGTGCCAAAGTAGTTGGCGGAACAGCAGTTATTAACTTAAAATACTTAAATAGTGTAGAATTAGAAAATATGCACCTAGTGTGCGGGGAGGATGTATTGCGATGATTAAAATTAGTCCAGAAGCAGAGACACATTTAAAAGCTATTCAAGATAGTGAAGGCAAGCTACCTAAACTAAGCGTTGCTGGTGGCGGGTGTGCTGGCTTCAAATATGTATGGGATTTGATTACAGAGGAACAGATTGATGAAATGGCAGACGAAGTTATTACTTTGGGCAATGGTGGCACTTTTGTGTTGGATGGTTACAGTCTCATGTTCTTATTCGGCATGGAACTTACACTTAACAAAGGTGTGTTTGGCACTACGCTAGAGATCAACAATCCGCAAGCATCAGCAGGATGCGGGTGTGGTGAAAGTGTTAACTTTGACATGGACAAAGTGTCAGCCAACCAGGACAGTTTTCAAATTCCAGAATAATTTAAAAGTTGACTGCATTATAATACTATAATATACTATATATTATCAAGAGGAATAGAATGACAAAACAAGTAGACTTAAATGCATATAAAGAGTTTGTAGCCGCAGTTACAAGTGATGCAAGCAATGATTTGGAAACACTCATTGTACGACTGCGCGAGCTAAATGAAACAGTAAATATTGCATTGCTAATGACAGGCGGTACTGGGCTAGCTAGTGAAGGTGGTGAATTTAATGAGATCATTAAAAAGTGTATCTTCCAGGGTAAGCCCATGAATGACGAAACAGTGTTTCACATGAAGCGTGAACTGGGAGACATTGCTTGGTATTTTGTAAATGCATGTCGTGCGATTGGTGAAGATCCTAACGATGTTATTGCGGAAAATGTACGCAAATTAGAAGCACGTTATCCAGGTGGTAGCTTTGATGTTTATTACAGTGAAAACAGGCAAGAAGGCGACCTTTAATGCTGCAATTTAACGACAAGCCACTTGAAAATCTTAGTATGGAAGAAAGTATTGAGTTTGAAAAGATGGTTCTTAAAAAAGTACTAGCCGCCAACAGTGCGGGAATGAGCAATCAAGTTATTGAGCAACTGAACGGTTATCTATCAATTATCAGATCGCACAAGCAGGAAAAAATTAATCAATATGTATCAGATGCTACAGAAAAAAACGAACCCAAGCATAGCGGTGGATTGGACATTGGCGAGATCGAATCAGAACAATCAGATGATATTGACGGAGAATGATGTCGTCACTGCTTGGTTGAGTGATACAGACATTGACGCCGCAATATTTGAAGATATTGACCCGATAAATATATACAATAACTGGTGTAAAGCGTATGATGTTGACGATAGCATCACACCACAAACTGAATACACTGGTGACAATTTTGTAGAACACTGTATACAAAACTGGAATATGCCAGCTGAATACAAAAACTATCCCATATATGATGTATGCATTAGACAATGCGACACAATAGAAAAGAAGCAACGTGTTTCGCTAGAGTTTGATTTATACGACGAACGTGGCATGTTACCTGTGTTACGCTTTTTAGCATATATGGTAGATGTTTGCAAAGCAAATAATATTGTATTAGGCGTGGGCCGCGGCTCAAGCGTGGCAAGCTATGTATTGTATTTGTTGGGTGTTCACAAAATTGATAGTTTGAAATATGGACTAGACATTAAGGAGTTCTTAAAATGAAAACAGCTACAACCGCACGTGGCAATCAAATTAATATGGGAGCATTGGCAGCACAACACGAGCAAACTCGTGCTATCAGCAACATGCCACTAAATGCCCGCGGTGATATTATTGACAATCGCGGCAAAGTAAAAGTAAGCAAAGAAAAAATCAGCGCCACCTACTATAAAGACACAGTGGTGGGCGTTACTGAACAAGTTAGCATTAAAGAAGAAGCAGCAGAGCCTGTTGCAAAGAAAGATGCTGGCCCAACTGAAGTAAGCCGTGAACTGCGTGAGCGTGATAATGGCACACTGTATTATGAAGTAGAGTACAGTGATGGCAGCATGGCTGAAATACCATACGAGGGATAATATGAACGTAAAAGCATTTGGTGACCGTATTCTGGGAGTTATGATTGACAGACCAGACGGTGAATACAAAGCAACTAAAAGTGGGTTGCTTATTGCAGAAAAAGACGCCAGTACTGAATCTATCAGACCACGTTGGTTTCAGATAAGTAGTGTTGGAGAACGTATTGACTGGGTAAAACCTGGTGATTATGTTCTTGTAGCACACGGTCGTTGGAGTAATGGCATTACTCTATCAGACGACAGTAAAGTTTGGCTATTGGACAATAAAGAAATACTAGGGGTAAGCGATACTAACCCTATCGAGTAATTAGTAAGAAAGAAATATAATAAATGAAAAATGTTATTCCAGAACCGAAAGAAGCGCCCATGCCACCGCCACCTCCACCACCAATGATGCCACCAAGCCCACCAAAACAGCCTGGTGAACACCTACGCGATAACGGCGTATTGTTTATGGATAAAGAATTCAATCAAGAAAACTGTATGCCTTTAGTTAAAATGATTATGGAATATAATCTAATGCCAAAAGATAAAGCACCTGAAATTATTCACTTATACATCAACAGCCCAGGCGGGTATGTTGACAGTTGTATGCATCTAATTGATATTATCAAGCAAAGTCGTATTCCAGTATACACCTATGGCATGGGATCGATTGCAAGTTGTGGCGTTATGCTTATGATGGGCGGCGAAAAAGGTCATCGCTATCTAACGCAGAATACTGCGGTCATGAGTCACGAATTCAGTGGCGGCACACGTGGTCAATATCACGACATGGTTGAAAGCCGCAAGCACATGGACTGGACTAACCAAAAGCTGCTAGAGCATTATATCAAATGTACTGGTAAGAATGAAAAGTACATTCGCAAGCATTTGCTGGCACCAAAGACTGATCACTGGCTAACACCAGAAGAAGCAGTACAGCATGGTATTGCGGATCACGTTGTTGAAACTTACTAACTAGATAAATATGTTATAAAGTATTAATTTATTATATATAGGAGAAATATAATGAAAACACATGTTATTAGAATAAAAAATATGGTAGAATCTTGGAATGATGTACACACGGCAAGGCAGGCAGTTACCGTGGCTACTCCATTTGGTAGACTATCATTAATCAATGAATTATTGCAACAGTACAACATAACTACATTATATGATTTAGTAAATGGCGAACTTGTAATTACCCGTGAATGGACAGCCGAAGGTTGGAATGCATATAAGGCAGTAGGTGATATCAACGTATCAATATACGCTGACGCTGGTCTAGAAGTTTCTGAAACAGTATCTTAATACATAGTATTATTTTGCTGATCATGAATAAAATTGTCACAGCAGGGTGTAGTTTGTCTCCATCTGATGGATGGCCAAGTACGGTTAAAGATTTCCTTGACAGCTCGTATAATCACTACCATTATGGAATGGGCGGGGGTTCAAACGGGATACAGCTATATCTTCTGGAAGACCATATAATTAGGTATGGGGTGGATACTGGAGATATATTTGTATTCGGGTTGACTGGCGATCTTCGTCCATGGGGAGTAGAAGGACAAGATAGTTATAATAAACTACCGCATCTATTCAGAGATGAAGACGAATACTCTAAATTTACTGAAGTTGGCAGTTTTAAAAAAAGCATCAATCCAATAGATGATAATCAAAGATATATTTTAATACAAAACCATCCATTAGTAGTAGCAGATTTAAAATCTAAAAAAACAGAAACAAGTAAATTTTTTGGTAATCTCAATGATCCATATATTGAGTTGCAACGATTGTTATTCACCTTGCTGATGATTAAAAAGGCTGGAGGAACAGTAATTGTATTTCGTGGTTGGACAGGGGCATTAAAAGAAAAAACCTGGCATAGGTTTACTGAACATTTTAAAAATAATAATATTACATACACAGATGAGTGTTTAGTTGAGTGGTGTTTAAAAAACGATTATCCGTTTATGGATGAACACCACCCCAAGGTAAAGTATAACCGAAAATTTGGCGAAGAAATATTATTACCAATTTTAAGTAGACATATCAATTAAACAGTGTTATACTAACTGAAAATATGAGGATAACATGGCTAAAGAACTTTGGGTAGAAAAGTATCGTCCCAAGACAGTAAGTGAATATGTGTTTAAAAACGCATCACAACGTAAACAAGTAGAACAGTGGGTGCAGGATGGCAGTATTCCGCATCTACTATTCAGCGGTAGTGCTGGCACAGGTAAAACAACATTGGCAAAAGTGTTGATCAATGACTTGGATGTACAAAGTGCTGATGTGCTTTACATCAACGCAAGTCGTGACAACAACGTAGACACTATGCGACAGAAGATCACATCGTTCTGTGAAACTATGCCTTGGGGTGAGTTTAAGGTTGTGCTGCTAGACGAGGCGGACTATATGACCCCAAACGCACAGGCAATTTTGCGTGGTATGATGGAACAATATCATACAAGTGTGCGTTTCATTCTTACTTGTAATTACCCTAACCGTATTATCCCAGCGATCCACAGTCGTTGTCAGGGATTTGAGATTACCAAACAGGATCAAGTAGACTTTACTGCACGTGTTGCAGAGATCCTTATCAATGAGGGCGCACAGTTTGAACTGGAAACCATCGACGCACTAGTACGCACCTACTATCCCGACCTGCGCAAAACAATCAACACTGTACAGATGAACACAATTGATGGCGTGCTTCAAGCTGCGGAAGATACTGGCGCTGACACAGCAGAGTGGCGTACTAGGATGGTAGAACTTTTTAAAGCTGGTAAGATCAAAGAAGCACGTGAGTTTTTGATTAAAAACGCACAGTCAAATGAGTATGAAGAAATTTATACTTGGTTGTATCGCAACTTAGATCTCTATACAAGCAATGATAATCAATACGATGAATGCGTGTTAGCTATCCGTAACGGGCTTGTTAAGCACACACAAGTTGCAGACGTTGAGATCAATTTTAGCGCAACGATGGTGGAAGTAGCACGTGCCTTAGCTTAAAATTCTATTACAAAACTATACTTAATATTGCAACAAGGCAGGGTTTCATACTCTGCCTTTTTTGCATCAATTACTAAATACTATTAGATAGTTCGGGGAGGTATCACGATGTCAAAAGTTTTGAAATGGTGGTTAATATTTTGTTTATCGTTAGTTGTTGGTTATGTAGCACACATCTTTGGATGGACTTGGGAAATTTATACGAAAGATACAACTAAGCTAAGTGTTTTGATTGTTGGATTATACATTATATCAAGTTTGTTTGTAGGCAAGCTGTCATACGATAATTCAAAAAATAAATCCATTTCAGAGAGACTGGACGTTGCATGGTTTATAAGTGATACTATGCTTACACTTGGTATGATTGGTACAGTTGCAGGTTTTATTTTAATGTTGGGTGGCAGTTTTGCAAACATTGACGCAAGCAATCCAGAAACATTAAAAGCAGCACTAACTGGCATGGCGCTAGGTATGAGTACAGCACTATACACAACACTTGTTGGACTAGTATGCAGTCAGACATTAAAAATTCAACTGGTTAATTTAGAGTCTGGAAAAGCATAATGGCACGTAGACAATATGGTAGCAGCACTGCATTTAATGACTTGTTGTTTAACCTAGTTGTTGGATTTGTATTCCTATTTGTTATTGCTTTTATTCTAATCAATCCACCAACAAAAAAAGCAGACATTCCAACAAAGGCAGAATATATTTTTATCATTGAATGGGATTCTGAATCAGCAGATGATATTGACCTATGGGTTCGTGATCCAAATGGTATCACTGTTAGCTTTACTCGCAAAGAGGGCGGATTATTAAATTTAGAGAAAGATGATCTTGGAACATCAAACGATACATTTACAAGTCCAACTGGCGAAGTAACGGTAATCAAAATTAACCGTGAAGTTACAACAATGCGTGGTATTATTCCAGGCACATATACGGTTTTCGCACACGTATATAACGGAGTATCACGTGTTGAATACGATGAAGAAAATAAACGTTGGATAAATCTTGACGAAACAAACCCATTGGATTCTCCACTTTCATTTCAACTACTACGTGTGAACCCATATCAAGAAGTTTATTCATCACAACATAGATACCAGCGCAAAGGACAACAAATTCCTATATTGGAATTCGATCTGGACGAAGATGGTGTTGCGAGTAACTTTAGATTTCCAAAGGAAAGTATTATTACACGCGGCAGAATGGTTCCTACCAGTATCGATGACACATTTGTAAGTGGTGGATTGGGTACTCGTCGTACATCTAATCCAATTATACTACCAGCACAAGCAGGGCAAGGAGCCGTACAGATTCCATGATATACACCGTCGATTTATTACCAATTCTAGTTTCATTACTATTTTTATCATTAGTAGTTCTTTGGGTAGCAGTTAGAAACTATAAGAATTTTTTAATTACATTTATTATTATCCCATTGACATTAATAAGTGTTATTACAAGCTATACCACAATACAGAATTTACTGGGATACCCTGTCAATACAACTATTCCAGATGACAGTTTTTATATCACACACTTGGAAAGTTTAGATAGAGAATGGATATATGTATGGGCTGTTCCGCCAGCAAGCGACAAACCAAGAGCATATACTATAGCTAATACTGAACAAAATAGGGAAGCCATGGAAGAAGCAGAAGCTGGTGCGGAAGATGGCGTGGGACAACAAATAGGCTCAGCACAAAAAGGGCAAGGACAAACTGAAGGTGGAGAATATGTAGTATATGACTTCATTCCACCAGATGCAGAAAATCTTAAAGGAGAATAAAATGGAATACAATGCAGTACTAATAATGGTTTATTTCATAGTTTCGGTGTTCAATGTTCAACTAGGTCAGCCAGTAGTAATGACATTGCCTTATCAATCGTTAGAAGATTGTCAAGCACACGCTACTATGATAGAAGGTGGGCAGATGCAGATTGATATAGAATGGATGGTTTATTCAAGATCACAATGCATGACGAAGGCTGAGTACGAAGCAATGATTGCTGCGCAACAGCTACAAGAGCCTGAAGAAGAAGTAACAAATTAAGATTAAATACTAAATACTTTATATGCTAATATAATAGCAGGAGATCAATGATGCAGACGATATCAAATGTTTTAAGTTTTCTCTATACACAACTAGAGGGTGTATGGTTGTTTAGAGTAATCAGAGATCTCTTTAAGAATCCAAAAGTTTTATTTTTAGTAATTATAATAGTACTACTAGCAGGTAATCAATTACAGATGTCTTATAACTCATTTAGTGCAATGTACGATGAGGCAAACAATCCAGTTGAAGATACAGCAGCAGAAGATGAACCCGGGTTAGAGTTTAAGCAAATTGACGATAATCTTTATACTCTTACAGGTCCAGTTAAAGAGGGCGATTGTGAAAAGATTGTTCCATTACTACCACAACAGTTTACAGTAATACTTGAAAGTCCGGGCGGAAGTTTAGCAGACGGTTCATGTCTAGCAGCACACCTAAAACTACGAGACGTTGTAACAGTTGTTCGTGATACACCAGTATACAATGAAAACGGCAAAAACGTTTATCAACCAGGATTGATAGCAACAGAAGACTCAGGCATGGTAGGTAAAACTATGTGTGCAAGTGCTTGTGGTTTATTATTCCTAGCTGGTGATGTTCGTTACTTAATTGGTGATGTGTGGTTTGGTATACACGCACCAGCAACTCCAGCAGACTCAATAGGACGTATGCATCCGCTACAAGTTGAATCATCAACACTAAGAGTAGCCGCAAACCTTCTGAATATTTTGGAACGTCTAGGGGTTACTGACCCTGATGTAAGACAACTCTTTATTCAAATACCAAACGCCAATATGTATTGGCTAAAACCAGAAGATTTCCAAGCAAAGCCAGGATTAATTTTTATCGCGACAAACTACAGAAATTTCTGGGGATTTACAGGAACTAATCCATTCGGTGGATTAGAATAACGGAGAAGTAAAATGTTAAAAAGTTTCTTTTGGACTAAGGATCAGTTCTTATACGCATGGCTGATGTTAACATGGTTGTTATTCATTGGTTGGTATAACGTTGAAATCCTTGTCTATTATAACGCTTGGAACAGAGAGTTCTATGACGCTATCCAAACACTACAAGAAGACGCATTCTGGGAATTACTATGGGGATGGGACACTAGACGGTTCTGGGATTTCTTATGGTTAAACTTGGATAGCGAAATGATGGTTCCAAGTTTTCTGGAAATTATCGTACTATATACACCAATGGCTGTTTATGCTACTTGGCAAACCCAACGCTATACATTCCACTGGCGTGAAGCGAATACTTACTACTATCTACGCCGTTGGGAAAATTCAACTGCACAGATTGAAGGTGGAAGTCAGCGTATTCAAGAAGATTTGATGATCTTTGGTAAAACATTACAGGGTCTATTCAGTGGCTTTGTTAATAAAATTTTTGTTCTAGCAGCATTCTTACCAGTGCTGTGGAATTTGAGTGAGGGCTTACCAGTTTGGGATGACAAAATCATTCCTGGCTTCCTAGTCTGGGTAGCACTTACTCTATCACTTGGTGGCACACTACTATCATTCTTACTGGGCTTGAAGTTGCCTGGGCTGGAATATAACAACCAAGTTGTTGAGGCTAAATTTCGTAAACAACTTGTACACAGTGAGGACGATTTTAGCAAGCGTATGACAGCAGACTTATTTCCAATGTTTGCTTCAATTAAACGTAACTACTATCGCTTGTTCAACTGGTACATGGGATTTGGCGTATGGCAAACAGCATTCGGTATGATTGCTGGTAACGTTGCACTAGTGGTACTTGCTCCAAGTTACTTTGCACAGTTAGTCACTTTCGGTGTGCTAATTCAAGTGCTAAATGCGTTTGGGCGTGTTGAAGGCGCACTGACGTATTTTATTGACCGTTGGACGACAATCGTTGACTTCCAGTCAGTCATTAAGCGTTTACGAGAATTTAACCGTGCGCTAGACGAGGCAGAAGCTAACCCTACCCCCGTAACTACAGCTAAAGCCAAGACAACACGCAGTCGTAAACCAAAACAATAAACTCCAAGATAAATTATCTTGACTTATCCCAGTTAAGTTGCTATACTGATATAGATAACTTGACTGGGATTTTCTTTATGGCAGACTTTGACCTTGTCGCTGAACTAAAAGCAGAAAATGCTAAACTGCGTAAAGCATTAGAAATCTATGAGCGTGAGCGTGAGCGTTTTCGTCATAACAACGCAGAAATCACTGGTGCATTTTTTCTGACTGGCGGGCATGGAGAAAAAGATGACAATATGCTTCCAGAATATGTTCGCATTTGTCCAGCATATGGTTGTGCGTGGGAACAAGTTTATGCCAAGACTGATAAGACTATTAGTTATGAGGGGTCATAATGATCAGATGGTATGATTGGGCAGTAGCATTATTAGTAGCAGATGCTATAACATCTTTCTTAATTTCAGGATTTATTGCTACAACATGGTGGGAGCCTATATTATATGGACTATGTGCAGGCGGTGTGTGGCGCCTGTGGGATGACACATATATTCCGTTTAGAAAACGTCAAGAGGAAAACAGATGAAAGTATATATTGGACCGTATCGTAGTAGAGCGATCAGCAACATTCATACAAATTATATGAACTGGAAGTATGGTCGCTTCGAATGGGAAGACAGTACAAATTGGTTTGAGCGTACACTTGAAAAAATCGAAGATGGACTACAAAGCGTATACAACGCAACTATTAACCGTATTCTTGATAAGCGTAGCGATCAACGTGTTAAAGTAAAAATTCACAACTATGACACTTGGAGCATGGATCATACTCTTGCTCCAATCATTCTTCCTATGCTTAAACAATTACAAGCAACTAAGCATGGCTCCCCTTGGGTTGATGACGAGGATGTTCCTGAAGAACTGCGCAGTACTAACGCTCCTCCTAAGGAAAATGACTACGATATCGATAGCAATCACCATCTTCGTTGGGATTGGGTCATGGGTGAAATGATCTGGGCGTTTGAACAAAAATGCCGTGATGATTGGGAAGGCGACTACTACAAATACGAGGACGATCCATCTGCTACTTTTGGACTAAAACTTGTTTGGGAGGATCGTGAAGGTAGTAAAGCACACCAAGAACGTATGACGAACGGTTTCCGTCTTTTTGGAAAATACTACGAAGGACTCTGGGATTAGATATGTCGCAAGGTTGCTGCAACGATATCAATATCGTTAGAAGAGAAAAAATAATTGAAGATGGAAAATACGGATTTATCGTTACCCTGGTATACTGCACTGGATGTGGAGACATTAAAACAACAAGCAATATCAAAGAAGCCAAGGGATAACATGCCACTAATGTATAGATACAGAGTTTACAGCATTGCACGGGATATACATGAAGTACAACGTATGCTTCATCAGCGTACTTACTATGAATCAAATAAAGAATCATATTCCAATAGATTTGAAATTCCACCAGGATTTGCCAGAGAATGTATGTTTGAGTTTGTAAAATATGATGGCGGTTGGGTCATTGACAATGGTATTGCTGTTAGTGTAGAAACATTTATCGATCAAGGCGCATATCAGTATCGCGCAGAACTCATAGCACATATGACCCCAGAGCAAAAAGATATGTGGGAGAAGCATGAATTTATGAGAAAACTGGCAGGTACATAATATTATTACTTTATACTCCCTATTAGTATTTTAAATATTAATACAGAGGGGGTAAAGACAATGTTGAACAGAAGATATCAAATCTATCTGTCAAAGTTGCGCAAAGCAAATCGACTACAACGAAAAGCAACTAGTAACATTGACTCAAAAAGAAACGCTATCATGGTGAGTTACCTTAACTCAATACGTGGCAAAGGCAAAAAGAAATAAGGGCTTCGGCCCTTATTTTTATGGTTTGAAGAATTCGTGAATTATTTTAGATCTAAATAATTCAGTGATAATAAAGTGATTATCCTTGGTCATAAGTGTGGGTTCCTGAAATTTTATATTCAGATTGTCAATATCGTGTTCCAGATAGTCTATATGATTTTTCATAAATCTATCGTTTACATGATAATAGATTTGTATTTGAATATTAGGATTTTTTCTTGCTATGCTGTTTATAGAAATATGATGGTCTTCAAAAATATTAGAATATTTTAGTGATCTCGTCCACATCACAAATTCCATGCCCGCCAATCCGCGTGTATTATTATTATACAAATAATCACTATCCACTGTAGTCACGGGGCTTATTAAAAATATCTTCCTTGCGTATATCTTCTCTGCCAACATTGTTGCACTGTGGCCAGTTTTACAATCACTTAAAATATAGTATTCAGAGTCTGGAAATCTATTTTTAATCCAATTCACTAATTTATCTATACTATCAATCTCTGAATTGATTCCACCGTACATTACTGACGGCATCAATATAGGATTGTCATAGGATCTTCGTATATCTTCACATACGCCTACATAGTTATATTCTAAAAATACGTCATGCTCAGGGTTACCTGGTTTGTTACCTTCATTCCCAAGTGTGGATAATACATTAAATTGCGGGTGTATATACAACTGGTCGCTATTATTTTCAATAGATGCGAGGGTTCTTGCCCAGTGACCATTATGGGAAATAACTATCAATGTTCGTTTCTTTTTTCTATCTCTTACTAAGATGTCACCATCATAATATGATTCCATGCCTGGCCACAGTTCATTAAACCTGTCCATAGAAAATTTTGATTTTATATTTTTTAGATCTGAAATATTATCAATGGATTTTAGTAAATACTCTGCATGTTTGCTATTCTTACCATGATCAGGAAGATTTGCAATTTCAATCATTGATCTTAGTTGATATAATCGTAAACTATCAGCAGAATCCTCTAAATTCCATTCACGTGATTCTAACTCTAGATCGTACTCTGTTTTTAGTCCGTCTGGTCCACTGTATTTAAATTCTATAGATTTTAATTTACTCATTAGGTAGATTTTTTGTAATAAATGTCCATAGCTGTTTAAGATCAGTCAGGTCACTATTATCAATAGTAGGGAGATATAGTCCTGGAATGCTATCCTCTATTTCCATAAGCATTTCAATTAATGAGAGGCTATCAACATTAAAATCACTGAAAGGCCTACCACTCATTATATCATCTTCTGTTATCTCTATATTGTTTAATTCATTACATACTTCGATTATCTTTTCGGTAACTAAATCCATATTATACTCCTAATATCCAAATTCATTTTCTTTGACATGCTCAAAAAATGGTGCCACATTGAAATCCTGTGTAACTCTGCCACGTCGCTCACTCAATGGATCTGGTATACCAGCATCCTTATCAGAAATCCAGTTTGTTAATTTAATCCATCTACCACGTGTTATAGTCCTTGCACCATATTCTAACGGGAACAGCACAGTGTTTTGTTCTTTATTCATTGCGTACCCGCTTTTTTCTTTGAATTCCCATATATAATCTTCTGATATGTTAAATTGAGTGGCACATAGTGATACAAGTTCTTTCATTGTGATGGCTTTACTATCATCTTCCATATATCTTCCTATCTGGCCTACATTTTTAATACGTATAAGAATATCCTTAACATCGTGTGTATCAACCAAATGTAATAATCGAGCGGGTGCTTCTTCATTTATACCACTTGCGATAATCGTTCCTGTTTCAGTACGAACATTATTCTTAATCAAATTTGAAAATGCTTGTAACTTTTTCTTGGCACATCGCATTTCATCTATTGCTTCGTACCAGTCATCATTATCCACACCATTCATGCTAATGTATACTACGTTCAATCCATAATCCATTAACATTTTAAGATATTTCTCATGTGATAGTCTTAGACCATTGGTAAGTAATCCCATCCTGTGTCCATTATCTTTTATCGCCTTAATAAATTCTGGAAGCTGCCGGTTCATAGTTGGTTCTGCCCCTATAAGTCTTATAGTAATAGGAGCGGGAAGTCTGGACAAGAAATCTTTAAATCTTTCTAAATCCATATCTGGATGATCTCTGTTAGGTATGTAGCAGTTTTTACATGTCATGTTACATTTATGTGTTATGTCTGCTATAATGACCTGATAATAATTATTTTCTGGCGAAACTTCATTGTATGTCATATTATTATTTATCTTTCGTATTTTCCACTATAACAAACGCTATCACATGTGTAAGTTCGTCACTGACACTCAGGTGTGTTATCTTATTATTTAATAGTCCACTTTGGTGTATTTTTTCTGAAAATCTAACATAGGGTTTGCCGCCATCTGATGTGTATCCTATGTCGCATGGAGAAAATGGCGTTGTAAAACCAGTACCATATGCCTTAACAACTGCTTCCTTTACAGCCCAGCATTTAGAAAGATATTTTACCCTATCATGTTTTTTTATGTATATGGCGTATTCGTCATTAGAAAGTATACGTGCTGCAAACGCATTACCACGTCTACTATAGATCTTGTGTATACGATCAACCAGAACTATGTCTACTCCTGTGCCATGTATAGACATCATGATTCCTCCACTACATAGTATATATCTTTTCAAAAAAAAACTTCAAAAAGCTCTTGACAAACCAAGGCGTATTGCTTATATTAGTAGTGTAGGCGATAGAGAAAAGGAGTTCGCTATGTGGGCAGTTGAAGCACGTAACTACGGTGAGGAGCCTGACTACTGGTACATGAGCGGCTTGACTGAAGCTGAATCACGTAAGCGTCACGCTGTACTGTCAAACAGCGGCAAGTGGGCAATGGTCCGTAGTTGGGATCTTGTTGCTGAATGGGAGCGTGAGGCTGCTGATCGTCGCATTGCGCAGTGGGCCAAGGAACGCGAAGATGGTATTGGTGAAGGTTAAGTTTGTTAAAAATAACACTTGACAAACCAAGGCGTATTGCTTATATTAGTAGTGTAGACAGCAAAACAGAGGACGCTAAAATGTTTACTTACGATGAAGACATCTTTAGCGACATGTACAAGGACGCTTACGGTTTCCGGCCTCGTGGGCATGAGTTCTATAAGGCTACTCCTGAGCGTAAGCAGGAAATCTGGGACTACATGCAGCAAGATTTCCTCCAGGAAATGGTGCGTGAGGAGAAAGCGAAAGCTGAAGCTATTACAGCCTTTGAAGACTGGATCGAAAAGTGCTACGAGTATGCTGTTGGCTGTCCTTCGCGTGAAGACGTTCTCCGCTGGATGACTGAAGGTGAAAAGTTCTATAACCAGCAAGATGTTGAGCATTGGGTCTGGAAACAAGGAATTCTGTTCACCGACTATGGCAAAGAACTCGTCAAAGAGTTGATGGACATTGTAACTTTTGAAGAGTGGGAGGCTGAATAATGGGTATTAAGTTTCTAGGTTACTATACCGTTGAAATGATCACCGATGACATGACTGATTTGCTTTTTACACGGCATCGCGATCAATTCATGGTCAATGCAACAGAACTAGTCACTACATTTAAAGATTATGAAACTGCCAAGTCAGTTGCTGAATCATTAAATCATCTGATGGATAATATAGAATAATTGGAGAGAAACATAAATGTCACCACACAAACAAGAACTACTTAATCAGATAGAGCTGATGCAGGATGTACTAGCTATGTACAGCAAAGTGTCCAGAAGCAATGATTTTTCTAAAAAGGTACAAGATTACGCAGTATCGCGTACCATTGCCGTTTCAGCTGATCGTAAGAAACTGCTGGACCAATTTAGTAAAATAATGGAATAATGTATGACTAGTTTTGTCTGGGATCTTGAGGACCTGAAAGATACACGTAAAAGTAATCTTATGCCCTTCAGCGTACTGGAAGCTATGAGCTATACCATTAGCTACATGAATAATACAGATGATTCAGTAAAGAATGATCTAGTAGAGCTAATGAGGGAATTGGAGTCACGTCAGACAGGACGCTGGTTGCATGATAACACTAAAGCTGCCAAAGACATGCTGGAGTTCTGGGGCTTTGAGATGATGCAAAATCGTCTAGTAGGGCGTGATCTTACCAATTGGCAAAAGACAGTAAGCAAGCTGACATCAAACCCACATCAGCGTATTATCCAAGACGATCTCCGTGTGATCATCACACTGCCCAAGTTTACTGATTTACAAAAACGCTATCACAGGTATGCTGAACAGTACAAAACTGTTACAGGAATGCCGTACGACTATGTTGGGTATCTTACACTTGAAGACACTTATCAGCACGACACCACACACAAAAACAGAACAGTGTATGCCTTCCGTTCTCCAGAAGATCACTTGTATCTTTACGAGTTTAACAGCCGTTATGATTATGAAAAGCGTAAGTTCTTTGATGCGGTGTTGTCACTAAGCAATAACCGTCTACTTGTATCAGCACGTACACAGCGGCGGTCACTTACAGCAAATATGAATGCGATAAAGATCACTTTTTTAGACGAAATCTAAAAAATTTTAATGAAGAATAATATTATGGAAGCATAGGTAGATCCTGGCTGGTTCATCAACAGTGTTGATAGCGAAAAAATATATCCTGCATCGAAAAAAATCTTAGGAATCTGGCAAAAAACACTTGACAAACCAAGACGTATTGCTTATATTAGTAATGTAAGCAACGGAGATAGCAATGCGTGAAGCAATCCTGAACTACATCGCAGCGTGTGAAAAGAACATCGCTAACTACATGCTGATTGAAGATGCAGATGAACGCCAACGTGCTCTTGATGCCGCATATGGCATGAAAGCAGATTTTGAAGCTATGCTGGAGGACCTGTAATGGCTTATATGTTTGAAATGGAAGTTGTTAAAGCGTGGAACACTGCTATTGCTCGTGAGGAAAACTGGAAGCCCACTGGCCCACGTTGGACCTTCGTTGACGGTGACATGTATATGGATGTGATGCCGCTGAATGCTACACAACATCGTATTGATGTATTTTACCGTTTGTTCAACGACCTTGCTGATAGCTTTAAGCGTAGCTATCCCAACGACATTTCCTTTGCAGAGTGGACTGCGGACCGTGCAAAGATTGATGCAGAATACCGTGAACTGTTTGGCATGGAGTGCTAAGATGGAAGCCATTGTTACCAAAGAATGGGGCGAGGTTGGGTTCGGTAGCCGTAAGACTGAAGGGTGGTCTTGGGAGGTTGCATACTTTGTTGATGGCGACGAAGATCCAATTGATCGTCACTTTTACAAAAACGAACAGATTGCAGAAAATGCTGCCATTTTGTTTGAACGTGGGCTTTGGCATCGTAGCGAATACGGTGGCGTAGAATTTGAGGACTGCTAATGAGCAAGTATGGTCCCCGTGTCTGGCCCAGCGAAGTGATTCGCACAAAAGGTCACTGGATTGTTGGTACTGAATGTGGTACCTGGACTGCTACTGGTAGCAAAGGCGACACATATACTATTAAAATGGTGGACGGTGGCTTCACATGTGACTGCCCAGCGTTTCGCAAATGTAAACATATCACACTAGTGGAGGATAGACTATGCGGATTGACGGCTTAACTGAGAGTGATGTAAAACTTCTTGACGCTATGTGGGCTATTGACACCACTGCTGAACTAGCAGCATTTATTGCGCGGCAGACTCCAAATGTACGGAAGCGTATTGAAGTATTGCGTGAGATGGTTGTTCTTGCTGGTATTGATGAAGATGTAGAAGAATCTAAAGACAATAGCATGGCTAATGATATGCTAAGGAGTATTGGAATTGCGGCTAAGTGATTACGAAATGATTGAGCAAGCTGATCGCCCAGGTGCGTATCAGTGTGTGCTGGATTATGGTGACGAATATCAACTGAGTATTATCAGTGGCAAGGGCACCTATGGTGGAGACCGTGGGCTATATGAGATTGCCATTTTCAAGGATGGTGACTTTGCAGCTCTTCCGGGCATTATCAATTTAGACGATGATCAAGTGCGTGGATACTTGACAGAGAGTGAAGTAGATGCTATCATGTTTAAGATGTTTTTTGTAACAGGTCGTAAACCGGAGCAAGTATAATGATTAGCAAAGTAGATGATACAACTGTTGCGTTTTCAAAAGCCACTCGAGTTGAAGTGATTGGCAATGGTCGCGAATATACTAAATGGGGTGTTCACAATGTTTGGGCATGTGTCCAAGATGATGGGCGCACTGTAAAAATCTTTATTGAATATGATGACGAAGAGGAAATCTGCAATGACTAATATTGCACACCGACCAATGCTCGACACTGCGCGAGTAATCAAACACTATTCTGACAAAGATGGTGTACCAGTCAAGTATGTTTGCACGTCTGCACTTGGTGGTGAAGCACGGGCGATGGATATCTACTACCGCGAGACGCCACACCCTGAGTTTGGTAATCGCTATTTTGGTCTGTATTTTAGGTCAACTGGTCCATTGGATGAACAGCGACAACTGTGTATCACAAATGCAGATCGTATTGAAGAAGCGGAATTTGGTATGAAAGAACATGACGGTGAATGGCATTACAGCCAACATCGTCACGACTTCTACACTGTAGGCGATGTATCACTTGATGGTGGTCGTGCGTATTTTCGTGTAGTTGGCGATGTGAATAGACCATCAGGTTGGTTTAAAGTTAAAGATGGTGAATTTGTGAATAGCTAAATGAGCAAAGATAAGGATATTCAACCAATAGGTGGAATGTATTGTTGGACTTGCACATATTATAAGCCAGACCTCGATTCTTGACGTGTTATTCATTTATGGGCAACTAGTTGGGAGCAACTTGAGGAAGAATGGTGCGACAGACTTGTTAACTTTAGAGTAGATGGTAGGTTACTGAGAGACAATGTATGATGATAGGGATTATCAAATGAGTAAAGCATTTTGGGAAGGGTTCCGAGAAGGCTGTAAGCAGATGATGCTGCCTATTGTATTGGCGTTGATCGTAGGTTGGGGGTTTGGCCAATACTTTCACCCGTATGAAAGTTGTAAGCGTATGTATGAAGCACCTAGCGATATTAGTGAATGTGTTTGGATCTTAGATAAAGGGGAATGAAATGGGATATAGGACTGTAACTGTTGATGTAGATGTTTATGTTGATGATGTCATCAACGAAGCAGACGATCAAGAACTCATTGATCAGCTTGAAAGTCGAGGTTATACGTGTGTTAAAGACGACGGTGCGTTTGAAGTTTTTGACAAATACGACTGGCTACAACTTCAAGAAATTATTGAACGTTTGCCACGTAGCTGGGAAACAGAACGCCTGCGCGATAAGGTAGTAGCTGCTAGAATGCACTAATAAATATCGTATAATATCTTGACAGCCGTAGAATAATACGCTATAAAGATAATGTAAACAACACGTAAGATAGTTATGAGCAAACAACGACAAGAACTAGTTGCTACCATTTATGATAAGCGTGGACGTATTTTGGCACGTGGTATGAATAGCTATCATAAAAGTCATCCCATGCAGTACCGCTTCGCGCGGGAGGCTGGCAGACCCGAAGCAATTTTCCTACACGCTGAAATCCATGCGCTGACTCGTCTTAAAGACTGGAGTTGCGCACATCGTATCGTTATTGAACGTTATGGCAAGGGCGGTGTTCCGCTTCTTGCTAAACCTTGTGAAATTTGCGAACGTGCCATCCATGAGGCTGGTATTGAACATATTGAATACACGGAGTATGCTGCATGAAAAAACATCCATACCACGATTTTAACACTGGCAACAACTACCTCGACGAAGCACTTGAAAACTATCTCATGCGTGGATTTCAACCTGGCGGCTTTTTAACCAGTGTTCTAGAACACTATAGTGTTCTCGCCAACGATTTGTTTCGTGCAGTTGGTCGTGCTGATAGTTGGAATAAAGACAACCTTCCTCGCATTGTGACGGAAATCAATCGTTGTATGCCAGTGACCAGTTACGGTGACTATCAGTATGTAAAAGATTGGCTTGCAGATAAAGATGGTCGTCGTTCTTATTATGTCAAACACATGGAAGAACAACGGATGTGGGATAAGCTGTCTGGAAAATATGTAGAGCCAATCGTCGATGACGGCGTACCATTTTAATGCTAATAAGAAGGACAACAATATGAATCATTTACCAGCAACAGTTCAGATTACTTGTACAGACACGGGAAGGAAACAAGAAGGGATCGTGGTCTCTGCTTCACGCGATGGCATTAGAGTAAACGTTGGCGGAGTTGCACTTAACTTTCGCAAACAAAAAAACATTTATGTAGCCAACATGGCTGGTATGGAATTTACTTTTAAGCTATGAAAAGACAACGTTTAGATCTACGCATTGCTATTCTAATTTCTGGAGAACTTAGAAATTGGAATGATGATACTGCGGACCACCTTTTTAATCTCAAAGAGGTTCTTGAACGTGATTATCTTAATACAACTATTGACGTATACGGACATACCTGGACACACAGTTATACTGACGATCTAAAATACAAAGATAGATTTACTAACATTTTTGTAGAAGATCAGGATATAATTTTTGACTGGGTCAGCCAGGATATTCCTGCCAGAGCATCGCTGTATCTTGAAGGTAGCCAAGGCAGAGTTAAAATAACTACAAACACTGATATGGAGAGCCTAGCCAAGAACAGTAAGCATAACTATGCACAGACAGCAGGATTTGGTTTTGGTGTACGGGAGATTCCTCTAGAATATGATTATATTATACGGACCAGGTGGGATAATGAATATAAATTATCTAGAGGTATATTAGATGAGACCATTAATGTGTTAGTTAATGATAACGATAAAAGAAATATCTTTCTCTCTTATCAAACAAAAATAATACCATTTGAAACAAATGTTCCTGGATTGAATAACTTGTTCCAGGTAGGGATACAAGATCATTATTTTATTATCCCAAAGTCCATACACGGATACATAAAAAATAAAGCCAAGTTTTATGCTTATGAAAAAATAATGGGGAATAGTCTTAGAAGTCAACCACCAATGGATCATGGCCTGTGGGCAGTGTATCTTGGTTTATTTACTAAAGCTGCAAACGGATTAATGATAGCAAATTTACCACACCTGGCGACTATAGTTAAATTTAGAAACGGAATGAAGCCAAACCTTATTAACAACTTATTAGAGGAATAAGATGACTAAACAAACAAATGCAACCGTGGTTCTACACGGAACGAAAGAATACAAAAAACTGGACAAGGACCTCAAAGGCTTGCTTGAGCGGGCATGGGCTAAGTCAGACGAGAAAGAAGTTAACATTAGCTATGCTGATGAAAAGCATGACTTCATTACTGTAGTAAAAGAGACTGCTAAGTCTGCACGTGATTGGCGTGAGTTTGGCGGCACTTATTACAAGCGTTATGCTAAAACTGCCACAAGCATTACATTTGACATCGACAACAAAAACGTCGATGACATTGTAGAAGGTGTTCGCTTGGCAGAATACAACTTCTCAAAGTATAAGACTAAAGAAGAAAAAACTGCGCCCGTGGTATACTTCACCAAGGAGTCAAATGGCGATATTTGGAAAAGTGTATACTTTGCACGTGACCTAATCACTGAGCCTGGCAACGTTCTATATCCTGAAGAATATGCACAGCGCATTTACGAAACACTTAGCCCACTTGGCGTAGTTGTTAAGATCATCCCACAAAAGATGCTTGAGCGCATGGGCTTTGATCTACTACTAAGCGTAGGTCAAGGATCAGTAAAAGACAGCCAAGTAGTGATTATGGAATGGATGCATGGCGATAAGAAACCAACCAAGGCGCTGGTGGGCAAGGGTGTTACTTTTGACACTGGTGGCATTAGCATTAAGCCTGGATCAGGTATGGGTGACATGAAATACGACATGGGCGGTTCTGCTGCCGTAGTAGGCGCTATGCACGCCATTGCTAGCAAGGGCGTTAAAGAGAACGTGGTTGGCATCGTAGGGCTTGTTGAGAACATGCCAGACGGTAACGCTATTAAACCAGGTGATGTTGTAAAGTCATTCAGTGGCATGACTGTTGAAAACTTGAACACTGACGCTGAAGGACGACTAGTGCTTGCAGACATTCTTACACACGTACAACGTGAGTATAGCCCTGCTCTAATCATTGACTTGGCTACGCTAACAGGTGCTATTGTTGCTGCACTAGGCAATGATATCGCGGGCCTGTTCACCAACAGTAGTGAACTTGGCAATACTATTGATGCACTGGGCAGCAATAATGGCGAACACTTCTGGCGTATGCCAATGGGGCAGGATTGGAATAAAATGTTGGACAGTCAGATTGCTGATATGAAAAATATCAGCGGTGGACGTAACGGGGGCGCTACTACGGCTGCTGAATTCCTGTATCGTTTTGTAGACAGTAAGACACCCTGGGCTCACTTGGACATTGCAGGTGTATGTTGGGATGAAAAAGGTAAACCAACAGTACCAGCTGGTGCAGTAGGCTTTGGTGTTCGCACACTACTTGATCTTGTTAAAGAAGACACTGGTCGATTTGAAATTGACGAGGACATGAATTACTAATGAACCTTGACCTTCACGGATACACAGTTCATACTGCTTGGGGACACTTTCGCAAGTTTACGCAAGCTGCATATCTTGATGGTCAACGTAAAATTGTCGTAGTAACTGGCTACGGCAAAATGCAAAACGAGTTTTTAGGTTGGTGTGACGGGGATCCGTATGTTGAATCCGTCACACGCCTAGATCCAAATGCTGGCGCTTGGAGCGTGATTATTAAAAAGCGTAAGCCTGCGGCGCCTGCTGAATATGAACCAAGCAGTGACATGAGTGTACTGCTAAACAAACTGCAACATAAATTTAGGAGTTAACTATGCGTAAGGCCCCCTATGGTGACTTGGAAGCCCAAGTTATGAATGACATTACAGACTGGTCAGCAAAAGCTGGACGTCAATTTAACGGACTAGAGGATATGATTCGTGCATACTGGCAGGAACATTTGCCAGAAGCATTTGAGATTAATACAGCGGAGTGAGCTATGCCTATTAGAGAAGTGGAAGCTCATCTAAACAGTTTAGACATTAGCCGTATGAATGTTTTTGAAACTGAAATCTATCGTCTCAAAACAGTTAGTACTGAAAAGCGTAGTAATACAGAACAAGTTGTACTTGACTGGCTTATCGCTGAAGTGGCTGCATTGCAGGCACGTAAGAAAAAATACTAAAAAGTTAACAAAAAATACTTGACTTAGATAAAACAATGTCATATTATGAGGCATATAAGTAAAAAACTTATATAATAGCTCACTAGAGCCAATTTAACCTGTTACAGGAATATGACATGACTAAACTTTCTTATGTTTCTCAGCATAACACTGCTGGATACTTCAGTGTGCAAACACCATATGCGCAAAGTGTAAACGCAAAATTCAAAAGTTCAGAAGATACACTTATTAGTGTTCGAGATCGGTTTATTGCTGCCGTCGACACGGCTGATGAAGAATTTTTGAAATCCATTCTCGCTGAATTCCGCTCGCGGTTCCCCCAATATACTTGCTTTAAAGATATCTATAAAGATATGGTGAAAATGGGGTCTTCCTCAAAAGACCGTATCACGATTAAACAACTTCTGATCAACACCGTTATTCAACGTGAACTTGATGTTGAATGGGTGTTTAACATCTGTGGAAAATTTGATCCATTCTTTGTAAACATTATTCGTGTGTATCCAGTAGAAAATAAAAAAGTTACTGGTAAGTTAAAAAACACCGGAGCATATTATGCTGTATGGGACGGTCAGCATACTGTCACATCACTCATCGCAGTTGCTATGTTTGGATTTGGTCTCTCTTGGGAAGAAACTCTTGAACTTGAAGTACCTGTTGCAGTTTATCCTAATACTAATATCGCAAAGCTACGCCAGCGTTTTATTGGGGTACACGATGGCGCTATGACTAAAGCTCTTGATAAGATTGATCTTTACATGCAATATGTTTGGGCAGTACGCCACAACAACGACACTGACCCTTGGAGTAAACGTTTTGAAGAGATTCAAAGCGCGATGGAAGAATTTAATTGTTTCTTCACACATGAGAAATTTGGAGACACTGCTATGCCTGGTGCAATTAGCCGTCCGTCAGAAATTTACCCCAACGGTCGTGATGTAAACAAATGGAAAAGCTCAGTATTGCGCCGTGTCTTCCAATACCACAACATTGCAATTCCTGATCTTCCAGTTGAACCGCTTGAAATTGATAACATGTCACATATTTTCCGTGCGTGTGACCAACAGGGTATTGAAGTAAACGACGAATATGTAAGACAGTTTGCCAAGTACTTGGGCGTTGTTACTGGAAATACCTGGGCTAAAGGCTATAAATCTTCTATTAACAAAAAGCACAAAATGGTAATGAATGCATACAAGAGTTGGTTGAAGCGTCAACACTATCGTATTCGTGAAAACTATAACGAGCGGTGTAACCAAACAGAGGTCGCTCCTACTTGGATTTGTCAGGCAATTAAAGCTGCTGGGTTCCCATTTGAAGTTCCAGTGTTTATTGGTAAGTTTGCTTATGACTTCAATAACAACGAGTTGGGTGTATAAAATATGACACGTGATCCCAACATGGATTTGCTGAAGGAGGGCGTTTCCCTCCGCAAAGCTCGGCAAAGTCGTTGTACGGTTGAAGGGTGCAATAACCATTTAACTGCGTATCAAGGTCCTGGAAGTGATACGTTGTGCCGACAGCATCAGAAAAACTTGGCTGAATATGGCGGCATGGCAACAGGTAAAAAAATGTACAGTCATCATCGTGGTACACACTGTGAGAGTTGTGGGTATACCCCGTATGAAGATGAAATGATCCAGGCAGTTGAAGACTTAAAATTACGCAATCAGATCTTTCGTTATGTGTTGCATGTAGACCATATTGATGGTAATCATGAAAACAATGCACCTGAAAATCTTCAAACATTATGCAGCCGGTGTCACAGCATTAAAACTGTTATTAACGGAGACACACTGTCACCAAGCAATCAGTTTGTTAGTTAAAAGTAAAAATAAAACCTCCCAGTGTTAAATACATTGGGAGGCATACTCGTGATATGGAAAAAGTATCAAACTGAAACCAAACTAACATCGTTGGATCGTATGTACTACTATTATGAATTTGGTGAACACATTGCAGACGCCCATTACAACGGGCATAAGTTCTGGTACGTTTGTTCTGATGCTGATGTATACAATACCTGGGCGCCGCAGGGTACACTACGCTTTATGCAAGAAGCGATACGGGTATGGAAGGTATATGGCGGAAGTATTGAGGTCATTAAAGACCGTTTGAACCCTCCTGGCAGTGATATAAATCTTGAAGAATTTATGCTGATTAAACTGTCTGCCAGTAAGTTAAACTAGTTATTTCAACTTAAAACCAATACGTCCCTTTTGGCCTGTGGCAAAGTATGACTTATTATACAGTACTGGCGAGCCTTCGAACACTGCTGGGAATTTCGTGTAATAATCTAAAACAACATCGTTTCCACGCTTGCCGCCGCGTGTGATTAACTGTACGTATTTGTTGTTGTTAAGTGCAGCCATCATAGCACCCTTAAAATCTTCATCAGCATTGACAGATTTAATCATTGCAGTGACTACGGCGGTTAAGGCGTGAAAGAATACACGGTAATCTTCACGGTCTAGAGTACCTGGGGCAGTCCCTTGTGCGTTAAATAGTTCACGAATTTTTGGTGAGCGGATGTCATCTGGATTGCGTGATCCACGATCTAAATTTTTCAGTGCCTCAATGTCAACATCATTAATGATACCATACATTTTTGCTACTAGTAATGGACCAGTTGCTGCATTTTCTGTACCAAGTAAACGCATTACTTTTGCTCCACGTGGAAACTGTTTTTTAGCATCATCAGTTAACTGTTTATAGATTCCACTTAGACTACTCGCTGCGCCGCCACCTTTGCTAATCTTACTACTGATTTGTATTTCTTGTCCGTTGGGAGTACGAATAATACTATCAATAAGTTCCATTTGCTTGTTCTGCGGGAACATGATCTGGCTACCAGAGAAACTGTTTAGTTGAAATACTCTTAATAGATCTTTTGTATTACCACCAACACTGTTTGTAGCATCAATTAGTGCCAGTGGTCCCAGATATTCGCCACCATATTTTGCTAATACATTGACATATTCCATTCCGTTAGCGATTGGATTAGCTGTACCAGCACGTGCTTGCTGCACTGCCTGTTCTACAATACTAGCCAGTGGGGCGTGTTCAGTGCCTTCAACTTGCTGTGCTACCTTACTAACAATTATCTGTGCTAGCTGATCAGTGTTGCGATAATTTTCATCTGTTACAATGTCAGCTGGTTTAATAGGAATACTTTCTTCCTTCGCACCCTTGCCATATTTGTAACCGCGCAGTGTTTTCCATAACCCATGTATACCCTGTGACGGTATCTCTTTTGCATAGCGCACCCAATATTGTGGTTGTCCTTGCGAGTCTGTAACTTGTGCAATAATTGCGGCTCGCATTCCGCTATTTTTTGCGTTGTCATAAACGATTTGTGCGCCACTTGGAACAGTTTGCTTGATAGCTGCATCCAACTCTTGTACGCTGTCAAATGCAGGGGCATCACTTGGTAGTACACCAACGTCTACCATTGTTAAAACATCAGACGGATCTATGTCACTGACGTATGTTTCGCCCGGTGCTCTGGCTGTTACGCCACGTGCTTCATATAGTATTTCATCTGCTCTCATGTATATATTTATCTAAACTAGCCGGCCAAACGCCCATTTACGTTCACGGCACCACCAGCATTCGCCACAATGTACTGGATTTTCAAAAACATTGTCAGTGTTTTCGCAACTAAATGTTAGCGGATAAAGCCATTTCATTAACAAGAAATGGTCGTAAAATTCCTTAATCTTCCGTTTATCATGATTACGAAATGGCATTACGAAAGCACCAACAATTATGTCATGTTGAACATTTGGATCTCGTGCTGATATCTCTCCCAACATAACAGGATCGTCAGTAAAGGATTGTGCAATTTCAAGCGGTGGCGTTGCAGTGAGTCCTGTGTATACTGCGTTTATCTTTCCAGCTTCTAAATCACGCTGCGCTTGTGCGTGTATGCGTTCTGGCGGAAAGTCTTCTTTCTTATTGTTATGATAGTAGACATGATGTTCCAAGCGACGATGTCCTAAACGTTGAACTATTTTGCCAAGTATTGTACTAACTGCTGGGCCAGCTAGGATGCGAAAATCCTTATCATTCTCAATAGCAGTATAAACATGGAATTCTTTTTGAGGGAATTCTACTAACAACGTGTATAGTAGTGCTACGCTGTCAGCACCACCGCTTACACTTATTCCAATTGGTCCACTAGCGACTGGAATATCAATCCCGCAAACTGTAATCGTTTTCTCTATTTCCATTACTCAATCTCTCAATGAACATTTCTTCAGGTGTATATACATATGAATTCAACATTCTATGTGTGTCAAAAATTATATAAAATTTTTCCACATAAAAATATTCCGTAAGCCATATTAATTTGCCACTAGTAGTCCTAAGTGGAAACCATGCAAATTTACGATCCTCAGTTACAGTATGACTTACAATTGAACTAATGTGCTTCATTTATAAGTCTCATCGCCCGGCCACAGTGGCATTTTAGTACCTGGCGCACGTTTAGGAATCTTACTGTCAGCACTACTAACACAACTGTCTGTGGTACATGCAACTGGCTTATCAAAAAGTTTGAATCCTGTCTCAATGTTACCCAGCGGTTGGTCATGGCAACTGTAACTGCGTTTAATGCTGCCGTCTGGCTCGCGAATAATGATGCCACGATAGCCACTGCTACATTCCCAACCTTTAAACTTGTTAAAGTTAAATGCGTTAAAACGTTCTGCTTGATCCATCCAGTAGTATTGTCCGTCGCCGTCACGAAACTCTACTTGATATTCATTTGGGATATGACTAAACTCTGGCCACCAGATTGGATCACTGGTTTTATTAAATGTTGGTTCTGGACGAGTTACGAGTTTTGCTCGTTCTGATTTTTGTCCTGTGTAGTTGAGTTGTGGCATTCCGTTGTGGAGACGCTTGAGCATATCGGGACTATAACCATCGACCACACGGCTCGCAGTAGGATCTGATTGCGGCTTAAGAGTAACATTGATTCCTTGCTCGTGGAAGAAAAGAGCATTTTCCCAATCTCTTTCAAACCACTCTGGAACCATAACTTGATTGATTGTAACTTGTACATCGTGTTCCTGACAAAATATGAGTTTGTCTGCAAACTCTTGCATTTTCTCACGTGTATTTACATGTTCAGTATGCAAGCTGGCAGTGATACTTGCACGGTGAAACTTTGCAGCATGTTCAACATATGTTTCGTGCCACTTTAGCGGACGACTCATGTTTGTTGTCATATGTACGCTGGTGTAATTGGTGTTGCCTACATCACGGGCAAGATGTTCCATAATATCCAGATAACCAGGATGGAAAGTAGGCTCACCACCAGATAGACTAAAATGGAAACTGTTAAACCCATTTTCTCTGGCTTGGCGCTTAATCTCATCAATCGTAAGAAGACATAATTCTGTGGGCCTGTGATCTTTTCTATCGCTGCGAGCATAAGGCCAGCAATAGCTGCAACGGTAATTGCAAAAGCGGCCAAGAAGCCAGCTAACAGTGAAAAGATCGCGATACAGCATATTCCGCTGACCAACACGAACCAATTTATCATACGGGATAGTACTGAAATCATAAGCACTCCATTTCAAGTCTTCTGTCATATTTAATCCTTTAAACTATAATTCTTACCGCAGAACATAGCAACGCCATCATCTACTAACAATATATCGCCCAGTCTGATTTTGTCACGATCCATTGCCATACGATGGAAGCGATCTGTTACTGTTAGAAAAAGAGCATTAAGTAGACTGGGCTCAGTGGCATGTTGATTAATATCAACATGTTTCCAGTCCCATGCACGTGGCTTTACTTTACCCCATACCTGATCAGGATTATTGACGATACGCTCACAATAGTCCCACCCAAATTCCATCTCATTGCTGTCTTGATCAAGTCCATATAGTGCAAGGTATTGTTCAGCAGTTTTAATCTCACGATGCGGAAACTTTTTATACCAGTCCAATATTGGCTCTGGCCAGAACTCACGCAAGTAATCATAATCGTGATACAGCACTGTTACTGGAATATCTGGAAAATATTCAGTTACAATTTCAATTTTATTGTTGCTGGGATGGAAACGCATACCATTATCATTAGCAGTGCTGTGAACGTGTAGAGGTGTTTTTACTCCTACTTCAGTAATACTGCGCCATACTTCGTATACTTTGAACAAATAGAATATAGGATTGCCGCTGCCTTTGCCAGCCCAATCAAAACTGTTCTGATCTTCCCAGCCTGGCTGTGCTATTACCTCACGGATACTCTCAGGAATGTTATCCTCACGCCATTGGATTAAATCACGTGGGGTGCAACTGACTGCAATTAATTTACCCCAGGGTGCGGCTGCACTCTGTTCAAAGAACTCAGTTACTGTTTTTAAATTCTCTTGGCTGTAATCGCTCATCTAATTTAATTCCTCAATTCGTTTTAGTATACGCTGCTGCACATCACCCTCTGTTAAAACTGTCACACTGTCAGCATCAGCATATTCATTTAGTATCGTTGACCAACTGTCAGCCGACGTCGGCCACACATCTAAAAATTCACACAATTTCAAATACGTTTCGTACTTGCGATATACAAATACGTCCCCATATGATATTTGAAGATGGTCTACGTCTGGGATAGGATGATTGTGTTGGTCTGTATTATATTCGTTCCAGCGTTCGCTCATATTTTCCAGTGTTTTGTTTAATGCAGCATCAGCATCTTCAAGCTCATGATAATATAGTGCAAACATCATATCAGTATAGTTGACATCACCACTGAACTTACGTGTAATGTTTAGCAAATCTTCAGGCTGTCCTTTTTGCTCGCGATGTTTATATAGTTTCTTGTACTTGTCGTACATCTCGTCTTTAAGGTTTTCTTCGTCACTTAAATCCTGCCACCAGATCTTTTTAATAATATTTCCTTTGTACTGTTGCAATACTGCTGGATCATTTCTATCAACAGTCAGTGTAACAATTTTAAATTCCGTAAACAAATCTCGCCAGATAACTTCCTGCCAGCCTTCATGACAACGGTGTACTGGTATGCGATAACGTGGTTTCCAGTTTACTAATTCATGTACAAGTTCATAGTAATTTCCCATGCTTGCTGTTTTATTGTATTCAGTCCACCATTCCGCACTGCCATCGTATTCAATGGGAAGCCACACATCGTCTTTGAAGTCCGTTCCGTCTAGTATCTTTTGTCGCCAACTACCAGTAATACGGCAACGATTATATTCGTTAACTTCCAATTCCATCTCGCCTTTGTGATGTTGAAAATATTTGTCATGCTGTGCTATCTGGTAAGCTAACCATTCCCCACCAGTGCCAGCGGGGTAACTCACAAATACTTGTGGTATGTCAATTTTATTTGTGTCCATTGGGTTTACTTAACTTTCTAATCATTTTATCTTTTTCACGCTGCTTATACCATTCATCTTCACCAATATACGTATTACAATCTTCTATTAGATCCTCCAAATACCAATATATTTCAAGTAGTTGTCGTTTATATTTGCTGGTAACAAACCCATCCATGTAACGATCACCTTCATTGAGTTTTATCATGCGCAATTCGCTTTTGATGGCATCCACAATGCTTGTCCCGTATCTTTCCATCATCATTCCGGCCAGTCCGTCTGTAATGGATCAACGCTTAATTCATTTATGCTCAAATGCTCTGGTGCATTAATCACGTATTCAATTAAATCCACTGCTTCATCCAGTGTCATAACACGCCTGTCAGGGTGCTTATGGCTGTTATTCTCTAGTGTACCAAACGTTATATAGCTGACCCGTGGGCCGCCCGCCCAGACGCTCTTTAAGCCCATTGCGTTGCTAGTACTGCGTAGTGCCTTCTTTTCTTGTTGATATAGCCAATCGCTGCCTTTGGTAGCTCTGTCAGTTGTACTGCCAAGAGACACAATATGTAGTCGTTTCCTTGCCGTCAATGCGGCTTTATAGACTGTATCTAGTACTAGTGTCTGATTAAAGCGCCATAGTGCGCTACAGTTAATAAAAACATCATATTCCAGGGCTTCTTTTGCCAAGCGGTCTCTGTGGTCCTGAATAGTTAAATCCAAGCCACGTGTTGTCTGCCCTACTATCTCTGCATCTGGCCAGCGTTTAAAAATAGCACTTGCTACGCCAAACTCTGGATTGCCTGTTGCTATAATGCGCTTATTCATCTACATACCCCACAAACTCTGGGCAGACATCAAGTAACCGCATACCCTGTAGCTCATCTGTTTTCTTATTGTACGCTACGAACTCATGCCAGAAGTCACCGTGCCAGTCTTCTGCCCACATATACTTGATAACATCTGTTACTTTGGGCCAGTGATGGTAATCTTCGAGAGCAAGTTCTGCTTCTTGTTTTAAATCAGTTGGCAGTACACGGACATTTAGTCCACGAGGATGGTTAAGAATGTTTAGGTATACTTGATCAGCCTGCAATTTACGTGACTCAGCAAAGTCCAGCAGATCACTTAGCACACATACGTTAAGCGCCTGCACTGTGCAATGTATCTGAATATACACATTGTCTAAACTGCTTAGTTTGTCAAAGTTTTCTTCAACCTTTTCCCAACTACTTGGATAGCGAATGTAACGGTCACGATGCCCAACGGCATCGATGCTGCAATTAAGTTGCACCCGCTTGAAGTATTGCCAATACTCAATCATCTTCGGGGGAACATTTGTAAGATTGGTGTTATACTTCAAGCGGATGCCTTTTGCCAAGTCATTCTCGATACAGTAATCCAGTAATGCGTACTGGCTTTTTGCTAACGTTGGTTCACCTCCAGTCAGGTATATCTCTTCTACTGTGTGAGCGATGTCTTGGAAATTTAAGCCTGTCTTTTTATAGTCAGGCCATTCAGTCATAACGTTCATGAACGCTAGTGTCTCTTCGTCAATAGTAATATCAGGATCTAGTTTAGCAGTAGGAACTACATGGTTCCAATCTTTAACCCACATGCTGCTGGCCCATGGGTTACACATGCGACATTTTAAATTACATAGGTTGCCCAGCCGCAAGTCAACATAGCGAACATCTACTGGAATTTCCTCTGCAACTGTCACAGTATCATTCCACCACTTTTCATTAAAGCCGCTGCGAGGGCTTCGAATACCTGCGGCTTCTTCGCGGAAACAACGCACACACATTTCTGGCTTTTCACCTGCAATTAATTGACGGCGGATTTCAGTATATGTTGGGCTGTTCCACATTTCCTCAATGCTGTGCTTGTAAATTTTGTATGGCTTGTTGTTTTCAGGATTGACGATCTGGTTGGTATTTGGATTGCTGTTACAACAAACTCTGAAACTTCCTGCTGCGTTAGTTGCCACATGCATGAATGGCAACACGCAAAAAGTTTCACTAGGTAATTCTCGTGTCATATAAAGTCTCTATAATTTGTACCGTGTACACGATCTAAACGTTCCATGTGTGCTATTAACTGTTGTTTTAATTCTACATCAGCTAACGCACCCGGTGCCAGATATGCTGGCTCTATTAGATCACTGGCACGATTGTAAGTAATTTTGTTTGCAGTACACCATGACTCAACTTCATGTAGATTATTGATGTTAAGCGCCATTGGCAATGCAGTCACACCAACCTTAACATTAGCAGGCGCATTCTTTTTAATATTTAGTATGTTTTTTTCTGTAGTATTCCAGTTAGCACCAGATCGTATGTATTCATATCGTGGACCTATGGCATCTACACTTACAGTTATATTAACATGTTTAAAGAAAGAAAGCAAGTCATAATATTCAGTGATGTCAACTGTGCCATTGGTTATAAACTGTAGTATAACTGCTGGCGCAATGTCTTCATCAACTAAAAATTCTATGACCTGCTTAACTTGTGGTATTAGGAATGGCTCGCCGCCAGTAAACTTTACAACTTTTGCTGTGTACAGTTCAGGTAGTATTTCATCTATATTGCGGTGCCATCCTGTAGCAACAGAGTTATAGTTTGGATCATGCTGCTTTAAAAAGCGATCCCATGTGCTACTATTAGTAGGATCACACATGCGACACTGTAAATTACAGGTGTTGTTAATTTTAAAATCCCAGTATTCAACGCCCTTGCTATAGTTAAGTATTTCATTGTAGTATTTTCTGAGGCTTTTGCCATTGTTTTCTTCATCTTGTTTACACTCTCGGCATTCAGGTAGCCAGTCTCCAGCAGCCATCTGGCCGTACCAGACAGCATGTTTCATTTTCCAATTTTCATTGAAATCACTTTCCTTGCCTGAGTTGTTATCCCAGGCGCAACAGGGCCGCACTTTACCAGTGGGTCCTATGGCTGCGGCATATTTAAGCGCCAAGCATACGGGCATAACCGCGGTTCACTTGTTCCTTAAATGCATCGCCTGGTTCTCCATCAAATATCATATGGATGCGTGGCTCTTCACTGCGGTTCCAGACTGCGTGTTCATAACCAGTATTCATCTTTTTAGCAACACCAGGAACCCAATCTACCTTACCCCAGCCACCCATAACGAAGTCACATCCGTCTGGATTATTAATAGCAACGTTAGTAGCACCTACGCCTGTGATACGCGGTCTATCACGATGCGCACCCAGCCATCCGCCTGGCAGCAATGCCATGAAACGTACACGCATAAACTTGTCGTATAACATTTCATCCATCATCCATTCTTTTGTGCGAGGGCAGAAATCCGCAATGTCTGTCCAACGACTGTGCGTTTGTTCATAGTCATGTGGCAAGTTATAGTCTTCAGCACAGTTTGTGTGTACGCTGCTAATGCCGTGAATTGCTAAACTAAGCCAGCCACTTGCCATTGGGCGGTGTAGTGTATAACACGCTGTGTATAGCAAATGGTTTGCTTCTTCATAAATGTCCTTCCATGGAACATTAATCTCGTCAATAGTAATCCATGGAAATTTTGTGTTGTCCATGATCCAGTCTGGATCCTCTTCGTCACGCCAGCCGGCTAGTACGCTGGGATCATCAATTTTTGTAAAATCAACTGGCCCTAGGTTTTCATTTTCTTCAAAAAACTTTACAGTGTTTTCATCTGGCGTTTCCTGCCAGGTTTCCAAATGTCCTTCATACCACATTAGAATATTCCTTTTAATTCTTTTATATTTTTATAGCGATAGTGAATACCCATTGGGGTATCACCAGTTAAAAATAATGCTGTGTTATTTTTTGCTACCGTATTTAACAGATTTAAAAATGCTAGCTGTGCATCTAATCCGTCCGTGTTCATATAATTTACTTCATATTGCCAGATGTTTGTTAGTTGCATAAAGACATTTGAATTTTCACCACATGCAGTTGCTAGTTTTTTCCATTCTTTAACTACATCAACGGTTAAGAATTTGTGATCCAGTTGTTTGATACGCAAAAACATTTCATGAAACTCTTGCTCAGTAAGCCCAATTGTTTCTAGAAATTCATCAACTAGTTCTTCTTCGTAAATAATATTCTGATCTAATATAACTTTTGAATCTGTTATTACATGTTTGTCGGATTGCACAAATTTCTTAAAATCAATACCATCCCAATTTTCAATTAGATGCTTCATCCACAATACACTGTATGGATTAAAATCAAACCATACTACACTCTTAACAGTATCAATATTATTAATAATATGATAAAATTGGTGAAGCCCACTGCACGGCAATACTAGGATTTCAAATGGTGTTTCTGGAACGTTAAACGCATAATCTTTGGGAATACCTTCTGTATTAGTAATATATACAATTTGATATTTCAGTAGTTTAAGAGTAAATAGTTCCAAGCGATGCTCTTCAAATTTATCGCTGAACTTTCTCACTCGATTAATGTTTTTGTTGTTGACGATTTCTTTTTTATGTATCCAGCTTAACACATCTTCTAAATCAACGGTTGGGTTATCTGCATGAATGTGTGATAATAAACTTTCCTCGTGCCCAATACCTCTAATCCATAGATCCTTTGAGAGCGCAACACCTATTAACCCGTCCAGGAATATACCTCGTTCTTCACATGTTTTATAAGATGCCATTGGCGGGCGGAACATATATTTTGGACAAGCATCAGTAATTGCCACTCGCTCTTCTGTCTGAAAACTAAATGCCCCTGGTTTATTACTCATGAAATAAGGAAACCCTACACTGGCCCATGCTTTCATATTAATAATTACAGGGTATCTATAATCCCAATACGGATAAATTTCTTCTGATGCAAGATGATTGACAATCATACCACCTGCAAGCCAATTATCTCCCCAGTTGTTGTCTATTAAATCTAATACTTCTTGTTCAATTGCACCACCGAAAGGCCAAGTACCATCTGGCCATACTATTAAGAATTCATAACCATAATCATACATATCAAACAGCCAATCCATGGTTACATTTTGTCCATGTAGTTCAACAATGGATTGCTGGCATGAGTTATGTAGATTGTTTCTTAAACAGCTTCTTAATTTTGCTAGGTATTCTGGGTGTTGTTCCAGTTCAGGATATAATTTAAAATTTGGTATAACATGGGCTAGTCTATTATACTTTCTACTGGTGATGGTATAGTTCGTCGTACGTTCAGCTCTAATTTGATCGTTACGTCTAGTTGTTGTTCTTAAAAATGAATCACTCATTGCTCAAATCCGATACTTTCGTTATTTGTTGTGCTTAGTATAGCTGTAACTGGACACATTAAATCATTATCATTAATATCTGTTCCGCTAAACCAACTGTCAGGGTCAAGTGCTTTTAGCTTCTTAACTAGACTAATAAAACTTTCTTCAAGTGCAAATGGCTTACTTAATACTTTGGGAATAATATAACTGTAGATATTTGATGTCCACATAAATGTGCGCTTTTTCTCTAGTCGCTCAAACAATGTGTCATGTCCATAAATTAAATCACAGTTAACTACTTCCCAACGAGCATTTTGTATACCTCGCCATGTTTTAAGCCATTCGCTCTCACCGCCAAATTGATCTACTACACGTGGCCAGCGCACCTTTGTGAGTTCGTAAAGTCCATCGTCAACTCCTGGATTTTGTGATACCCAATTACCTACCCAATCAGGGTAGTTTTTACCATCCCAGCCTGAAAGTGTATCCTGCTTAAACTTACAACTTGCTGGGTCAAAGTCGTATAGTAGAAACTTTGTATCGCTACTGAAGCCATATTTTTGTGCGTAGTAGAATAATTTAAATCCTGCCGTTGCACCCACATACTGATCAAACCCAGTGCCAGCAATTTGTTCTGCAATTTCAGGCTGACTAGGTTCTGTATTAACAAAGTATATTGGGCTGCTGGGTGCAAACATCTGCTCAACTACACGTTTTGCTTGATAACTAATTCTGGATTTGTCAAACGATTCTCCCTGGATTGCTTTTTCTAGTTCAGTGCTGCCAATATGTGGACGTAGCAATGTAATATAATCCATAAACTTTCCACTGAGTCCTGGTACTACCAAGCTCTGACGTAAAGAAAATGTTAGGATAGGATTTATGAACTGTTCTTGATAACGCTGGTTAAACTCCCAATCCTTCATAGTTGGCTCAGAGAAATCCTTGTTCCATATTTTTTCCATGATAGAACCAAATCTTTGTATACCATAAAGACTGTCCTCGTAGTCTGGTACTATTTCGTCATTATACGAAGTCCATAAATCTTCTAATGTCTCTTGTTCAGTTATATAATATGTGCTATATCTTCCCCAATATGGTTGATCAAACTGTACTTCTGTAGGATCTGGTTGCCCCATTTCTAACCATATTTTTATATTAATGATTGTAATGTTACGCTCAAAGTAAGCATAGCGATCTTCAATAGTGTTAATATTGCCAGCTATCATCCAGTTGTCAAAACCAAATGCATCATTGATGCGATCTATTTCTTCCAGGAGACCCATGTTAAAGTCGTGATCAGCTGGCCAACAACCGTCAAACCAGACACAGGCATAGCGGTATCCCATCTTATGCATGGCTACCAGCCAGCTTGTATTTGTGCGATTGACTAAGTTAACGATGCCACCACGCAAATGGTTATTGTGTTCAACGCCAGATATTTCCAATAGCTTTTGTTTCAGAACAGGATGACTGTTCAAGTCAGTGCTGTTTACACTAAATGCATGAACTACAGGCCATGCGTTTTCAGTGTGATAGTATTGCCATTGATACTGGCCCTGCTTCATATTATACTCCGAACTGTTCTTGTTGTGCGAACACGGTGTCCATGCTTTCCAGCGGCATGCCTAAATACTTTTCCACCATTTGTTCTAATGTTGTTTTTGGATTGTAGCGATTTTCAATATCACGTGTATATTTTCTCATACGCATATACGCTGCATATTTTTCTTCCAAATTATTTTCCATGTATGTTGCGAAGCGATCCATCTCAGGGTGGCGACTTTCCGCCGCTCTTAGTTTCTGGATGATCGCTTCTTTGTATTTACTATGCCAGACACTGGGGTTCAAATACTTGGGCGTTTGTAGTATGTTTGCAGTAATAAAACTTAATTCAATTGGGCTGTCACGCCAGAAGTCATAAAACTCTGGCATCTGAAATACATTGTGCGCTTGAACAGTAATGCCTGCTGCTAGTGCAAACTTATCACGATGCTTGCTGAGTTCCAGCATATTACTGTAAACTGTGTCCCAGTTACCGCCTTCGCGAATGTAGTCATACACATCACCAATGCCATCCATGCTGACCTTAATGTTAGTGTGCTTGAATTTGCTCCAGATATCAATTAAGTTATACTGCTTAAATCTAATGTAGCTGATGTTTGTAGCATAACGTAGCTTGATGTGTGGCTTGCGATGCTCTGGGATGCCCGCTAAGAGGTCATAGTGTTCTTGGTTAATAATGGGTTCGCCGCCTGTAAACTGTAGCGTGTGTACGTGTTCCCAGAGATCAGGCCAACGATTTAAACTTTCAAACAGTGTTGTAGGACGCTGTAGTTCTGTGGTGTGGACCCCGCCATATTTGTTTAGGATATCAATATCTTGACTGCGCTTGTAGCTGCTAAACGTGCTGCACATGATACACTTGAGGTTACAAAAGTTTGACACTTTTAATTCAAGCCACAGCGGCTTATTGTTTACACTATAGTCGTCGTTAACTTCAATAACATCTGCAAAGTCAGCCCAGTTGTCGTGTTCCCATTGTTGGCGATTACTTACAATGCCGCTGTCCTCGTTATGCCAGCACACATCGCAACGATCAGGGCGCTCACCATTGGCTAGGGCTCGCCGTAGTTCACGATAGTTGTCGTTGTTCCATGCAGTCTCAGCACTCTCACCTGGGTTATTGAGATATGTTTCCTGTGCTTCACAGCAAGGAACTAGATTGCCATTGGCAGTGCCGTAAATGTGCATGAAGGGCAGCATACAAAATGTGCTGCTGGATTGTAGTTGTTTTTTATCTATCATGGTTTAAATGTTTCTATTATTCTACTAAACTTTGGTGCTAAGTCAAGACTTTTTTTGCGTAAGCTAAACAGTCTATCCATCTCTGCCAAATATTCAGCACTATTGTCGTGATTAGCAACAGTGGGTTCAGTTAGTTTTGTTAGCAATGTATGCGCTCGTCTAATGCGCTCGTCAGGGAAACGTTTTGTGTCAATGCCCCACTGTTGATCTATAGTGTATCTGAGTCCACGCTTAAACCAGTCTGGCCAGTGCAGTATACTTAGGTAGTGTGGCTCGTATACGCTTTGTAGTATAACTGGCACCCGTTTTTCAATGCGAGCCCACAACATAAAGTCGTATAGGCTTGGTGCGTTTAGCACATTTACTGTACACGCAATGCCCACTTCCACTTTATCAGGGTTGGCATCACGCATTGCAATCCACTGGTCCAGTGTTGATTCTATAGTAACCCAGTCTGACGGGTAGCGTATTAAGTCGTTTAGTTCACCCCAAGCATCAATACTAGTGCTAATAACCACACGCTTAAACTGTAGTAGTGCGGCTTCATCTACTTTCTTAGGATACCATGTGCAATTTGTAAATATCTCTATCTCAACATTAGGCGCGATGCCAGCATCAGCAAGCCGTGTAATTAATCTTAAAAACTGACGATGTAGGAATGGTTCACCACCCGTTACTTTCATAAATTTCAAGTGCTGTAGTTCTTCCAGTGGAATGTTGTCTAGGTCTAACTCAGCGTTTTTCTTGAAGTGTTCCATTTTGTATAGGCTTGGGAGATTGAGTGCTTCAGCGTCTTTGTCCCAAGTATGGCTAAACTCAAAGCCACAGCTAATACAAGCGAGATTGCACAATCTGCCAACAGTAATTTCCAAGTACTCGAGTCGTAGATCATCATCAAAATCCTTAAAAAATTCATCAGCGTCAGTACGCATACTGCTGCCTTTACTCTCTTCATCAGCACGACATTTAAAGCAACCTGGATGCCATTCATCTCGCATCATTGTTTCACGTATGTCAGCAAACAGTGCGGCCGGGTCACGATCAGCCTCACTTAAAAAACGATCATGGAACCTGCAACACGGAGTAGCGGGTGTTCCGTGCATCATCATTTTTGCTTTAAATGGATACGCACATGCGTTATTGGGCAAAGTTGCCATTACTTTTCCATCTCTTAATTGCTTTGGCAATGTTTACACGATTAAATGTTTCGTCACGATGATATTCTCGCCATTCAGGCGTTTGTGGTGCTACTGCTATATGTATAGTATTAGTTGTTTCAAAACCGTAATGCTCACACACTGCTGCATGGGCTTCCATGTATTTTTTAGGCATTGTATCTGGGCCATACTTTGCCATCAGATGATTAGCAATAGCAACATTTAAATGTATACCATGTCGCCATTCAGTCTGTAGTTCTAAACTACAACGATCGTCGTCAGCCAGGCGACTAAACACAATACCACTACGCCAGTTGCCACAGCTAAGTCCTTTGCCTGTACTAAATGCTACCATTTTAATACAAGGATGATTTAGTTTTACCTCGACGTCAAAACAAGTGCCAAACCAAGCGCAATCAACAAATACAGGAATGTCTTTAGTATTACATTCTTCAATTAACCATTTCCAGCGTTCATGTTTGCGTCCACTGCCACTAAATGGAACGCTAATAATAACAGCGTCGCCACGATCAAGGCCAATGTCATCAATACTCTTATCCCAGCCCATGTATTCACCTAGCCAGACGTCACGATTGTAGGGGTACTCGCCGCGGAACATTTTTAATCGCAGTCCCTGGCTTAAACACCAGTTGTGCCACCAGTCAAGTGCCTGTGTCACACCCAAACTTACATAACGCTTGGGGAAATCTTCAAGTCCACGGAACTGATTTAGTTTACTGCTGGCAATCCATTCAGGGTAGAATTCCAAAAACCTATCCTGTTCGTTCTGCATAGTATTCACATCCATGTTAGGAAAAAAGTTTGCGTTCAACTCGTCAATGAATGGTTGATTCCACACGCTATTTCCTGTCTTGCCTAGGTCAGGATTTTTCGACATATTCTTTTATCTCCAGTATATATTTTAATGTGTCAGTGCCACGTAGTCGATCCAAGTCTGCTGTATATTGCAGGAACCACTTCCATTGTTGGTCAGCATTAGCGGGTCTTTCACGTTGTAGTCCGTCACGTATGGCCTCTATACCTGTTTGGTATTCGTGTTCCTCTGCATGGTAACTGCCTGCAGGCCAGATAGTTTCAGCAGGTATATTGGCAATTTTTTCCAATGCTAACTGCTTTAGCTCGTCAGGCATACACGCAATGTTTAAGTAACTGGGATCGACTACTACATTACTCATACTAATACTAGCACGATGTACATGATATTTATTGAACCAGTCCCATACACGATCCAAATCAAACACATTTGTAATCATAACTGTAACAGCGTACACTACTTCCATGTTTGGTATTTCGTAAAACTTTTCAATGTTCTCGTTGAGCTGTGCCCAGGTATAGTTGTTGCCTCCACGAATAATACTGTATAGTTCATCAGTTGCTTCAATACTAATCAGTAATTCAACGTGTTTAAACTGTTTAAACAGTTCACGGAATTCGTCCTTAAACACTGTTGCGTTAGTACTAATGTCCAGCATGATGTTGTGTGACAACCCAGCGTCAACAAACCATTGTAATACGTTTAAACAAATCTCATCGTACAGCGGTTCGCCACCGCGCAGTGCTACCCACTGTAAGTTACGGAAGTATTCTGGATTAGCAAACAGGTTATCCATAAACTTGAGATCAGCACCGTGATAACCTATCTGTGCCTGCTGCCAATATTCAGGCGATTCGCGGTTAAGTGCTTTGCCATCTTTTGTCCAACCACTGCTTACAAACGGGTTGCAGTGAATACACGCAATATTACATTTGTTACTGAGTGTAAAATCAAGATAACGTATATCAGGCACTGAGTCAATATCAACAGCCGCACTTGCTTCACGTACATCAAAGTCTAACTTGTCCCAGAAATACATACGTCGGCTTCTGCCGCTTATCTCTTTCTTAGCGCAGCCTTGACATGTATTTGGTACTGACCGCGCTCTATGAGCTGCTCTGAGAGCCTTATAGTGTTCATCAGCAAATATTTCTGGGAGACTTTGCTCGTTGATATTGCCCAGCTTGCCCTTGTAAATGATATCAGGAATGACATTACCGCCCCACTTAACAGTTAAGGCATGCCAGGGTGCTAGGCAAGTTGGTAAATCAGATCTATCCAAAAAGCTATTTCTATACTGTGCCACAGGCGCCACACTCCTCCCTGCATATTGCCCATTTACCAGACATTATTGCATGTTCGTGAATTTTTTCAAACCATTCATGTTTTAATATTTCAGTCAAACTGTTATTTTTTAGATTGTTAAATTCACCGTATTCGTCAAACATATCATCAACTATAACACCCATTGGATCATCGTTATATGTAAATGCAGATATATGATTACATGGCCAGACATAGCCCCATGGATCTATATGTATACTACCATTATTATACCATGGACATGGAGTTTTCAGTTTCAGAGAATTCATCTTCTTATGTACTGTAATCATCTTACTGTCGTCTTTAAACTGCCATGTATTGTAATTTACGCTGTCTATATCAGTTGCGGTTAATTTATATCTTTCTGTATCAGTTTCAATTAGTGTCACTGGATTATGAACACGTCTTGTTGTAAATTCCATACAACCTATCTCTTCTGATTTTTCACGTGCTGTTTCGATTTGATCTTTATTATAATCATAAACGTGCATAATCCAACTTGAATGACCACCAGCATCGTTAAATGCTGCCAAGTTTTCCATAATAGTATTAAAGTTTGTTCCACGTCTAAACAGGTGATTAGTATCCGCTAATCCGTCTATATTAAAATCTATACGATGAAAATAACTATTCTCAGACAATACTGTTGCTAAACGTTTCCAATATTCTGGTGTCTGCCATCCACCATTTGTTGTTATAAAAATTACCGCATCAGGATGAACGCTACAAAACGTCTCAAGCATTTCAGGAAGGTTAGGGTGCATTATAGGGTCTCCCCAGCGTCCTTCCAATGTTAGACAGGTTATATCACTATCTTCTGTAGCTTTAATAAGATTATTCCACATTTGGACATCAAAATGCGCTAGCGGTAAGCCTGCGATCGTCTCACCACCATAAATGTTTCTAAGACAATTTGGACAACTTGCATTGCAGTGACTTGACATGTCTATATGAAGTTTATGTAGTTGTTTTTTCCAATCCACTAAAAATTCCTTTTTTCACCAGGATGTAAGCAAATATTATTGCAAGTTTTCCAACTTTCATTTTTAATTATATCTGGCAATGTTTTCTGATACCATTGATCTGTTAAAATATCACCCAAGGATCTGAAATTCAGATTATTGAAGTTCTTATCACTAATACTATCCTGTATTTCTTTCTTTTCTGCTGAGGTTGATTTATGTTGTGCAGTAGAATAATCAGCAACGTGACAACAAGGCCAGACTCGGCCCCATGGGTCCAATTGAATAACGCCGTCTGAATACCACGGACAGGCTTCTTTAACTTTTATAGATTCAACATAATTTGACATTATTCTAGTAGATTGAATCGCCTGATCAGTGTATGTCATTGTAACCTGCTCTACTTCTTCTGCCTTGTCCGTAGGGATGAAATAGTCTTCTGTATCAGTAATAACTCTGCCATTACGCAAACTACTTTTTCTAGTAAAAAACTGTCCAAAGCCGGCTTCTTTTGCAACTTCCGCTGCTTCGGATATCTGATGTATGTTATGATCGAATAATGTCATAACCCATCTGCCAAACCCTCCCGCATCATGAAAGGCACGTGCATTTTCTATTATTTTTTCGTAAGATGTTGACCTACGGTATATTGCGTGTGTATCACTTAATCCGTCAATAGCAAAATCTATTACGTGTACTTTGGCATTTTCAGATAGTGCGTTCCCTAGCGCCGACCACCATTTAGTATTATGTGTACCACCATTGGTACAGATTCTTACTATAGCTTCAGGGTGCGCTTTACTGAATGTAGCCATCATCTCTGGCAAGTGCGGATGCATACCAGCATCTCCCCATGTACCGTTTAATTTTAGCTCTAATATTTTCCAGCCAGCAGTGTCTTCATTACACATCCTGTTCCATACATCTACTGGAAAATGATCTAACGATAACCATGGTTGTTTTTCACCACCGTTTATATTACGGCTACATCCGGCACATTTTGAATTACAATGGCTTGTAATATCTACTTGCAATCTATGTGTCTGGTTACGCCAATCCATTATAGGTAATCCTCGCAGTCACCCTCACGCTGAATATCACTGGTCAAACAGTGAATGCCGCCATCCCAGAAGTATTGGTGACGGAAGCGCCAGACGATTGGTTCAATGCCGTGTTTTTCCATACGGCGGAAGGCTTCGTCATTGCGTCCTGTACATACGACTGTGTTCTCGTCTAGTGATAGTACGTTAACATCAAATACGCTTTCATCAGGGAAGCCAACCCAATGTGTAAGCCATTTGTTAACATACTCTTTGTGGAAGCGGCGTTTACGAGTATTGAGGAAATCTTCTGGCATATCAAAGTGGTCTTCAACTTCAATAATATCCCAGTGCTGCATTTCTTCAGGTACCCAGTTTTTATTCCAGGTCATCAGTACGCCAGGTCGTAGCAGAGCAATTTTGCCGTCCGCATGTCCGCCCACAGGTAAGTCTAAGAAACGAGTGCCGGGATAACGCTTGCTGATCTCACGCTTCATCCACTCTTTCCCCAATAGTGTGCCTTTACCGCGCTTTTGATCCTCTTCGTAAGCACAACTAAACAGCACTGTGTTGCCACACTTAATCATGTTTGCAGCATGATAAAGAACACGGTTGCGTTCAACATAGTGGTCATATCCCTTGCCACTCTCTACCATGACACTTGGCATACTGATCCAGTCTGCCCCTTCACGGAACCACTCAACAATGTGGTCGTAATAGGACAAATTTTCATAATAGCGACTATCGCTACCTGTAAAAATTTCAAAAATACTATTGCCATACGGCATGATAGTATCACGCGGCATGAGTGGATGATTAGGAAATCCTACTTCCATCCATGGCAGCTTCATTTGGTTGTCTGGTGTGCTGCCTTGGCCTGATAGTTTAAATACTTCCTTTGGCCTTACTACTTCAATGCCACGATTTGTTAGTATTGATTCAAGCTCTGCAATGTCTTCTGCTGTCTCTTCAAATATTTGACGCATAACGTCACGTGCTTCTGGATCACTGTGCCAGTCAAAACTGTCTGCTGGAAATGGTGCACCAAGAATAACACGCTTTAACGGTTGAAACTCCGTCCAAGCATTTACTGATTTCATGAAAACCCTCTTGATTGTTTATATAAATATATTTATATTAGCAGTTAATAACAGGAGATAATATGACCCGTCTAGCTTATGACAGTATACACGGTAATGAATTTAAAGTCAAGATTTTCAATGTAAATCATATTGACGAAATAGCAGACAGCACAGAACTTTACGAAGCATTTGAAAGTGGCTGGCCCGTTGTTATTAAGGGACTAACTATTCCCAAAGTAGATTATGATTATTACGATGACTTGGAAGACTGGGTTATTCCTGGAAACAAATGGATTGCCCCGTGGTATCCCAGTGCTATTCGTACTGGTGATCGTTTACGTACTGAACGTGGCTGGACTGAAGAACAGATTGAAGTGTTTCGTGAAAAGCACAAAGATGCTAACAGCGGATGGCATCAGTTCTTTGAAAAATTATTTCCACGCTATGCGGCTGCACCTGCAAAAGTATTAAGTCATCGTTACAATATGCTTGTAGAAAATATGTTGCACTTGGACGAGTTGACTGAAGACCATACTGGGCTTGAGCAACAGATTCGTATGTTTGTGCAGCTAGATAAAAAACGTAGCCGCGTACTTACGTTTGGTCCTGACTTAGTACAGTTATATCATCGCTACAAAGATGAATTTAATTTGGGAGAGTTGGACAAAACAAATACGCACACGTTTATTACTGAAATGCGTAACTGCACTATCTGGAACGAACAACGCTGGGCACACTTCCATCACCCACTGCACTACATTACTTTTGATCCTGGTGATATCTGGTTCTTTAACGCACAATGGATTAGTCACCAGATTATTTTTGGTGCGAAGCTACAGTGTTTTGAGGCTGATATTATGCAAGATCAGTTACTGAACCCTGCAATGTGTATGCGTGAACGTATTCTCAATATTGAGAATGAAACGCCTTACGGATTTACTTCCGACCAATAAGCATAAAGCGATTATATAATACAGTATCTCTTGTACCCTTATATAACAATTCACTAAATTTATATTTCTCAACGGCAGCATCTAAATCTTTAACACAGTTTATGTGCTGCTCGTTGCTGAAATAATCATTAGTTTGCAGTATAATCGTTTTGCCATCTGGAATATTATAGAACCATTCGTCAGTCATGTGTTCACAACTGGTGTTAATAATCAAGTCTGGGGCAATAAGATCCCTTCCTACTTGAAACCCATCACCTTTCCAAACAATGCTGTTAACATCTTTAACATGTGATTTAAATTGTCCATTTTTATATTGTGGGTAATTAAAATCATTTGCTACATCCAGTACTTCACGATCGATCTCGAGATTGGTAAACTGTACATCAGGATAATTGTTGAATATAAAAAACGCCACAGTAGCATACCAGCCGCCGTACATAACGACATCTTTAGGCTGCAACCCTAACATATCCATTACGCCAACCATCCAGAGTTTGCTGATCATTTGCCCGCGACTAAAATGGTCGTTAATGTTGGTACGTTCGCCCCATTTGATACTCCAAGCACTGATACGTTTAATAAAATCGTCCTCGAAACTATGACTAATATATTGCAATACATCACGGTTTGTATGTGATGGCAATTCTGTCAGTAGGTTGTTGAGTATAAGGTTAACAAAGTTTTCTGATTCGGGCTTCCAGCCACGTTGCACTTCACGTAGAACCATATCACGAACGGCCCATTGATCGCCCAGCAATACCGCTCTAACGAGCTGACTGTACAGTTCTTTGTGTGTACTGTCAATAGCCTCGAAATAATCTTCAAGGCCCCACATCCAGTGAAATTCTCGTTCGTTTAACATTACATACCTAAGTCTTGTTTTATTTTAACAAATTCTGGCGATACGTCAAGTATATTGTGTTTACGATAAGCGTCATAGTTTTCTGTAACACGGACATATTCACGCATACGTTCTGGATCGTATACGTGTGACGGGTCTTCGCCAAATGCCACCGCTTCCATTAGAGGTTCTTCATAATCTTCATAGAATGGACTATCTTTAATTTCGTCTAGGAACTCTAACACTTGTCTTTTCTGTTCCTCACGTAACCAAGTTGGACTATTGGCTATACTGTAGTAGTGCGGTTCAATCAGTTGGTTGGTACTCATACCAATGCCGCGTTCTGGATTAGCTAACTGATATTCATGTAGCCAGCGCCAAAATGTTACAAGATGTAACGCATTCGTTACTTGGTTGACAGTAGTGATACGAACTTTAATACGCTTACCTGCAGGTGTTTTAGTAAATTGTACTAGCTTGTCAAAATTGCGCCATACGCTATCCCATTTGCTTGGTGGCCGCAAATAATCATTCATTAAGCCCATGCCTTCAAGGCTACAATTAACAATTACATTTTCAAACTCGCCCAATTGGTGTAACCAACGATCCTGCATATTTGTAATATTTGTGTAGAAGCTAAGTGAAATTCTACTAGCATACCCACGCTCCGTAGCCATATCTAGTAATTTAAACATATCTGGACTTACTGTTGGTTCGCCGCCAATCATTTTAATTTTGCGTACCATTGGCAACATTTTTTCAAAACTATCCCATTCAATACCTGGTTGTAACATTGCTTTCTTTTTATCAGCAATATTATCACTACCCCAGTCATGATGAGCAATACCTAACCCAATGGCGTTCATCTCTCCACGTTCAACACTAACTAAATGACTTGCTTCCTTATTGCACATCTGACATTTTAAATTACACATATTTCCTAAACGGAAGTCAAACTGTAGAGGACTTTCTACTTGCCAATCATTCTCCTGTGCTTCTGCTATAACTTCAGGAAGCTCATTTCTCCACAAATAATTCTCCCACTGGCGACTGCTCATAATGTTATTACGTTCCAGTCTTTCACATTCAGTACACTCAGGTAGCCACTCTTTATTCACCATACGCTTGCGTACATTACGAATATATTCATGATTCCATGTTTTTTCGATACCAAGCTCTTCTTGATTGACTGATTGCATTCCTACATCCTGTGGCTCACGTGCCATACAACACAGTCGGTAACGTCCGCCATTATAAGTGCTGTACTGCACAAAAGGCAACGCACAGAACCCGTTGTCCTTATCGTTATCCATTATATCTTGTCTATTCACAGCGGGCTCCTTTGATTAAAGTATTCATCCAGTAGTTTTTCTTTTTGTTTTATTTCTTCCAGTGTAATCATTATCTCTGGTTCTTGATTTATTTTATCAGTCATATACTTTGCATGTTCAGCGTTAATTGGTTTAATTTTTTCTTCAACATATACTAATGCTCGTTCTTTAATATCAGCTGGCATATTTCGCAGTGCTAGATGTTCTGGATAGTCTGTTATGTCTAGGAACATATGCTTTTCCCACATAAATCTGTTCTTCCAGTCGTAAAAATCATGGAACTCCCAGAGATTTAAAATTGTTATGACACTATGGCTGTAGATTTTAAGGTTGTCCATACACAGCGATTCATAGTAATCAACATTGTCATGTAATGTAGCCCAGTCACTTCCGGGCCGCTGATAGGTGTTTATTTCACCAGCACCATCTATACTTATGTTTAACACAACTTCGCCTATGCTTTTCCAATAATCAATAACCTTTTTACTTGGCAATACTGTTCCATTTGTATAGTATACAATTTTTACTTTATCTAGGTTTTTATTCTTTTTTAACAGCAATGCTAAAAACTCGTCATGCTGACGAGCCATCATAGGCTCTCCACCTACAATTTTAATTTCACGTAAATGGCTTAGATCAACATTAAACCAGTCAAGATCCATATCGTAGCCTAGCTTAACACTTTGTTTTGGATTTTGTATTGTTGCCCATTTGCTACTATGGTCAGCATTGCAAATTCTACAAGCTAAGTTGCAATGCGTACTGAATCCTATCTCAATATAACGTAGCTTGAGTTTTGATAGTGCGTTTGGATATTGTTTATTATAAATGGTGCGCAAGCTCATGCCAGTGGACTCTTCCTGCCGCCAACACTTACTACAGTTTGGTAGTCGTTCACCAGCAAGCATACGTGCGCGAATGTCATCAAACACTTCACCGGTCCAGGCTTCTTTAAATCCTTCACTAATACTTGGAAGTTTGTAGTCTAATTCACGAAAGCGGCAACAAGGACGCATCGTGCCGCCTGGGTCAACGGTAGCATGACACCATAGTAAATTGCAAATATTATTTTCCGTCACGGCGCTCTAACTCCGCCATAAACAATGCAGCACCCTTATGGCAGTTTTCTTCCCACGTGCCCGCTGCTTCGCCGTCAGCATTGTCGCTAACAAACTTGTATACGTCTAACATAATTTTATACTTATTACACACTTTAGCATATGCTGCGGCTTCCATGTCAACTAAGTCACTTTCCATCTCAGGACGATTGCTGACGAACTGATCGCCACTTGTTAGTGTTGGGCGTGTTTCTACTTTGTCAAGAATATACCAGACTGGTTCACATTTAGCTGCCTGCCCTAGTGTCAATCCCAATACTCTGATGTCCATATCACGTTGCGCTACTTTAGCTACCTTAAACAGCCCTTTACCAAATACTGGATTTAAACTACCTGCTGTACCGAAGTTAATAATTGTAGTTGGATTATATTGATGAATAGCATTCATAATTGCCATGGTGGCATTAATCTTACCGATACCCGTAATAACTTTTACATATGGTGCAGGAAGAGTGTTTGGAAGTTCTTCATTGAGTGCCACTAATACTGGAATTTTTTTCATTTATTTTTTCTCAATTCTTCTACCCATTTTTCATAGCCAATTTCAAATGGCTCTATTGGAAACGCCAATGTCCATGTTTGATGTGCTTCAATGGGTTCATCGTACTGCATGTGTAGATAAACTATACCAGCTTTTGGTTTCCATTCAAATTCTACTGGGTCTATTGTAGATTTGTAGTTTTCATTACTGCAAATTTTCTTAGCAATAGTGATGAGTTCGCCTGTTTTAAATTTTGGTTTGTAGCTTTGTTGAGTGAACTTTGGCTTGTAGGGTCGCATTATTCTTCATCCAGCAAGTATGCCATTTCAGGGAATGTAGCACGGAAGTCTGTGCCACGATGTGCATCTAGCTTGGTAATATATTCACGGAATTCTGGCAAACGGCGTGTCCAGTCTTCACTACGAGCAAAGTTAATCATGCCACGTAGTCGCTTAATGCCGTATTCTGCTTCAAGCCATTTCTCTTTGGTAACTTTGCCCTTGTGCCAGGTTGGAATGCCCAATTCCCAATTCTCAGTCCACCAGTCAATGAATTCTTCATACTTGGCTTCGCATTTGTCCAAGAATTCACGTGGCAATACTTTTACGTTTAAGTGCGGTGGCCAGTATACAAAGTGATAGTTAATACCGCCCGCGCCAAATGGCCACATATTTGTTTTGTGTAACCCACTGTCTTGCAATTTCCACTTTAGGAAGTCTGGAATGTAATAGATGTTTAGTGCGTTAACTGCACACGCAATTGTAACTTCAACGTTATTACTGGTTTGTGTATCCAGACGTTTAAATTGCGTTAGTGTATGTTCCCAAGTACTTGGATAACGAATGTAGTCGTTCATAGCACCCACACTATCAACGCTATAGTGCATACGCACCTTCTTAAAATGTTTCCATTGTTCAAATAGGCGATCTGGTAGTTCAATACAGTTAGAGTTATATCTCACTTCAATTTTGTCCGCATACCCCATCTCAATAACTTTATCTAGAATCTCATAATGTTCGTCGATAACAGTCGCCTCGCCGCCAGCAAAATATAGCTGTTTCATATTTGGAATCTGTTCATAAAACTGTGTCCAAAAAGTTGGGTTATCTTTATGCCAGTTATATGTAGCCCCAAATTCCTTGCCACGATTTTCCCACACCATTGTTTCCTTTAGTGTTGGGTTTTCAATTTGCGGGTAGAGCTTGTTCCAATCTTTAATCCAGCCACTACTATCATGTGGACTGCACATTACGCAACCAAGCTGGCACTTGGTTCCCATACGGATATCAATATAAGCTAACTTAGCATCCGTAGAGCCGTCCTCGTGTGTGTTAGCCACTAGTTCATCAATATCAATACCGTCTGCTACCCAGTAGGCAGTTTCCCACTGTCGCTTACTACGGTGACCCGCTGCTTCTTCTTTATAGCACTTTAAACAACTTGCTGGTTTATCACCTTCAAGCATCATCTTACGCACACTGCGCATATATGTATTATTCCAAGCACTACGAAGGTCTGTGTTGTTTAGGTTTGCAGGACGCCCATCTTCAGTTTTAACAATGCCAACACGACCACCGTGCTCTTTGTCGTTTGTGGCACCTACGCTTGATGCGTTTGCTGTGCAACATACACGCATTGAACCGTCTGGGCGTGTGCTAAGGTGCATCCAGGGTAGGATACAAAATGTATCTGAAGGTAGTTTTGGGTCTTGCATTTTTATTCCTTAAATTTGGTTTCTATCTTTTGTTTCTTATGTGCATAACCAACCTCGAATCCAGATAGAAATTGGCCAAGGTCAAAATTATCATTTTCCAACAAAAGTATATTTTTATTATGATAATTTGTAACCTCATCTACGAATAAAGATTCCATATTATCATCAACTTCATTACTATTTAACCATTTTATAAAATGCTTCCAATGATCAAAATCGTGTTGAACAATCAGTTTTTGATAATCTAAAATAAAAACATCTGCGGTTTCGTCATTGAATATATATTCGCGTGTATATCCATAACTGTCTTGTCCATACCAATCACCTAGTTCATAATATGTTCCATCAAAAGGTTCATTCTTTTTGTTATTTAATTTTGCCCACCAGGATATTTGTTCAGGATCTTTACCAACAATTAAAATTAATCGTAACGGGCAATTGTGTTGTTTTAACGATCTTATAATATCCCATGGATTGGAATGTGTTTGCTGTACAAAAAACATACCTGGAATATAATTTGCATCCACACGCATCCTGTCATACCAGGGCATGTTATTCAGTAAGTTATCTCCCATGCCGGCTGTTATATCTTTAACACCTTTGATATTATATGGAGAATAGTATCTGAACTCGTTTTTATCTGATACTTTTCCTTCTAGTACTGGTGAATAGAAAAAGTTATCACAAAATGTGTGTATTAAATTTAAAATAAAATGCGCACCATCACCACCTGTATGTGTCATTAAAATTGTTGATTCAAGATGGTGTTTTTTGAGACTAGTGTAACTCATAATTCATTATGCTATTTTAGCTAAAGCGATATAGACATCGCCTCTATTTGTAGTTACATCAACGCCTATTTTTGTTGCTAATTGATGATCGTATCCTGGTATTTCACTGAATACTGTTGGCGTATACGGCACAAAAGTCATACCTTTACGTATTGCAAAGTCTGTGATCTTACTGGATTCACGCCACAGCAACTGGTGCATACGGTCGTAGTTTTTATAACCTGGACGATAGTCAGGATAGTGATCCTCGTCAAAGTCCATTACTTCACTCCACCATGCAAAACTCTTTTGAGGCTCGCGATAAACCAAAACAATCCAGTCGCCTGGAAAGTGATTCCAGACATAATCTAGATTGAAATGTCTCGCAAGGAAGTGGCTTTTGATTACACGATATCCTTCACCGTGGAATACGTTGTCAATATCATCTAGTAGTTTGTGTGGTTTCAGATAATTAAAATCATCCCAGTCTTCACCACAGCCCATACCTGGACCAAAGTAACTACCGCGATGCCCATTGTTTGTATCTTTGGGATTTACAGGACGATGATACTGTGTCCTGTCTGCTGTTTCATCCGTTCTATCACATGGTAAGACCTGGCGTAAGTGGATGTCTATACCGCTCCACCTACTGCCAGGAATTCCTGTGAACCAGATGCGTGTGTTGCCTTTACTCATCTTCTTTAAAAAACGAATTTAAAACATTTTTAATTTCCGAAGTCACATCTCCCTTGATGGATTCATAATCGAGACTGATGCTAATATCATCAATCTCTCCCTTATCGATATGATTTACTATATCTGCTGCCTCTTCAAGATCATTTAGCTGAATACGATCACCATTCCGTAAAATAATTTCTACGGAGTTAATGTACTTTGCAGGTACACTGTGAACGTCTACTTCGTCAAATATTCTATCAAAAGAGCGATCCTTACGTTCAATCGCCATGGCTAATTATTCAGCTGTTTCTTTCTTACGACCACGTTTTGGCTTTAGTGATGGATCCATCTCATATGCCTGTTCTTGTAGTCGTGCTGCTTCTGCCACAAACTGTTCTGCTTGTGAAAGCATATTTTTTGCAATAGCGGCATCAGTAATAACGCCATCGGCTGCTGTTTCAGCAACTGGTGCTGGTGCTGGTGCAGATGATTTTTTAGTTTGTTTTTTGCCAGCCAACTCCATTTGATCAGTTGGTGGTGTAACTGCTGCCTTGCCGCCAGTCTGATCACCGATAAGGGCGTTTAGTTCATCCAAACGAATCTTTGCTGCACGGTTAGGGGTCATCATAATATTTGATGTTGGCTGTTTGCGCAATAGTCCACGTGCGTGTAGTGCTTGTAGCATATTTGCGCCGTCAGTTAGAACGGTGCGTTGTGCATACTCATAAAAGTTTGCACTCGCCTGTGCGCCTGCTGATTGTACTGCATTGATAATGTCGTCGTGCATCCAATCCTGTAGTGCATCAGTATCAACGATTAGGCAATTAGTTTCGTCATTAGGGACTTCGCGGAAGACCACAACACACTTACGTTGTGTGTTAATGATCTGTCCTACGTGTTTTAAATTGTTTGTTGGCATTGGATTACTCCGCTGCTTCTTCTGCTGCTGCTTCTTCTGCTGGTGGAGCAGGTGGTGCAATTGCACGGATGATAGCAACTAGCTTGTTGAACTGTTCGCCAACTGTTGCAGCTTCTGCGCCCTTAAATGCGCCGCGCTGTACTGCCAAATCAATAATGTTAGCAGTTAGAGTTAGATCTTGTAGTGTTAGCTGTGGTGCTTGTACTTCTTCAGTCATTTAAATCTCCTTGTGTTTTATTAAATGCTATGTTTATTTATCTTTTTCGAACTGTGCGGTTGCGCTAAGTTTTGCAACCATCATGTTCTGTTTAAACTTATCCATATCACGCCCGTGTTCAAACCATACCTGATATAGTCTGCGTTTGTCTACGCTACGGATGTGATAGAATCCTGTAACTTCTTCTGTTAATTCCAGCCAATCAAAATCGCGATTGCCTTCACCAACAACAAGTAAACGATTGCGCATCATTTGCACAATCAATTCTGTCCCTGTGAGCAGAGTCATATCATTCTCACTCAATGACCCTGCATTTTCTAAAATTTTAACTTCACTCATAGTGAACGGTTACTCCAAACGGTGCTTGGATACGGTGTGCTTTGTCACCGTGAATAACGAACAGTGTATCGCAATAATCTGGATTGCCCCAGCTACCCCACGGATAACCGTCAGTGAACACAACCAGCTGATCAGGAGTAATGTCATGATCTGCAAGGTATTTAAAAATTGCTTCAAAGTCAGTGCCACCACCGCCTTGAACTTCGTATTCACGGACATCACGCCCGTTATCAGTGCTGAACACTTCAGCACCATATACGCCAGTATCGAACTGTGCAATAAGAATTTCGTAGTCTTTATACTGACCCATGATACCCTGCACTTCACTGAGCATGTCAGTTAGCAAGTTCTGGCCAATAGAACCGGAAGTATCTAGGAACACTGCGATCTTCAGTTGCTCGTCACGATTCATACCAGGAAAAATAACTTCGCCACTACGCTTGCTAGGACGCATCCAAGTAAAGTCACTTTTCAGTGAGCTCTCCAGCTGAGTGCGAAGCAAATCACGCCAGTCCATCTTAGGCTCTACCAGCTCGCTAATCATACGCTTAACAGCCTCAGGTACATCATTGCCAGCGTTTTGTGCGGCACTAATAACAGCCTGTTTAATCTCGTCAGCAAGCGCCTTGCGCTCTTCTTCAGTCATCTTGCCGTAGTTGCCAGCAGTACCGTCCTTGTCGCCATCTTGTGGATTCAAGTGAACGTCAAAGTTACCAATCTCGATCTTGTCGGCGTTCTCATAAAGCTCGTCGTAAATCTCGTAGCTGTTCATGCCACGATATTTCCAGTCCATGCAGGGTTTGCCGCCATTGAGTTTATCCTCACCAATAACAGTACCGATGCCCTGTTCTACTAGCGTCATGTTAATGTTAAAGTCAGCAGCCATATTATACAGCATAGGATCACGATCGCCACGTGCGCCCATATGATCGTATACCATGTGCAGCACTTCGTGACCAACTAGAAAGTCTAGTTCTGGGTCACTGAGGCGGGTTACAAAGTCACGATTGAAAAAGAAATGGCGTCCGTCTGTTGCCGCAGTGGGCATATCTGGGG
>OCVQ010000063.1_pt1 | contig 88307 bp, 121 predicted proteins | sample 1539061 | NCBI WGS metagenome assembly OCVQ01 (sample SAMEA3355526, study PRJEB22509) | marine metagenome | biome: marine; feature: river plume; material: water | place: USA | collected 2010-08-08 | depth 0.5 m | reverse complement strand
AAATCTATTATGGGTTATGGTGTAGCCGCGGCGTTTGCTTATGCGGTATGGTTTGCTATTCACAAATACTTTGGCCAATGGTATGATGAAACAAAACCAGTATCCGAAAGTAATAAGAAGTTTTGGCGTGTAGCCCAATGGGTAGCGACAGGTGGATTATGGTTTACTTGGTTATCTCACGATATTGCTAACATTGCAGTATTCCTACCACGAGCAATTCCTATAGATCTAATGGTCTTTATCAGTCTTGTGTTTGTCACTGGCCTATTCTTTATGTTTAGAGAAAAAGGTGGTAAAATCCAAAAGATTGTTTTGGAAAAGCATAACACAAGATATGTAAGATCTGCAACATTGATTGACTTATTCTATTGGTTATGTTTGTACTTCTTTAAAGAACTAAACGATATTCCCATGAGTACAACTTGGGTCTTTGTTGGGCTTCTGGCAGGTCGTGAATTGGCTATGGCTACATACTTTGGTAAAAAGAAAACCAAATCAGTATTCCCATTGGTGGCAAAAGACTTCGGCAAGATGATGGTTGGACTTGGTGCCTCAGTTGCGTTGGTGTTGTTGATCCATTACGTTATCAACCCGGTGTGACATTTAAGTAACAATTACTAAAATATAAGGCTGGATGGTTGACATTTGGCCTTATATGGTTTATATATATCTAGTAATCGTTGATACAATTCAACATGCGGACAGGACCTGGGGGCGGTACCCAGCGACTCCACCAAAAGTACACATGAATGCGAAAAAGGGTTTATAGTAGCATGCAAGATTCTGAAACCCCGAAATACCCATTCAGATCGCCAGTAACTTGCTCATGTGTATTTTTGATGGGGTCGAAATAGGATCGACTGACGTAGAGAGATGAGAGTAGATTACCGTGTTGGCCTACGTTATTCAGCCAAAAACTACAAATGCAAACGATAATTTTGCACCATCTGGATTTGCTCTAGCAGCATAATCACAGGGAGCTGGCCACTTGCTTAGCAACAGAAAAGTGGCACTTAACATAACTATTTTTAAAAGGAAAAGAATAATAATGCGCACTTTATTCATCACAACAGCAATCACCACAGTATTCGCCAGCGGTGCATTTGCAGAAGACACAGCGGCTCAAGCAGGAGCCATGATTTCAGGAGAGTTTAGTATTAACATCGCTGAAACTGCTGCTGGCGATTGGGGTGGTACTACCGCTCTTGAACTCGGAGTAGATGCAGGCGGCTTAGCAGACGTTGACCTAGACTTTGTTTTAGACGCAAACGACAATGTTAAACTTGACACATACGGTGTTGGCATGTCGGTAGCAGGAATTGGCTTGTCCTTTGGTAACGACCAAGGCGTATTGCCAGGAGCAGAAGGCGAGCAAACACTTGCAGCACCAGTAATGGGAACAGCTATTGGTGTACAAGCAGCAGGTGCTAAAGTTGCATTTGGTTTTACCGATTTCGGAGCAGACATTACAGATATTAGTAACGTCCAAGGCGCATACACAATTGATATGAACCGTCTACAAGTAACTGCTGGTGCTGACTATAATTTCGACACCGAAAATACAGTTCTTGCCGCAGGCGTTGACGGACTTGATCTAGGCGTTGCTGAAGTAGGCAGTGCGTTGACATATGACTTAGATGCAGAAGACATCGGTTACGAACTAACTGCAGAGACATTTGGTGTAACAGCATATCTAAACGGCGACTCAGATGAAACGCTACAAAACGTTGGCGCTGAATATGAGTATCAAGTAGGCGGTGGTGCTGAAATTACAGTAGGTAGCTCATATAACTTCAATAGCGAAGAGTTTACACCAACTGCTGGCGTAAGCTTTAACTTCTAAAGAATACCTATAGAAAAAACTTGGTAGAGGGGCGGCGAAAGCTGCCCCTTTGGACATTGAAAGAATGTATAAATAGATCTGATACGCAACCTATATGAAAAGGTTTTATAATGTCCAATCGTTTGAAACAGTTGACATGGGATCACCATCAGTCAGCAGAACGTCGCGCTTTTGCTAGAAAATTATTACGCGGCGAACTCTCCCCATATGAATATTATGTATTTCTTTGGTGCCAATGGCATAATTACACTCCTCTTGAAAACGCAGTTATTATTCCTCCGAATTTGTCTGCAATTTATAGAACTGATCGTATTATGGCCGACATCCAAGAATTAGAAAAAGAACACGGCTTTGGTATGCCGTCTGCGTTACCATCTTCCGTCAAAGAATACCAAGCTCATATTGGCAGTTTAGCAGAAGCTGACGATAACCAAGGCTTACTTGCCCATATGTATACAAGGCACTTTGGCGAATTGCATGGTGGTCAAATAATTAAAAGAAAAGCACCTGGCTCTGGAACAATGTACGAGTTTGAAGGTGATACAAAAATTCTCATTGAGGAGTTTAGAAAACTCTTGAATGATGATATGGCCCCAGAGGCTAAAAAATGTTTTGAATTTGCATCAAAACTTTTTGACGAATTGTCTACATAATTGTTGACATTCTTATATTATTAAGTTATAATATAAACATACGCTATATAAAAACAGGAGGAACTTGCAATGCAAGAGCAAATTACTTACGCAACCGAAGAACCTGAGTTTCAAAAGGATATGAGTAGAGTAAACCGAATGTCAAGGTCTGACGCTGCAAGGCGAAGACGACGAAGCGCAAAAGAGACCCGTGAAACGAGATTAGCAAATAAATTCGCAAAAGCTCGTAGGGCCAGAAAAAGAAACTAAAATGAAAACAATGGAAATAAAAGAGGATCCCCAAACCGGGGACCTCTACTTAGACATACCTAAGGAAATGTTAGAAGAGCTCGATTGGAAAGAAGGCGATACGCTTGAGTGGTCTGGTAACCATACTACTTGGTATGTTAGGAAAAAGGTAAAAGATTAATGTATCCATTATGGGACAGGCTTAACGGCTACGCAGATTACATTGCGTCTAGCTTTGATGAGCACTTTACTGAATACGAAAACGCTGCTATGAAAGACTTGCAGTTTAAAGATTGGACAGATCGTTTTTGGTCTTCAGACAGTATTTCCAAAGCTCATTTAAAAACTATTGTTCCTAAAGATGGTAAAGGTTTATGGCTAATGCATGTTAATGTATTTCCTAAAGTTGGAATTGAATTACCTATACTAGGATTTGATATTGTTGCTGGTCCAAAAAAGATTACCGGTTCGTTTATGGATTTTTCTCCATTGTATGGGTTTTCACATCCGTATCATGACTATATGGAAAAAAGAGTTGCAAACTTAGAATGGAATAAACCACGCGAATTGCCACCGTGGGCAAAAGAAATCTTTTCAACTGATATGCTAGCAGTTGGGAATATTAATACTGATAAAGAGCTTGACCAATTTATTCAAGTAACATCAGATTTAGTAGAATATTATTTAATGGGCATGGAAACAAATCTATTTCCATCCTATCGTGATACAAAGCCACTATTAAATAAGTATTGTGAAAATCAAAAAATGAATCCGCATCTTCACAGATCTATATTAGCAATGGGCATATCCGAAGAAGATAAAGATGATTATGTCAACAATGTTTTATTTGAGGAAATATAATGGACAAAAAATATAAAGAATTGTTGGATTATCTTTTAGAAGACAGAACAATTCAACACGGTATGGAAGTTCGCAAAATGAAGATAGAAGCGGATATGAAACGCAAACCGTATAAAGAAGTTAAAATCAAAGCAAATTATCAGGAATAAAAATGGCATTTTTAGTACATCCATTACCGCCAGTTGCGGTATATGTTAAAATGGAGTATCTTTATGATTTAGAACCAGGTCATCCAAGCTGGGGTAATTTGACTCCAGGTATTTGGATCAGTGTTAAATCAACACAAGCAAAAGCATTATATTTTGAAACACTGCTTACTGATTATGGAGCACTATATGACAAGCTACCGATTTCCGCGTTTGTTTGGAAAACAAAGTTCAATCCTGACGACCACCTCCCGCTTGACGTTCTTCAGCTATGGGATTGTTTTGATTATGATATTACTGTTATTGAAAAGCCAATCTTGTGTAGGTGTGAGTTCTTTGGAAAAGATAAAAAGATGCACAGTGGCGAGTACGAATTCACTATTGACAATGCCCACCGCGACAAGTCTATCCTTGACACCAATTTCAGTGAGCAAGATCCCGAGCACAAATCGTTCAACGTCATCCGACTTGACAATGGGCAATTTGCCGCACAACCAAACAACAGAGTTATATGGCGAGACAGCTCATTGACACCTGCTGATTTGAAACGACCTGATTTTAAAGTATGTACTCAAAACTATGCAGTTGAAGATCAGCCTAAATGGTCGGTTGGCCACACTGATGAATGGCAATATAAAACAAAAGAGGAAGCGGAAGAATGAACATTACAGTTACAAAAAAGGCTAAAGAGTATTTAGCTAAAGCTGGTAAACCTAATGTATCTCTTAACGTAAAAGGCGGAGGTTGTTCAGGGTTTCAGTATGAATGGGGAACAACCGATAAGGAACCTACTATAGAAAATCTTTGGCTTGATCCAATGGCAGAAATGTTTATATTTGGATGTACCATAGATTATGTAGAGGAATTAGGTGGTTCCTATTTAAAAGTAGTAAATCCAAACGCAACTGCATCTTGTGGTTGTGGAGAAAGTTTTGCAATATAATGAAAAAACAGTTGACAGTTAACGGTTGTTGTGATACTGTTAATATAACAAAAGGACAAACTACTGTTACTTTTGAGAATCACCAGTTTACCGTTACGGTATTCTTTTGCTCCAATTGTGGCCAGAAAAAAGCCACCTCAAATATAAGGGAAGGTAAATATGAAGATTAACGAATATGTTGGCGATCGCAACGGATCCTCGCTACGTGCTGAAATCTATTCTGATGTAGATGGATACAATATTAAATACTTTATCAATAATAATTTACAGCAAACGGAAGCGTTTGAAGGTAAAAGCATTTACTATGTTGAAGACGCCGCCCACAATTGGATTAATGGAATTAAGGTGTTAAATGGATAATCATCGTCCTCTTGGCATTAAAGGCAACATGTATGGCGTCAGAATTAGTTGTAATGAAACTGATCCATACGTAAAAATAAACGATGAAACACTAACCACGAATAGAAAAGAGGTCCTTCTATTCTTACAGGCTTACAGAATGGGAAGGGACCATAAGAAAAATGAAATACGCACCGCATTGGGAATTTAAAAACATAATGATAACACCACCAAGGTCACCAGAAAAAATTCACCATGAAATTGCTGCAATGTTGGCGAATGGAGTCAACTATATTGACGCACTCGTTGAATATGCTAGAAAGAACGATCTTGAAATCGAGGCAGTAGCAGATATTGTAAAAAAATCGTCTATCCTTAAAGAAAAACTTCGAGGAGAGGCAGTTAAACTCAAACTAGTCGAAAAAGAAGAACGAGATGATCAAGACATCACAGAGCTTTGCAAATGAAGAATCATTCAATCTCTATGTCAAGTATCTTGCACTAAAGAAACACTTCACTACCGACGGCTACGATTATCATAAGTACAATGGAAAAATAAGAGCTAAGTTTGAGACATATCGTACTCGGAACGACGTATTCTTTTTCCATAAGCTTGCGCAAAAAGAAGATCCAATTAATCTTATGATGGCTAATATGTTAGTCAATCCAAATGTTTGGATCAGAACAATCGTAGAGCAGGAAGGTGAAAGCAAGTACTTTGACTGGAAGAAAAAGATTGATTCTTTAACGCACACTTTCAAATCAGATCTAAACAAATTAGACGATAACTATCAGTCTAACTTTGTCACGCATGACGGTCAGCATCCATATGTTATGACCTTATATGTACAACGACAAATAACTCTTGAGACATTTACTATACTTACGCATTTATCAAATATTTTTCCTTATTGGGAGCAAAAAATAGTTGACAAAATCGTCGCGCGTGATATAATTAGATTATCAAGAAAGTACAAACCATTCTTGGAAATTAATGAAAAAAAGTTCAAAGAAATTATCAGAGACAGGTTTTTCTGATATAAATATATCGTTGACTTCGGTTAACTATATTTCGCAATACAAAAACATACATCGCTATACAAGGAGATACCACTATGGCAACATCATTTGATGCACTTAAAAAGAATCGTTCAAGTTCACTAAACAAATTGAACGCACAGCTCGAAAAGATTTCAACTAAGAGCTATTCAGATCCCAACGAAGGTAAAATGTGGAAACCACAACGTGACAAAGCTGGCAACGGTTTTGCAATTATTCGTTTCCTACCAGCGGCGCAAGGCGAAGAGATGCCTTTCGTACGTATTTGGGATCATGGTTTTCAAGGACCGACAGGTCTCTGGTATATTGAAAATTCACTCACAACCCTAAACCAAGACGATCCTGTGTCAGAATTCAACGGCAAGTTGTGGAATTCTGGTATTGACTCAGACAAAGAACAGGCTCGTAAACAGAAACGTCGTCTAAAGTATGTCGCAAATATTATGGTGATTAAAGATAGCGCAAATCCTGAAAACGAAGGCAAAGTCTTTATGTATCAGTTTGGCAAAAAGATCTTTGATAAATTGAACGATATGATGAACCCATCGTTTGAGGATGAAACACCAGTCAATCCATTTGACTTTTGGGAAGGCGCAAACTTCCGTTTGAAAATCCGTCAGTTTGAAGGATATCCAAACTATGACAAATCAGAGTTTGACCAACCGTCTGCAGTTTCAGAAGACGATGCTCAGATTGAAGCAATTTGGAATCAACAACATTCGCTACAAGAATTGGTTGACCCAAAGAACTTCAAAACATATTCTGAATTGAAAGCTAAACTATATCGTGTTCTTGCGATTGGTGAAGAACCATCTGAGCCATCCACTGCAATGGATGTTGATGATGATTTGGATTTGAGCAACATGGGTAACACTCAAGCTGCGGCTCCTACACCATCCGCTCCTGCTGCGGCTCCTGCAGCAACAATGAGTATGGATGATGACGACGATCTTTCAATCTTTAAGGAACTAGCAAATGGTTAGTAAAACCTACGAAGAGGTTTTAGATTTCGACTTCGGCTTCAGCTTCATTGATGAAGAGCTTCAAGAAAAAGAAGCTGTGGCCGAACAAAAAATTCAAGAAGTCAGTAGCGAAAAGCAATCACTTGAGGACCAACTCACTGATGCTAAAGTTGCTGCTGACGACTTTGAATATCGTTTAGAACTTCTATACAAATCAATCTCCCCATTCTTAGATAATTTGTGCAAGAATGCGGATAAGTCTACAATTTACTGGCCCGACAGAGTTGGTAAAATTGAGTCTTATAAAGCTAAACTATTGACGATCGTTGAGGGAAAATAAAATGAGTCTATTAGACAAACTAGTAAAAAATTCTACCATTAAGTTGACAGCTCAGTTATCTGAGTCAAAGGTTTTTGGTAAAAAAGAAATGGCACCAACACCGGTTCCTATGGTTAATGTTGCACTATCAGGTGATACTGATGGCGGCCTTAGCCCAGGGTTGTTAGTTTTGGCTGGTCCATCTAAACACTTCAAATCTGCGTTTGCACTATTAACCGCAGCCGCATATATGAACAAATATAAAGATGCAATTTTGCTCTTTTACGATTCAGAGTTTGGTACGCCTCAGGCATACTTTGAGTCATTTGGTATTGATATGGATCGCGTGGTTCATACTCCTATTACTAATGTTGAAGAACTCAAGTTTGATATTAGTAACCAATTAGATCAAATTGACAAAAAAGACCATGTTTGTATTATTATCGACTCGGTCGGTAACTTGGCTTCCAAGAAAGAAGTTGAGGACGCAATGAATGAAAAATCTGTTGCGGATATGTCTCGGGCTAAATCTTTAAAGTCTTTGTTCCGTATTGTAACACCACACCTTAATCTTAAAGACATTCCTTTGATTGCGGTTAACCATACCTATCAAGAAATCGGATTGTTTCCTAAGGCTATTGTTTCAGGCGGTACAGGCATCTATTATTCAGCTGATGCTATTTGGATTGTTGGACGCCAGCAAGATAAAGTTGGTACTGAAATCCAAGGCTACCATTTTGTTATTAATATCGAAAAGTCACGCCACGTTAAAGAAAAATCTAAAATTCCAATCAGTGTAAGTTGGGATGGCGGTATCGTTAAATGGTCTGGTTTGATGGATGTAGCTGAAAAAGGTGGCTATCTTCGTAAACCAAAAGTTGGTTGGTATGAAGCAGTAAATCCTGCAACCGGCGAAGTTATTTCAGAAAAGCTAATGCGTGCTAAAGAAGTTAATGATAATGGCGATTTTTGGAATATGATGTTTGAAACTACAGACTTCAAAGATTATGTAAGAAAAACATTTACAATTGGAGCTTCAGGTAGTATTATGCGTGAAGATGACGATAGCGTATTTGAAGAAGAAGAAGTTATTGAAGGCTAAAATATTTGTTGACATTATACCAAATGTATAATACTATAATATTGAAGATGGCGGCTATTAAGTTAGGCGCCATCATTTATCTTTACACACAGGAATTCTTATGATTGAAAAAACAGTATTAGCAAACTTGATATTTAACGAAGACTATTTTCGTAAAGTGTATCCTTATATCAAACAAGAATACTTTGACGATAATGGTCTTAAAAAAATATTTGATACATATTCTGGATATGTTGATGAATACAAATCTCCGCCTTCAATTGAGGCGTTAAAGATTTCTTTAGACAAACGTAAAGACCTCAACGAAGATGCCTATAAAGGTATTATGTCTGAGGTTGACAATATGGCAGTTGACCAAAATACAGATTTTGATTGGCTCGTAAAAGAAACTGAAAAGTTTTGCCAAGATAAAGATTTGTATAATTCTATTCGTAAAGCAATTCTTGTAATTGACGGCGAAGATAAAGAAATGGATAAAGGTTCGTTACCTGAGCTATTATCTAACTCTTTATCAATTAGTTTTGATACAAGCATTGGCCACGATTACCTTGAGGATTATGAAAGCCGCTATGACTTTTATCATAAGAAAGAAGAACGTATTCCATTCGATATTGAATTACTCAACAAGATTACAAAAGGTGGTCTGCCACGCAAATCTATGACTGTATTACTCGCAACAACTGGTGGTGGTAAATCATTGGTCAAATGTCACCATGCTGCGTCGGCATTAATGATGGGTAAGAACGTTTTATATATTACAATGGAAATGGCTGAAGAACGTATCTCTGAACGTATTGATGCTAATATGATGGATGTTACTATTGATGAAGTAGCCGAAACACCGCGTGATGTTTTCGCAAAACGAATTGGTAGATTTACATCAAAAACAACTGGTAAGTTGGTTGTTAAAGAATATCCAACTGGTTCTGCCCATGTTGGCCACTTTAGGCATTTGCTTAACGAATTGAAAATGAAACGCAACTTTGCGCCTGATATTATTTTTATTGACTATTTGAATATTTGTGCGTCTGCAAGAGTAAAAGGCGCTGCGGCAGCTAACTCATATACTCTTGTAAAATCAATCGCTGAGGAGGTACGTGGTCTTGCGATGGAATATAATTGTGCTGTGGTTACTAGTTCTCAGTTTAATCGTGATGGTTACGGCAACTCTGACGTGGATCTCACTAATACTTCTGAAAGTATGGGAATTACCCATACTGCTGACTGCATTCTTGGTCTAATCACATCTGAAGATTTGGATCAGCTTGGTCAATTAATGATTAAACAATTGAAAAACAGATGGAACGATCTTAGTTATTATCGTAGGTTCGTGGTTGGTGTTGATAGATCAAAAATGAAACTTTATGATTTGGAAAGTAGTGCTCAGAATGGTATATCAAACGACCAGCCTGCGGCAAATACTGCGTTCCAAAAACCGTCTTTAACGGATACGCCAATATTTGATAATACTCAATTTGGTAAAAAGAAAAAAGGTTTATTTGATACAGGAGATTTGATGTGAGTTATGTAGTACGCAAAACAGAAGAAAAAGATCAGTACATGATTTGGGATAAGGATGAAGATAAACCAATTCAGCTATCACTTGATAAACAACGTGCAAATGATATTGCCCGAAAGCTCAATTTAGGATCTGGGTTTGAAGGACACATTCCGTCTTTTTTAATGGTTAGGATCTAAATCTTTTATAAATAAACCTATAAGTATTCATAAGAGGGAAGATTATGAAAGGGTTTAAGACACACCTTACTGAGGCTATTAAAGCTGAAGACTTTGAGGCTGCTATTGTAATTGGTTGGCATGAAATCACTGGGCAACAAATTAACCCTGAAGCAGCGGGTATATCACAAAAGGTATACGATAGTATTATGGCACAACCACAATATGTTGATGCTGGCAAAAAGATTGCACAATCAATTAAATCTCATTTTAAACTCGGCGACAAAGTAAAGGCTGAGCAATATGGTCGTGCCAAATCAAGTCTTACTTCATTTTGGAGTGGACATGGCGCAACCGATACAACACCAAAGACAGATATCTTAATTGGTGATAAAAGATTATCGCTGAAAATTGGTATGGCCCAACTTATGTCAGGTGGTAAAGCAGAGTCAACTGCAACTTTCTATGCTGCAATGGAAAAAGCAAACGTTTCCAAATCCCCACAACTTAAAAAAGTATTAGGTATCTTTGATGACTTTGTGACTGCACAACTTGCGCCGTCGCAACTAAGACCTATTATTAAAGCAGGTAACAATCCGGTAGTAAATCGTGGAGAAGCCGCTCATAAACAAATTATGAATGAGCTTGGTATTTTGTTTGAACAAAATGAGAAGTTTAAGATTGAATTTGCGCGTGAAGCAATGTCAGGTTTTGTAAAATATGGCGAAACAAGTAATTCAGCCGCAGAGTTTATGGTTGTTTCAGATCATAGCGGATCTTCAACTAAAATCACTTCAGTATATGACGACGCGTATTGTAAAAAGATTGCTGATGCAATGAAACTGCAGGCTCGGTTTAAAACATCGTCTCGTAAACTAAAAGGTGTAAAGACTGGAGAGTATAACTTTTGGTCTGTTATTTCCCTTATCGTTGACGCAAAACTCAAGGAAGAAGTTGAGCTCGAAGAAGGTATGTTTAGAAATGTTATTAGCAGGTTAAAAGGTAAAATTGGTCAAGGTATCAAAAAGGCTAGATCGTTTATTTCAGGTAAGGTATCTAATGTAATGTCATTCTTCCAGGCTGATCCCGATATTAAGGTTAATACTAAAATTAATTTCTGATGGCACAGCTAGGTTTCGTATATGAGCGATATGCATCTGACGCATTAAAGAAATATGATATAGTACCGGCGACATTTACACCAGCAGGAGCAGGAGCAGATCAACCCGATTTAGTAATTAAAAGACCAGGACCTCGAGCGTTAGGGCAAAGCGGATGTGAATTAAAGATATCGCCAGCGGCGTCAGGCGGATCCTTGGTTTTAAAGTATATAAATGGTAAATGGCAATTTGATGAAATACCAGTAAAGGATGTTGAAAAAAGATTTATAAAAGCAGTTGCAGTACGTGCAAAGGCATTAGATAAAATTAACAAAGCATGGAACGGTATTGAGTCATATAAGTTTGCTACTTCTGCATTATTATTAAACGAAAAGAAAATATTAACAAAAAGAGAACAATACGCAAAAGAACTGAAAAGGTTTCCTGATGTAAAAGGTGAAATATCAGCTACTGAAATAGAAGGCTATTATAACACAAAGGACACTTATTATATTAATGTTGGTACACACGGCTTGTATTTGCTAGGACAGAAAAATCCGTTAAAACTAAAAGGACTAAGAACCTTTGGTAAATTGGCAACAGCAGGTTATAGGGCAAGAGTACAAAACAAAGGTGGTGGAAATTATCAGTTTACATTTGAGTTAACATTTGGTATACTTAGAACGAATCGGTCAGAATATAATATAGCACCAGTAACAAGTGCAAAGAATGTAACGATAAATTTAGAAGTAATGGAAAAATCTATTGCACAGCTATTTAAGGTAGAAATATGAGAAGTTTTAAATCGTTTATAACAGAAGACAAAAACCTTCACATGACGCATGCTGAAGATGCTGTTATAGATGGCGGCATAAAAGGAACAAGAAATGTTATCAACTATCTCCGTGATATTCGCGATATGCTTGGCGGCAGTACTAAGTCTTCTGTTAACATAAGTGTTAAGTGGGATGGGGCTCCAGCTGTATTCGCAGGAACAGATCCAAGTGATGGAAAGTTCTTTGTAGCCAAAAAAGGCGTGTTTAATAAAAACCCTAAAGTTTACAAAACACACGCTGATATTGATGCTGATACCGTTGGTAAAGGCGATCTTAACTCTAAATTAAAAGTTGCCCTTGACGAGTTTTCAAAGCTCGGTATCAAAGGTGTAGTACAAGGTGATTTTTTATATGAAAGAAGTGATATTAAAGAAGAAACGATTGATGGTGAATCGCATCTTACTTTCCATCCTAATACGATTGTTTACGCGGTACCTAAAGCATCAGAACTTGGTAAAGCAATACTCGGATCCAAGGTCGGTGTGGTCTGGCATACAGTCTACCGAGGAGATGCGTTTGAATCAATGTCGGCAAGTTTTGGAGAGGAGATTGCTTCAGGCCTCAAAAAAGTAAAATCTGTCTGGTCTGTTGATGCTGTCTTTAAAGACCAATCAGGAACAGCCAATTTTACTGCGGATGAAACTGCAGAGCTTACAAGAATACTTTCTCAAATTGGAACACTATTCCGTGTAGTTCCTAAAAAGACATTTGACGGTTTACTACCTTCAACCAATAAAGAACTCAATATGAGAGTAAATACTTATATTAACGTTAAGGTACGTGAAGGACAACGTGTGGGCAATCCTAAAGTATTCGTAAAAGGTTTAACAAAGTATCTTAACGATTGGTATGATGGAGAGATTGCTGCAAAGAAATCTCCTAAAGGTAAAGCAACCTGGGAAGCTAAAAAAGCTGATGCAATGAAGTTCTTTAAAACAAACAAACCAAAAGATATTGAAAATCTATTCACAATGTATAACTTAATCGTAGATGCGAAACATATGATCGTACGCAAACTTGAAAAAGTTGACGGATTGAAAACATTACTTAAAACAAATAAAGGATTTGAAGTTACAGGCCAAGAAGGTTTTGTCGCCATTGACCGTTATGGTAAGAATGCGTTAAAACTTGTTGACCGCTTACAATTCTCAGCTGCAAACTTTTCAGACAAATACATCAAAGGATGGCAGAAATAATGGCAATTTGGAACAAACTAACTCAAGCATATTTACAAGGCAATAAAACTTTATTCGAAGCATTTAATATTGCAGATAAAGATGGCAATATTATCAATTCATTTGGTATTGCTTCGAATATTCCTATCGCAAACGGCGATGTTGATGGATACGCAGCAATTCATAAATTTGGTAGAAATCCAAATGTAGGAAACGCACCAGAAACAATTTGGATGCACGGCGGCAAATATCAATACCTTGCTGTTGATTCTCCAAGTACTGTATATGCATATAGTGCTAACTCAGAAGATTCAGCAAGTGGAGACGGTGCTCGTACCGTTTCAATTTTAGGATTAGACAACGACTTTAATGAAATAGAAGAAACAGTTACTGTAGGTGGCGCTGCGTCGACTAAGACGTTTTTAAGAATTTATCGTGCCTTCGTTGCCACTGCTGGTTCTACCAATACAAACGAAGGGAATGTTTTAATTTCTACTGGTGCAGGCGGCACAGGTACAGTTCTAGCAGATATTGGAACTATTGGAACTGGAACAACATTTGGTTTAGGTCAAACACAACTTGCTCTTTATACAATTCCTGCTGGAAAAACTGGTTATCTTACAACTTGGAATGTTGGTTGTGCCCCAATGAACAATAAAGCTACTGTGCTTTTGAAATCAAGAGAACTTGATGGTGATGCTCCATTTAGAACAAAAGATATTGTAGATTTAGTGGGTGGATATCATACTCAAAATTATTCAATCCCGCTTAGATTTCCAGAAAAAACTGATATTGAAGTAGTGGCAGCTGGAGATACAGGTACCGTTATATCATCTTCATTTGATATTATATTGGTTGACAACCCGACATAATGTCACCGTTGCATTCTAAGCAATCCGGCTATATCAAATTGGTAACCATTGTTTACCTATTTCTCTAATAAATATATTTGTAAAAAGGATTAAACCTAGGCAATATGGCTTAGGATCGGATCATACAACATACACATATATTAGAGGAAACGGAATATGTCACAAGCTATCATTACAGCCCACGGTTTTGTAACACAAGGCGTTGAAGGTTTCATAGATCTTATGAAATCAGTAAACGAAAAAAGAATTCAACATAAAGCAATCCGCGAAACTGAAAAAGCGTTACAATCATTAACAACTGCAGAGTTGGATGATATTGGAATTACTCGTGGAGATATTTACACTATCGCACGTTCTAAAGATACCATTGAAAACGTAAGAGCAAATAACAATTTGCGGGGGTGGGTCTAATGACAGCATTGGTAAGCAATTATGTATTTTCGCCATTGTCGGGCTTGTGGTCTTCAATAGATCGTTGGTCCCAGGTGGTGGGTTACTCGAGAGCGGCAGCGGAGCTCGCAAGAATGGGTATGCACGAGGAATCGAAACGTTGTATGATGGAAATCAAAGATTTATACGATAACCAATAATATTGACTACAAAGTCTTATAAATAACAGGGCAGCTTAGGTTGCCCTTTTTTGTTTATTGGAGTATATTATGCCAATCTTTTGTGCAAATATAAATGATATAGTTGTTAGTTTTACTCATGTACCAAAGTGTGGTGGCACGTCAGTAAAAACAATGATGCTTGATGCCGAAGGTTTAGATTGGCGAAACGAAGTTTCAGTAGATTGGGGTATACCCGAAAATCAACGAACCTATAAAGACTCCTACCGCCGGCAAGAAACGCTCTTTCATAAATTCCACAATGAAAATTTTTATGATGAAGTACACTATAGAATTTGCATGGTACGCGATCCTATAGAACGATTAAAATCAGCATATACAAATAGAGTTTTATACCACGGCAAAGGATCTGTTCCTGGCGGTTGGGAAGAGTTTATATTACGCCTTGGTAAATACAACAACGGCGATCTTACTCATCATACTTTACCTATGGTTAGAGAATTAGGATTTGAGCCTGAAAGATTTGATAAAGTATTTGCAATCAACGAAATGGATAAAGTTGCAAAATTTCTTTCTAAAATAAGCGGAAGAAACGTGCAACCAGTTAAACGTCAAACTGGTGGTTTTGAATACAAAGACCAAATAAAGCTTTCTGAAAATGATATAAATATAATCAAATACTATTACAGAAAAGATTACAGATATTGGTGGAATAAAGACGTAGTTCCTCAGGCTTTTATATAATGTACATACCAGAAATCAACACATATTTTATTCATATCCCAAAGTGCGGTGGGACCTCGGTTGAAATGTTTTTCTTCCGAAACGTATGTGGCTTTCCAAACATGGCAGACAACGGCAAAATGTTTGAACAACTTGGACGAGAAGTTGGTGCCAAATACCATTTTGGGCAAAAGACTCCTGAGCCATTACCGACTGGAGAAACTCAACATCTTTCAGCGTGGCAATTAAAAGAATGGAACGATCCTTCTTTCTGTAATTCAAACTATACATTTGCGTTTGTTCGTAATCCTTGGCACAGATTTGTATCTGAAACTATATGGAAACAACAACACCTAGGAATGCGCACTCATAACTTAGAAGCTCAAATAAGAATGCAGTCGATGGAAAGTACCTATCAAATGAAGTTAAACAGACCTCACAACGCTCCTCAGTATAAGTTTGTTTACGACCAGCATTTTAACTTACTTGTTGACGACGTATTTAAGTTAGAAGAAAAAGATAAAGCTGAAAAGGTTATATCAGAAAAGCTTAATATGAAAGTTGAGTTTGGCCACCATAATAAATCTAAAAGAAAAGATTATGACGATTACCTAACCCCTAAAATCAAAAAAGATTTATATCCATACATTCATAAAGATTTGGAACTGTTTGGCTATGAATAAAAACATATGGATATATTGGTCTCAAGGATTTGACAACGCACCACCTTTAGTCAAAGAATGTTTGAAAAGCGCTAAACATTATAATCCTGATTGGAATATTATTGAACTTACTGATGTTAACTTAAAAGAATACATTAGTGATATTCATCATCCCGGACCCTTAGCTGCGTATTCAGATATACTCCGTATTTCTCTTCTTAATAAGTATGGTGGTGTATGGATTGATGCAACAGTGTTGTTTAATAAACCACTTGATGAATGGTTGCCTGAATATACAACTGAAGGTATGTTTGCCTTTTCAAACCCAACTAAAAGCCATAACGTTTGTAGTTGGTTTTTATATGGTGAAAAAGGTAATTTTTTAGTTGACAAATGGAAAGAAACAGTAGATAATTATTGGGATACTAGACAAAAATTCCACGATTACTTGTGGTTTCATTTTTGCTTTGACTCATGTTATAGTCAGTTGCCGGAGTTTAAAAATAAATGGGATAAAGTAAAAAAGTATAATGCAACATGGAACCCAGCGTCATATGATGGAAATAATCCACATGTATTTGCTCCTTATGATCCAAGGCATCTTTCTATCGTTGCTAAAACAGTTCAAAACTTTGCAGCGCCAGTTTACAAGTTAGCGCATCACAATAAAAATTTACCGTTAAATTCTCAAATCATTTCACTATTTACTAAGGATATTATATAATGAAAGTAAGTAAAGCTTATATAATGTATCATGAAGACTCAGTGTCTGTTGAATACGCAAAAGTTTCAGCGGCGTCCTGCGATAAAGTTGGTTTGCCGTGGGAATATTACAAAGGATATAAACCAACTAATCAAAAAGATCTTTGGAAAAACTTTAAAGATACCGCAGGTGTTAATGTTCCTAAATTTAAAGTTATGGCCGAAGGCGCCGCAGGTTGTACTGCAAGTCATGCTCATTTATGGAAACGTATTTCTGAAAACAAAGAGTGCGTTATTATATTAGAACATGACGGTATTATGCTGCATCCGCTTGATTTGGATATTCCTGATGATAGGATTGTTGCGCTAGGATATAAGTATTATAATTGGGATAAGTATGACTATCAAACGGCGGGTCCACCAAAGAGATTGGTTGATGTTCAATTCCACCCAGGATCTCACGCATATGCTCTTACCCATGTTATGGCTCAAACTTTAGTTGATGAAATAGAAAAAGACGGCGTATCTGAAGCTATTGATAATAGACACTTTATGCATACGCGTGTAGGATATACAAAAACAAAAATGTGTATCACTGATCCTATTGCTGGTATGGGAGCGTTAAAGAAATCTACAATATGGGGAGTATCAGCAACCCACAATAATACTAAAGAATTGCTACCTTCGTTTAAGGAGCATTTTACAGGTGAATACACGGAGGCAGCCAAAAGATGTTAGACCACGAAATTGAAATTGAAAAAGACGGTGCAAAATATATTATGAAAGATCATAAGTATTACGCGTATTATCAGTTTGGATTACAAAGGACAGGGACAACTATTATTGATAGAATGATCCGTGATAACTTTAGATTCAATAAAGCAAATGATCTTACACCGCATACAGTTAAACCGCCTAACGCAGACGTATTAACGTGGAAACATGAGCTTAACGTGCCAAAACTTTTACGCCCAGGTTTACCTGTAGTTTTAAACCACAAAAATCCATATACTTGGCTTGAGTCCATGTTGTATAGAAGAGGAGCCTCAAACGGCGGGTGGCAACAAACATACGGTAAAGTATACGAGACACAAAACCAATGGGAAAGAAACAAAACTAGAATTGATGTTGATGACAACGGTACTTGCTTTCCTGACCAAATGCTAAGATGCTATAAACATTGGTTTAATACTTGGCTAAAGTATCATGACGAAAATCCTGAAACAACTTTACTTATTAAGTGGGAAGATTTATTACATAAAGATTCACGCGAAAACATTTTTGATGGAATGTGGAAAAAGTTTAATTGGCCTGAATATCAATTCACAGAGTATGTTTGGGCAATGCATTCAGGTTCTTCATTACCTATGACTAAAGATCGAATAGCGTATTACGATAAAAGTGTTCCTACGCAATTGGAACAAAGGTTTATAGATATGGTTCCACAAATTATGGGCGAAGATCTTATGAAACGGTTGGGTTACCCAATCTTATAAATATTGGGAATAGTTTTTATCTTGAGGGCAAAATGGCTGATAAAGAAAAAAAGAAAGACAAAAAAATAGTAGGTTATAAAGAGTTCGACTCTACCAAATACATTGATATTGAACCTACTATTGATGAAGCTAAAAAGAATGGCGGAACTGTAGTTATTGCATGGGGTCGTATGAATCCTATGTCTGCAGGTCACGAGATGCTCGTTAAGAAAGTTGTTGATGTGGCTAAGACCGAAAAAGGTACTCCACAAATTTACTTATCACATACCCAAGGAGCAAAAACTAAAACCGGCAAAGGTGCGGTTAATAAAGATCCATTAGCATATGATGATAAAATCAAATTTGCTCAAAAAGCTTTTGGTCCCGTTGTTAAGAAATCTCCAGCAAAAACTATCATACAATTACTTAAACTCCTTGATAAACAGTTTGATAGAGTTGTATTGGTGGCTGGATCTGATAGAGTCAAAGAGTTTAACAATACATTAAATAAGTACAATGGAAAAGAATACAAATTCAGTGAACTTAAAATCGTGTCAGCCGGCCAAAGAGATGAGGAGGCCGATGATGTATCGGGGATCTCAGGTACTAAAATGCGTGGATACGCTAAAACAGACATGAAAAAATTTACGGCAAACTTGCCGAAAAAACTAAAAGGTGACGCCGAGGAAATTGCAGCGTTAGTAAATAAGGGCACTCAAATGACAGAAGAAAACGATGTAGAAATGGATGAAGCTCTGAATAGAGTTCAACGATTTAAAAAGGCCCGCGCTATGAGAAAGGCTCGTGCTAAAATCAAACGTGGCCAAGAACGCGCTAAGCGTAAAAAGGCTGATATGACAAAGATCAAACTAAGAGCGAAAAAGTCTGCAAGGAATATGATTAAAGATAGACTTGCAAAACCTAAAAAGTATGCAAGCTTATCGTATGCCGAAAAAGAACGTATTGATAAACGTATGGAAAAAATTCCACCAGCAAGGATTGATAGACTTGCACGTAAAATGATACCGATGGTTAAAAAGAAAGAACAGGAAAGACTTAAGTCTGCACGGTCAAAATCAGAAGAAGTTGATCTCGACGAACAGTTCACAATGTTCATGGAAAAAATGACAAAGCCACAAGATAGTGACGTGGCAGATCGCCCAGGTTCTCAACCAAAAGGTTATTATAAAGGTGTAGATAAAGATAAGAAAGACGCTCGCGCTGCTCATTTTGAAAAAGGTGCAAAGATGTCTGACGATAATCCTGCAGCATACAAACCAGCTCCTGGTGATAAAGAAGCAAAGACTAAAGAGTCGAAGTTTACTAAAAAAGCAAGAGCTATGGGATTTACAGAAGATTTAGTTTGGGAAGAATTAGTTGAAGGTCTTGACGAAGGTTTGTGGGGACAACGAATTTCAAAAAGACCACATATGCTATATGCTGCAAACGGAAAAGTAAAATTTGATAAACGCTTTAAAATGTATAGACCAAAAGATGTTAAAGAGTCAAATGAGTTTGACATTGAAGACATTGCAGAACTATACGAAGCGACCGAAGGTTATATGTCTGAAGATAAAGCTGGAAAATCTTTAAAAGATAAAGCAGCGAAATCAGGTATGCCTGCTGGTATTTTACGTAAGGTTTATAACCGTGGCGTGGCGGCATGGCGTACAGGTCACCGCCCAGGTACAACTCCTGAGCAATGGGGACATGCTCGAGTAAATTCATTTATTACAAAATCATCAGGTACATGGGGTAAGGCAGATAAAGACCTTGCTGATAAAGTTCGCAAAGAAGGAATAGAAGAAATGAATGAAGCACCACGTCGTAAAGGCGCGCCAAAAATGACAGGTGACTCTGTTGCAATTCAACGTGCAAAAGATGCAGAACATGCAAAGGCAATGGGGCGTTCAGTAAAAACTGGCCGTAAGTTACCTAAGAAAACAATGACTTCAACTCAAAGATCATTAGCTTCATTACGTGGAGAAGAAGTTCAGCTTGACGAATTAACCGCGGCGGAAAAGAAACTTGTCAATCAAATGTATGATAAGAAAGGTAACCTTACTCCATTAGGAAAAAAGGTTATGAACCACGGTAAAAAGCCTGGTGATAAAGGTTACGTAGAATCAAATCTTGATGAGCAGGCTACAGAGTTTTTAGAAAAGTATAGCGCGCCAACACCTGAAGAAATCAAAAAGGATAAAGAACGCGAGCGTAAAGCAAGCGGCAAACAACGTCCTTCGATGAACGCTAAATCTGCCACGAAGAAAACATATGGTGGTATGATGGGTGGTCTTAAAGCTGGTTACGGTTATGGTGAAGAAAAAAGTTCAAAGAAACATGTTAACACCAAACCAACTATTGACGAAGATGAAAAAGAAAACCTAGCTAAATATGCGGCAGCGGCAATGGCACGTAAAAAAGAAGCAGGCGAAATGGATGATAATCCAAAACCAAAATATAAAGACAAATTTAAACGCAAAGAGGTTGATGAAGCGTCGTGCGGAGCCGGTGAGCAAGGTACTAATGAGCTTACTAAAAAATACAAAAAAGATACTCCAATGGAAAGTATTCCGCCTGAAGTCGTAGGCGCAGCATTAGCCGCTCCTATGGTTGCTCAAGGAGCAAAGGCTGCAGCTAAAGGCGCATATAGAATGGCTAAAAAGATTGTAGCTAAAAAGAAAGTTAAAAAGTGATATCTTTTAAACAATATATTTCAGAAGACCTTTCATCTAATTTAAATGAAAGTGCATTAACGGCGCTTAGAGTTGCAACTAAAGCCCATTCAGGGCAAGTGCGCAAAAGTGGTGGTAAATACATCGAGCATCCAAAAGAAGTTGCTCGGTTTGTGCAAAAGTTTAAAAAATCAAACAACCTTTCGGCGTTAGTACAGGCAGCCTATCTACACGATACTATTGAAGATACTGATACAACATATGCCGATTTAGTTAAACAGTTTGGTGCTCTTGTAGCTGATATGGTTCAGGAATTAACAACTGATAAAGCTGCATCTGATGCGATTGGTAAAGGCGAATACATTGCTAATAAGATGGCTAAAATGTCAAGTTGGTCATTAGTTATTAAACTTGCTGATAGACTGGCAAACGTACAAGACATTGATACAAGGCCGGCTGATTTTCAAAAGAAGTATGCTGCACAGACTGCGCTTGCTATTAAACGTCTACGTAGTGATAGATATTTGAGCAAAACACATAATAAGATCATTACGGCAATTGAGAAAAAAATTAAAGAGTATGTATAGTTTTAAACAATATATTTCTGAAGGTCTTAAACTTAAACTCATTAGGGGTAAGGCCGAAGACGTCTTAAAAATAAAAGACAGCAATGAAAAATCTTGGGTTGAAGTTCGCGGTAAACCTGGGTTTGAAACTAAGTATGATCCAAAAGATCCTTTACACAAAGCAATTGCAGCTTTACGTAAATCGGTTAATGTATCTGAACTTGTGAATGGCGAACCAGTTGGTATTAATCCAAAACATCCAGACGGCAAGAAAGCCTTGGCAACAATAAAGAAGTTAATGAAATGAAAAATTTTAAAACGTTTATAGAGTCCAAAGACGAATACGATAACGAAGGTGGAATGGCAAAAGGACAATTAAAAACCATGATTGATGCAGCACAACAATTGCATGATATGTTATCTGACGATGAAAACATGCCAGAGTGGGTTCAATCAAAAATTACTAAAGCCACTGATTATATTGACACTGCGAGAGATTATATGAAGTCTCAAGACGGTGATGAAGCTGGGCAACAAGAAGCCTGTTGGTCTGATTACAAACAAGTTGGTATGAAAAAGAAAGGGAACAAGATGGTTCCTAATTGCGTTCCAAAGGTAGGATAACAATGAAAAGTTTTAAACAGTTCTGCGAAGGTTCAGAAACATGGGAAGCAGGTTACAAGCGCCGTGTTGTCAAAACTACTAAACCTGAGCATAAAGACGACGGAAAAAATTGGAGAATTAAAGGTAAAGATAGACCTGAGATTTCAATTAAACTATATAAAGAAAAGCCATCACAGGCAGAATTTAATAAACAAATGCGCAGAGTCGCAGGTCACGAGTTTGGAGGATAACTGATGAATAAGGGACCAAAGACAGAACAACATTTAGCAGTTATTGCCGAATGGATGAAATCTGAAAATCGAGAACAAGTTACAATACATAGCAGCAGAAAACATGGTGCTATTAAATGGTTAGAATATCATCTTGAAGATTACAGATGGAAATTTCAAAAATGGACTGATTTTCATGAACATTCCATATATTTCCAAACGGCTCGAGATGCAGCGTTATTTAGAACAAGATTTTTAGATAGTAAGGAAGACAGATTATGAAAACCTTTGCAAAGCATAACTTACACGAAGGTATTGCGTATCATTTAGAAAACGACATTCCGTTAGCAGAGTGTGTATATAGACCACACAGCAAATCGTTTTACGAATTTTTTATTGAAGCGCGTAAGTTATTCAAAGAAGGAATCATAAACCCATCTAATTATTTCGATAGAGACCTATTAGAAACAGATATAGGTGAACACGATATTTACGAAGAACGGCGAGTTCCACTTGACATTCCCATGATGGAGGATGAAAAGGACGTTGAGCTCAACAAGCCACAAAGAGGTGGTCCCAAAAAGTTCTATGTGTATGTGAAAGATGGGGATAAAGTCAAAAAAGTAACCTTCGGGGATACGTCCGGTTTGGCCGTAAACTTTGATGATAAAGAGGCACGCAAGTCTTTCGCAGCTCGCCACCAATGTCATTTAAAAAACGATAAGACTAAAGCTGGGTATTGGTCTTGCCGTTTACCTCGATATGCAAATGAATTAGGATTAAAAAATGGAGGTTCGTTCTTTTGGTAAAACCATATTATGATGAACATTTGACAGATAACCAATGGATACGAATATTTAACCCTTATAACACAACCGCCGATGATTATGTTTGGCATAGGGATAAAAACGATAGAGTATTTACGGTATTAGATGGTGATGGTTGGAAAATACAATTTGATGATGAACTGCCTACTGTTATAAATAAACGTGATACGATAGAAATACCTAAAATGGTTTATCACAGGATAATACCTGGAAAAAGCAAATTAAGGATAATAATAAATGAAGACGTTTAAATCACATATGACTGAGCATGAAATGCAGCTTGCGCTCGTGTGGGAACACATGCATGAAGAAAATATCAACCCTGATGATTTAACCGAAGAAGAGTTAAATGAAATCATTGGTAAGGTGATTGGTGGAGCAGCAAAGCTCGCAGCCAAAGGTATACGCCGAGGTCTTGTTAATAAACAAGGAAACCTTAGAGTTTCACGTGCTGGACGTAACGACGCAAGACAAGCAAAAATTGATAATATTGAGAGAAAGAAAAAAGAATTGAAACGAGCCACAGATACTCGTAAAAAGCTTCAGACTGCTAGAGCCGATTTAAGAACTGCTCGCAAAGATTTTAGAAATGCTAGACAACAAACTAACCCTTAATTAATAATAGAGGAATAAAAAATGGATTTTGCATCATCATTTAAATCAAAGATCTTAGAAACTTTAGAAGATCTCGAAGAAAAGAAAATGGATCCGGTTGGACAAGCCGACGATGATATTGATAACGACGGAGACGTTGACGATTCAGACGAGTATCTTCACAAACGCCGCAAAGCTATCAAAAAGGCTATGAAAGAAGAACAAGAAGCTCGCTTATCAGAAGATAAATAAATCAAGAAACCCAAATAAGGAGATATAAAAAAATGGCACTTTGGGGAAAAACCGATGCATTAGCTTCCGTACCAAAATGGTTGGAAGATGATGTTAATAACACAAACAAATCAAATGACCGTGATAATGCGGTATTTGTTGACCTTGAGGAAGCGGCTGTACCAGCTAACAGAGCAAAAGGTTTGACAGGCCCAGGTTGGTGGTTGTACCACACATCAAACGGTCGTCACTTTGCTGAATGCTTGGTACCAATGAAGGTCTCAGCATCTGATGCAGGCGACTTAGGTGTGACAGGTCTAGGCGATGACGCAATCGTTGCTGATCCTTCATAAGTAAAGAAAATATAATATGAAATTGACAGAATCAACCTTTCTGTTATTTGCATCTAAATATTACGACAATCCTCAATGTTCCGACGTATCAGAATTTGAGGAAGACCTGAAAAGGTTTCAATATTTGCGCAAATTATTTGGAAGATACAGACAAGATAATGAATTAAAAGAAAGGTTGATTCTGAACCACTTGATAATTATCTACAATATGTTTGGGCCAGAAGCGACACATATGTTATTCATGAAACTTGAAGAATACCATGAATACATTAAGCCGTTTGTTGAATACTTAAACTATATGCCTATAGAAATAATGTATGAAGATCGTATAATAGGTAAAGAAAATATTATAGCTGATTCAGTTATAGAAGAAAAACTTAAAGGAATATGATCTTATGATCGTTGATCTATTTTTAGTATACCAATTTATCCGCAGGCTCGCAACTCCTTTTAATAAATGGGAAGCGTTTAAGCTTGGTGTTATTGATAAAGACGGTAAAGTACTAATCAAATCAAAAGATTTTACTAAAGCTGCTCAGCGTAAATCATGGGGAGTTTTTGATAGAATGGTAGCCAACCTTAAAAAGTTGTTAGCTAAAGTTCCTGGCGGTAGTTCTCGATTTGCATCATACGCTGCTGCGTTATTTCTCATTAAAGAATATAAACATTTTACTGATGAAACTACTCTTACAGAAGAATTGACTGATAAACAATTAGATGAATCAATACAATTATTTTATAGTAGATATACTCATTATACCACACTTGCAGAAGATGTCAATAGTTTAAACGAAAAGGCTGAACTTTTTTTAGAAAAGCTAAAAGCATCTGATGATATGGGCGATTGGATTGACGACTTTTACAAATCAGACGCACCACAGTTTAAAGGCAAGTCAAAAGAAAAACGCCGTAAAATGGCAATTGCTGCTAAGCTTGCAGTTGACGAGTCATTAGAAGAAGATACACCAGTTAATAACGTTGGAGATGGAAATATTGCAGGAATGGATGGAACTGCAATGTCAAAAGCAGCTCAAAAGAAATGGACATCCAAGAATAAAACTAAAAAGCGTAAAACACTGAGAAATATTATTAATGGAGAAACCTTATGATTACATTAGAACAATTTAGCGCAATGATCCCAAAAAATAAGGACGCTGAGTCTTGGTACGATGCCGCGGTTCCTATGTTTGAAAAATACGAAATTAATACAACAAACCGATTAGCCGGTTTCATGGCTCAATGCGCGCATGAGTCTTTAGACTTTACAAGACTTGAAGAAAACCTTAACTATTCAGAAAAAGCGTTAAACGGAGTGTTTGGTCGTTATTTCGGAAAGGGCAAACGAGATGCTAAAGAATACGCGCGCAATCCTGAAAAAATTGCGAACTATGTTTACCAAGATGAATACCGCAGCAAACGAGGCGCTATGGGCAACACCACTGCCGGTGATGGGTGGAGATTTAGGGGCCGCGGCATTAAGCAACTTACAGGTAGAAACAATTATACTGCGTTTGGAAAGTCAGTCGGCATGTCAGCGGAAGAAGCAGCAGACTATGTCGCAACCGAACGAGGAGCTCTCGAGTCAGCCTGCTGGTTCTGGGCAACAAACAAACTTGACAAGTGGGCCGACAACGGCGACATTAAAGGATTGACAAAAAAGATAAATGGTGGTACAATTGGTTTAGAAGATCGTACACGTCGTTGGGAAGAAGCATTAGCTATTCTTGGTGGTAAAGTACCCGCGCCAAAAGCAGCAAAGAAATCTGCACCAGCAAAATCTCGTACTTTACGCAAAGGTATGAAAGGTGACGATGTCGCTAAAATGCAAAAAGCTTTAGGTATTACAGCAGACGGAGACTTTGGTTTCGGAACGCAAACATCAGTTAAAAAATGGCAAAAACTTAACGGTTTAGTGGCAGACGGCATTGTAGGCCCAGCAACACAAGCCAAAATGTTTAAATAATAAATAATACACAGTTAACATAACAAGGAGAACAATATGTCTTTAGAAAAGATTGTCCAGGAAGCCGTCGAGGCACGTCCACTTGGTTTGAAAGAAGCGTTTGAAGCAGAAATGGAAAAACGTATTTTAGCAGCCCTCGAAGAAAAAGCAACAGCTAGCATGATGGAAGCAGCTGCTGATGAAGACGAGGACGAAGATGACGAAGATCAAGACGACGAAGATGACGACGATGAGGATGAGGAAGAGGACTAAGCTTGGCTAGACTCTATCTGATTTTAATCATATTAAGTATTTTAGGTGGTGGTGGTTTCGCGGCAAAATCATATTTTGATTGGTCGCAGGAAACTATCACCACTTTACGTACTAATAATGTGAAACTTCAGGACGCTGCGGAAACTCTGCAAAACACTGTTGACCAAATGGTTGCGGATGCAGCACGAAACGAAGAATTGAATAATAACCTAACTAAGCAATTACAACAATCTCAAGCACATCTTGACAAATTGCGTGGCGTATTTGCTAGAATAGATTTGACTATGGAAGCGCTCACTGACGCGCAAAATTTGGAGGAAAGGGTAAATAATGCAGTTGCAGAACTTATTGGAAAAATTGCCGATGAAACTGATCCTAATCCTAGTACCGCTGACGATGCTAACAGCGTGCCTGGGCAGGACGCCGGAACCGACGGTAGTAACGCAGACTGAATATGTAAGTCAAAATATTCCTACACAGGAACGGCCTAAAAAGGTGGAGATGCCACCAGTTGAATGGTACGTTGTGACTGAGGAAAATCTTGAACAAAAAATTGAAGAATTAAAAACATCAACTGGCAATGTTGTTTTCTTTGCTATTTCCGCTAAAGGATATGAAAATCTTGCAATTGGAATTGGCGATCTTAGACGATACATAAAAGAGCAAAACGCTATAATTGGCTACTATGAAGGTGCACTTTCTGAATAAATAGTATTGACATAATTAGTTATCAGTGATATATTGAGGGGTACATAGTAATGATGCCCCTTTTTTACTCTTAATACCGGAGTTCGCCACTCAGCCTCCGCAATCAAAAGGCATAAAAGGAAAAAGACATTGGTAAATTCAAAGTCAAATTGGGAAACAGATATCGCCCTAATTAAGTCAGATATCAAACAGATACAAAAATTCTTCAACAAAGTTGAGGACTCAATGGACATGATGGTTGACTTGTCCAAAAACGTTGCTGTGCAAAATGAAGTCTTAGAGTTTACTAAAGAAAAGCTCGACGACGTAGAAAAGCTCTGCGAAGAAACAAAACGTACTGACGAGTTGCGTATGAATGTTTTAAGCGATAGACTTGAAGAATATAGAAGATCTTCTAGGGCTGACCACGAAAAGCTAGCTTCTCACAATGCCGAAAAGCGAGCTACGAGTAATAAAGAAGTACTTGAAAAGTTAGAAGCGGTAGAACAATCATTACATATGAGACTGAATGAACAGACTAAAAAAGTAAACGTACTTGAAAATTGGCGTTGGTATTTTATGGGCATGGGCCTAGTGTTAGCAATAGTTGTTGCGGAAATTAATTGGCCTACATTATTTGGTTGACATTTGGGCCTGATCCAATTATAATCTAATATATACAGAATCAGATTGAGCTTTTTATTATGGTAGATTTTACAGAACTAAAGTATGCACAAATGCTATCCGGGCGTTTGGAAAACTTTAGAATACGTAACACAAATCCTTACAAAATTAACTTTCGGTGCCCAGTTTGTGGGGACTCCCAAAAGTCACGGTCTAAAAGCCGTGGTTGGCTCCTAGAGTCAAAGAACGTGTTCCATTATTACTGCCACAACTGTGGAGCTAGCCAAGGCTTCTCGTTCTTTTTAAAGAGCATAGACCAATTATTGTATAATGATTATGTGGCGGAAAAGTTTATGGCTAATACTGCTGTAAAAGACTCGGAACCTGATGAGAATCAATTTAAGACAAAAGCTCCAGTCTTTAATAAGAAGAACCCGCTATTAAAAATTAAGAAGATAAGTCAACTTAAATCTGACCATCCTATTAAAAGATATATTGAAAAACGTAAAATACCAACTAAGCATCATTATCGTTTATACTTTGCAAAAAAGTTTAAGACTTGGATTAATGAAATTATTCCTAATAAATTTGAAAACATAGGTAAAGATGAACCGCGGTTGGTAATACCTTTCTTAGATCAAAACGGCAATTGCTTTGGTGTATCTGCTCGTGGGTTTGATCCTAAAGGAATTAGATATATAACTATAATGTTTGAAGAAAGACCAAAAATATTTGGCCTTGATAAAGTTGACTTTTCACAACCATATTATATTGTCGAAGGCGCTATTGATAGTTTCTTTATTGAAAACGCTATTGCAATGAATGGCGCTGAAGGCAACGGCAACGCTGCAGGAGATAACGCAATATATGTCTTTGATGCCGAGCCAAGAAACAAAGAAATACACAAAAGAATGGAAAAGGTTATTAAAGCAGGCTACAAGGTTTGTATATGGCCATCCGACGTCCCAGGTAAAGATATTAACGAAATCTATTTAGCAGGACTTGATCCTGAAAAGTTAATTGAAGATAATACTTATCAAGGATTACAAGCAGAATTGAAACTCAGCGCATGGCGCAAATCATAAGGATACAAAATGCAAGTTAGATTAATTGGTTATACTCAACCGGCTGAAGGAGAAATTATTGGGCTCGACGATGTGCAAGATATGATTGCATATTGCGCAAGAGTGTCAAATCCTACTAATCAATTGAACCAAGAAACAGCACCGAAGCTATTAGGTTACTTAGCAAAACATGCTCATTGGTCACCATTTGAAATGGCTAACGCAACAATGGAAATTGAAACTACTCGTGATATTGCTCGCCAAATGTTACGACATCGCTCCTTTGCTTTTCAGGAGTTTAGTCAACGATATGCTGACCCTGCGCTTATGGGTAATCAGTTTGTAACGCGTGAAGCACGTTTACAAGATACTAAAAACCGTCAAAATAGTATTGCTAACTCTGACGAACGTTTGCAGATGATGTGGGACTCAAAACAAGGTGAAGTTATTCGTGCGGCGGAAGATGCATACAAATGGGCTATTGAAAATGGTATTGCTAAAGAGCAGGCTCGTGCGGTTTTGCCTGAAGGTAATACTATTAGCCGTTTGTATATGCAAGGCTCTATCCGATCTTGGATCCATTATATTGAGCTGCGTGCTTCAAATGGAACACAACAAGAACACATGGATATTGCAGCTGAATGTGCAAAAGCCATATCCAAAATATTTCCGTTAATTGATACTTATGTTCAAAAATAAAAATAAAAAAGTTCAAATATCGCCCAAAAACGGAAACCTAAATGAATAAATATCCCTACAATTTGACATCTATAGTTAAAGAATATCCCTTAGCCACAATATATTGATCCGATTAAGTCGGGAGGTATATCTTTGGCTTTATCACAAACACATAAGAAAGAGGACCGATGATGCTACAATCAACTCCACCAGAAATTCTAAGACGAGTTAATTACGTTACTAAACGCGATGGTACTACTGAATCTTATGATGAGAATAAAATTAGTACTGCCGTATCTAAAGCTATGAAAACCGTTGGTATGCGAAGTAGAATGCTTCCTGGTGAAGTTGCATTAGAAGTTACAGATTTGTTGAACCGAGATGATGAAGCAGACATCCAAGTTGATGTTGATGCCGTGCACAAAAAGGTAGAAAATGTAATTATGGATATGGGATTACACGATCTTGCTCGTGAATATATTTTATTCCGTTATAATAACCAACCAAACATTTTTCGTAAAAGAACAAGTTTGAAACCATATGAGTACCCGCAGGTAGTTGAATTTACTGATGCTATTCGCCATTCGTATTGGGTACATACTGAGTTTAATTATTCCTCAGATATTCAAGATATGAAAGTACGTATGACACCTGAGGAAGTTGATATTGTAAAGAAAGCAATGTTGGCTATTTCTCAAATTGAAGTTGCGGTTAAAACGTTTTGGTCAAAAATCGGTGATAAGTTTCCAAAGCCAGAAGTACAGGCAGTTGGTGTAACCTTTGGCGAGTCTGAAGTACGTCACGCCGATGCTTATTCAAATCTTATTGAGATTATGGGACTTAACGAAGAGTTTGCAAAGATTGTAGAAGTACCTGCCATGAAAAAGCGTATTGCTTATCTTGAGCAGTCAATTGCTGCACCAGTTGATGATAAAGATTATTTCCATAAAATTATTTTATTCTCTATGTTTGTTGAAAACGTATCACTGTTTAGTCAGTTCCTAATTATGATGGCATTTAATAAACACAAGAATGTATTAAAAGGTATTTCCAACGCCGTAGAGGCAACATCAAAAGAAGAAGATATCCATGCTCGTTTCGGATTTGAGCTTGTAAACATTATCCGTGAAGAAAACCCAGAGTGGTTTGATAAAGAAAGTATTAACGAAGTGAATAGACTTTGCCGCGATGCCTTCAAGGCTGAGTCTGCTATCGTCGATTGGATCTATGGTGAATCTGACCTAGACTTTTTGCCGAAAGCAACTGTTAAAGAATTCCTAAAACATCGTTTCAATCAATCATTAACAGCTATAGATATGAAGCCTTTATATGAGGTAGATCAAGAGGCGGTAAAAAGTACCGACTGGTTCGTTGAAGAAATTTTGAGTACAAAGAATGTTGACTTCTTTGTTAAACGTAGTACAGCATATTCTAAAAAGACCAAAGCATTCACCGAAGACGATCTATTTTAATAAGGAAAAAACATGAAAGATTTTTATTGGTTAAACGAGGACTCTCGTACATTTTTGTCGCGCGGCTATCTTAGCGAAGGTGAAACTCCTGAAAGCCGTATCCGTGATATTGCAAACAAAGCAGAAGAATATTTAAACGAGCCAGGATTTGCGGACAAGTTTTATGAGTATATGGCTCGTGGCTTTTATTCGTTAGCATCTCCTGTTTGGGCTAATTACGGTAAAGAACGAGGTTTACCTGTATCTTGTTTTGGTTCATACATTGATGATAGCATGCAAGCTATCTTGTTTGGTCATGCTGAAAACGGTATGCTAATGAAAAACGGTGGTGGTACGTCAGGTTACTTTGGTAATATCCGTCATCGTGGCGCTCCTATTCGAGACTCAGGCGAGTCCTCAGGCTCAGTACACTTTATGCAAATGTATGATACACTTGCGTCTGTTGTATCACAAGGTTCTGTTCGCCGTGGTTTCTTTGCTGCATATCAAGACATTGAACATCCTGATGCTGATGAGTTTTTGGACATTGGTACAGAAGGCAATCCTATTCAAGGCTTAACAACTGGTATTACTGTTAGTGATAAATTCATTGAAGAAATGAAAGCAGGGGATCCTGAAAAGCGCCGCTTGTGGGCAAAGGTTCTACAACGTCGTTCTGAAGTTGGGTTTCCTTATATCCTATATTCCGATAATGTAAATAACGGAAGACCGCAAGTCTATAAAGACAAAGATATGAGAGTCTATGCTTCAAACATGTGTGCTGAAATTGCGTTACCATCCAGCCACGAAGAAACATTTACATGTGTACTTTCTTCTATTAACGTATTGCATTGGGATCAAATTAAAGATACTGACGCGATTGAAACAATGACAAAATTCCTTGATACTGTTTGTGAAGAATTTATTATTAAAACAGAAGGACAAATCTATTTAAAACGAGCGCGTGACTTTGCTATGAACCACCGCGCCCTTGGTGTTGGTATTCTTGGATGGCATTCGTTACTTCAATCAAAAATGATGGCCTTTGAAGGTTCAGCTGCGTCAAAATTGAATTTAGAAATTGCACAAACATTACGTGAAAGATCCCACGCGGCGTCTGCTGAGTTGGCAAAAACTTTAGGCGAGCCACCTTTACTAAAAGGTTATGGAATGCGTAATACTACAACGATGGCAATTGCTCCTACCAAATCATCGAGCTTTATTCTTGGGCAAGTATCACAATCAATTGAGCCTGAGTTTAGCAACTGTTATGTTAAAGATCTGGCCAAAATGAAAGTTACAATCAAAAATCCATATCTACAAAAAATCCTTGAAGATAAAGGTGCAGATACCGTAGAAACGTGGGATAGTATTAAAGCAAGAGATGGATCTGTGCAACACCTTGTAGAATTGCTGGATGAAAATGAACGAGCCGTATTCAAAACGTTTTCAGAAATTAATCCAAACGCAATTATAGACCAAGCCGCAATTCGTCAAGAATACATTGACCAATCGCAAAGTCTAAACCTAATGTTAGATCCTGATATGTCAGTTAAAGAAATCAATCAAATGTATCTATATGCGTGGGAAATGGGTGTAAAGAGTTTGTACTACAGTTATTCAATGTCTGCAGCGCAATCACTTACTCGAAAGCGCGTAATGTTAGAAGGTTGTGCAGCCTGCGAAGCTTAATATGAAACATCTGCAATATTTTAAAAATACAGTCGATAGTTATAGAGAAGATGGTCGTTATAGAGTTTTTAATGATATCATAAGAGAACGTGGTAACTTTCCAAAAGCAATTTGGTATGGCAAATACGCTCCTAAGAATATTGTTAATTGGTGCTCAAACGACTATCTTGGTATGGGTCAAAACGAATATGTTATTGACGCTATGCACACAGCTTTAGACCAAACAGGATCAGGATCCGGCGGTACACGCAATATCGGCGGAACCTCGCAATACCATGTTACATTAGAAAGAGAACTCGCGTCGCTTCATAAAAAGGAGTCAGCACTTCTTTTCTCGTCCGCATATGTTGCAAACGAATGGGCTATTATTTCTTTAAGTAGAATTATACCAAACATATGTTTTATTTCTGACAACAAAAATCATGCGTCTATCATTATGGGCGTTAAGCACAGCCGTGCTGATAAAATGATTTTTCATCATAACGATATGGCAGATCTCGAGGAAGCATTAACTATTGCAACAGAAAGTGGACAAGTACCTTGTATACTATTTGAGTCTGTGTATTCTATGGATGGCGATGTTGCTCTTATTGAACAGATATTGGACTTAGCGGATAAATATAACGCAATTACGTATATTGACGAAGTACATGCCGTTGGTTTATACGGCGAACAAGGTGGAGGTTATTGCGAGCACCTTGGTTTAGAAGACAGGGTAGATATTATTAATGGTACACTTGGAAAAGCATTCGGAGTTCAAGGCGGGTATATTAGTGGGAATCGTACTGTCATTGACGCTATTAGGTCCGTGGCTTCTGGGTTCATCTTTACAACAAGTATATCGCCCGCCGTGTGCGCCGGAGCAATTGCCTCAATCAAATTTCTCAAAGATCATACAGGCTTGCGATCCCAACATCAACAACGAGCAACAAAACTGAAACAATTGTTGAGCGAAGCTAATATACCAGTTCATGACTCGTGTTGCACGCACATCGTTCCTGTAATGGTTAATAATGCGTTTAAGTGTAAAGACGCCAGTGATCGTTTGTTGAATGAGTATGGAATTTATATTCAAGCAATTAATTCGCCAACCGTTAATGCTGGTACTGAAAGATTACGAATTGCGCCAACGCCGTATCACAATGACGTGATGATGGTAGAGTTGGTAGAAGCATTAAAAGAAGTGCTTAAATGAACAATAATATGTTAACAGTCAAACTGATGTTATTTCTATGCGTGTTTTTACACGTTGTAGTAATACCAATATGGATGTGGAGTTTAGGATTATGAATCAACTCGAGTCTGCATTCTTTGGAAAACGACTGTGGAAGGAAAATAAAATGAGTAAGATTAAAAAAGCCTTTTGGTTTTGTCTAGGAATTATTTTAGTAGGAGTAGCGTATCTCGGCGTATTACTACCTGGTCTACCTTGGTCAACACCAATTCTTGGCGCAACGTTTTGTTTTGCAAAATCAAGTGATAGATTACATGCATGGATTATGAACCATCCAAGGTTTGGTCCATTTGTTAAAAACTGGTCAAAGTACCGTGTATATCCAACCGCCGCTAAATGGCTGATGGTTGCAGTTATGTCCACGTCTTTGGCATTTATGTATTTTGGTACAGGTAATGAAAAAGCAACGCTTTACTTGTTTATTACATTCGCATTAATTGTTACATGGGCATGGCGTTATCCTGGCTCACAGGCTATTGCTGAAGATCGCATTGCTAAAGGCAAAAAGATCGGTTGGCTAAAGTAAATAAATAAACTTATATAATATGAATATGATGAAAGGTATATTATGGCAAAACGTATTCTAATTACTGGTGGCGGTGGTTTTATTGCTCACCATTTAATTAATCAGGTACTCCTCCGAACAGACTGGGAAATTGTAACGCTTGATCGTTTAGATTATAGCGGTAATCTCAATCGCCTCCATGATTTACTTCAGGAACGAACTCCTGCTGAGCGTAAACGTGTACGAACAATCTTCCACGACTTAAAGGCCGAAATCAACCCAATGCTCGAAGCAGACATTGGTCCTGTTGATATTATTGCTCACCTGGCAGCTGGTTCCCACGTAGATCGTTCTATCGAGCGTCCTATGGAATTTGTTATGGATAACGTCGTAGGTACGGCTAATCTTTTAGATTATGGTCGTAGACAGGATAACCTAGAACGTTTCCTATACTTTTCAACAGACGAAGTATTTGGTCCTGCGCCTGAAGGTGTTAAGTATGATGAGTATGATCGTTATAATTGTACCAATCCATATTCTGCATCAAAAGCTGGTGCTGAGGAATTGGCTGTTGCATATCAAAATACTTATAATATGCCAATTTATATTACTCACACTATGAATGTGTTTGGCCAACGTCAACATCCTGAAAAGTTTATTCCTATGACTATTCGGAATGTAAGAGATGGCGGTACTGTTACAATTCATAGCGATGCAAGCAAAACAATACCAGGATCTCGTCATTACATTCACGCTGAAGATGTAGCTGACGCAACAATGTTTTTGCTAGAACATAATCGTACTTTAGATATGTCAAATAATAGTGGTATTAAATGTCCTAAGTTTAACATCTGCGGAGCAACCGAGCTTAACAATTTAGAACTCGCAAATCTTATTGCTGACGCACAAGGAAAGGAACTTAAATATGAGTTTATGGATTTCCATTCTAGCCGTCCTGGCCATGATCTTCGTTATGCTCTTAGTGGTGATCGTATGGCGAATATGGGTTGGCGTCCGCAACCTGTTAGAGAAAGAATTGCTGAAGTGGTACAGTGGACTTTAGATAACAGAAGGTGGCTTGACATATGAACTTTCAAACAATTATAAACCAAACATACAATGAGTGGTCCGCTAAGCCCACTGATATTAATGAGCATCTTCCGATTTTAAAAGACTATGCTGAACACTGTAAACACGTAACTGAAATGGGAGTTCGCCGTGGCGCAAGCTCGCGAGCATTCCTAACTTGCGATGTGGTGTTGCGGTCGTATGACATTTACGAAGAACCAAGTGTTACTGAATTATTTGAAATGGCTCGTAAAGCAGGTAAGGATGTTGACTATATTATCAAAGATGTACTGCAAGTTAAAATTGAACCGACTGATATGCTGTTTATTGATACATGGCATTCACAGGCTCAACTAAGACAAGAACTTGCTATGCATGGTAATGTACCAACAAGATTCTTAGCATTTCATGATACTCATACATATGGTACTGTTGACGAAAGTATGGAGTGGGCGTCAAATCCAAACCGTAAAGCAATCAAAGGTCAAGGATTGCTTCCAGCCATTATTGAATTTATTATGGCAAATCCTCATTGGAAATTTAGAGACCATAGAACAAACAATAACGGACTGACAGTATTAGAAAGATCATAAATGAAAATTGTAGATTGCTTTCCATTTTTTGCTCCGACTAACGAAGAAATTCTGCAGCTTCGGGTTAATATGCTAAAAGATGTGGTTGATAACTTTATCATCGTTGAGTCTAATAAGACACACAGCGGTGCGCCTGTTGAAAGAAAGTTTCTTGAAATTGCAAGGAACCTTGGACTTCCTATGGAAAAAATCATTTACATTGAGCATGATATTCCTGACGATAATGATTTGGTTGTAATGCCGATTGACCAGCAAAATGCCGGTAAAAATAGTAGCATAGAATCTATACTGTGCCGTGTACGTGAGCGTCTGCAAAAAGATGCTGTTATGGAAGGTATGAAAGATTTTGACTCGGATGATGTTTTTATATATGGCGATGCAGACGAAATCGTAGATCCTAAAAACGTAAAGTGGTTAGCTGAACTCGTTCAACAAAATAGTAATCACTCCATTCTTAAAATACCTTTAGTTTATTTACAAGGCAGAGCTGATTTAAGAGTATATCATAAATCGACAGGTGCCTTTAGAATTTGGCAACGAGCTATGTTTATGGCAACAAAGCACCAGGTTAACAGGTCAGGCGGTATGTTAAACATTCGCTGTGGCAATATGCCATTTAAGCTACAGTTTGCAATGCACGGCGGACAAATGATACAAGATCTTGGTTGGCATTTTGCATGGATGGGAACAAACTCTCAGCGTGAAACGAAAGCCAAATCTTTTGCACATGCTTTTGATAAACTTCAATGGATGAAAACGCTAGATGGTTACAACGATGGAGCATATAAGAAATTTGTAAAGGATACGCAACCAGTTGAAGGTGGACCTGCTCCTGACGGATTTGCAGACCACGTGTTGAAAAGATATCCACTTGCCAAACTTCCATCTATGCTTTTGCAAAATCAAAAGTTAAGAGATTTCTTTTTACCTGAAACAGACTTGTTTAAAGAATTCAAGTTTTCACCTTGCGAATGTTTTTGGTGCAATAAACTTTCATGGCCTTTATTATATGATCTTGACGGAAAACAAACTTGGTTTGAAGTGCCAAGAAGTTGTTCGGTTACAATTAAGGAAACGCATCCTGACCGAAAGCAAATCTTTAGAGATACAAAAGAATATAAAGCAGTCATAAAAAACAAAAAGGATAAAGGTACACCTATCGTCGTATTCACAGATCCCGTTGAAAGGTTCGTTTCTTTAATCAATGTATACTTAACTGAAGGTCAAAGATATTACGATTACGGAAAGGATATTTTCAATTCATTTGGTAAAAACCTTGCTGAGTGTACAAAGCAAGAAAAGATAGACTTGTTCTTTAAAAATCTCCATAAAATATCAGGCGCGCATCAAGTACATCATTTCCATCCTCAATGTATGTTTGTTGATACTAAAAACTTTAAAGAGTTTCAAGTTATTAATAAACACGAAGTCAATAACTTTTTTAAAATAAACAAAGTACTAAACTTTACAGTAAAAGAAATCACCGCAGACGATTTCAGTAAAGACCAAATTGACTTTATTAAATGGATTTACATTTCAGATTACAATTTCTTTGAGAAACACGGCTGATGCGAGTCAAACCAAACGAAGCTGGAGTACATTACTTACAGCAAGAAATCAAACAACACAAAGTTGAAAAGGCAATGTTACGTAGCGATATTGACGGTTTGCGTGGACAAAACATGATGCTTATGGATACGCTTGATGCTTTGACTGAAGATGAAAGCTATTGGTCCAAAGAAGCATTGCAAACCGGAATTGTGTTTAAACTTAAAAATGTTTTGAACCAAATAAGGCAAGATAGAAAATAACCATTGACATACTCAATAGAATCAGTTATATTAGTAACTATAAATATAAATTGAGGCACACAATGAAACTGAAACAAATTATCGCAGCAACAGTATCCGCAGCTTTGACAGGAACAGTAGTTATAGGATCTCTTACACTACCTGTAATTGCGGCTGAGCAAGAAAGACTATGGTCAGAACAAGAAGCTAACTGCTTGGCTTTAAACATATACTATGAATCACGTGGCAGCAACCTTGCGGATAAAGCTGGAGTTGCAGATGTAGTTCTAAATAGAAAGTACGATACACGTTATCCTAACACAATATGCGAAGTTGTCCAGCAAGGCATTAAAAATGCAGACGGTTCAATGAAGCGTAATAAATGCCAGTTTAGCTGGTACTGCGACGGAAAATCTGATAACCCACAAGATCAGGATCGTTGGAATGAAGCTCAAATGATTGCGTCACAATTGCTTGAGTGGGGAAAATACCGTGGCATTACCGAAGGAGCCACTCATTATCATGCAACTTATGTAAGTCCGCGTTGGGCTAAAGACCTTCAGCAGGTTGGCCGTCTTGGTGCTCATATCTTTTATCGTTGGGATCAGTAAATGTTGTTAGATACTAAAGCACAAGGTTTTTTTGATAAAAATATTAATCTTATGGTTCCTTGGTATCTTATGGCTGCATACGCATACTATAAAGAAGATGATCCAATATTGTCAGATCAGTTCTTTGATAATATGGCAAAAGTAATGTATGACAAATGGAATGAAATAGAACATTTTCATAAACATTTAATCGGTCCTATGGATCTAATAGCGGGTACTTATCTCGGTGAATACCCTAATCGTGTGATAGACGGTTTGCACCACTTGCGACCGATAAATAAAAGAAGGAAACGTAAAAGATGAGTGATGAACGATTTGCAATGGTAACCGTGGTTTCAACACACCGCATGAGATATGCAGTACCGATTTCTGACTTGCAAAAATTAAACCCAAATACAAAACTCGAAGGAAACGATAAAGAAGCTTTAACGTGGGTTGAAGAGTTGGTGATGGAAGAACGCGTTAAAGAATTTTCTCAAAAATGGTTGGGAGAACAAACCGTTGACAAAGTCGTGTTAACTCAAGAAGAAGTACTAAAGCTGTTTGATTCAGATAACGAATATTTAGCGGATTGGACAGTGGAACAAAAACTCAAGTCCCTCAATCGTTGGGAAGATGAAAGTGTAATGTAATGCAACATACTATTGAAGATTTAATTAGACGTATAGAAGTTATGAAAGACAAAGCTGTTATGGTTCACCGTCTTAGAAATCAATATAGTGACTTGGCAGAGCAAACATATGATGCGCATGCGTGCCGAGTTTTGATTGAAGACATACAATCACTTGCTCTGGGAATTGCCCACGATAAAGAAGGGACAGAAATAAAAACAGAAATGGAATACAAAAATGTTAAAGCAATGGAACCCTAGCAGCTGGGTAATATTTAAAGTAAAGAACCACGAAACACCACACTATCGGTTATTATGTGGTTGGAACGAAGGTTATGAGGCCGCAAAGGCAAAGACTGAATGGAAAATATCTGGAGGAATTTTGGAGTCCAAGGAATCAGAAGATGGATTATCTTGGATATTTACGACAACTAAATCTGAATATGTGTGCGACAAATCATCTTATCAAGTTGAAAACCACGTTTACCATGTATGGCAAACAATGATAGACGATCCGGATAAAGATGTAGAACAAATTGCTTATCGTGATTTGCAGGTTGAAAAAATGGAATGGCTTAAATTATGAAAATTCAAATAGCAGGATACGGGTTTGTTGGAAAGGCTCACGCGTTTGCTCTTGCAGGTAAAAACGATAATGTAACTGTTTACGATCCTGCATTAGGATATACAAATTGGGATGAAAATACTGACTGCGTTATTATTGCAGTCAGTACACCACAGCATGAAGATGATGGATCTTGTGATATGCGTAATGTATATGGAGTTCTTGAAACATGTCCTGATGTTCCAATTTTAATTAAATCAACTATTAGTCTAGAAGGATGGGTCTCAATTGAAAATAATTTCCCTGATAAACAAATTACGTTTTCGCCAGAATACCTCAGAGCTAAGTATGCTGTTGAAGATTTTAAAAAGCAACAAGTAATACAGCTCGGCGGTGGTGACGTTGCATTTTGGGTAGATATATTAGGAAAAAGATTAGGCTGCAAATTAGAAGTAGCAGATCCTAAAGAATTAATTTTAGCTAAATACTTTATCAATTCATTCCTGGCGACCAAGGTTTCGTTCTTTAATCAGATTTATGATTTGTGCGAAGCCGCAGGAGTTGATTATGGATTAGTATCTCACTTTGTAACGCAAGACCGCAGAATAGGAAAAAGCCATACGACTATTACGCGTGAACGTGGATTTGGTGGACATTGCTTTCCAAAAGATACGAGCGCTATATGCAGGACAGGTGAACGTTATGGAGAAAATATGTCTATTATTGAAGCTGCAAGAAAATACAATGAAAACCTAAAAGTGGATACATCAAACGTGATTAGTATTGTTAGGTCATAAAATGAAGGTTGGGTTTACAGCATCAGCATTTGATTTACTGCATGCAGGACATGTACAAATGTTAAGAGACGCAAAAGAACAGTGCGATTATTTAATTTGTGGTTTACAAATCAATCCAACTTTAGATCGCCCTGATAAGAACGCTCCCGTGCAAACTGTGGTTGAGCGCTATACGCAATTAAAAGCTATAAGTTACGTTGATGAGATCATTCCGTATTTGACAGAAGGTGATCTTTGTGATATATTATCAATGTACCATATAGATATTCGTATCCTCGGAGTTGAGTATAAGGAAAAAGATTTTACAGGTAAAGACATTTGCCGTAAACGTGGTATAGATTTATATTTTAATAAACGGGATCACCGTTTTAGTACAAGTGATTTAAGAAAGAGAGTTTGTAATGACTGATGGACCATTTAAGAACGCGTTTGATGCTGATACTGACGGCGTAATCAGACGTGAAATTATTACATATCGTATGCGTAACGGCAGTATGATTAAAGAAGAAGCAAGCCGAGACTATTATACGTCAGGCGACTATCATGATAACCAAAACGTTAAACCGTTGGTGCAACGATGAGTGACGAGCAATGGGAAATGGATTCAGAAATGCTGAACCAACTACATAACACTGCACGTATTATGGAACAACATGATAATAACGCTGGTCCTGAAGTTAGACGAATTGCAGACCGCTTTAGTGAACTAATTAAAAACGCTCATAACAGGAGACATTGGTGTAATGGAAACGAAAGATAGTAAACATCTAATTTTTGAACGCGTAGGTAATATTGTTTACGCTCGCTATTTTGGCGACCCTCCCCTAAGTCGTTGGGTCTATAAGGAGTTGGAAGAATAATGTGGATATTATTTGTCATATCGTTTATTCCAGAATATAATGATTATAAAGTTGTAGAGTTTAACCGTTATAATACACGGCAGCAGTGTGATATTAACCAAGCAGTGTTACGGGCAACTTTTGAGGATAATGAATTAACGGCGTGCGCATGGCAAAACTAAGAAAATTTATATTTGACGTTGACGGAACTCTTACTCCTAGTCGTGCAAAAATAGACTTGCAGTTTGAAAAATGGTTTTGGGGTTTTATTCAAACAAACAAAACATGGCTTGTTACTGGCAGTGATTATCCAAAAACACTAGAACAGCTCGGCAAAGACATTTGCGAAGAAGTTGTTACTGTTTATAATTGCAGCGGAAACGAAACAAGATTTAAAGGCAAGATTGTTAATGCATCAAGTTGGACGTTGCCAAACAGCGTTCGTCATTGGTTAGAAATGGAACTCATTCGTTCACCATTCCAACCACAAACTGGCAATCATATTGAAGAACGCCGTGGTTGTGTTAACTTCAGCATTGTAGGACGTAACGCAACTCCAGAACAAAGAGAGCGATATGTTAAGTATGACAAAATAAATAATGAACGCCTGCATATTTCTAAAACTTTTAATTATGTGTTTGGTTCTGAAAGTACTTGTCTTACCGCTCAAATTGGTGGCGAAACTGGTTTAGACATTTATCCTATTGGTAGAGATAAAGCTCAAATCATTCAGGATTTCAGTATGGATGATGAAATTTATTTCTTTGGAGATAAGATGGAAATTGGTGGAAATGATTGGCCGCTCGCCAACACTCTTAAAGACTACCCTAATGCTAAATGCTTTCAAGTTAAGGATTGGCAAGATACGTGGGAAATTTTGAAAGGACTTTAATATGTGGTTTAAAAAGAAAAATGATGTGTACGAAATTGACTTTGATAAAGATGTAGCTCCGGTTAACTTACCTCCACCTGATATGACGATGGAACAGATGGTGGCGGAGATACTCAAAAAAATAGACAGTATTGAAAAAAAGATTGACAAAATTCTCGCTAAATCTCCTAAATAACAAATAAAGGAGGTGGCCACATGTTTACAATAGAAATGGACATGGAAGAAACGTTAATCACTCTACTTGATCCTGAAGGAAAAGAAGAAGACGTTCAATTTATTTTATACGAAGACATTACATATATTCGACAATGGTGTGAAGAGACGCAAAGGTTTTCCGTGATAGCATTAACGGCAACTCAGTTTAACCAGCTTGTGCATTCTTTTGACTTACCTGAAGGTACATACATGTTACAAAAGAAAGGATGGAACTCAGAATGGTAATAATATACGGTAAAAGCGCTTGCGGCTTCTGTTTACGTGCTAAGAAGCTCGCCGAACGGCATGGCCTAGAATATGAATATAAGAGTGTTGACTTTGACCAATACAGAACAGAAATGTATGATTTAAAACCTGATGCTGAAACAGTTCCACAAATTTGGTGGAATGATAAGTATCTTGGTGGATACAACGAGTTTGCGACAGAAATTGAAAACACTCGTAATTTTGGTCAAGACGCATTTTAACTATTGACATTTTCTTTCAACTATGGTAGATTGATTCTATCAAATGAAAAGGAATACATTATGACATATACAGTTGAACTTGATATCTCCCACGAAGCAACACATGAAGAAGTCGTGCAATTTGCAAAAGATCATGGTTGCCGTGTAATGCTAAGGATTGAAGACGGCCCTGCTGGAGGAAATCCTCTATACACGTTTGCATCTGAAAGTTTTGATATGCTTCAAGAATTGACCGAACAAGTACTTGGCTCAGGCAGCGGGCTTGATGAGGAAGAACTTAAAACTATGATCGTTGAAGTATAATATGTCTATGCATATGATACGTGGAGTTCAAGTCCACGGAAATACTAAAAAACGTAAAAACAAAAGCAAACGGTTGCTAGCCGCAGAGGCTGAACATGAGGCTTTTTTAGCACGCGTAGGGTACACTGGAAAGAAAGCTGATTACCGTTATGAGCTACCCAATTATAATACTGGACCTCGCGTAACCTCTGATAAGGTTGCTGGCAACGGTTCTAAAAAAGAAACTGTAAAATATACTGGCAACGAAATCGCAGGTATTGTAACAACTCACAAATCTAATCTGATGCCAGTACGTAAAGATAACAAGCAGTCAATTATAGACGCCGCTCAAATGAGGAGAAGTTAATTGTGGACAATAATTCAGAAACTTATTTGGGGTCATATTTGCAGTTACAAAATTCTCTGCACTGATATCATCAAAGGACCTAATAAAAAATTGCTACGTAAGTATACTTTGCAATGCAAAGAATGCGGTAACATTAAAACAAAGGTCGCAAAGTAACATATAAATAATCCTATTACTATGGGGTTATTCTATGTGGCATTACAAAGGTGAGGAGTTTACCTCAGAGATGATTGGTGATTATATTGGCTTTGTTTATATAATCACAGATAACTCTAACGATAAAAAATATATCGGTAAAAAGATTTTCAAATCAAAAAGAAGACTTAAACCTTTGAAGGGCAAGACCCGCCGAAGAACTAAGATAGTGGAGTCTGATTGGCAAAAGTACTATGGCTCGTCAGAAGAAGTCAAACTTATGGTAGAAGAAAAAGGCCCTGATAACTTTTACCGAGAAATTATACACCTTTGCGATAAGAAAGGTGAAATGGGCTATCTCGAACTTTACGAACAAATTACTCGTCACGCATTGCTAGACGATTCATACTACAACGGCATATGCCAAGCTAAAATCCATAGAAGCCATGTTAAGGGATTAAAATGGCTCATGGACGATAGTAATGGTTGACATTTCTATTAAAATAGATTATATTAATCTAGAATCAGTTAATGGAGAATGTTATGATTATCAAAAGAAAAAGCGCCTTTTCAGGAATCGTTCGCTCAAAGGATATCCCTGTTGATCCTAAAGACTTCGCTCAGTTTGAAGCTGGGTATGGAAGTATGGAAGACTTACTCCCTTATTTGTCAGACGAAGATCGTGAATTCATTCTTTCAGGTATGACTCCTCAAGAATGGAAAAACGCGTTCTCTGAAGAAATTATGAATATCGTTGAGGACCAATTTGCATGATCATGTTATTTAATGGTCCTCCTCGGTCAGGCAAAGATGTTGCAGCTGATTATTTCAAAAAGCAAAAAGGTTGGAAACACCTTTCATTTAAATACCAACTCTATAAAGAAACTGCAAAATACTTTGGCATCAATTATGATTGGTTTATGGAACGTTATGATGATCGCTCTGTAAAAGAGGTTCCTCATATGGATCTAGGCCACATGTCTTGCCGTGAGGCAATGATTTATGTTTCAGAAAAAGTAATTAAACCTAAACGTGGTTTGGATTACTTTGGCTTGCAAGTTGCAAACGAAATAGATGTTACTAAGGATTATGCAATTTCTGATGGTGGTTTTATTGATGAACTCATTCCTGTTATAAATAGAGTTGGATCCAACAATTTCGTATTAGTGCAGCTTACACGTGAAGGCTGCGATTATTCAACGGACTCTAGGCGTTATTTTGACGGTAACGTTATTCAAGAGTTCACTAACGAAAAACAGACCGCAATCAATAAAAAATATGTATTGCCTTATAAGTTTGAAGTTGACACTTACAGAATCCATAACAATGGAAATCTTGAAGACCTTCATAATGTTTTAGAAGCAATATATAAAAAGGAAGGACAACGTGGACAAATCAGCAAACAGAACAGAGACTCAGCGTTATCTGAAGAGTGTTTTCAATGAAAATCCTTATGATATTGAAACCTTTTTTGAAGGCCTTGAAATCATGGCAGATAATGGAAAAGAACTATTCTTTGTAGACAGGGTTTTATCAAGAATAAGAAAAGACCCTACTATTGATTTAGCTACGGCCACCTTTGAAGTATTAAGAGATTACGAAACGGTAAAGTTGGTATTTAAATAACATATATAAAGTGAGATAGATTATGACAAATGATGAAATGAAAGATAGCCTGCACCAAGGCATGTGTAAAGTTGTTTTTACAAAAAAGAATGGTGACGAACGCATTATGCATTGTACCCTTCAAGAATCAATGTTACCAGAGCAAATGGACATTGAAGAAGAAATTCAAAAAAAGAAACCAAACCCTGATGTCCTAGCAGTATGGGATGTTGAAGCCAAAGGTTGGCGTTCATTCCGTTGGGACTCAATTAAAGATTTTAGTACGGAGTTTAATCTATGAGCTGTATTTACCAAGGTAAAATTATTGAAACAGAACAGTCCAAAAATTCATTAGGTGGAACTGAAATGATGCGTCAGCGCGTTATTGATAATGTGCAAAGTGATATCTTGCAGGATTTTGCCATTCACTTCTCACGCCCTCGTGAAATGTACACTAACGTAAAAAACATTATGTACTGTCACGACTTGGCTGAAGATCCTGAAAACAAAGTTCTTACAAATAACGGATGGAAAGAATTTGACCATTTTGTTTTCGTAACAGCATGGCAACGAGACATGTACATTGCTTATTATAACATTCCGTACTCAATGTGTTCAGTAATTCCTAATGCTGTTGAAAAGCCTTATAATCCAAAACTTGATAAAGATGCAAATGAAATCCGTTTGATTTATCATACCACTCCGCATCGTGGTCTTGAGCTCTTATATCCAATCGTAGACGCATTGTCTAAAGATTATCCAAACATTCATCTTGATGTATATTCTTCCTTTGCAATTTATGGGTGGGTTGAACGCGATGATCCGTATGTTGAATTGTTTACGAAAATCCATGCTCACCCTAATATGACCTATCATGGATCAGTTCCTAATGAAAGAGTATTAGCTGCGTTAGATAAAGCTCACATTTTCTTGTATCCAAACATTTGGAAAGAAACATCTTGCATTGCGTTGATTGAAGCAATTAAGAGTGGCTTGCTTTGTATCCATCCAAATTATGGTGGACTAACTGAAACCGCAGCTAACGCAACAATTACATATGATTGGCATGAGGATCCTAACGTCCATGCTAATCGAGCTTTTTCAGTTGTAAAGCAGGTATTGGATATTCAAAAGCAAGATCCAAACTTCATTCCAAAGTTTACAACGTCAGACCGCTTTAATTTAGCACGGAACAGTATAAATAGTTTTGCGAATAGTTGGAACAGACTGCTCCAAGATTTAAATAACGATGGAAAATAAGTTATGTCTAATGTTATAGAATTTCCTATAAAGGATAAAGTTAACGCGTCTGCAAAAACACGTGAAGAACTTCAGCAAACTATTGTTGACTATAAAGAAGAAATAGCTGAAGAAGCGTCTGAATATTTGTGGAGAAATCTCCTTGGTGAAATGTCACGGATGGGATGTGATTTTGATAAAGAAATCAAAGTGCATTTTCCATCCATGGTATTAGTACTTGAATCAATTAGGTCCTTACACCTACAAGCTCATGGTGTCCACCATCCACTGCAAGATTTTGCAACAGAATTTGTTGATGTTGAAGAAATAGAAAATTTTGAGGCAGAAGCTAAAAAAATGGTTGACATTGACGAAGAGTTAGATTAGAATAGTAAGTATTAGATAAAATTGAAACAGAGAAAATAAAATGGCAATTCTAGTAGATTACAACCAAGTTATCCTTGCTTCGCTATTCGCAAGCATCGGTAACCATCATAATGTGGACATTGACGAAAATCTTATCCGTCATATGTTCCTAAATTCAATCCGGTCTAACCGTAAAAAGTTTACCGAACAATATGGAGAAATCGTAATATGTGCTGATGGCAAAAATACATGGCGTCGTGAGCTATATCCTTATTACAAAGCTAATCGTAAAAAGTCTCGTGATGAGTCTGAACTTGATTGGACTCAGCTATTTGGTATTATGAATACCATCCGAGATGAGCTTAAGGAATTCTTTCCATACAAAGTTATTCATATGGACCATCTTGAGGCTGATGATATCATTGGTACCATCATCCATGAAAACGGTGCTATCTTAAACGGCGGTGCAGAACCTTTCTTGGTTCTATCCGGTGATAAAGATTACATCCAATTACATACGTATGCTAACGTGGATCAGTTTGACCCAGTTCGTAAACGTTGGATCCGTAATGACAATCCTGACCAATATTTGGTTGAGCACGTCTTAAAAGGTGACACTGGTGATGGTGTTCCGAATATTCTTTCACCAGACAATTGTTTAGCTGTTGGCCAACGCCAAAAACCTATGACCAAAAAACGCCTTGAGCAATTCCGCAATGGCACGGATGGTATGGATGAAGAAACATTACGACGCTATCACCGTAATAAAACCATGATTGATTTGTCTCAAATTCCGGCAAATTACCAAACAGCAATTCTTGAAGAGTACAGCATTGACAAAGAAGTTGGTCGTTCAGAACTCTTTAACTTTTTTGTTAATCGCAAACTCAAAAACCTAATTTCAGACATACAGGATTTTTAAATGGCAGTTAGAAGATCAATTTCAGAAATCATAAATAAAGCAATAGAAATACCAGTTAAAAAAGATAAAGCAGCGTGGCTTCAGGAAAACGAATCCGCTCCTCTAAAAACTATCCTCAAATATTGGTTTGACGAATCTATTGAGTTTTTGATTCCTGATACACCACCACCTTGGAAAAAGAACGAATACGAAGACGAAGCTAAAAGTTTGTTATACCATGAAGCACGTCGACTTAAGATCTTTGTCAAAGGTGGAGGGTATGATAATCTTAACCAAATCAAGCGTGAAAGTTTATTCATTAGCTTGTTAGAAGATGTTGATAATGATGACGCTGAAATGCTATGCAAAATGATTACTAGAAAATCGCCAAAAGGATTGTCCTTAAAGACAGTCATGACGGCATTTCCTGACTTAATTGAAATTAAAGAAACAGTATCATAGGAAAGACTAATGGCTAAAAGTTTTAAAGAGTTCCGCGAAGATTGGGAACACGACGAATGGGGTCACAACGAAGAACGGAGCGTACGCAGTAAGGAAAAGCGTATGAAAAACCGTCGTGATAAAAAGAAACTGAAACGGCAAGAAAGAAATTCCCATCTTGATACTGAAGAACAAAAAAGGTAATTCTTTTTCATATTAACTATTGACATTTGAGTACAAATAGGTTATATTGATTCTATAAGGTAAAACAAAAGGAATCAATCTTATGGGTACTTCATCAATGATCGCAAACTACAACGAAGACGGCACAGTTACAGCAACATATTGCCATTACGATGGTTATCTTGCTTACAACGGCCGTCTTCTTTTTGAAGCCTATAACACACCTGAGAAGGCTAAAGCAGTAGCAAATGCTGGTTATATCTCAGGTCTGAAAGAAGACCTACAGACATCTTTAGATGAGTCGGTCCATTCAAACCAATCCCCTGTTACATACAATTCAGTTGAAGACTTCTTGGCAGAAGGGCGCGAATTTGCCTCTGCTGATTATCTTTATCTGTTTGACGGAGACGCATGGTTCTTTGCTTCAACTCCTGACCAAGATGGCACATGGTTAATGGAAGAAGTTGAAATGAATTTAAATGAGGTAGCTGCATAATATCTATTGACATTCTATCGCGAATCAGATATATTGTATATATCAAATGAAAAGGAAAAAGTTATGAAAAAGTTAAACCAAACAACACTGAAAACAATCCGCAATGCAGACGACGAAACTCTTAATGCAATCATTGCGGAAATCAAAAATCGTCAACGTCAAATGCAACAAGACATTGGATCTTCGTTCAATGTTGGAGACAAAGTTTGGTTTGACGCCAACCGTCGTGGTCGCATTGAAGGTATGATTTCAAAAATCAACCAAAAGACTATCGTCGTTAAAACACCTACCGTAACTTGGAAAGTTACACCATCACTATTAAAGAAAGTAGCCTAATATGTATAACCGTTCTAATGAAACAATTGCTGATAAAGTCATCCTAGTTGACGTTGACGGTGTACTCCTTGACTGGGAGTATGCCTTCACAGGTTGGATGCAAAAGCATAACTATGAAATCCAAGAAGGCATGGAAGATCAATATGATATGACCCTTCGTTATGGACTCAAGGTTGAAGATAAAGAACGGATTGTTCGTATGTTCAACGAGTCTGCTTGGATCCGTAAACTTCCACCTTTGCGTGATGCAATCAAATATGTTCGGAAACTCCATGAAGAACAAGGATATGTGTTCCGAGTAATCAGTTCATTGAGTGACTGCTATTACTCTCAACATCTTCGGACTAAAAACTTGATTGAAATGTTTGGTCCTAGTGTCTTTGAAAACTTTGTCTATCTTGACACAGGTGCCGATAAAGATGATGCTCTTGAGCAGTATCGTGGAACCGGTTGCTTTTGGGTTGAAGATAAACCACAGAATGCCGACCTTGGCTCTGAGCTTGGTTTAGAAGCAATCCTAGTTAATCACCATCATAATGAAAATGTTGAGATTAACCCTGCAACCACTCGTGTAAATAATTGGAAAGAAATTTATGAATTAATCGCTGGATAACTATTTTGAATTATAAATAGTTTTAACAATGAAATAGATTATGAAATAATTTGAAATAGAGGAGACTTCATGCCGACTTATACGTTTGAAGATACAAACACTGGTGAAATATTTGACAAAGTTATGAAGATCTCAGATAGAGATCTCTTCCTCGAAGAAAACCCTAATATAACTCAAAGAATTGGACGGCCACCGTCAATAGGTGATGCCGTGCGTCTCGGGCGATTGAAGCCTGACGACGGTTTTCGTGATGTGCTTCGTAATGTTCAACATCATCATAAAAAGGATAACATAAACACTTGGTAAACCGTTGTGTTATTCGGATATAACAAGGAGGTTTCATGGCTAGACAGCGAAGACTATCCAGGAAAGAACGACGTAGACAAGAACGAGAAGAGGAAAACATGATGCGTGTTTTAAACACTAAGTTTTCAATGCGACCAGTTAAACCGCTAACACCATCTCAATCTGATTTATTTGATTCTTACGAAAGAGGATACAATCTCGCAGCCATAGGAACAGCAGGTACAGGAAAAACAATGTGTGCTACATACTTGGCACTCAATGATGTACTACAGAAAGGAGAGTATGAAAAGGTCGTCATAATTAGATCTGCAGTTCAAACGCGCGAGCAAGGCTTTATGCCTGGGTCAAAGGCCCAAAAGGAGGCGGTATTCGAAGGTCCGTATACCGACATCGTTAACGATCTATTTAGCAGAGGAGATGCTTATCAAGTTTTAAAACAAAAAGGTATGATTGAGTTTATGAGTTCATCGTTTGTAAGAGGACTCACATTTGATAATTCAGTCATCATAGTAGACGAATGTCAATCTATGACGTACCACGAACTTGATACTATTATCACACGTGTAGGAGAGTCCTCAAAGATTATCTTCTGCGGTGATACAAAGCAAGACGATCTTCAACAATCTCGAAACAGAGCAGATATTTCAGGTCTTTACGATTTCGTAAAGGTTCTAAATGTTATCCCATCTTTTGGTGTGGTAAGATTTGGAGTGGAAGATATTGTTCGGTCAGGATTAGTTAAAGAATATATAATCGCAAAAGAAAAACTTTTAGAGGCTGCATAATGGCATTAGCTGCGCGCGGAGACACAACAGAAACAGTAGATACAGTTCATCCAGCATCAGGAGATGCGGTGGCAAACGATGGATCTAACTGTGACGTAAGTCCAATAAACACTTCAACAGACGCGTGCAGCGGAAAAGTTTTTGCACAAGGTATCGGCGTTGTCAGATTTGGCGATGCCGTTACCAATCATATACAAGGCGGTGTTTGTACTAATCATGCAATCGCGCCTACTCTTAACACAGGTTCATCTAAGGTGAAAATTGAAGGAAAGAAAGCAGGGCGCAAAGGTGATACATATTCTTGCTCTGCTGAAATCAAAACAGGAGCGCCTAAAGTAGATATAGGCGGCTAATTTATATTATGTTTAATCATGTTGAGCACGGCGTGGTGCTTCCCAAATTAACACGTGAAACAACTACAACTGGTAGAAAATACTTTACACCAGAAGGAAACGCATATCCGTCAATCACAACGGTTCTTGGCGTATTAAATAAAGAAGGAATTCTTGCGTGGCGTCAAAGAGTTGGCGAAGCGGAAGCAAATAGAATATCACAGCAAGCCGCCACTCGTGGTACGGCGGTACACAAACTTGCAGAAGATTATTTAGATAATAAAGAGGATTGGAACAAAGGTGCAATGCCTTCAAATCTCCAATCCTTTAATGATTTAAAATCTATACTTGACCAACGTTTAAACAATGTTTGGTTTCAAGAAGAGTTCTTATACTCTGATAGACTAAAATGTGCAGGACAGGTTGACTGCATCGCTGAGTTTGACGGTCAACTTTCTATTGTTGATTTTAAAACATCAAGGAAACCAAAGAAAGAGGAATGGATTACTAATTACTTTATTCAAGCATCTTTTTACGCCGCTGCATTTTATGAAAGAACCTCCATACCAATTAAACAAGGCGTGATCTTGATAACCGTAGACGGTTCAGAACCACAAGTCTTTAAAGTTAACACTTACGATTATTTAGAGCATTTTGTTGCTGTGCGAAAAAAATACAAAGAAATGAAAGAACGCCATTGACATTCATTATGAAATGGTTTATATTGATTCTATAAGGTAAAACAAAAGGAATCAAAATGACAAAGTTCAACAAAACAGACTTCAGCTACCACGGTGGATATCTTATGTACACAGGTTCGTATGAAGGCCAACCAGTATATGAAGACAGTGAAAGAGTTCACCCTTCAAATGTTGGTCGTGGCATTGACCTTTTCATTGCTCGGTTCAAGTACCGTGGAAGTCCTATCAAAATGGGAGCTTTCAAAAAGTTCCTTATCAACAACTTCACCGTTGAAGAATATGCTGCAGCTCGTAAGGTTGAAGGAATTGAAAGTTCACCTCTTAAAATCTTAGAATCGAAAGGATTTGCTGTATGAATATATTTGTATTATCAGAAGAGCCGCGAGAAGCGGCTCAGATGGTCTGCGACAAACACTGTAGTAAAATGATTATTGAGTCTGGACAAATGCTGTCCACTGCACATCGTATGCTTGACGGATATATGGAAAAGCGTCCTTCAAAGTCAGGTAAGGTCATGGTTAAGTACTTTGTCCATCCTAATAATAATCTTGAAGAAACGCTTTACAAAGCAGTACATCACGGACATCCATGCACAGTATGGTCTATGAAATCAAAGGCCAATTATCTATGGCATTATGAGCACTTTCTCGGGCTTATAGATGAGTTTCTGGTACGCTACAAAAAGCTTCATATGACTGCAAACAAGTTGACTGAAGTTCTTGCTAATCCGCCGGAAAATATACCAGACATAGGTCTAACCGAATTTCCACAAGCAATGAATAACTTTCCGTTATGCAAGGTTGAAGGCGATCCAGTTGCAGCATATCGTAAATATTATCATATGACTAAAGACTTTGCTGTATGGAATAAAGGGCGTTCTGCTCCTGATTGGTGGCAAGGTTTTCAAGGATATCCAGCTTGAGATACATAATAATTGACCAAGAGATGGGTGTGTTTCTCGGCACTCATCGCATGCCACTTCAAGGAGCTGGCGGTCCTATAAACATTATGAGAATATTTTCAAAAAACGATATGTTTGGTATCAGCAGAGCATATTCTTTTGATACTAAAAAAGATGCGTTTAAATATATGCAAGCATTCTTAATAGAGGACTATCCTCTTTGTAAAATTGTGGAAGTAGAATCAAGTGGTCAATATGTTGATGTTATAGATTTAATTAAGTCAGGATACACTCAGTACACACATGACATGGTTGACGCATTGCCGATGAACAACGAAACCATCCACTAATTTTTTTCAATTTAATTTCATTTTATTGTTGACATTTCGTTTAGAATCAGTTATATTATTAATATAACAAATGAAAAGGAATCACAATGGAAAATCAATCTGAAAATTTTTGGACAGAAACTCCTCTTAGAAATGTTGCTTCTTTAGTTGCAGCGTTCCGTGGTTATGCTGAACAAGAACCTAATCTTGCTGATCTGTATAATTCAGACGCAGATGATTTTCATAAAGCAATCGTTCTTTTTCGTCAAGCGGACTCAGAAGGTCTTTCACAATATGTTTATGAAATGGATACATCTCCTCGTGAAGACTTAGTTGAAGCGTTTGCAGAAGATCTTGGTAAAGATTTTGTTGCAGACCATCTTGGTTATGAAGTTCGTTAATGAAATGAAATTAACTATTGACATTCTCAATAGAATCAGATAATATATAATCATATCAGATAAAAGGAAAAAGATATGGCGCATGAATTGGAAATCATCAACGGCGAAGCTCAAATGGCGTACCGTGAAAGCAAAGGCCTCCCTTGGCATGGTCTAGGAGTTCCTGTTGGCGACGACATGTCACCGCAGCAAATGATGGAAGCAGCAGGCCTTGATTGGTCAGTTGAAAAAGTCAACACATTCATCAATTATAATGGTGAACAAAAAGAAACTGGTCAACAAGCATTGGTTCGTTCATCAGACGGAAAAATCCTTACGCAAGTTGGCACTGGTTGGAACCCAGTACAAAACTCTGAAGCATTTGAGTTTTTCAACGACTTTGTTTCAAATGGTGATATGGCTATGGATACAGCCGGTTCGTTGAAAGATGGCCGTTTGGTTTGGGCTCTGGCGGATGTCCGCGATGGCTTTGAGCTTTTTGGTGGTGATACTGTTAAAGGTTACCTCTTGTTTTCTAACCCACATGTTTATGGCAAAAGCATTGACATCAAGTTCGTAATGGAACGTGTTGTATGCAATAACACATTAGCTGTAGCTCTTAACGAAAAGAACCAACCATCTGTACGTGTAAATCACCGCTCAGTATTTGACCCTGAAAGCGTTAAAGAAATCCTTGGCTTGTCGCACAACAAAGTTGAAAAGTTCAAAGAAGCTGCGGAGTTTCTTGGTTCTAAAAACTATGACAAAGAAGTACTTAACCGCTTTATGGCAAAGATCTTTGGAGAGTCAACTCGTGAAGATCGTGTTTTGTCACGCACAGCTGAACGCGCTGTTGAAGTTGTTGAAAACCAGCCAGGAGATAACTTCCGTCCTGGAACTTGGTGGAACGCGTACAACGCAGTTACCTATATGGCTGACCACGAATTAGGTCGTTCTGCAGATACACGTATGGCATCCGCTTGGTTTGGAACAAACGCAAAGCGCAAAGTTGACGCGTTGGATCTTGCATTGGAGATGGCTAATGCGTCGTAAATTAAAAAACCTAAAACCAATTGAAGTAGTCCTTTATGGACTATTTCTAGGTTTAATTTGCGTATGGGTTGACATGAATTTTATTCCAGGAGGTATGTATTAAATGCTTACTCTTTACGGAATTGTTTTAACTCATATCGTAGGTGGAGCTAGTTATCATTACACAGGTGGTAACGAATACTTTTTAATTCCAGGAGTATTGCTAATTCTTTATAACATGTATAATTACATGAAAGTTTCCGTGTTAGTACTGAGTCCGCATTGGAACATTGAGTTGGAATATGATGAAGATTCAACGTGGAAAGAAAAGTTCCTGGTTCAAAGCTCATCTATAATTACTCTTGCGTATATCTACCAATCAGGCTATATGTTTGCTGCAGGGTTAATGTCTTTTTATGCAATTGTTGTTCTACTTTCGTTAATTATTACTGTGACAAATATTGACATGTCTGAAGGAGGAGATGAATGAAAATACTAATCTTTGGTCTGCCAGGATCAGGTAAAACTTGGCTCGCTGAACGGCTACAACAACGCTTAAATTGCGCTTGGTTTAATGCTGATAAAATCCGTGAAATGGCAAACGACTGGGAATTCAGCGAAGCTGCTCGTTTACGTCAAGCTTATCGTATGAAAGGTATTGCTGATTACGAAAAAGAAATGAAACGAATGGTTATCTGTGATTTCGTTTGTCCGCTTGAGGAAACACGAGAAATTTTTAATGCTGATTACACTGTATGGATGGATACTATCCAAGAAGGTCGTTTTGGCGATACTAATAAAATGTTCCAAAAACCTTCAAAAGTTAATTACCATGTAACTGAATGGTTTGATAATACAGATGAAACTTTAGCCGATGCAGTTGAAAGACATATAAGGATTTATGAAAATGTTTGACTATAAGAAACCGACAGTACAAATGCTAGGCCGATGGCAACCTTGGCACGATGGTCATACTGAGTTGTTTAAACGTGCACATGCAGTTACAGGTCAGGTTGTTATTATGATCCGTGATGTATATAACTTTGACGGCGATGCAGGTGCTGGTCGTACTGTGGCACAAGACGATAATCCTTTTGGTATTATTGATGTAATCGCAAATATTGAAAAAGGATTGGCTGAACATGGTTTTCAAAATGGATATGAATATCTAATTCTAGAAGTACCTAATATTGTTGATATTAGTTATGGGCGCGGAGTAGGTTATACCTTTACAGAACACGATCTAGGTAAAGATATCCATGATATCAGCGCAACTAAAATTCGCAAACAAATGCGTGAAGAAGGTAAACTATAATGGAAGCACCAGTTTATGAAAAAGGCTACCCAAGCTATGAAGCCGTTAACGGCATGGGAGATTTGAAATTTACAACAGCAGGAGATTATTTAATGGCACAAGATACAGCAACAGTAACCGCAGACGAACTACGCGCATTCATTGAACGCATTGAGCGTTTGGAACAAGAGAAAAAAGATATCATGGACTCTATTAAGGAAGTTTATGCCGAAGCAAAAGGTGGAGGATATGACGCAAAGGTAATGCGTAAAATTGTTTCAATTCGTAAACGTAATCGTGATGATATTGATAATGAAAACGCGATGACTGAAATGTATATGGACGCCTTAGGAATGTAAATTCTGTCTTAATTAACATTACATATTTAAACAAAAAAAGGGGAGCAATTAAGCTCCCCTAGTTTGTATCGTTAACCGATATCTTGTTATTAGAACAAGTTAGATACAGTCACACGACGGTAGTAAACGTTAGAGTCTACAGTCAATGCGCCGTTACCTTGTGAAGCACCAGCTGAGAACGGGTTAGAGACCATGCCGTAGCGAGTCTTAAATCCGATTTTTGGCTGGAAGCTGTTTTCACCAACTGCGCGAACCATCTGCAACGGTACGTATGGGCAATAGAAGATACCAGCATCGAAAGATGAAGAACCTTTATAACCTACAACCATGTAGTTAGCTCCGGCATATGGATCGATGTATACTCTGTAACGACCGTTCAGAACACCGGCGAATGTATTGCCTGTATCGTCTACGTCGAGGGCGTTGCTGTTCAACGCTGGAGTATAATCAAGAACACCTGCCATTTGCAATGCGGATGCAACATCGGAGGAACAGATAACCATGTTACCTTTACCACGACGTGTACCTTTTGCAATTGCGTTTGCTTCTTGTTCGATTTGGAACATCAGGCCTTTGAATTTCTCAACTGACCAACGACCATTTGCATCAACGTCCAGATCAAAAGTACCTGGTGTTGCTGTACCGGCTGCGCCGAGTACCGCGTTTGTGTAAATGGTACGAACCAATTCGCGGTTGATTTCAACCAAGATTTCTGATTGCAGAATGTTTGCCAATTCTGTTTCAGCATCCAAACCGTGTACGGCTTTAAGATCCTGAGCAAGCTCAGCAGTGTATTCGGCTTTCAGCTGACGAGATTTCGCTGTTACGGAAACTTTCTCGATTGAGAATGCCATCTCAGCAAAGTTAGCATCTGATTCAGCATCGGCTGTTGCCATGCCTGTACCAGTTGTAGTAACTGTTGAGTTAGCAGAACCCAATGCTTGTGCATGAGCACCTGCACCAGAGAAGTCTGTATCGGCTTCGTTATAGAATACTTCGTTAGCCGCAGCTTGCGTAGTATGTGTTGAACGCATTGCGAAGATCAAGCCTGTTGGGCCTGTCATTGGCTGAACGCCAGCAATATCGTATGCGATCAAGTTTGGCATTGCACGACGTACCAATGAAATTAGGATTGGGTCGTAACCTGCAGTTGGACCAGCTGCAGTTGAGTCTGCGCCGAAGCCACCTGTGCCTGCGTCGTTTACATGAGTTGCTTCAGACAAAAGCGATGTCATGTTTGCACTAAGATCACCTTCAGATACTAGAGCTTTTTGAGTGTTCTCTAGAACAGTTGCAGTGACCGATTTACGGTGCTGATCTTTAATGTTTGCAAAAGAGTCGTGCTCCAGAACTGGGCCCCACTTTTCTACAAGCGCTTGATAGTTTGACTGAGTCATATCTTTCTATCTCCTTGTTTATTGTTTGTTCGTCTAGGATTATTTATAAAGTTAAGGTTTTCAAATTATTTCTTCGCAAAAGCTGCGAGAAGAGCATTGATTGACGGATCATCAGAAGCTGGTTTAGCAACAACTGTTTCCTCAGTCAAGATTTCTTCTTCGTCGTCTTGAGCTTCCTCTGCAACAACCGGTTTGGTATCTGCAAAGAATGATTCTTTAAGAGTATTTAGATTTGCTGTATACTCATCAACGTTTTCGAAGTCAAGCTTTTCGGAAAGTACTTTCAGACGCTCGGCTTGAGTCAGCGTAAGTCCTTCAGTCATTTCGTTAAAAACTTTTTCTGCCTTAAGGCCCGAGATTTCTTTTGCAAGCGCGAGATTTTCATCGATGCGTTTGTTTGCGTCGTCGGTCATTGCTTCAACTTTCTCTTCAAGTCCTGCAACCACATCAACAACTTCGTCGTCTACTGTAATGTTGTGCTCAGTGAAAAGATCCTTAAGGCCGTCCATTAACGATTCTGCCATATCAACCTTGATACCGGATTCGATGGCAAGTTCGTTTTCTTTCATCCACTCTTCTACAACGTAGTCGAGATATGAATCAAGATTCTCAATAATAGTGCTTACAGTTGAGTCGACTGATTCTTGCATTTCTGCGTCAACTTTAGCTGCATATTCTTCTGTCATAGCTTCAGCTTTTTTCGTGGCCGATTCATTAACAGCTGCTTCAAAAACTAGAGTAACTTTATTTGTGAACTCTTCAGAAAGGTCCATGCCTTCAAACATTTTTGCAATTGATTCGTCGATAGAAATTACTTCTTCTTCAACGATTTCAACAGCATCAGCATCGGCCGCTTCTTCTTCGTTCATTCCTGGTGTTTTAGCGTCAAGTTTATCAGCTTTTGGATCAACTGATTTCTTAACATCTGCTTTTTTCTTTTTTGGCGCGCCGCCGGCTGGTGCTGCTGGATCTTCTACTGAAGATGCAGGAACAGTCGAACCACCGTCGTCAACCGTGAACTTTTCGTCTAGGTCATGTTCTGACATATGTACTACTCCTCTATTATGGATTCGTTCTTCTTGGTAATCATATTTATATTAATTTTATTTTCTCAGCGATGATAGGAACTTTTCAAACATTCTACCTGCCAAATTTTCATCAATTTGACGAACAGTACGTTTATAAGCTACCTTTACTTCTTTTTGGATTTCTTCAATTACTTCTTCAACCTCGGCTTGAGCTGCTGCTGGCAACCAAGAATTAGAAGCAATATCATAGTAGTATTCGACGTTTTCCATTACGCCGTTTACAAAACAATTAGGACCAGAAGGATCTGTTACAATATCAACAGTTGACAAATGGAAATCGTTTTGTACTTCCATGATGCCTTCTTTAGTTGGTTTAACAGAACCAAGGCCGCGTGTCGAAACTCCAAAAAGCACGCCTTCGTCCATAAATGTTTTAACAATCTCACCCATTGGCGTACTAAGAATTTTAGCTTTACCAATAAAGTTTGATCCGTCTCTTTTCATTTCGGTGATAAGGTGTGATACTCTATCTCCGTTAATGGTTGGTCCTTCAGGATGTCCTAATTCGCCTAGAGCACGTTTCGTATCAATAAAATCTTTCTGATAACGAACCATTTCTTTTTCAAGAACTGCAGAAGGATATATTCTACCATTACGATTTTTAAGGTCGCCTTGCATAAAAATGCCTTCAATGAAGTGTGACTTTTTACCAGTCTCTTCATTGATTTCTGTGGTTAAACTAACCTCTTCTACTACTTCAGTAATCAGTTTCATTTTATTATTCCTTTTGAATTATGTTTATTTATAACTTTATACTAAGGTATACCATTAGCATTTTTATTGTCATAAAAGTTTTTATTCAATTCGCCTCGTATAATTGTTTCGCCTGCTTTCCTACATTTGATATACGTATATTGCGCATTACCACCTGGAGGAGTGTAGGCACGAACGCCTGCTGTGACGGTCCCGTTAGCATCATTATATGTGTCGGAGTCCGCAGCCGTGGCAGCATTATCATACTCCCAAATACTATTTGAGCCTAGGACCGTCACAAAAGCCATTACATGGCTTCCCTCGCAAATCCAACGATTTCGTTAAATCCGCTTTTATCTGTCATCATAACTTTTTCCATTTGTTTACGGTTTTGACTATTCAATCCTTTAAACATTTGGTTCAAAAGTTTTGCATCTTCTTTTGTAACCTTCATTGAAGATCCATCTTTTAATTTCATATTGCCTACTTTAACTGCTTCGTCAATATGTTCTTTCTTTTCCCAAGGAGCTTTTTTCAACGATACGGCTTCTTTACCTTTTTTCGTTGTTGCGGCAGTCTTGGCTAATTTTTTCATTAGATCGGCTTTTTTGTTTTCAGCCATCTTTTCTTGACCGTGGTCATCAACTTTAACATCTTTTGCTCTTTTCAATACAGTACGAACTTTACCATCCGGTCCTGTAATGTTCATAGGCTTTTTTATTGCTGACTGAGTAACCTCGTTAACGGATTCTTTCCTGTGAGCATCTTTATATAAACCTACGGCTTGAGCAATATTTTTATTTTTCATCATGCGCTTTGATTCCGCGGCATCTGGATTATCCATTATCATACGAACTGTAGGCTCATCTACGTTATTCTTTTTGACAAATTTCTTATATGCATCAAACTTTTTAGGAATTACTGATCCGCCAAATTTATTTCTCATTGGTGTCATACTACGAGAAATCTCATCAATTTGCTCTGAATTTTCTGTAGTATATGCTTTGTCGTAATTAGCGTCGCCTTCTTGGTCAGCTTTACGTTTTGCCTTTGGCTTCTCAGCTTTATGCTGAGTTGGCTCTGCTACTGGATGAGGTTTAACCTCAGCATTGTGCAGATCTTTGAACTTCTTTTCCTCTGAGGATTTTGGTTCTGCTACTTCAGCCATATGATTTTTAAAGGACTTCATTGTAGATCTCCTGGTTTAATCTCATTTTGTTTATTTATTTAATTCTGCTGTTCTTGGTCATTCGGATCGCCAAATTCTTCTTTTTCAGCTTCCATTTGTGTTTTCATTTCCTCGGAGTCATCTTCACTCAACTGAAGGATATTACGAATAACCCATTCTCTTGAATAATATACTCCGACGTGATCTTCGACGTCACGCAGTGTTGCCATTCTTTCACGGAGTATTTCTGCTTCTTTTAATTCGTTAAAATAGTTATCTTGCATAAAGTCATAACGAATTGCATTTCTAATTTCTTTAAATTCTTCAGGTGTCATAACACCTTTAAGAACAACTTGCTTCTCTAAAATTGTTGTAAAGATTGAAGAAAATCTAGATCTTACACGGCGAATAAATTTACTAAACTTTAGCTCGTCACGAGTAATTTCAGAAGTACGACCAAAGGTTGCCATCGTTTCAGGCTCAAGCCTTGTTAGCGGAACCTTTAACGCTTTAAACAATTTACGCTGAAAGTATTGCATATTTTCATCAGACGATAGCGCTTGTGAAGAACCACCAACTAATGTATCAACTTCAGTGGATCTTTCACCACCTCGGCGTGGAAACCAAAAGTCTTCAGTCATAGTCATCATTTTACGGCTATCAGTAATATCGCCGGTTGATGAATTATACTGCAACTTGTTTTTATGGCGAACCATCATATCTCTTATATATTGTTCAGCTTTCGACTTAGGTAAGTTCCCAACGTCAATATAAAAAATTCGTCTTTCAGGAGCTCTTGTAAGAGTATAAATGACTGTTGCATCTTCAAGCATCCTTAATTGATTTAAAGGTTTAATAGCGGGGTGCAAATATGAAAGAACCAAAGAATTGTTTTCGTTCATTAATCCTGAAGTAACACGGGCAACAGAGTCTTTGGAAATTCTATATCCCTGTGTACCAGTACTTTGGTTGCCACCTGCATTGTCACCAGTAAAACCATTTTCTGAATACATATAATATTCACTTTTTAGTTTTTTAACTGGGATGCCAGAATGCGGATCTTTTTGTCTTTTATCAACTTCACGTATAAGTTTTAACTTACGCGGATCTACATATCGTAGTTCTCTGATACCGTCTTTTATGTTTTCGTTGTCAATAATGACATGATAATTTAATCTGCCATCAACGTAAAACTTTTGAAAAATATCGTAAGCTGCATTTGAAAAATCTAATAACGATAATACGTTATCAAACTCTTCGCTCAATCTCTTTTTGACTTTGTCAGGAAGATTAGTATCATCGAGCACTAGCTCAACAACTTTATCGTCAGTTCCTATAGAAATTGCTTCGTTAATAACTTCGTCTACAGCTGATATAATTTCAGGCTGTAGAGCCATGCCACGGTATTTTGTAACTAATTCAGACTCAGTCTTTGCTGTGCCTTCCATATCGAGAAGAGTCCCGTAGAATCCGCCTTGGGCGTTTCCTACAGTGATTGCGCCGTCTTCATTAGACGGTTCAGCGAATGAGACTACTGGAGTCTCATCCTCTTCTCTTTTGATTTCGTAACCGAATATCTTCAAAACTTCATATCCTCATAATAAAAATTAGGTTGTCGGTACGCCGGTAATTCCTTCAACTCTCCATAAATCATATTGGAACGTGACGCCGAATTCTTCAATAGTGTCCTGCTGAGACCAATCTAAGGCAATACCGTCAATAGTAGTTGGGAACAATCCTTCGAAAATATATGTACGAAGTGGTGATCCATCTTTACTATATTGAGTAACCGAGGCAGTAGATTTGTACTGCTGTGGTAATCCTCTTGAATTGGAGTCGTGGGAATTAATGAAGTTTGACCATGCTTCCATCGCGTTGCGAATAGCAAAGTCTTCATCGTTGATAACAGTGACTGCCCAGTCCGCAAACGTTCTATCACCCGCATACTTTACTTCACGTCCGAAGTAAGGTACGACGTACTGACCAACGACTGACTCAGGAATTCCTGCAGAACGAACCATAAATGGTACTTTAAAATCTGCTCCTGTGTCAATCGGGTTAGTAATTTGAACTTGGAATAGCGTAGGACGTGCACCGCCACCGACGAGTTCTGATTTGAACTGGTTGATGTTAAATGCCATTTCTATTCTCCTTTATTTAAATCTATTTATTATACGAGCTGACCAACGATTTCATCAAACTCAATTCCTGTTCTTGTTGCTACGAACGTAAGTTCTATAACGTTAATTGAACGGGCTGGTTTAACAAAAATGTTAGCTCGGAATTTGTTTTGATCTACGATTTCAGGAGTATTCACAGTCGCATCTGAAACGACTCTAAAATCAGTAATGCCACGTCTTCCTTGAATATCGCGTAGGAACGGGTCAACGATGTTCTTAAACTGTGTTTGAGTAAATTCATCGTTCAGCTCGAACAAGAATGACTCGGCCGCAGTCGCAATTGATTTCTCAATAGCAATAAACAATCTTCGAACATTGAGACGATCAAACGCGCTTGGTAGTCCGTAACCTGTTTTGTCTCCAAATAGTACAATACCTTGACCTACTTGAGACATAACTGGGTTAACGTCTGAAGTATATAGTTGATCTCTTTGCGATTTGTTTGGATTAAACGCCAATTTCACTACGTTCTTAATAACACCTTTTCTGTAACCTGCTGGAGATTCCCACGGCTCAACTCTTGCGGCCAAACCTGCCATGTCACCGTTTAAAGGTGTGTAACGATAAGTGTCGTTGTATTTGTCGTAACGATATTTATATCCGCTATCCATAAACCAATAAGATGAGTTCTGAAGAGCATTACGATATGCAATTACGTTTTTAAGTTGTGTATTTGATTTAACTTCGCTGACAACATCACTTGCTGACGGAGAAACAAATGCAACACAATCTTTTCTGCTATCAACGATATTAGAAATGATATAATTTGCACGGTTTGCGCTATCATCGCCTTTACCTTGTAGACAGAACGAGATGTCAATTTCGTTTCCGCTTTTGAATAAATCCCAACCTTTACCAATTGCAGCTAAAGTTGCATTGCTTTCAGTTTGAGCATCACCACCGCCTGCCATTACTTCGTATGAAGTTACCGCTGTTGCGGCTGTTCCTACAACTGCCGAGTTGGCAACTTTGACCCAGCTTGACTGGTTAGTAATAACATCTACCCAGTAGTTTTGCGAACCATCTTGAAGTTGAGCTCCTGCTGTGGTTGAAACATCTTCAAACAACTCAAGTACTTGCCCTGCTGTTCCTGAAATATTTCCGCCACGGTCAACAACCGCAACGTGGATTGATCCAGCACTTGGTGCAGAAGCAAAGAAATTGTTTTGTCCCCATTTTTTCGTAATGGTAAGGACGGTCATATCTTCTTCGGCAAGTGTATAATTGCCTACAAATGTAACTGCGTATTCGTATCCTGTTACATTCGGTGTTGGCACAGCGCCATCGTTAAGTTCTGTTTCTGCAATAGTTGCAACTGTAACGTTTACGTAGCCTGAGCTATCGTTACCAATTACAAGTACATCTCCTGCTCCAATTGCAGTAATTCTGTCTGCAGGAGCAACTTCAAAAGTTACGGCAGAGGAATTGAATGGAATTGTCTGCGGGACTGCAGCATTGGAAATTTTGTTCGCTGGGATATCACCGGCAGCAATTACTGCGTTTTCGTATCCTGTTGAAGTAACCCAATGTACGTCAATGTTATCTCCTAAAGCACCAGGATGCTTCGCCGAAAAGGCGCCGCTTGCTGCAATAGCTGTGTTTGAATTATTGTCTGCGCGAACCACCCACAATGCATTTGCATATGCAAGATAGTCTGCTGCAGTAAAAAATGTTTCGTATGTATCCGCTGAAGGCTTGCCAAAACGATCCACTAGCTCATCTTCGGATGAAACTAGAATAGGTTCGTCAACTGGTCCCCATTGAAATACACCAACAATGGCAGCTGGCGATGTCGCAACGGCTGGCACGGCTTGTGATGCATCCACTTCACGAACAATGACGGAAGGACTTACAGAAAAAGCCATATTTTTCTCCTTTATGTATTTAAACGCGTTTAGTTCATATCACTGTTTCTATTTATAAATTATTTGATTTACAGAAATATAGTTTAGAACCTGATGTTTTCGTCTTCCCACAATTCCCCGCCGTCATCTATAAATCCGAAGGGGAGTAATTCTTCATCAATTTGCGCATCAGTCTTTTCACGCAATGCTTGAAGAGTATTAATATCAGTTAATTCTTTAAAATAGTCTTGGTCAGATAACCAAGCAAATAAAACCAAATTCATTACTAAATCATCATGTGCTCCGGGCTCAGCTTCATAAGATGGACCTTTTTTGGAAAAACGTGATAATTCCTGCAAAGTATTATAATCTCTTAGTATAAGTTGATCTTGCTCAATGAGCATTTTCAACATAGAACAACCTTGAGCTTTTACGGTCTTGGTAGTTCGTATTCCATTATCAAGTTTTCTTCCTCCAAATCCAGACGAAATTCGTTTGCCTTTTGCGCCTGCGCTTTCGGAATAAAGTAAGTTTTCGTATCCATAATCCATTAATAAAACATCTGAAACTTGTTCGCCTATATCATTAATTTCTATAAGAACAGCAGCTTCGTTATATAGATTACCTATTCTATATATAAATGAAGCGAAATCAATTGGGCTAATATAGTTGTCGCGAAATGTGCATACTTGTTGATACGGCATTTTGCTAATGTCTATAATGTTAAAGGTTGAATAGTCTAAACCTTTTCCTCGAGATACATCACAAGTCATAACATAACTGTGGTCTTTTTCAGGTTTAAAATATTGAAATGTGTTTTCTTGTTCGTGTATAGGTCTATCGTACGCTAATTGTTTTAGCTTGGATCCATCAATCAATGTTCCTGAGGAGCCTAAGAATTCGCAACAGTATTCTTGCCTAAATTTTTGTTCATCGTAATCTAGTGCTGCAAGTGTTTCTTCTTTCCACTTTTCGTCTCGGCCAGGAACATCATACCACATAACTTCTTCGTATTGATAACCGTTTGTTTCTTCCCTTGCACCTTTACAAGTTTTCCAAAAATGGTTTAGACCATTAGGAGTCGATGTCATAAGAAGTTTTGTTGACTCGCCAGACGAGATAGTAGGATAAACAGATGCGAAAAAATCGTCGTATCCTTCGATGAATGCAACCTCATCGAGATATAGAAAATTAACTGACTTACCACGAATTGCTGATGACGATGTCGTTCCTGCCAAAACCTGACAACCGTTTTCAAGTGCGATGTTTCCTTTGTTCCATTCTTCAACTCCTTGCTGCAACCACTTAGGTAAAGCTTCAAAAGCCAACTTGACCCGTGACATAACTTCTCTTGCAGCATCTCCTTTGTTAGCTAGAATAGCAACGGTTTTAAACTCGTTAAACAATACATAATGTAAAATAATTGCCATTGCGGTGGTTGTTTTACCAGACTGACGCGCCGTCAAAACAGCTAAGCGTCTATTTTCTGTAATCTTTTTTGTGATGTTTTCTTGATAAGGATACATTTGAAAAGGAACTAATCCTCTGTCAACATGGACAATTTTTATATATTCCTTAGCAAAATATATTGGATCTTCAGCACATTTCATGTACTCCTTTAGCATATCAGGAGTCCATTCTAATTGTTCACCAACTCTTTTAAGATTGTTATTGCCGAGATAACCTTTCATCATCTCAAACATTATCATCACCTTTAATCATTTTAAGTAAATCTGCAGTTGAGACTATCAAGTTATTATTCGTGACATTTGTTTCCTTTTCAGGTTTATCATCCTGCGCAAATTTCTTTTTAGTAGAAATATCAACATAGTCTTTGTTTGCATCAAGTAATGTTTTCATTAAAGTCGACACAACTTCAAAGGCTCGAGGAGACTCTGATTGCTTGGCTATTTCAACCATTTCTTTAACTGCATCGTCTCCAAGTTCAATAATGTTTTTAACATTCTGACGTGCAAGTTCCATATCGTTAAGGTTTTCGTCATTACCTTCAGTAGGTAATACTTCAAACTTTTCTATATTTTGCACATCTGTTGACTGTACTTCTTGTACACCTTTTATTTCATCATTCAATTCTGAAAGCGGTGTTAAACCTAATGCTTTAGAAATATGTTCATCACTCATGTTTCATCCTACTTTATATTATATATATTAGTTTGCTGACACGTTATTATTCAGCATCTGCTAAATGAGCTGCCCACGCATCCTTAATTGCTTGTGTATGAACTGCATTACAAACAGCTTGAACCTCTGTGCTTTCACCCGTGATGTCTGCATCAGGTGCAACGACATGGCGTGAAAAGGATCGGCTGATTTCTACGCCATCACGCTTGATGACCGTGGCTGCACGCACCTGAACGTGCTTAAAGTCACCTACGATCTCTATTTTGTCGTTTACTGTTTCTTCTGTTAGTGCCATCGTTTTTCTCCTTTGATGGTTGGACTGTCCGACCCAAAGCTATGCAGTGGGTTATGAGTCTGTTTGATAAAACCCAGAAATCTGAAAGTAAGGAGTTGTTCCCATATCACTATGAGTCAATTGTGTGCTGTCTGAGGTATCATCATTTATGTCATATAGGTTTATTTTTGCAGTGTTTTTTATTACCAGACCTTGACAGTGAACAACTCGTGCCTTGTATATTGCAACGCTGGTGTGGGTAGTACTGGTAGCAGTAAATGGCAAACCAGAAATATCTATGTCTCCTGTTTGTGAGTATGAACCTAATTGTATTAAAAGTCTGTAGTGAACAGCATTACCAATTTTTGTATACTTTCCTAATTGATCATTGTAAGTTCCAGAATAGTTAGTTTGGTTAAAACGCAAAACAGGAGTAAAAGTCCCCTCCTCATAGTCATCCAACAAATTAGCCGCGGCATCTTTGCCGCCAAGGTATACGCCGCCATCCAAATATAAGTCTTTAAATCCAGAAACCGAGGAACCTAAGTTTAGGTATCCAGAAGCACCTGATGTTGTTGCACCTGCAGGGAGTGTAGGCACAATTGCCGCCTGAGTCGATTCGCCATCAAACCTTATTCTTGGATCTGAATTAGTACCTTCTGATCCCATGTATAGATATGTACCTTGGTTAATTCCAATCAGTGCCTTATCAACACCAGAATCAGCAAACCTAAGTTTATTTCTATTATCAATTGTGACATCGCCATCAACATCAATTTCAGCTGAAAAGGATCCTCCGGTCTTCGGCATGAAGGTATTATCTACATATACTTTTACTGCTGCTTCAGTTGGAACTGCTGTATCACTAGAGCCACTAAGTAAATTATCATTACTAAATTCGTTAATGGAAACGCCTTGTGAAAACCCTAAACTAGTAGGAGTACCTGTTAGAGACCCATATGTTCCGTCAAATGCATCAGTAATACCATAACCGCTTAGTGTAGTTGGAGTACTAGTAAGTGATGCAAATGCCCCGTCAAATGCATCAGTAATACCATAACCTGATAATGTAGTTGCCGCGTTAGCTAGTTCAACCCAGCTACCGCTATGCGCAAAATAACCTTTACCTGTTCCATGAACGTGTGCAAACATACCGTGATATGTTGACGCGCTTGGCAAATCACCAGTTGTTGAATACACATTAGCAAAAAGTACCTTATTTCCAGCACCGTCAATATCGCCTGACATTGTACCGCCGGCAAGTGGAAGTTTAGTTGCAATACTGCTTGTCACAGTTGTTGAAAAGTTTGCGTCATCGCCTAATGCGTTTGCTAATTCATTTAAAGTATCTAATGTTGCTGGCGCGCTATCAGAAAGACCTGCAATTTCTGCATCAACATATGCCTTTGTGGCTGCGTGTTGCGCTGCGGTTGGATCTGTAAGATTAGTAATTTTACCATCAACATAAACCCCAGTGGACGTAGTTCTTAGTTTAAGTGAACCGTCGTGATATAAATCTACTCCACCCATAGCGTGATCTGCTTTGATATAATCAACTAAAGCATCATCACCAGAATTGCGAGCTCTTATAATGACGTCGCCTGCGTCTGAACCGCTGCCAGTGTTATTTAAATAGAAAGTACCTTTTTGAGTTAATATACCAAATCCGTTACCTGTTGTAAACATTTTTGCGTCAACAGACGCAGTGTTTGCACCAAATTGTAAATAAGCATCAGCATCAAACGTCATGTATGCTCTTGTGCCATAATCAACTTTAATCCAGTTATTTCCTGTAGACCATTGATGTTCGCCAGTCCAATTAAGATTATCGCTTTCACTAATAGGATTTGCAGCTTCGGTTCCTTGTAAACCAGTTAATCCTTGAACTCCTGGATCGCCTTGAGCTCCTGTTGTACCCTGCAACCCAGCTGAACCTGTAAGACCTTGAACTCCAGCGCCAGTTGTACCTTGTAAACCAATTACACCTTGAGCGCCATCTGCGCCGTCAGAAGGTCCTTGAATACCGGCAGGTCCATCGTTCCCAGTTAGTCCAGTTAATCCTTGAACACCTGCACCGCCAGCTGGCCCAGTTTCTCCAGTTAAGCCAGTTGATCCTTGAAGACCCGTTGAACCTGTTGTACCTTGTGCACCGTCTGCGCCATCAGAAGGTCCTTGAATACCTGCGCTTCCTGCTGGGCCAGTTGTACCTTGAATACCTTGTGCACCATCAGAAGGTCCTTGAACACCAGTAGCGCCGGTTAATCCTGTTGTACCTTGAATGCCAGTTCCAGTTACACCTTGCAAACCAGTTGTGCCTGTAGAGCCAGTTAATCCTTGAATACCCGTTGAACCTATTGTACCTTGAGCCCCAGTCCCGGTTACACCTTGCAAACCAACTGCTCCTGTAACACCTTGAACACCTATAGACCCTGTAGACCCTGACACACCTTGTGCACCAACTGCTCCTGTCGAACCAGTTACACCTTGGCTACCTGTTGGGCCAATGCCACCGTTAGCACCACCAAATCCTTGAAGACCTTGTAGGCCGAGCGTACCTTGTAAACCGTTAGTTCCTTGTGCACCTTGTATAAATTCGCCGGCAGTACCTTGAGCACCATTAGTACCTTGTGGTCCAGGAATTGGCGCTGGGATATTCGATAAAGAATTATAGTCACCGTCGAACAAAGAAGGCAAGTTAGTTAAATCATTATAATTACCAGAAAAAGTTCCAGAGGCTGTAATAAATCCAGCATCGTTTGTAAATGAACTTATGTTTGTTGGGATATCGTCAAATCTTGCTAACGGATAACCACCGTTTTCAACACCATCCATTGCAACCACAGTTTTCTTTGTGGTATCAATAAAAATTTCTCCTTCAATACCTGCTTCAGATGAAATCTCGGCGGTGGTGCCTCTTCTAAATCGTAATGTTTGTGCCATTTGAGTTTTTCCTATTATCTGTATTGATTAATCTAAGTCATCAATTGCAATACCACCTGACGATAAGTCAATAGATGTATTGCCGCTATCAAGATCTACGGACGTATTACCTGTAAAGATGTCAAGTTCAACTGGAGCGGTATTCCCATATAATCCACTACCTGGGTATATAGTTTTGGCAGCCCAATCATCGGTATACTCTACGTCTGACCAACCTATTGCGCTGTTTGCAAGATCAACCACAAACGTTTCAGTACTTTCTTCAAACGGAGAGTCATCTGATATGTTTGTTGCATATTGAGTATCAATAAACTTAATAACCTTTTTGGTCCGTTCTGGTCCGTAAAACATTCCTTTTAACGTAAAGTTAAGAGTGTACATTACTGTTCGTCTTTCAGTAAAATCACCTTCGTATAATTCTTCGTTTACCACACTATTTAAAATAATAGGTACATCTAAAGGTGGAAGGTTTTCAATTATCTTTGCGCTTACTGTAAAGTCAGGTTGAAAGAATGGTATAATTTGCTCAACTATTTTAGTTGCATCTTCTTGATATTTTGCCATAATATACAATGAGAATTCTAAGTTATATGGAGCTCCTGCATAAACATAATTTAATGAGGAGTCGCTTTCTCTTAATGATTTTGGTATCTTATGTCTTACCGCAATCCTGCGTTCGCCATCATATTGCATAGATGTAATTTCAAAAGACATCCGCGGCAATGTAATAGCTGACTGACGATTAAGATTTGCATCTTGCTCAACTCTTGCAAGTATTTTTTGAAAAGGAGCATATGATAATGGAACAATTGCAGTTTGAAAAGTTGTCCCTTGTCCGTTTACGCGCTGAATAGTCAACTGATTAAATAGTGTACCAAAGATGGCAACATATTTTCTCGTTGTTTGATTGTAAAAGTAATTTGCTATTGCCATTTATATTAATCCGGTATACTAATGTTTTCACTGAATGGATCTATTTCTGAGAAGTCAAGAACACTATCAGCTTCAGCTTCAAAGTAAACGTTTTTCGCAACTGGGTCTGTATTTGCCAATTGTGTCAAAGTAGTTGCCTGTGTAATATCGACGTCATCAAAGTGGTGGTCAATTTCGTAACGGCCTGTTTGGAAACGCTCTCCAGAGTATTCAAATAATTCGCAACGCAAATCATATACTTGTAATGATCCATGTTGATAAAATACTGACTCATGTTCAACAAACATAACTTTAAATATTTTATCGTTAAGTGGAAAGTAAATTACATCGCCTTCGTTTGGCCTTGTTTGTTCTGGATCTAAACGAGTAGCAAAACGTTCAAATGTTCTGTACGCAACAGTAAATGTTACTTGGTCACGTATTTGTAAACCAAACCTGCTTAGGAAATCTCCTTCACCTTCAAATCCGTCAACACTCTTAACATACATTTCCATATCGTAAATGATACTGTAGTTATTACCACCTTGTGTTGTTAAGTCGCCACCGAAGGTTGAAGTATCGTCTTCGTTTAGGATATTATCAATAGAGTCAAAGTTTCTTGGTATGTATGCAACGTCAACACCATACATCTTAATTGACTCGATAACTAAATCGTCAATTAAGTTTTGCTCGTTGAAGTTACCGTAATTTCTGAAATAAGGGTTCGTTGCCATAACTTATCCAATAAAATTATACGTAAGTGGTTGGAGTGAATTAACAGCTTCTTCTTCCATCCGTTGGCGTTCTTCTCTTGCTTCTTGTAAAATTTGTTCGCCATTAAATGTTACACCGCCAACCAATTGCATTCCAACAAACTTGGTAAGGTTTGCACCCCAATTTTCTTTTACTAAAGCGGCAGTATAATTTTGCAGCCAACGATCTGTCCAAACTTCAGCATATTCCGCCGGGTCAATAATATCGTAAGCTTCAATAATAATGAAATCGCCGACGGTCCAAATCTTTTGGTCAACATCAACGTATAGCTTATTCACATGTTTATTAAATCTGATTAAAGGTTTCCCTACAAGCATTTCTTGTAAGAACTCAATATAAGACATAGTCATATAATAGTTTTGAATATTATATCCAGTAATATCTCTTATATTGTTTAAAGTATATTGGTATTGAACATTGAACATTCCAACGCCTGCACTAATAGAAGTCTGTAAATCAAATACTTTTGATATACCTAAAAGACGCGTAGGAAGTGTAATGTAACCATTATCAATATCATCTTGCGTGATAGCATGCTTTAAATAAACAAGTTGACTCCCGTTATAATGATAGTCTCTCCAAAAAGAAACAGCCTCATCTACACGATCGTCTATCTGCTCTTCAGACACGTTTATTTCAATAACAGGTGCACCTAATTTTCTAAGGACATAGTCTTTGAATTCTTCTTTGGTGGTAGGCTGAGCCATAGTAAACCTCTAAGATACTTTTGCTTTATAGTCTATTTATAATATGTAGAGGTAGGGCGAAATTTAATCTCGCCGTTCTATGTCATCCTCTGATAATAAATCACCCATCCATACTTCAATCACTTTAACTGGATTTTTACCTACGTTAATTGCTTTATGCCAAGTACATGGTGGAATATCAATACTGTCTCCTGTGGAATAAACTTTTGAAGTCTTATATCCATTTGGAAACTCAAGATTCATTTCAAGTTTGCCATCAACGATGTGCCAATGTTCTGAGCGAACAAAATGCTTTTGGTCTGAAAGTGATTTTTTAACATCAATAGACAGTTCTTTAACTTGCCAATGACCGTTGTTATCAAGGTTGCGATATTTACCCCACAGTCTTTGTACCTCAGGCTTATCCCAGTTTTCAAGAAGCCACGACGAGCTATTCTTTTTATCGTTTCCGCCAACACCAAACACAAAAACAATTTTGCCTTCTTCAATCAATTCCTTTGCATATTCAACTTCAGGTGTCGTGCCTTTTTGGCGGTCCCCTCCGTTTGCAAATACAATTTCAGCATCAGGAAATTGTTCTCTTACCTGTCTTATAGCACCTACAGCAGTATCATCACTATCGTCAAATTCAAATACACAGTCAACAACTGATAAAGCTTCTATGATTGCTGTGCGTTCTTCTATAGGCATAAATGGCCTACCTTTTTTACGTGACAACCATTCATCACTGTTAACACCAACCCAAAGCCTATCTCCTAGCGCAGCTGCAGCTTTAAAATATTCAATATGGCCTGAGTGAACTGGGTCAAATCCACCAGTAACAATAACAATTTTCATAGTCTACTCCTTCATTACATAATCATATATAAAGTTCTTTTTGTCAGGGTGGCCGTTTATAACCATGTTTGGTTTTTGTTGTGCTATTTGTGGATGCAGCCACCAATCTTCATAATTAGAAGAAGGATCCATAGACACGTCGTTTACAGCTAACACATATCCTATTCCTTTAAGGTATGCTCTTGATTCTTCTCTAAACTCAGGACCCCACCAACACGCATTATGCTGAAATTGAATTACCCCATATTCGTGTTGGCCAAAAGGTATTTTCTTTAATACTTCAAGCGATACTTGCTCTGCATTAATTCTTAAAAAGTCAATCCAATCTGTCATGCAACTTTGTTTAAACATTGAAGCATAATGAATATCCTTACCGTCTGCCATAACTATAGTGCTTTTTCTTTCCTCGGAATAATTATAACAAGCTCTTTCTGAATTGTCAATAGACAATCCTTTCCAATTAAACGTGTCCTCAAGCAATGCAGTGTTGTTTGCTTTATATGGTAACCCGGATCCAACTTCTACCCATAAACCGTTTTCTTTTCCATCCAATGCAGATAACACAAACATATCTTGATAATGTCTTGCATAATTATTTGTGATCTTTTCAATACCAGGAAATGGAAACTTATATTTTTCTGCGTCTCCTTCGTATGGAATATAGCTTGGGTAACCTATGTTATTTAGCCATCCTATAGCTTTATTTTTCCATTCAGTTTCTACATTATTATCGTAGGCCATATTAAAAAGTAAACGTTTTGATTCATCAGTACCATTATCTTTCCAGCTTCCTGACGCATTGTGATATATCAATCCTTGTTTTCCTGGATAATTAATATCATCATCACCTATACTTAACTCTATGTCAGCAAACAATAATCCGATTGTTGAATGAACTAAAGATTCACGCCATTCCCCGTTTTCCTCGCAATAATCACACATAAAATAATAAGCTTCAGGTCTGTTCGGTAGAACCGTGATTGCCATTTTTAATAAACTGTAAACCGTTACTTGTCTATTTTTTTGATCTGCAAAGCACTTTGCTCCCATAATCAAAGCTCTATATTGAAGTAGTTTTTCATTGTATGTTTTGCCATCACAAAACTCAGCGGCTCTTAAATAATAAGTAAGGGCGGCGGCGTCTTGATCTAATTTATCATATTCTTTTGCAAGTTCATACATTTTAAATGGATTTTTGTAATCCATAACAAAGTCATTTAAGAGTTGTTGAATATTACTCATTTATCATCCTTTAGATACAAAATCAAAAAACACACCTGTTGGAATTTTTAGTATGTAAGACACATTGTCTGATAAACCAAAAGATATTAACAAATCATCACCAACAGCCGCAACACCAGTACAAAATTCAATATTATAATCTTGGCCTTTTACGTGATCATAATAAGTACCTAAGAAATGGAATTCACGCGAAACATTTGTAATATTCCAATCGTTATCATATATTACAACGCGGTGAGCATAATTTCCGTCTTTTCTGTTAAACGGATCTTTTAGCAAATTTGTTTCATGGGCTAAACACATCCGACGGTTTTCATTTATACGAATAACTTGAGACCCGCCACGAAGGTCTTTGTCTAATGGAAACCTTTCTTCCATTGTTTTAAGAGTTACATCAGTAGTAACTTTATTTTCAATATCAAAATGTACTACCTGCGTTGGATTTGACCACTTAACAAAATGATAAGGCATATCATTAATTGGCATCCAATTCTTTTCACAATAGCTGCTATCATCTCCTGGCGCTGGAATTGGATTACGAGATACTTCTTTCCATTCATTGTTGTGAAATTCTATTTCAGCCATTTCCATCCGGCCTTTACCTTTATCATCATAGCAATCTCTACGTACACCACAAAGATAAAGCTTGTCATCCCAACTGAATAAACGAGCATCTTCTAAACCGATAAAGTTCCAGGTTGGTTTAGTATCAAAGTCAGAAGTATTAACTCTGCCAGCAGCCACCAAATTTAAATTTAAATCAAACTCGCACATAACATTATAGGTAGTTAATGTTACGTCGTTTTGTGGATGTACATATACCAAAGGACCCCACGTATGAGGAAACTTTTTACCTTCGCTATGATATAAAATATAATTGATATGCCGCAAGTTCATAAGAATTTTATCTTTATGAACAAAGATAGATGGATTCATTGTCCCAGTTTGGTTACCTAAAACCGACTCCGGGACAATGACTGGATGAATAGATCCGCCTCTACGTAATGCGTATTTAACTAGGCCACCTGTATGCAATTCGTGCATAGTACCTCCATAATATAGATTTCAATTTATTTAGCTAAAAGCCGCTTGGTGTTTTACGTCGTTTTTCTTTGTAATTTTTTTAGCTAAAGTTTCATTTATTAAATATTCGTCTTCGTCGGATAAAGCATCTTTAACCCACTCAATTAAATTATCTTCAGTAATATCCGTTAAGGGAACAAAATCGGCTGCAGTTGTATTAGCAGCCGAAATTTCAGTTGTTCCTAAATATCGTGAAGACACGCCGTTGAGCGCAGTACCGGTTTTTTTCCAATCTACTAACACAACAGAATCTGAAAGAGTAACGCCATCGGCGTTTACCTCGTCCCTAGTACTATACTTTATAATTTTCCAAGTATATTCCATGGATTAAGTACCTCTCCTTATTCTGGAGCTTCGGCGTCGCCACCAGCAGCCCACGGAAGCGAATCTTCTTCAATCTCAGTTACAAGATCTTTATCAATTTCTTTTTGAATTTGATCATCAATGTGCGCCTTATATCCTGCATCAGAATTGACTACGTTTTGAATCCAAGCCAAAACGTCTACTTCTGTTAAATCTGCAAATGCCCTAAAAGAACCTGCTGGAACATTTTCTGCTGTAAACGGTGTTGCACCCGAAAAGAAAGCAGAATTACCGTTTTCATCAGTACCTTCGCATTTCCAATGAGTTTGGACAACTGCGTTTTGAAGTGTAGCACCTTCTGAGTTAACTTGATCTTTAACCTTTAGGTTGGTGACCGACCATGCGTATGTAAAAGCCATTTTATTTTTCTCCGTTGTTAATTATAAGTTTATTTATCTAACTTTTCCATTAGATTATATACCATTTCTTTTAGTTTGTCAATCTCTTCTTGTTGTTTTTCTATTGTTTCTTGCTGCTCTTTTGTAGCTTCAATCAATAGGCCTACCATATTACCGTAACGAACACCTTTACGTTCTTTACCAGTTTTCATATCTTCGGTATCATATACGACACCAGGAAGAACTTTTTCAACTTGTTGCGCAATTACACCAGTATATTCACCTTCACGGTCAATATAGTTATATGTAATACCATCGAGTTGCTTAACTTTATCTACGGCATTATCAATAATTTTAACATTTTCCTTCCAACGAATATCAGAATAATCGTAGTAAGCAATAATGTTTTCATCTGAGCGAATTTCACCGTATGCGCTAATTGCATTCATACGTGAAGTGCTTGCTGGGTTGGTGTAATAGAACGTGTTGTTTGAATCGTAGAACAATGGACCGCGGAAAGAGCCACGAGCTTCAAAGTAACCAGATCTTGTGCGTCCTTCCCAAGTACCATTATAATACAAGTAAGTAATATAGTCTTGGTCAGCATATATGACCGCTTCGCCATTATCATGGTAAAGCGACATAATCGAACCATCATCATCCACATAAATTCTACCACCTTGTCCGCCTGATTCTGTAAAATAGAAACTGCCGTTGTCACCATCACTACAATAGAAATTCAACCTATTATCGTTGCCGGCATCATCAATGTATGGGCCGCTGAGAAATGTAAGTCTGTCAAGGCCCGAAATATTGAGCATGTTCGAGGTGGCGGCTGGATTTGTGTAATATCCAGTGTCATCACTATCATAGAAGATAGGTGCACGAGATGAACCTGGTGAATATGTATAAGAAGTGTGGATTTGGAATTCGTTATTGTCATCAGTATAGAACAGCATAGAACTGGTTCCAGTCCGAACTCGAACTGCCCAGTTTCCGTCATTATCTAAGAAGCCATGCTCACCGCCCCCGTTACCATACCAATAACCTTGAAGTACATCTTGGTTATCGTATAGGCGAATACCTCCACCGCCATTTGCGCCGTATGCAATATCTAAATACGTATCACCAGTGTAAAGATGCCCGTTAACACCTCCGTCATCAAGACGAAGACGATTTGCTAATACTGAGTTAAAGTTTGATGTAGAAGCAGGATCACAGTAATAACCAGTGTTATTGTTATCATAAAACAATGTACCACGAAGATCGTATGCCCAGTTGTCTTTGTTATTCAGAGTATAAACTAATGATGCGGTTCTTGTTACTGTTACTGTGTCGAACGATGTTACAAAATCAATGATCCAATCTTGACCCCAGTTTGTTGAGAAACCAGAATAACCAAGGTCAACCCACTGAACGTGAACCTGCGGATAAGACCAAGTACTATTGGTGTTCCCAATCCAAACAATGTTATCAGTTCCGTTACCACCCCAACGAATTGTATATGCACTACGGTTATCATCTGTTAACTGAGTTGCGGCTACGTTGTACCATTGTTGGTTGGCGTTGTTGTTATTATAGCCAGAGATCAAAAACTCATGTGTTCTACCTTCCGAGTATTCATACACAGAAACTTTGAACTTCATCATTGTATTAGATTTAAATCTGTTGGTTGGCATTCTAATACGAATTGCACCAGTTACAGAGCTCGTTGTTGTAGTATATGTACCACCGTTTGGCGCAGTATATCTACGTTCTTGCGAGTCATAAAGGTTGTTAATTCTATGGTAGTTTGAACGTGAAGTCGACGCGCCATCGAAGTAGTAACCTGTGTTATCACGATCATAGAATATCTTAGCGCGAACACTTCCCCCAGCGACATCAATCCAATCTCCGGCAACAACTCGAAGTCTCCATGAACCTTGGCTACCTAATAGACCAAAGTCGTTATCAGACTCGGCATACAAATAACCGCGAATTGTACCGTCATAAGTACCTCTTAATCGAATACCAATTGATGCATTATCGTCGTTATGAGAAAGATCCCAATAGTTATCATCGGTTGCATACCAATGCATTGCGTGAGCTGTACTATAAAGACCTTTGCCACCTGTATCGTTACGGAACCAACCATCATTATACACTTCGCCACGGATGTCAAGTGAATTCATTATAGATGTGCTGGCTGGATTTGTGTAATATCCAGTGTCGTTTGAGTCATAAAAGATTGGAGAGCGGAAACTATATGCACTATAGGCGTACAACGAGTCGCCATAAACATCAAACAGTCCTAGCTGGTCGATATCGCTTGTTGAACCACCGTGACGGCCAATCCTAAAATCAGCAGCGCTTGAATTGTTTTCATTTGAATCCAAGTTAATAAACAAGCTTCCGTATGTGTTGATACGAATATCGTCAGATGCGGTACCGGCGTTATCACGAGATGCAATGCCGTGGTTTGTACTATCATCACCATAGAAAGTAATAAAATCTCCACGATCACGCATATCAAAGCGATCAGCTCGTACTGTACCCAATTCAGAAGTACCATTTGGATTTAAATAGCGAGCTGAGTCGTTACGATCATAAAATGCTTGAGCATAATGATTTCTATTTGTAAGAACATCACCATCACCACGGATGATCATGTTCCACTGACCACTTAGACCGCCATCCCTAAACGATATATCTTCGCCGCCTGATGTTGCAATAATTAAGTGTGCATCATTTGTTTCAGTCGCCTGAATATAACCACGAATTGCACTGCTTGATGTTTCAAGCTGTATTTCTGCTCCGCCTTCCATTTTAAGAGTGCTATCCATTTCCATTGAGGAAATTTGTGAAGCACCCTGTGGATTGATTTTATAGCTATCGTTAGACATGCTGTAAAACCCTTCTTCAGCATAAAAACGATTAGCATTATGATAGTGATTACCGCCGAGACGGAATGGACCGCCGCTGTATGACGAATGTGGTGTATCAGCATTAAACGTCCATTTAACACCTGGGCCTAAGGCGGCTCCGCCAGAGTTGCTAATTACTGTACCGTTAGTTCTTGCAGTTGCCGCCGCCTGGAAGTGATTTCCAAAAGCGAAGTTTTCATTAATACCACCATTATTTTGGACATATCTAAAATAAAGTTTAGCGTCAAGATCATCACCTTGTGGAGAACGTATCCAAAGATTTCTATCTTGGTCCATATATAATTCAGGCTGGTTGTTTGTTGAATCGGATGAGCTCATATAACTGTTGATTTCAGTTGGTAAGTGAGCAACACCTATTGTGCCGCCACCGCCGTTAGCAGTGCCATCTCTTGTAACAATAATCTTACCTGCGATTGTGCGGGAAAGTGACCAGCTATTTGTGAAATAATATTCAATAATTGTAGTTTTGTCTAATCCTGAAACTTCGCCTAAACGAGTATAATATGCACTATAAGAACCGCTGGAATTTCGATTCGCTGGGTATTCATACCAAATACCAACTTCTGGGTTTGTGAATGTTAAGCCATTAAATTGTAATGTGTTGAGATTAACAACATTAAATCTAGATGTACTTGCAAAGTTGCCATAGTAACTAGTGTCGTTTGAGTCATAAAAGATTGGAGAACGCATTTGGTTTCTTGCGTATCCAAATCCGTTTTCGGTTTCAAGCTGAACACTACCGTTATAATATAAGTCAACACCCGCGTTTCTTATACCATATAACATCCATTCGTTATCGTAATCGTTGTATATACCAACGTTTGTAATGCTAGATGACATAAAGACGTAACGGTTATCAATAGAATATCCTTCGTACCCGCCTTTACCACTGCCAAAAATCCCAACAGAGCCATAAGTACCATAGGAAGTTGGGTAATCAAAGTAAACAGAAGAATTATTATCATAATTCGGATATAGTCTGTTTGTGCGTAGTGTATTAAGACGTGAGGTTGAAGCAGGATCTACATAATAAGATGTGCTATCGTAATCGTACATAATTGCAGCATCAAGTCGGTTTTGAAATTGTCCATATCTTGACTTAAGACCTGAAGCAACAATACCAGCTGAGTTTGAACTTGTAGCTGAAATCTTATCACCAACAAATTCAAACCATGCGCCCATTTGCTGTCCTGCTGCGGTGTGCGCGCTGTTGGTGTCGCTATGCTGAATATAATTGTCATCTCCAGTGCCATCGTTTAAAAACACAACTTTTGGCGTTACAACTTTGGATGTTGCTTGAATTATACTGGTTGAAATATCTGGGTCAGTACCATCACCTAAGTTTGACGTCGAGCCGATGTGAAGTTTACTGAATACAGAAGTACCTGCAGGATTTGCAGAAAAGCTAGTATTGTTTGTGTCAATAAACGCCGCGGCATACATGTTGTTTCCAGCAAAAACATCTCCGTCGCTCTCAACGCGCATGCGCATTGTGCCGGCACCAGTTCCTGAAGTAAACTGCAGGTTACCGCCTGCGTTTGTAGTTAGATCGTTTGGCGATTCGTAAATCTTCCATTCGTTACCAGATTTCCAATGAATACCTTCTTGAGGACCTGGGTCATTGAATGAAAGATTGTTTAGATTTATAATTGAACCGTTTGTCCAATCCCAAGAACCTGTAACCTTACCACCCGTTGCCGGGTTCATAAAGTAAGCAGTGTTATCTCTATCTCTAAAGTTACTTGCGTCTACTTGGTTCAACTTAGATGTTGAAGCAGGATCTAAATAATAATTGTTATCATCGCTATCATAGAAAATCGGAGCATAAATATTTGAGCTACGAAGTCTGCTATGAACTTGAGTTCTTTTTAGAATTGGAGGACCAAATTCACGAAGAGCACCATTTGTTTGATAGTTCATCAATAGGCGAATACGAACGTATTTAACGCCTTCCCCATCAGATCCGCTGAATGGCGTATGATTTGTTGGAATTGTTGTATGACCTGAATAGGTTGTCCAACTTGTTGAGCTAACGTTAGCATTACTTGCAACGAAATACGTTGTGCCAGTATTAGCGGCAATTGGCACTTTGTTTTTATCAAAACGCTCAATACCAAAATACAATGTAGATCCACTGCCTGATACATATCTTGCAGCAATTTCACCGTAAAGTTCTTCACCAGGTTCAACTTCGATATAGTCAGATACAAATGTACGATAGCCGTTTGTTCTGATTATATAGCTTGATGCAACTGGCGCAATACCTGATTTAACAAAGTCCGCCGTATTAGTTGTTGCACTGTCTTCAGTACCTTGCATAGCCTGAATAACTCGTTTTTCCCAATACATTGTTCCATCAAATAGAACTGTATCAGCAAGACCTGAGCCATATGATTTGAGAAGTGGAAGATCTTCGTTACCACCACTAATTCTGATATTTGAGAATGTACCTTCACCTTTGGCGTAGAAGTTACCGTTATCTAAATCAATAGATGCCTTAATATCTCCATTACCTATGAACGTAATTTCGTTTGGATTAGCAGAACCAAAATGAGCAAGTGATGATGTTGTTGTTGCCCAGAAAATACCCCAGTTATTTGTAGGAGTCCAAATCCAATGGTTATTATCTTCAGCTACAAGATATTTGTTGGTTGTAACATCGCCAGTTGCAAAACCTGTTCTGCTTATTTGACCATTAACGCTAATCGCGGTGCCGGTATTTCCAGCCGCAAAGTTGGCATAGAATGAAGTGTTATCTGAGTCAACAAAGTATGGAGCGCGCATTTGATTAGGAGCATAACCGTAACCATTTTCAGCGCCAATTTGATGAACGCCATTTGCGTACAATCTTGTCCAGCTATTATCAGTTGCCTCCAAAACCCATTCATTACGGGTATCATTGTAAAGACCCATGCTAGAGCTGCCATTAGCCATGAATACCCAATCGTCATTGATTGCGTATCCTGCATAAGCATTAGTATATCCCGAAACTTTAATAGATCCGTAATCGCCAGTTACGCCATCAATTGTATATGTTGAGCTATCAACTTGAAGTTGCTGAACTCTTTGAACATTATGAAGTGAGGTACTTGCTTGGTCTGTATAATATGCAGTATTGTTTGAGTCATAGAAGATTGGCGCCCTGTGCGAAACTCTTGAATATACGTTACCGTCTGGGTTAACATAAAAATGTTTTACTTGAGCTGCACCGGCAACATCAGGTGCGCCAGTTGTTGTTTGTATTGAGGCCTGACCTGTATCTGGTCTAAAGCTTAAATATACACCGTATGGTTGACCTGCAGTTTCACGTCCATAGTATTGACCATTAAAATCAATGTTGGCACCTATACCTGCACCATGATAAGTAAGCCCTGGTTCAGATGCCCATAAAGTTAAGAATGCTTCGTTTGCTGCAGTAGCACTTGGGTACCAAAGTTGTAATCTAGTGTCATCATGGCCACCTTTAATATACGCATTATATAAGTAAGAGGTGCTAGCAGGGTTAGTATAATACGCCGTGTTATCACTATCGTAAAAGATAGGTGCTCTCGAGGAACCCACTGATAATGTATGGTCGCTGTATACTCTAAACTCATCGTTGCCGTTTGCAGCAAATCCTAATACGTTTGTAGCATACTTGTACATGCCGCTGTTTGCTTGACTGTTAAACGCATATGTTGGAGTAGCAAGTGCGCCATCTCCACCAAGTATTTCTCCTGCCATTTTGATTGAAACATCAGTATTACCAAAATTGCCGTAATAAGTATTGTTATCAGAGTCAAAATATATTGGAGCATATACGTTAACAGCAAAATCAGCAGAGTTATTATCAATGTTAAATCTTTGTGTTCCGTTAGTCCAAATTCTAAATGTGTCGTCAGCTTCAAATCCAATATAAGTATTTGTATCTCCACGGTGTCTGATGTAATCATCAATATCAATAGTATTTAATTGAGAATCGCCGGCTGGATCTACATAATAATTATTATTATCATCATCATAAAAACGGCCTGCATACATATCGCCTGTGGTTAGTAGATTTTTATTCCCACGAATTTTTATTGTAGTAGTGTCATCCATAAAGAAGCCACCACCTGCAGAAAATCCTAATTCATTAACACCTAAGAATGTAGCTGCGTTAATATTAGCATTTCCACCATCAGCTGCGCTAATTGCAAATACGTCGGTCTGTGAATTTAATTGAACTGATCCATTTACATGAAGTTTATTTGCAGACGGAGAAGGGGAAGCAGCAATTGAAACTCCTTCGTAAGTGCCATCCATTGTTGCATAAGTACCGTTTTGGTCGCCAATAACAAGTTCACCGTTACCTGCATCTATTGTAACACCAATGTTTGCGCCTGTTGTTGAAAATAAGTATTCACCGTTTCCAATAATCCAGACATTACTTGAATTGTCTAAGGCCCAATATGATTTTTCAGTATCATTATCTTGCAATGATAACAGTTTATTACCTGAAGCAAATGGATTGTTTGTTGCGGCCGATCTTGTGCTAAGATTAAGATTTGCTTCGTTTGGTGTTACAGTACCAATCCCAACATTACCATCTGCGTTAATAACTAAATTGGCTTCATCAATAAACGATGTCATACCAAAGTGGGCAAGTGAATTTTCTGCTAAAACATATGCGGTTGTATCATCATCCGATACTGCAATGGACGCTCTGTTATCACCACTCTTAAAGCGCGCAATCGTATCAAGAGTAGCATGATATACGTCTAATGTATAGGCATTGCTTGTTGTACCAATACTTACATTTTGGTCAAAATACGTAAGAGTATCGGTTGTGCGCATTCTTTCAGCGCCATTAGTAAATGTTGATATTTGCCCGTTAGTTGGGAAACCAACATAAGTTGTAATATCTCCACGATGACGGATATAATCATCAATGTCAATAGTATTCATTTGAGAGTCAGACGCAGGATCTGCATAATAAGCCGTATTATCAGAGTCAACAAATCTAGGAGCTCTCATATCAAGCAATGACCAGTTAGCAGCGCCACCTGAATATCCTACGAAGAAGCGATTTACACCGCCTTGAGTAAATGCAAGAACATCAGCACTAGATCTGTACATACCAGTACTTGTGCCTGCCTCAAAACCATAACCTGGGATACCGGCTGTGCCGTCATCGCCTTGAATTTGTTGGCTGACAACAAGAGACGGGCCTGATGTTGCACCAGGATCTAAGAAATAAGTATTGTTATTTGAGTCGATAAATTTTGGAGCATAAACATCTACACTAAAGTCCGCAGAGTTGTTATCAATGCTAAGTCTATTTACTCCTGCTATATCTACATGGAATTCACCGTTGTTTGGAAAACCAAATCTTGCAGTTGCATCTCCGTTATGAAAAATCCAATCGTCTAAACCGATTGAGTGTAAAACAGAGTCATCGCCAGGATGCATATAATATGTAACTGCATCTCTGTCATAATAAATTGGCGCATAAACAGGTAATGTAAATTCTGCGTCAGAGTTTGAAAGTGAAAACCTAGTAGCACCACCGGTGTCAAAACTTATGGTATTTTCTCCAAAGTTCATAAACGTATCAACGTCGCCGTTGTGGAATATTTTCTGGTCAATACCAATGTTGTTTAAAACAGAGTCACCGCCTGGAATTAAATAATATGATGCATCATCCGCATCGACAAATGATTGTGCAACTGTGTTTGCGGTTACAATCCAATCATCGTTTGTATCAGAGTATGCTGACCAAGATAAGGAATTATTTGTAAACCCAATATTTCCAGCTGTGCCGTAAATGGATCGGTTTGTTCCGTTGCCGTCAAAGTTAATTCGTGCAGGACCTGAGTTGTCACCAATCGTGAGAACTTGTTCAATTGTAATATTACCAGTTGCAGTATCATCTGCATCAGCACGCAGGAATTGCTCTGCTTCTAATCCATCAACCGTGTCTGCGTCAAACCCGTTGCCTGAACCTTCGTCGGCGGTTGTAATAATACGACCTAAGTCTGTGCCAGCTGAAATGAGTTTAAACCAATCGTTAGTTTCATCCCATTGTAAAGAAGAGTTATTTAATGTACCGCGTTCTACTTCCCAACCTGCATTTTCAGTAGGAGTAGATCCAGTGTAGTTGCTGTTAAGAGTAAGAAGGTTATCAGCAATTAAAACCGTTTCAGAATTAACTGTGGTTGTTGTGCCTTGAACTGTCAAGTTACCAGTAATAACGTAACTGCCTGACATTGTATCATCTTCGTCAGATCTTACAAAACTTGCGCCTTCAACTCCATCTAGGAGGTCTGCGTCTAATCCTGATCCTGTGCCGTCATTATCAGCGTACCATATAGTACTGCCGTTAACTGTTGGGTCAACTTTAAAATCTGCTTGAGTTGTTGTAAGTTGGAGTTTGCTATTGTTGCCAACAAAAAACTCTAATCCGTTTCCGGCATTATTATTAAATTTAATTTCAGTTGCGCCGCTTGTATTATACCAACCATAATCTCCATCACCAATGTCACGTAAGACAAGCGATGATGTTCTACCTTCAAATTCTATGAATTGGTCGTAGAGAGTATTATTAGTATTTTTTACGGTTAAACTAGGAGATGCTGTGGCTTGGGTAATTTCAACTTGCCCGGTGGCTTTCGTAGTGCCTGTTACCTGAAGCTTTTCTCCAGTGTCGGTAGTAGATCCAATAACAACATTTTCTTGTGTCAAGAGTCCATTCTTGACTATAAACTTTTTATCGTTCGCCACGGTTCACTCTCCCCAAATTGGCTTATTTACTTTTATTTATACTTTGGCAAGCTGCCCAAAGGTTTGGAACTTCGTAGAACTTACAGAAGCAGGAGTTGCTTGAATAAGCAAGACAGCACCAGAAATTGATACATCATATGTTGCTAATTCTGTATTTGTATAGACAACACCATATTCTGTTGCGATTGCAGTGGAACCGTCGTGTGTAACCAAAAGCTTAGTTACATGACGATTACTTCCGCTTGACGCAGTAATTGTAATCTCTGCACCACCGTAGGATGCATGTGGGAACGCGTATACGGTTGCCTGTGTTGTTGCCGTAGTCGTAACAGATGCGTCAATATGTGTAGAATTTGTTTGGTTAATATTTGCATTAACTGTCAAAACACCAGACATTGTGTCGCCAGTTACATTAACGTATCTTGCATCTCCGGTTGCAGTATCTAAATACTGCCTAATACCTTTAACAACTGATAAGACGTGGCCGTGATCATCAAAATTTATCGCATCAATAAATTCAGGATTTAGACCTGTATTTGCAAATGCCAGGTTTGCTTGCGATGAAGTATCCCCGTGATTAATAGTCATACTTGCGCCAAGTGTACCACCACCAGTTAATGCAGTGCCTGCAGTAATTGCAATAGTCTTATCAGCTTTTAATACTAAAAATCCATCTGTTTCTGTTTCAGTATAGTAACGTCCGTCAAGATCTACTGATGCAACTGATTGCACGTGCCCAAAAGTATCAAACCCAATATCTTGTAATACGTTGCCGTCTGAATTAGCAACGTTAGCAACACTTGAAGTATCTGCGTGTGATATTGAAAAGTTTTCAGTATTTGAAGTATTAACATTAAACTCAGCTACGCCAATCAAGCCATTGTTTGCCGTGATAGTAACATCACCTGCACCGACCAATGATTGAGCATTATTTGCCGCGGCATCTAAAATTTCAGCAGCGGAATATCCATCAACAGCATCTGCGTCTAAACCTGACCCATCGCCATCAACAGTTAACAATGCTGCAAGAATTTCTGCTGCGGTTTGATCTGCGGTAGCGCCGTCTTCTATTAAGTCAAGTTTAGCACCATCAACAGAAAGATCTCTTCCGTCAACAGTTCCGTTTCCAACCATTGTGATTTCATCGAATGTATCAATAGTTGTAAGGTATGATGATCCGTCTCCGGTTTCAATAATTAAAGTACTATTTGCAGACACCCAGGATACATCATCAACACCCGCAACAGCCGTATTAGACATAGAAGTGATGCGCCCGTCAAGGCCAACAGTAACAACTGGAATTTGCGAAGATGATCCATACGAGCCTGCAGTGACCCCTGAGTTGGCTATATCAGCGGCTATTGAAAGATTACCGTCGGTTGCGGTTGCAGTTCCTGTAACATCACCTGTAAGAGTAACTTCTGTTTCAGTTGCGATATGAAATACAGAACCGTCTCCGGTTTCTAATGTAATTGTGTTATTGGCAGCAGCATAAGTAAAACTATCAACGCCGGCAACTGGAGTTGTTGTTGCATTTGTGATACGACCATCGGCGGCAACTGTGACAACTGGGATGGCGGTTGCAGAGCCATATGTATTTGCAGTAACACCTGATGCCGCAATATCAGTTACAACAGAAACAGTTCCTGTGTTAGAAGTTGTTGTACCAGTAACATCGCCTGTAAGGGTAACTGTTAAATCAGATTTAACTACGCCATCAACTGTAATGTCTCCAGCAAAAAATCCATTGTTTGCACTAATATCACCGGCAACGTCTAATGCATCAAAGCCAAGTGTATTAATATTAATTGAGTTTGCGGTAAGATCTTCAACAACTAAATCTTTAAATTCATTTAAGAATAAGTTATATACGGTACCGTCACCGGTTGTAAGAGCCAATTGGTTGTTGGCTGCGTCATATGTAAAATCGTCAACACCAGCAACCGCAGTTGTATTGGCTGTTGTGATTCTGCCATCAGCATCTATTGTAAGAACTGGAATTTCTGTTGAAGAACCATACGTATTTGCGACTACACCTGTAGCCGTATTCGTAAAGTTTCCCCAGTCTAAATAATAAGATCCTTCCTCACCATCAAGGAGGTCAGCATCAAGGTTTGAACCTGCGCCGTCAACTCCAGTTAAAAGTGAAAGGATTGCTGCTGCGTCTAAATCTGCAGATACGTCAATGATTGATTCCGTATTAGCAACAGCGTCGTATTTCTTAAAATATAATTTACCATCAGTAGTGTTGATAGCAATTTCACCGAGCTCTAACTGAGCGGTGGTCGGAATTCGGCCAGCAACCGAACTACGGCGTAATTTAATTGTTGACATATCTATGTCCCTTTGTTATA
>OCVQ010000062.1_pt1 | contig 88705 bp, 77 predicted proteins | sample 1539061 | NCBI WGS metagenome assembly OCVQ01 (sample SAMEA3355526, study PRJEB22509) | marine metagenome | biome: marine; feature: river plume; material: water | place: USA | collected 2010-08-08 | depth 0.5 m | reverse complement strand
GGAAGTCTAGTAGCGTTGTTTCTAATCCTAGACCACGAATACCACTTTCGCTTGAGCGATTGGCTTTGTCGTAACTTGCTTTGAATATGTATTCAATACCATGCTTGTCGCATACACGTTTACACTCTCGAGCAATCTCTAAACTTTGTGGCAACGATTCGTGTTGGCAAGGTCCTGCTATAATTCTCATACGTTCCATTCCTTTTCTTCTTCAATTGCCAGTTGGACGAACTGATAATAATCTCTATTCTCATCATCCATATGTTGAAAATAGATGCTTACTTTATTCAATAGCTCATGAATTTTAGTACCTTCTTCGAGATGAGCTCTAGGATGTGACTCCATAAGTTCTTGTATCTCGTCCATAATACCATTTAGCTTTTCTTGGATCTTACTCATTTACAACTCTTACAATTACAATCACGTATAAAGAAATGTACTAGTGCCATTGTAAACCACATCCACGTCATTTCGCCAATGCCCAATAGTGTATTGTTGTGTGCTGGCATGTTGTGTTCCATTGCCGCTCCTGCACCCATCGAAGGTGGCATTAAGTCCGGTATTAAAAAATATATTCCTAGTAGTAAGAATAGTACTCCTGCTATTTTATGTCTCATAGTCTTTCCTTTGTTTATAATATTCATGCGAGCAATATGCATCACAAAATACATGTTGGCGATCTGGTGTATGATATTTTATTTCAAATACCCTCTCACCACATGTACTACATTTATTCATTGCCGGTCCAATGTCTACGGCCTTGAGCTCGGTTTACTAAATCACTAAACCTGTCTGCTATTTCTCGTAGCTCTTTACTATCTTGTTCTCTTGCCAAGTCGTGTAACTTAATTAACATTAAACCGTCATCTACCCATCGTTCGTCGCTCATGATTTATCCCATCCTATTCGTTCCCAAGGAACATTTTTATTTCCAAAGTGTCCATAAACACAATTGTTACTGTATTGGGTAAAGTTAAACAAATCAAATCGTTCAATAATACCCTGTGGTGTTAAATCTATTTCGTTACGGATAAACTTTTCAATGCTTCTGTTATGTCCGTTACTATCTATATAAATGCTAGTAGGTTCTTTAACTCCAATAGCATAACTTAATTGTATTTGACACCAGTCTGCCATATCGTCGGCTACTACATTTTTGGCGAGCCATCGTGCCATGTAGGCGGCACTTCTGTCGACTTTTGTTGGGTCTTTGCCACTAAACGCACCACCGCCATGAGGACTATAACCCCCATAAGTATCAACAATAATTTTCCGCCCAGTAACACCTGCATCACCGTCAGGACCACCAATAACAAAATTTCCAGTAGGGTTAACATGCCATGTAGTTCTTTCATCAATTAAATCTCCTAATACAGCAGTTGCTGATTGTCTTGCTAATGCTGATGCAATTTCATTCTTGCCTTCTGCGTGTTGTGTACTAATAACAACTTGATCAACTCTTTTTGCTTGGTTGCCTTCATACTCAATACTTACCTGCGACTTTGCATCAGGACCTAAAAAGTCCACTGTTTGTCTAACAGTGTCTAATGTCTCTAATATCTTATGTGCATAATAAATTGGTGCTGGCATCATTGCTTCATTGTCGTTACAAGCATAACCAAACATAAGTCCTTGGTCACCTGCTCCAAAAGTGTCTGTACCCAATGCAATATCTGCACTTTGTGAATGAATCTCGTTATAGATATTTAATTTGTCCCAATGAAATCCATCTTGTTCATAGCCAATTTCTTTAACCTTGTTACGAACAATTTGCTTCACTTCGTCTTTGGTTACGTTAAAGTTTTTTACTTCGCCTGCTAATGTTACGTGGTTCGTAGTTACAAGTGTTTCAATTGCTACACGAGTTGTTTCGTCACCATTCTTTAACCCAGCATCGACTAATGCATCACTGATTTGATCAGCAACCTTGTCTGGGTGTCCTTTGCTTACGCTTTCGCTTGTGAAAATATAATTACTAGTCATGTTGCTCCTTAATGGTATAGTATGTTGTTACTAAGTTATCCATTATTTTTTTTAATGTAAAGTTAGTTTGAGCAGTTTCGCATAGCTCTTGCCATGCAGCATAGTCTAACAGATGGCCTTGTGCTCTTGCAACGCCACCCGGATCACCACCAATAATCCATCGAGGAATTTTGTTGTGTGGGGTATCTCTATATTTTGCATATACAACTCCGTCTGCTCTTTCGTATATTAGTGCAGCTCCTGGAATTAAATTACCTCTCAATTGCGACATCTAGTTTTCCTTTTTTGTTAACATTATTATATACTATTGTGCCTTGAATACTATTTTGTATTGTTGTTGACCACCATGATTGATCTTCAATAATTAAATGTGCATTACGTCCGTCTGATAATCTTTTGCGGGCAGGTAGTGTGTCTATTCTTAACCATATATATTTTTTAGCAAGATGACTTATATGTTCTAAAACTTGACTAATATATTCTGGTTCGATATGTTCTAATACATCGTTACTAAACACACACTCTGCTTCAGTTGCATTATTTGCATACAATGCAACAGCAGGATCGTATCCTACAAATCCTGAATTGGGGTATTGCTCTTTTAGGTTAGCAAGTATTATTCCTTTACCACAACCGTAATCAAGTACACTAGAAGGTTCCCACTTACTCATGTAAGTGTGAAACTCACCTAAGTCTTTTACTTTGCCGCCAAAACCTCTAAGTCTTTTTTTGTCAGCATGTAAAATACGAAGTTCTTCTATGTACTTCTTACTAAACATTATTTTACAGGACTACCTACTGTGCGTCTAACAATGTCGTCGTGATTAAATTCAGCCCAATATAATTCAAAAGCTACACCGTCTTCGATACCTTCGAACTGATGTATTTTGCCGGGCTTTACTTGCATAAAGTCTCCTGGATTTAAAATAGTTTCGTCTACTAAGTTTTGATCTTCTTGCCAAACACGTACTAACATTTTACCTGACTCGACAAAGAAGCCGTTCCATTTAAATTTATGTTCGTGTTCACTACATTTGAATCCACCTTTGTATTCAATACGGTGAAACTCTAATACACCGTTAGCATGGATCAGCTCTGTCTGACCCCATATTTTTCCTGCTTTTAAAGTCATTGTGTTCTCCTATCTATAACAATTGACCAAAGTCGATAACTTCGCTTTGTCTGCTTATCTCTTTAATGAAGAAGGCACACAACGGATTGTCGCCTTCTGTAATCGGTATTGAAAGTAACTGATTATTTTTTACTTTAGGGAAATACCACTTTACATCTGAATAAAAGTTAGTAATCTTTACAGTACCAAAGTCGCACTTAAAACTTGTTAACGGATTAAAAAGGAATGCTTCAAAGCCCCTATCATTAATACTGGTTAACGGTAATACTTCTAAGTCAGCACCGCTTTCACTGTCGCCTACAGCAATACTCCAATCAACCGGCATCATAATTTCATGTCCGTTAATTTCCATTACCATTGCTGGCGCACTAAATGATTCTAAAAAGATCATTGGTACAAAAAAGAAATCTGTTTCTTTTGGGTCACTGTTATCTAATACGGCAAATCGTATTTCATCTTCAATCTGTTCTGGCATGTCGTTTAGTTCAAACGATTTATTTTCTAGCGTTAATATTCTCATAGTCTAATTCCAATCTACTTTTTCTATAGTGAAAGGATATTCTGCTTCCTTATAGAATTTTTTACGTTGTGTTAAATGTCTCTTCGCATACTTACATGTAGATGTTAAATCCCATATCTGTACGAAGTCCTTGTCCTTTGCCTTTCTTACGCCTCTACCTATACTCTGTATGACCCTAACAAAACTTTTGCCAGGTTCAATAAGTACAAGGTTGAAAATTCTTGGAATATTTAGACCAACAGCCGCTACTCCATATGTAGCAATAATAACTTTGTTAGTACCATCCTTAATTTCATCGTATGTTTCTTTTCTATCTTTTACCTTAACAGTGCCACTAACGAATGTGCTATCAGGAATAAGTTCTGCTAACTTCTGTCCTGCACTAATTCTATCTACTAGTATTAGTGTATTACCCGTTTGGGAAACTGTGTTCAATAATTTGCCTATATACTCTAGTCGATTGTCGTCAGTTACTAGATACTTTAATTCTGACTGATAATCTCTGTGTTGTACAACATCAATTAGTTGTACTACATTAACATGACATTGTGCAAGTACACCTTTGTCCTGTAATTCCTTTGCACTAATTTGTCCAATAACTGGACCAATGCTTGCATGTATTGATTCAAACTCAAACTTTTCTTTAGGTATAGTACCTGTAAGTCCCCAACGTATTGGAGCGTTACGCAAGTTCTGTGTGAGTAGTTTTTTTAATACTTCTGCTTTTGCTTGGTGTACTTCGTCAATAATGATTGTACTTACACCTTCTAAAAACTCAGCAAGACTAAGTACAGCAGATCCATCTTTAGTTTTCTTATCTAAAATATTTAAACTTTGCCATGTGCAAATAGTATGTGTACAGCCTAGCATCTTTCTGTCACCAAAGTATACTCCTACATCAAGTCCACAGTTTATGTAATCTTCTTCTGTTTGTTCTACTAATGATTTATTAGGAACAATAACAAGACTTCTACCATACGGTTCACTCATATGCGAAAGCGTTGCTGTAGTAATAGTTTTACCAGCGCCTGTTGCAATTTGTTGTAGGCTCTGTGGATTGTTTGCAAAGTTGTTAATTGCTTCTACTTGATAATCACGTAGAATAATATCTTCGCCTTCTGCTGGATGACCTTCAGGCCACTTAACGCCTTGGTCCTTCCAATAGTTCTCAGTCACCGGAGTAAATTTTAAATCTACAGGATGCCTTTGATCTACAATGTCTACTATTTCAACATTCTCTTTTTGTAATACCGAAACTACAGTATCTAAATGATTAACATAGCCAGTACCACCGATGCCAAAGAAAGCAACTTTACCATCCCAACGTCCTAGTTTATACTGTGGCATATACTTTGCATATGGCACATCAAACTTTAGTGCATTTGATAATTTTCTTCGCACGTCTACATCAAGTCCTTCTAACTTAATGTTTACTTCGTCTTGTATTATTAATCTACAGCTCATATTTTTTCTACTTGGCTTCCTCTCCAAATTACATCATCATCGTAATGCATAACTAAATCTAACTCACCTAAGTATGTTTCAACTTTATTATTCTGTCTCGAGTTTGTTGTAATAGCAGTAATTGGCTTCCAGTTAGAAGACAGTAACGGCTTTGATACTTTGTTATTATTAATATACACTATTTTGGTAGATTTGTCAACCGGATTATTTAAATTATGTTCTTTAATATAACGATTAAATTCTAATGCATCTTGATCTTTATTATCTAATCTAAACATAACTGTCATACTTTCGTTAGGTATAACTCCGGAGAACGCTCTATTAAATTCAAATAATTCATCTGCTGCACTTCTTTCATCTAATACAATTAGTAATGGGAAGCGGTATAATTCTAATACCGATTCTACTAAGTTGTTAATAGTAAACTCTTGTGGCTTAACTAATACATGTGTTTTTTCTCGCTGTATTAATTTTTTAGTTAGTGGTAATAATGATTTAAATGTTTGCTCTAAATCATTTTGATCAAAGTGAGATAGTCCTAATAATTCTCTTCGGTCATAAAACTTATACAAGTTTGACGGAGTCGGTTCGCCTAACGACGACACAACATATTCAACACCTTTTTGATGTAAGTTTTTTAAATTAAAATTATATACACCAGGAACGTAATCGTTTTTGTTTTGCATTATTGTTAATATTTTCCTATGTTGGTTAAGTAATTGCTCTTCAATATCAAAGTGCGAATCTTTAAATTCTTCTACAATATGATAGATACTATTTTCTGTTAGTTGAAAATGATGAACTTTTTCTATCCTATCGTATCCTATATGAACTGCATTAGATATTAAATTTTCTTTTTTTGCAATTAACTTTTTACTAAAAACAAAACGTACACCTATAGTTGGTTCTTCATAGTATGCATCGTCGAGTACTCTAATCCATTTAGCTCTATCTAACTTTCTTAACGGTAATTTTAAAACGCTAACTGCTGTTTCAATATCACATCCGTTATCTACAAACTGAGCTTTGTATGTTGTCATAAGTTTTTCTTTAACAGCATCGTACTGACGGTCTGTAAGTCCAACTCCTTTGAAAGTTTGTCTAGCAATACTACCTAGAAAGTTAATGTCTGATGATTCTAAATCAAACTTAGGACCTTTATGCAATCCTATTAAAGTTTCTAAACATTCTTCGCACGTCTTCATGGATATAGTTCTCCTCAACTAATACGTATATTGTACAGTAAAATAACAGTAAAGTCAAGAAGTTATTTGGTCTAACAGGTTAGTTAGAGGAATGCCTTTAGCAATTTCGTCAACAGTATATTCGGTGTGTGCATAATCATTAAGCCATGCTTGTCTACCACCCATATGCGGATCTTCAATGTCATGTAGAAAATCTATATCATTTGCTACCGGATATGCTAATGAGCTATTACTTACAAATGCCGGAACACCATTAATAATACTGTGTATTCCTGGGTTACTTGACCAACTTATTGTAGCCCATATATTATCAAACTTCATATCAAAGTCGTCATATGTACCTGTAAGTTTACGAGGCTCTTGTCTGTACACTTTCTCTAGTCCCAGTTCAATATTAGGCAATCTACAACGAGGATGCGGCCTAAGCAATATTGGACGCTGTGAGTGTTTACGTATTTCTTTATATGTTTGCATAAACCAATTGCTCATACTTGGCATACTTTCCCACTGTAGGCTTTTATCATGCTGTCCGCATACTAAAATAAAATCCCCGTCGGATCTCCAAGGTTTACAAACCAGTCCCAAGTTATCAGCCCTAGACCTATCATTGTTTTGCTCACTAAAGTAACCAGTTCTGTTAATTCCATTTAATCCTACTTTCCAAGTTGTTCCACGTTTAATGCCGCCTACTTCTAAAACTATAACAGGACGTCCTAGTAAACGATTCTGATCCCATATCGTTTTGTTCTTTAACATTCTTCCGTTCCACAGCACACTCCATATAACAGCAACATCATAATTATTATAATGATCCATTACTCTATACGGCTCATTATAAATTACAGTATGGCCAGCATCAATTATACTTTTAGCAAATGCTTCAAATATTGGCTGGCTATTTTGTGCGCCATAATCTGTGTAAAGACAAAAAATCATTGTTAAATACCTATATACAGTATTTAATAAGGATAGCACATGACAGACATAACTGTGGTTACAACATTCCATCAGCCAGGACTTTCATTATACGGACAAAGATTTTTAGATAGCTTTGCTGAAAAAATTGACAATAGAATTAAATTATTAGTATATGCTGAAGATTGCAATCCAGTAAATCCTAATCCAGAACAAATTACAATATTAGATTCAAAAGAAGCATTGCCCAAACTAAATGCATTTAAAGAACGTTGGAAGGATGTACCTAAAGCAAATGGTAAGCCGCCACCTGACATTGTAGCACGTAGACCGCGAGATCACCATAAAGAATTTAAATGGGACGCTATACGCTTTGCTAATAAGACATACGCTGTGTATGACGCTTGTGTGCGCTCTAAGGGGTGGTGTGTGTGGATGGATGCGGATACATTTGTGCATAGCGATTGGTCATACAACGAGTTCAAAGAATGCTTACCTGACAATGCTTGGATAACATATGTAGGTAGAGGCAAAGGATCACAGACTTGGCCAGAGTGTGGTTTCTACGGAATGAATCTTAACCATCCAGTGTGTCATGAATTTTTAAAAGAATTTGAGCGTGTATATGAAGAAGCAGAACAAGGTATATTCCTATTAGAAGAATGGCATGACAGTTTTGTATTTGGAAATATTTTAAATCGTATGAAACAAGACTTTCCAAGTGCATACGATTATAGTGCTAATATGTATTTACGAGAAGCAAAAACAGGCGGAGGTGGTCACCCGCTAATCAATACAGTACTAGGTAAATGGATTGATCATATGAAGGGCGATCGTAAAAATACTGGAAAAAGTCTACCAAAAGATATTATGGTTAATAGGACCGAAGACTATTGGGCTAAGAAATAAACTGACGCATGTGACGCCAACAAGTTCCGTTTGTTAATTCACTAAACTTCCAATGCATCATACTAATACGTTGTAACCATTTTTCTCTATCATATTCTAACGGCTTTTCAATATGTTTAAAGTCAGTATTTGAAACTTCTGCACACTGGCTATTTTTCGGATCAGTTAAGAAACAATGATACCCATTTATAATAGGACCAACAGCAGCACTACTGTTATGGTTAACTACAGCCCATGCATTCTGCATATCCTTTTCGTAAGGTGTGCCAATCCTCGATATAGACAATGAATGATGTCCACGTAATTTATTATGTAAAGTTTTTAAATACGTTTTAGCAAACCTGTCACCTGGATGCGAACGTATAATAATGTGTCTATCAGTATAACGTCTTATATTAGCAATAGTACTAATAGCCCACGTTTCAACATCAAGACCTCCCATACTCCATCCACCGTTACGTTGTAGCATTAATACAATATGGCCGCCTGTAGTTTTGTATGGTTGTAAATTTATTCCTGTATCTTTTGATATCTGTAACCAACGTGTAGGGTCTATCTCGCTATCACAATACTGACCTGTACGTGGGAATACTCCGTCAAAACTGTAACGTAAATAACCGTGCGGATTAGTTTTATCGTGATATAAAAATAAATTAGCATCTGCTGTAGCAGAATGTTTTTTATTAAGTTTTTGTGTTTTTATAATTGTTTTGCGTAATCGTAAATGTTCAGTAGTAGTCTTGTCATATACCCAACCTTGGATCATACCAACATCACAATCAAGTAAGTTATTTTGATCATGCAGAATACCAATGTCGCCAGCAGCGTTAACACCGTTAACAAATTGTCTTAGCAGTTCGGGCTTTTGCATATTTCTATTCCCAGCAGGAACAGTTTTCAAATAACTTACAACCTTCATGAATTAAGTAACTTCCAGGCAGTACCTGTTTTTAATTCCTGTGGTGTAAATTGGCAATAAGATAAGTGTTGTGCATATCTAATTACATCAGCCTTTTCCGGCACCTGTGGCTTAACAACATCACGTAAGTTACTACTACATAGTACTGATGCAGCGTTAGGTGCTAGTGCTATTGCAGGTATACTGTGTAGTATTGCTTCTGTTGCGGCAATACTATTATATGTTACAAGACATGCAGCTTCGTCTAGTGCGTCCCATATAGTATCTGTAGTTACACGTATATGTCTGTCTGGTTTCTTCCTAATTTCAATAGGAGCATTAGTTAAACTTTGAATAGTATCAACAGTAGTCTTTAACCATTGTTCTAAGTTCTCTCCATAAAACTTCATTACTTTTTCGCTTGGTGGACAAATTAAAATTTTCTTATTGCCTTTTCTTGGCTTTCTCCATTTCCAATTTAGCTTTCCTAACCTGTCAGCATCTCTATCAACAATAGGTCCTAAATTTTGTAATGCATTTTTTGTAACTCTATGATAGTCTTTACGTGTACTTGGTTGTAAGTATCCTGTATCAATTGCATAGTAATCTACATTATTTTCTATACAATACTTTAATGCTTTTTGGCTGCCTCCGCCAAGACCTCTTATAACTAAAGTATTTTTAGTGCCTTGTTGTAAATCAAAATTGCTAATCTGACCTCCGCACCCTATAATAAAATCTTGCAAATAAGGATCATATTCTAATCCTTTCTTGTCAAGGTCAAAGTCGTCTGCGCCGGGTGCAATGGCTGCTACTTTTATTCCCATTCTTTTCTCCGTTATATTTTTAATTGTTTCTTTTGATTTATAAATGTCTTCTGTAGGATCTATGAGATGTTGCAAATGAGCTGTTAGTAACGTCTTAGTTTCTTTTGGTAATGTTAAATCCTCTATTTCAAATGTTCTACTTTTTAAATCACGTACCTCTTGATTAAGTTTATTAACTCTTTCTTCGTACATTTTTGCTTGTGCTTGATACCATTCTTTACTAAATGCACAATTACGATATTGATCAAACCAAGGGCCACCTTCGGTATAGTGTATTGCTTTTGGCTGACCATCGCGAACAGGTTTATACCATCCAACTAACCAATTCCATTCATGGCTTATCTTTCCTATCTTGTCGTCAGTAAGCCAACTAAACCTATGCATGTATTTCCCATCAATAGTTGGATCGTTTACTAATTCTTTGTCAACTACTTTATTATCAGGGTGTCCACAATTCCATAGTACAGCACTAGACCAATTTTTACGTGGATAGTTAAGTTGTTTTTGTCCGTCCATCTTTTCACCTTCTTTAGGTGTATAATCATGATGGACACACATAACAGCATACTGATCATTTACTTGATCAAACAATTCTTTGATATCAGTTAAAAACAAAAAGTCGCTATCAATGAATAGTGCCCAGCCTCTATGCCCCATTAAATCCGGAACTAAGAATCTAGTAAATGTAAATTCTGTACTAGCAAGCTGATCTTCTTCACGCCAATACATATCGTCTCTTATAAGGTTATGTCTTTTTAACGGAACAATCTTAACAGGTACAGTTGCATGTTCTAGTATACTTGCTTTACAAACATCAAAGGCAATTGGTTCACGAGAGTCCCATCCTATGTAAACTTTTAATGGCTTTTGTTTTGTTATTTTATTGTCTTTCAATATCGTTCTCCACGCAATTTGTTCCGTATTGTATTTCTACTAATTTTAAATTTGTGTCATGTTCGTTAGCAAGTTGATGCCAAGTTCCTACAGGTATATGCAACGACTCGTGTTGACCGTATATTCCTAATGTTTCTACGTCAGTACTATTTTTGTTGATAGTGTATACTGTTGCTGTACCTTCTGCAATAAACCAATGTTCACTACGCTCCTGATGGCGTTGCATTGATAACTTATTGCCCGGAGGCACTGCTAGTTCTTTTACCTTAGTATGTTTATCGTATTCATGTACCACTCTATAGTACCCCCATGTGCGTTCAGTCTTTGGTGCCTTCCACTCGTCTAGTATCCAGCTACTTGAATTCTTTTTATCACCCCCACCGATTCCAAACTCGAACTCAACATAACCTAAGTCATTATATGTTTTATATTCGGGAGTTGTAAAGTCTGTTCTGTCACCGCCGTTAGCGAAAACAACTTTTGTACTACTAGGGTGTGTACTAATTAATTGAAATATTGCATTACATGCCGTGTCATCTTCGTCGTTAAATCCAATAACTTGATCAACACATGCAAGTTCTTCAATAATATTACAACGTTCATGAAAGGGCATAAACGGTCTGCCTTTCTTCCTAGTAAGCCACTCGTCACTGTTTAGGCCAACAATTAGTTTGTCGCCAAGTTTACGTGCTTCTTTAAAGTAAGCTATATGACCGGAGTGTAGTGGGTCAAATCCACCTGTTACTAATACGATACGTTCCATGCTAGTATTTAGTGCGTACTTAATGGGTGTAATTATATTATGGTATTACAGCCAACCAAATACATAATCCTTTCTAACATTAGTTAATTCAACAGCACCATGATCCTTAAGGAATTTACCTGCACAATATTCTGTATCTGGATGTTGTTCACAAACTATAATTGGCTTGTGTTTTAGTAATGTATCGATAGCACCTTTAAGAATTTCAAGTTCATATCTTTCACAGTCAATTTTAATTAGTCCAAACTTTGGCAAATCAAGATCATCTAGCCGGCGAACATTAATGTCACCTGCGCCTTCAATAACATGACTTGCACCTGTATTGTGACTATCATATTTCATATTAACTGTTGAGTTTTTACTACCTAATGCAACCTTATGTATTTCTACATTTAGACTTTGTACATTACGTTCTAAGCAACTATATACTTGCTCTAGTGGTTCAAATGCAATAACTTTTTTAAATTTTGTTGTTAAAGGTTTTGACCAAAATCCGATATTCGCACCAACATCTAAACATACATCAAAGTCAGTAACATAGTTATATGCCGCTTCTCTAATGTCGTCTTGATATTCAGCAGGTCCGCCATTGCGTACTCGTTTGGCTATTAGCCTTTCAAAATGTTCGTCAGTAGACGGCATCCAATATCCGTAAACTTGTTTCATTTCTTTTCCAGCATCACAATATATTTTACAACATGTAGGGGTGGACCTTTTTTAACTTTAGCATGACGCTCTGTAACTTCTTCATGAATAATTTTCCAATCATCGAGCTGTTCGAGCTTGCGTTTCCACCAGTCTGGCTTTTCAATAATAAGATGAGCATTCCTACCGTCGCTTAATGCTTTCTTTGCAGGATGGCATGCAATAAGATGATATTGATATCTACTAGATCTATTACATAAGTCTTGTATTGTGTCATCAATTAGATGTTCTTCTACATGTTCTAACACATCGCTACTGTATGTAAGTTCTACACTTTCTGGTAAGGGGTTTGGAAATGTAGCTGGGTCGTATGTATGTAATTCTATATCAGGATAAGTGTGCGTTATGGTTTCACTTGTATAACCTTTACCTGCACCAAAGTCTAAAAAACTAGTAATATTTTTTTCTTTAATTAACTTATGTACAACTGCTGGTATATTTCTATTTAACCCAAACGTTTTTTTGTCGTGTAACTTTTTAAGTTCTTCTAAGTATTCTGCTGAATGCGCCATTCTTACTCCTTACATTTAGTATATTTACCAGGTCTTCTTATAGTAAGATGCTAGTAACGGCTTTAGTGGTGGTCTACATGAACACCAAAAAGGTACCCTAGTAAGAAAAATAATGGACCTATAATAAATAGATCCATTATAAAGTGTAAAGCAAAAGAAAGAGCAAATATTTCCTTCCAATGAGCTTTACATATGTCTAGCCAAGTTGCTACTTTCTTTAGCATTTAAAGACTTGCATCTTCCATTCCTGCTACTCGTAGTTTAACAACATTAGTAATTTGCCATTGTTTTTGATCAAGACCTTTAAGTAATCCTAACCACTTATTACGCATAAGGGCGAATTCATTAATAATCTTTTCGTAGTCAACAACGTCTGCCTCACCGTCTACGTATTTTTCAACGTCACGGCTTGACAGAGCTCGTTGATAGTTTTCAAGATATTTCTTAAAAAATGAACTACGTAGTCTACGTAACTCAATATTAAGGTAATGAAGTATGGCTTCAATTTCTTGAAGTTGGTTAAAGCGATGCTCGACAATACCGGGCATTTCTGATGCAGCTTTTTCAACGTTGCCTTTTAGTTTAACTTCGTTTTTTGCTTCGTTAAGTTCTTGTTCGAAAAACTTAACAGCATCAGGTATCTTATTAATGTCTCTAGATACTTCGCTATACCAACCCATACTTTAACCCCAATCTTCTTCTTCGTCTAAGACGTCAGACTCGTCCATGTCTAGATAATAATTAATTGCTTTATCTAGTTCAAAGTCTGCACCCATTGCTTGTGCCATAGTGTCGTCACCGACACCGTAGTCTGCTAGTAAGTCTACAAATCGTTCAGCAGCTGCTTCGACACTTTTCTTGTCAAGGTATTCCTTAAACACTGTCCAAACTTCTGCAATTACTGATTCGTCATCAAATCCGTGGCTCATAAATTATTCCTCTATTAGTGCTTCTTCTTGTGATTCAAGATCTTCTTCAATCGAGGTATTTACCATTGAAGCTTCTTTAGTAGCATAATCAGTCATAACTTTATCTAATAAGTCTCCAGACCAGTTTTTACGATATTCAAGAATTTCTTCACCGTCACTAGTAACATACTTTAGTCTATTACCTTGCTTTTCGATAACACCTTTTGCTTCAAAAAGTTCAACGATTCCACTATGTGGATTCATTCCTGTTTCGTATGGAATCTTAACTTGCACACCTTCAAACGGTTTTGCGTAACGTGTTTTCATTACCTTACAGCCAGCACGGATACCCATAACTTGACTGATCTTATTACCGTCTGCATCTTCTTTGAGCTTCATCTTCTTCATTGCTACAACAATACTAGAAGCATATATAAAGCCTTGTCCACCTGATATTTTATCATCAGGATCAAACATATCTTGCGATGCATATGTGTGGTTAGTACAAACTAAGCCTACATTATGTGCGCCAATCATGTTAACTGTGTTACGGACTAATGAAGTTAGTGCTTTAGGCTTACGACCCATATCACCTTTCATGTCACCCTTGTTAAACTGATCAACATCGGTTGGTGTTAATAACATACCCAGTGAGTCAATTACAAACATTACTTTAGGACGATCTTCTTCATCCATTGCTTTGTAATCTGTCATAAACGTTGCTATAGTTTTAGCAACATCATCAATCATACTCATGCTTAGTTTGAGTAGTTTTGATTCATCACAGTCAACACCGAGTGCTTCTAACCATGCTTGATCAAGTGCATTTTCTGAGTCAATTAAAACTACATATATGCCTTGTTCTTGTGCATGTTTTACAATATTACCTGCTGCAAAGTAACTCTTACCTGCACCAGACTCTCCTGCAAACACTGTTACCTTACCAAGCGGAACACCTTTGTTAAAGTCTCCACTAATAAGATAGTTTAGTGCATATGAGCCAGTACTTACCCAATCCGTTGGATCGTTAAAGCCACTACTCATGCCTTGAATAGACTTAGTTAAGTCTTTTCTAAATTTACTTACGTCAAATGATTTAGCCATTTTCTCTCCTATATTAAAGTTTGCTTCTACTAGCGTTTGGAACGTTGACAGGTAAACCGTGAATCTCTGTTCTCGAGTTTGCTAGTAGAAGCATGTTGCTAACCGTTGTTTTGTCTGTTACGGATCATTGCAAGTATATCACTTGCGTCACCGCCAGTCTTAGGTGCTTCAGTTGGTGCTACTTCAGCAGCTGGTGCTGGAGTTGCCTCTGGAGTCGGTGCTGGTGCTGGTGTAGCAGCAGGCGCACTTTGGCTAGTTGCAGTTGCTTGTGGAGAAGCAGCTTTAGTTGGATCACCTGTACGTGCAGCCATTCCGCTTGGGCGGAAGTAAGTGCTCCAACGTTCTGGATCATATGCTTCACCATCTACACTTGCTTCAAACATTTCTTTAATAACCTTAACTGCCACTTCATCTGGCTTTTTAGGAAGGAAGTCTGAAAAGTTAAATAGACCATGTGTATTTACAGCATTCATTTGTGTATCGTCTAATGGACGTTCTCTACGTGCCCAATTACTTGTGCTGTAGTCTGCATATCCACCTTTAGATGTTTTGTTAAGACGAAAGTCTACACCAGCAGTATAATCTGTTGGTAATTCTTCCATATCTGGATCCATTAGTGCCGCTTTAATAATTTGGAAAATTTGTGGTCCAATAATAAAACGTCTAATTGGGTTTTCAGGTGTGTTATCATCTGATAACGGATTGTCTGTTACAAACCCTTGGAATACATACGAACGCTTCTTCCAATACTTACGACCCATGTCTTCTAAACTTGCGTCTTTAAACCAAGGACGTACCTCAGTTAGTACTGGACAGCTTTCGCCGTACATTTCCATACATGGTACTTGTACCTGTACTGGGCGTGAGTCAGTCTCACCTTTAATACCCGCAAATGGAAGTTTGATCATCAAACGTTCTTTCCAAAAGAAAGTGTTTGTATCATCTCCATCAGGAAGGAAACGTAGAGTTGCACTCTCGCCTTCTTTGATATTCCAAAATGGGTAAATTGCGTTGTCGCCGCCGCCGCTTTGTGAACCACTTGAACGTGATTCTTGTTCTTTCAGTTTTGCTCTGATTTCTGCTAGTGATGCCATAATTTAATGCCTCCTATATGCCTTATATGGTTTTTTATGTGCCTAGTTAAAGTGTAACACATGTAGTACATGTTACACTCTTTTATTTATAAAGTCAAGTGTTTTCTTAACTTTATTTTGAATCTTTTACAATTCAAATTCTTTTATGCCTATTATAAGCCTGATAGCTCTCTTATTCTTGCTATCTCTTGTGGCTCTTCTGTTTCTTTGTAACCCATTACTTCTGCTACTTTGTTATTGATCATTTCAATAAATTGTTTAGCAGGTGTAATAAATTTCTCACCGTAGTCTTTCTCTACCATTGTTAGTACTGCTGTTTCACCTTTTGGAAACTGTCCGTTTTCTCTATCAAAGTAACTTAGTATGAACTCGCCTAATGGAGTCTTTTCGTCCTTTTCAAGTGCATTGCCTTCGTCAGTATTATCAATCATGTCAGCTGCTTTTTCTACGTCTTCTTCATCCGGGGCTTGTTTGCCTACAACTTTAGCAAACTCGGAATGCAATGCATTTGAAATAGGAGCAAGTTCTGGTGCTTTATACATAGCGCCAAATGGATCATCCATAAATTCGTCTTCACCAAACTTCTTTATCAATGCCGCACATTCGCCTTTTTCCATTGCGTCAGTAGGAATACCTGAGTCTAAATAATATTTGAAATAGCCATTTGCTAAATCATAAGCATCATATGAACGCTTGCCTTCGTATTTGCTATACCAAGCCTGAAGAGCATCTTTATCAATGCCTTCATTAGTGTCATCAGTTAAACCTTCGTCCATGTTATCGACTATTTGTTCAATCACGCCTTGGATAATATCATCTCTATCGTCGTCAGCATGTAAGCCGTGTTCCATACCGTATTCGGTAATTTCTTGGTCAAGCTCTTGATCGCTCATGCCCATTGCTTTTGCTAGTGCTTCTTCGCCACCTTTTTCATATGCTGACATAAATTCGTCTGCCATTGCATCTGCTTTGCTTGGCTCTGAACTTGGATCAAAACTTTCATCTGCAACATGTACTGATACCATATCGTCGCCGTTGTTAAGTCCGCCTTTTTTAACTTTTACATTGTCTTTGCCGTACTTTGCTACAGCTTCTTCTGGTGACATACTAGTTTGCTTCCACTTCATATCACCTTCAGCAAACTGGCCCATCATTTCTTCAAACGCTGATTCAATTTCCATTTCTTCTTTGCTTAGTTGTAAGCCTGACTCTTCTACTTCTTCGTCTGATTCACGCATGTCACCTTGGTATACTTCGTAGCCTTCTAAGTCCATTGGACCTAAAGTTGTTGCACGAGTGTTTTCACTTACTAGGTTATAAATGTAAGGGAATACATCTTTAAGTTCTTCGTTAAACTGACGTATAGTTAATTCATCAATCCAATTTTCTGCAACATCTTGTGGTACTTCTTTTACTTCTGTTTTTTCAAAACTTTCAAATGCTTCAGTATAATATGCTTTCTTTTGTAAACTTTCTACAGTCTTTTTAACTGTTGTTAAACGTTCTTTAACAACATCAACATATCCAGATAGTCCTTCTGCCATTACATTTGAGCGACTCATGTAACTTTTGAATTTCTTTAATTTAGATAGCTCTTCGCTTAATCCTACAATATGTTTACCAAATTCGTCATACGCATTGCCGCCTTCTGCAACGTGTCTCGCCATTGCCCTAGCACCATTAATATGTTTATATGGATATTTAAATCTTTCGCCTTCTGCACTTTCAATATAGATGCTTTCAACGTTTTGTGTTCTACCTGCAGCTCTTTCTTGATTCACTGCTTGGTTATGACGTAATACAAGCCTTGCGCCATCAAAATCTTGATAACTTAATCTACTTGTACCGTAAAGTTTACCTTCGCTCATTGTTTCTTCCTCTGTACGGTTATTTGCTAAAAATTTGTAATCTCTTCTATTTAAATTTGATTTATTAATATCTCTAGTATCAAAGTTTAACATACGCTTTTTTGCAAATTGCCTTAATTCCTTTAAAAAATTGTACCAACTCTCTTTAGTAAGACTGTCTTCGTTAGTAACTAGTCCTTGGTTGTATACTACTGATACTCCCTTTTCGTCTAAACTAATAGATATCTTTCCTACAGCTCTGCCTTCAGTTATAAAATCAAAATCATAAAATCTTGCTTGTTCAGGCGTTGTAGTTACATTGCCTTCACCGTCGCCAATAGTAACACTCGGAAAGCGTCCTCTTATCTTATTAAATAATTCTTTGGCTACTATGTTTAATGTTTGCATATTGTATTTATCAACTCTTTAATAGTTTGAACTAATGAAGATTGGCATTGGCGGTTCGTAATCACCGTCATCTTCTGCTTGGTTAAATGTATTATAAATTCTTGGATCCCAGTCTTTTAGTACTGCCATCATTCTTAATGCAAGTAATGTTGCACTTACTAAGTCGTCTGAAGCACCGGGCTTTGCTTGGTAACTACTACCTGATGCAATATAACTTTTAAGTTCTGATATTAACGGTTTGCTAACTACAGACATCTTTTCGCCTTCAACCATAGTCTTTAATCGACTACAGGCGGTAATTTTTGTTCCATGAGTAGTGTTAAACCCTTTGCGGAATTTACGTACATGACCTTTACGCATTGGTTCGCTTACAAATAGCCCTGGTATGTTTTCTTCACCAAAGTCATTAATTACTAGTAATGCAGCTTCTCCTATACCGTTGTTTTCTACACTCCAGTATATGCCATTTGTATTACCTATTTCTTGTTCTAAGTATCTACATATATCAGCAAGTACTCTAATTTGTCCAGGTATTGCTGTTTGGTTATGTTGCCATTCTGCAACTTGTCTATAACTAGGTAATTCATATACTTCGATTGCAGCATTATCGCCACCTGTACCCATACTAGGATCAAGTGCAACAGCATATGTAAATTCACTACTTGGCTTTTTGTACCAACGTGTTTGGCCCATATTTAATACAGGATTCTTGCCTTCCATGTTTGCCAAATATATACTATTAATAAGTGTTTCGTCAAATACAAGAAATTCACAACCATATTCACGCCTAAACTTTTCTTCGCCTATGCGTCCAATTTCTTCTTCTTTCCACTCATCGTCTCTATCTGGATGTTCGTCCCATTGTGCTACAAAACTATGAAATCCATTTATACCTACATCAGTTTCGTTACCATGAGAATCAAACTTTTCTTCTGCTTGTTTCCATATCATAGCAAACGTATCTTCGTCACTGTTAGGTGTGCTAGTAATAATAGCTCGTCCACCTGTTGCCAGTGTAGGAGATATTGAAGTCCAAAACTCTTCAGCAATATTAGGTTGCACAAATGCAAACTCGTCACAGTATAGTAATGATATACTCATACCACGCCCTGTATTACCTGTTGTAGTTTGTGCTACAATACGTGATCCGTTTTCAAATTCAATTGATTGTTTATTATAACTTGTAACTCCTGCTCTAATATGGTCTGGACAAGTTTCATATACGTAACGTATACGTGACATAATTTCTTGGGCACCTGTATATTTGTGTGCTGCTACAAGTATAGTTTGATCTGAATTAAACATAGCATACCAAGCAAGGTATATACTAGCACACGTAGTTTTGCCTGTTTGTCTAGGCATCATGTTTATATTAAATCTAAAACTGTGATAACTATCCATTAATCGTAATTGATACTCATACGGATCAAATAATAGTTTACCTTGTACAGGATGTTGTATGAATGCAAACTTACGTGCAAAGTACATATATCCATTATCCGGATCCATACAGTTGGCCAGGTCTTGAATTTGTTCTTCGTTGAACGTTTCTTTTTGATTTGCTTTTTTGGTGAGAACACCGTCTAAACTCTTACTCATAATAGTATTTAACCAATTATATCGTCGTAGTAGCCTGTATCGAATCTTAGATCAAATAGCTTACGTTTGTCTTGTTGTATTAGTATTGGAACTGGAGAAGCATAATCACCGTGTGTAGGTTCACTCCACAACCATTCGTATTTCTCGCTTACGTCAACTTTTTTGCAAAGTTTTTTAAGACGTCTACGATTGTATCCTTTACAAATGTATATAATTGCTTGATTGTTATCTAGTTCTTCTATTTCGTTATCCCAGTATTTTACTTTTATTTCACCCTTTTTCCATGCCGCTCCGCTCCACGGACACACAGGTTTTATATGTTCAAAGTACTTGGTCCAATCTGTCATAAAAGTATTTACAGAAAAAAATAGGCTCCTAAGAGCCTATTTGGATTTATTAAAATTTAATAAAGTTGTTACTTACAACCGCATGATGCACATGCCATTAATTTCTGTTTGCCTGGCTTACCACATTCAGGACAATCAGTTTCTTTTACTTTTTTCTTTTTGCCACGTCCACGTCCTTCGGCTGCCATTTTTTCATTTAATGCTGCCCAAAGTTGCTCTTTAACACTAGCTTCAACTGTTTGATGCATTGCTGGATCTTTTGCACGGATTGCACCTTTTGGCTTTTCGCCGTTAATGCCTCCACTTATATCTTTTGTCATATAGTTATGATCTCTATATTCTTCTTCTGGTGAGTTGTCATAACCTGCTTCAGTTGCTACGTCATCAGTCATTTTGTCGCCTATATGAGCGCCAGCTGCTGTTGTAGCCAATTGTCCTACTGTAGAACCTATAGCTGCACCAACTGGTCCACCTATAGCACCACCTATTGCCGGGGCTGCCATAGAACCTGCTACTCCGCCTGCTACTCCACCTAAGAAGCCTTCTTCAGAATCGTCATCGCCTGGTACTTCGTCTTGTCCTGGCTCTTCAGGATCATCAATATCTTTATCTGTACCAAAGTGTTCATGACCTTTACCATCATATGGTTCGTCAATCATACTTCTAAATTTTTCCATATCGCCACGCATTGGACCTGATGCTTCTGAATCGCCATCAACATCGCCAATTCCTGCATTTTTCATCATGTCAATTAAGTCTGCAACATGTTCTTTTCCGCTTGCATTTATACTCACGTTCATGCTTACTGGAGTACCTGGATTTTCCGGATATCCCATTTCGTTAACAACTGACTCATTCAACTGTTCTGTTGAAGATTCAATGTTGTCCATTTTTTGAATTAGATTCTTTAAATCCATAATTAACTCCCTATTACGCTAGTAGCGTTTTCTTTAATGTCTTCGTCTTTTACTATTTCGCCTGTTACTGCTGATTCAGTAGGATCCATGTCGCGTTCTTTACGTGCAACTTCAAGCTCTTTTAGTAAGTCCATTACTCTGTTGCTTCCAACTTCTGCTTGACCACTTGTGCCGCCCATGTCTTCTTGTGTTAACATTGGCTCATACTCGCCGTCTTCTTTAGGCGTTTGGTATTCTTCTTGTGGCTCGTTTGGATTACGAACAATAAAATGACCTTGGTCTATTCCACAACATTTTGCTAGGTATTCTTGTAATACTTGTGTTGTTGTTGGATAGTTTACTGATACTTCAAAATAAGTTACTTCTGTATTTTGTAGTTGTGGAAAGTCTAACGGTCTTTCTTGTATTGGAGTTTTCTTCCCTGCTGACATATTAACAACATCATATTTCTTTAATGCTGTTTCTAATGAATCGGCAAAGCCTTCAGGTAACTCACCTGCTACTCCTATTTTAAAAGGGTACGTTTTTTTTGTTTCTGTTAAAAATTCTGTGAAAGATTTCATGTTAGTATTTCCTATCGTATATATTATTTATCTTTATCAATACCTTTTAGGCGTTCTAGTAGACTATTCCTATCAGTTACTACAAAGCCTTCTCCGTTAACAACGTCCCCGGTATCTATGGAATCTTTGTCCATTTTTTCTTTTTTAAGTTGCAGTTCTACCATTTTTAGCTTATTATTAAGTTTAGCTACTTTAGCATCAAGGCCAGTCTTAAGCATGCCGCCTGCAACTTCAAACACACGACCACTATAACGACTCTCAACATTCATACCAAGATCCATTAGATCGTCATATGCCGTTAACGCACGGTCAGCAATATCATTTAATTCAGAGTCTGCTTTTTCGCCTAACCCTTTTACTGCAGGCAATGCGCCAGCAATTTTATCAAACTCTGCTATATCACGAAACGTATCTTGTTGTTCAATAACTGCGGTTTTTACTTTTTCTTTTTTTGCATCATCAATAAATTCTTTTGAGTCCGGCAAATTTAATAAGTCTTCTAATTTTTTAGTCATTGGATCTTTCCATTATATGCTAGTATTATTTAGCGTCTTTTGCCGCTGTGGAAAATATCTTTTTCAGATATTACTCTAAAACGAATACCTTTTGATTTGCACCACTTAGAAGCAGCTTCCCACTTTGCTTGATTAACTACCCAAGCAGCTTGATTATGCCTACTACGGCCTAACTTTTCAAATACTGTTTGATTCTCAGGTTTAACTTCAATAAGTTCGACTTGTTGTCCACCTTTTTTACCTGTATAAACTATAAAAAAGTCTGGTACGTATATAGTATGTTTACCTGTTAATGGATTTCTATAAGGTATTTTTACAGCTTCGCTTGCCCATTTTTCTACACTTTTATGTTCGTCACAGAATTTCATAAAAGCAAACTCCCAACTACTTCTATAAGTTGGTGTTCTATTACCTACATACTTTTCTGGATATTTTGGAGTATACTTGCCTTGTGCAAAACGGCCCATGATATTACTCTACAATGTTTCTTCGTTCTAATTTTTCTGAAACTGATGTTGACCGAAAGCCTAGTGTACTGACTTTGTTTCTATCATAATTTAAAATTTCAGCAACGATTTCACTGAGTTGGATTTTATTTAATCCTTTAAGAGTATCAATTATTTCAAATACGTTTACATTATCAATTTTGGCTTGTTGTAATATAACTGTTGCTGTGCTTCTTGCAGCTAATTTTTCAAAACCTTTGTTTTCAAAAAAGCCAACAACTGCATCAACTTGGTTACTTGGATATGATATTGACTCTGTAAAATACTGATCAAAAAATCTTTTAGTTCCGTCAGCTGAGTCGTTAGTTTGTACTGGTAAGTTACTAGACATTAGATGTAATTCCTTGCGTTGCTCTATATGAAGTAACTATTTTATTACCAACTGAAAGGACCCTAGGATCTCCAGAAGCAATTTTTTCATCAACTTCATTTTTAATTGCATTTTTCTCTTGGACTGTTAGTGTATCATATACTCCTAGTCCAACAGCATTACCCTCTGATAGCCCTGCTACTGTTGATGCTACTACACCAGTAGCAACTAATTGTTTTGCTACAGCATCTTTTAACCCTGGTGTATTTGCTAATTCTGTTTCTATTTGTACATTAGAAAGCATCTTATCAACTTTCTTTGTCACAACAGGAGTTGCTGTTGTAACGTTATTCTGTCCTGTTCCGCCGCTTTTTGGAAAACTTGAGTTTGCTAAGCCACTTACGTTTGCACCTGTTGCAGATGATAGTCCTCTACCTACTACACTATACCCTTCGTTACGTACACCTTCTTTAGTTAATTTTTTAGCATTTTTAATTGTATTAGTTGCTTTAATTAATGTTCCTAATCCAACGTTACCGCTACTAAGATCACTAAACACACTTGCACCACCGGCTAATACTCCGCCTGCGCCGAGTAAACTAGCTGCACCGCCGCCTGCTAAACTAATTGGACTAGGTGATGTATCATAATGTTCTGTACCAAACCCAACAGGAGCATTACCTTCTTCAACAGCACCTGTACTATAAAATACTGATTCGTATAATATTTGCATTGTATTTTGTGATGTTTCGCCACCAGCTGATTGATCCATAGTATCATGTTGGAAACTACTAATAATAGGATTAACTAATGTATATGTTATGTATTGATGTCTAGCCATTTGGCTAATTTGAATACTATTAAAAAATGGTGCATACGAATTATTATCAAAGCCGTATCTAAAATTATTTAATGTTTTGCCTTCATATGTATTATGCGGCATAAATCCTGCAGATGTTTGGTTAGGTTTGCCAGCTGCATCTAGGCTTCCTAAGTTACCGTCTACGTAGTAATACCTATAATAGCTTTCCCAAAGATAAGAAGTAAGACCCATATTATCATCATGAAATGTAATATTAATTGGATCATAGTCTAATCTAACTTGTAGATTTTTCTTACGATTATATTTGTTCTTAGTTTCAGTTTGTATATTATACTTTGGTAAGTCTGCTGTCTTAACTAGCATGTTAACTTCTAGTCCATGCTTTTTATCAAAGTTGGGACGAACCTTTTTAATTACGTCTTCATTTAGATTAAATGCTACATGATAAAGAAACTTAGTCTTGGGTGCTAATCTAAAGTTATCATCTGTGTATAGTCGGGAAGCATGACGATAGTCCGCCATGTCACCTTTAGGGTTTAAAGCCCCACTTACTAAATTATCTAAAAATCCGCCAAACTTGCTCATACTAATATTTATCCATGTGAGTTATATGCGTAGATAAAAAAAAGGGACCTATAAAAGATCCCTTCTTTAATTTTGTAATTACAATTACGTTTAGCTTACACCAGTTGTAGATGCAATAGCTGCAATTGATCTGCCAATAGCAGTACCAACACCGCCTCCGCTAGCGCCTTGAGTTTGTATAGCGTTGTCGTATTTAATAGCTAGTGAAACTGTAACTGGCTCATTAGCACTGTATGCTAATGTGTTATAGTTTGCACTTTCTAAATAACAACCGTATACTTCAAAAGTTTCTAACACAGTTGGTGCATAGTTACCGTTACCACCGTCTAGTATTTCGATCCTAGTTACGAACTTATAATCAATTCCGCTTGCAGCACTTGATTGCTCCATAAAGTCGAATTGCTTCTGTAGTTGTTCGCCGACTAATTTTTGAACAGCACCTGTTGCATCGTCTCTTAAGTTCAATGTAATAGCTTCCCAAGTATGTTTACCTGCTAGGTATACTCTTGAGTTGTAAACGTCAATCGTCATAGTTTCGAAGCTAACGTTTGGTCTAGTAACATCAGCAACCTGCTTTGTTAATTCTGTAACTTCCCCTGCACTTACACCAAAGTTCTCCAAGCTCACTCTAAAGCGATATTGAAGTTTTGGCATCAACAGTCCTTGGTTGGAAGAACTGCTGTCACTTGCTAGTGGAACTGTAATTTTTGATAGTGATGAAATAGCCATTTAATTTGCTCCTGTTATAGTATTATTTATCATTCTTACAAGCCTGCTATCTCACCAGTATTTTTCAATCTCAGTGGAATGTATATAAACTCAACTGCTTTAACTGGTTCAATTGCTATATCTAAATAAAGCTCGTTTCTGTCAATTCTGCTTGGTGTATTGTTACTTTCGTCACATACAACTAAGAAGTCGTATAGTCCTCTTGACCCAACCAGTTCTAAACATAAACTTTCTGCTGCTTGTTTGACTTGATCACGTGTGATCTTATCATTTGGTTCAAAGATATAAGGTTTAGCTAACTTGTTAAGTTGACTACGTAAGAATATTACTAGTCTTGCAACGTTAATTCTATCTAAAGAACTAGCGCCTCTTGCACGAGTCTTTTGACCAAAGTTAACAAGTCCTGCACCAGTAATAAACGTAATTGGATTAATGTTTAAACTGTACAGTGTATCTCTTTGACCTTCGTTAAGTGCAACACTTATAAATTCGCCTTCTGCATCAATGTACCCTGTAGCTGAAGCATTTGTAATGCCACCGCGTCTTGTACCTGCTGGTGCAAACCAAGGATAACTAACTTGATCACTTAACGCTAATGTTCTTAGCATCATATGACTTGGTGGAACAACTACGTTGTTACCTGCATTATCGCTTGAGAAGCCCCATGGGTAAAATACACCTAAGTACTCGTCTCTACTTACTAGTCCATCGCCATTATCTTCAACAGCAAGTTTCACATTTGAACCCCACTCGTTAAGTGATGTAGCATCGGATTTTAATTTAGCTGGTGAATCACCTACAATAAATGCTGTTAAGCCTCTATCAAAGTTTAATGAAATCATTTCGCCAATTAGTTCTGGATATCCTGGTGTTGCCATTAAGTTAAACACTCTTGACTCATCATCTCTAATTTCGTCATTACTGTTAACCATTGCTTGCATTGCTTGAACAACAACTTTACGTTGTGCTTTAGCACCAAAGCTACCGGAACCGTCGTCTTGGTTAGCTGATTCAGTTACCCAACGGTGTGTGTAGTAAGCACTCATTGACTCGTCGCCGCTACGTGCATTATCTAATGATGTATCAACATAATTTCTTACAAATTTCTTAACATTAAATCCTGAACGTCTTGTGTTCCAAAGCAACATACCTTTTGGATATAAAGCTGGATCTGGAGCGTCTGCATCTAAGTAGTTACTTACTAGTAAGTCTTTAATGTCGCCTGCTGCAGCACTGTTTGAACCTGCTGTATTATAACGAGCATCTCCAAATAGTACACCATCTTCAGTAGTTTGATCACCTTTATCTAGTAATACCCACTTTAATGTAGAACCGTTATATTTGTAAATTAGCGGATAGTTTTCTAAATCTGCTGTGCTAATCCAAATATCACCATTTTTAAGTGCTGTTCCATCTGATTGTAATGTTGGCTCTGAAGCTGAAACTTGCGGTCCTTCTGGATCTGTTTTGTCACCGTCAGTACCTGCATAAAATGGACTTGATGCGTCTAAGTATCCGACCCAAGTAGTACCATTATGTATCATTAAGTCAACTTCGTCTACAATTGAATTGTACCAAAGTGTACCGTCTGCTGTTAATGCTGTTGGTGCATCTTCGCCTGCTGTATATGCTAATACTTTCCAGTTTGAAGCAACAAAGTCATTAACTGAATCGCCTGCTGGTACAGCATATAAGTTTGGAGTTCCTGTATTTGCATCTACATACGCAGCAAAGCCAATAAGTGCTAATGCGCCGCCTGTATCGTTAATACGGAAATCTCCGCCTAATGTGTGTTTAATTGAAACTTTATTAGCTGCATCAACTGTTGCAACAATGTTAGTAAATCCTGCACTGTTAATAGCGCCTGCTAGTACGTCTGCATCACCTGAAGCACCTGTTGCTGTAAATGTTACAGTTTTTGCTGTTTGTAATGCCGCGTTATTTGCTAAAGTTTCTTGAATTCCAAAAGCATAACTCTGTGCTGAAAGTTGAGCTGCTACAGCTGAACCTGTTACAATAGTAGCGCCTGCTGCTGCTCTTTCAAATATTTTAAATGTTGCTAAGTTAACAGCTTCTTCTGCTACGTTAGTTTGTACATATAACGAACCTGCTGCTAAGTTTGCACCACCGCCGCTTTTGTCCATCGCATATAATGCTGATTGGTTGTTAGCATAAATTGGAGCTGCAACTTGTGTCCATGTTCCTGTTCCAACAGCGTATTGCTTAACTCTAACACGAGCACCTAAATTAGGCTCAGTAGTTTTAAACCAAATACTGCCTGTAGGTCTTGGAGTAGTGTCAGTTGACTTATACTCTGGTACGCTTGTGTGTGGAGCAGTTGATAACGCTGGAATTGCATAAGTTCCTGCTGGAATCTTAACATCGTCTGCAAGTCCTGTTCCTTCTGCAATAATAATAGTTGCTGTTGAAGCACCTGTGTTGTAAAGCTCTAACTGGCTATCTACTACTGCCGCCGAAACGCCTGCAATTGATAAACCGTTAATGTCACTTACTACGTCAGTTAATGATGTTCCGCTTGATGTAACAGTAGCACTATTAATTGTCATTGTTACTCCGCTTGCAACACTAGCAACAGCTGAAGAACTTTTTACTGTAGCATGACTGCCTTTCCAAGCTGTGCTTCCAACTTGTACCCAAGCACCACTTGCATTTTTGTAAAACAACTTATTTACTGTTGTAGTTGCAACAACCACATAATCACCAATTTGGCCAACTGATGTCTTAGGGTTACCTGTTGCACTATTGCCAACTAGTTTTGTTACGTCTGTGATAACAGTTGGAACTTTATTACTAAAAGTTTGTCCACCTGTTGTAGTAGCTGAATTTGAATTCCATTCAAATATACCAAAAGTTGAAGTTTGTGTATCAAACCAACTTGTTCCGTCTGCTGGTGCAGCCGCTGGTGCATTTGCTGATGCTTTTAATTCATTAAGGTCGATGTCTGCACGAACAACATATGCTCTATTGCTAACACCAAGCATTGAATAAGCTGCTTGTAATCCGTACTCGTTAAGTTCTCCTGCGTGTACTGGATTGTTGTTTGAATCTGTTATAAAAGTTGGGTCGCCAAAGGTTTCAGTAAGGTCTCGTTGCGAAGTAAGTAAATACGGCTTACCTGCGTTTGCCTTAGTCGTTCCTGCTGCTGTCCCTGTGCCTGCGCCATTGAGTTTATTCTCAGCGGAAGCAACGAATATCATTGGTACTGTACCTGGTTCAGCTGGGGTATAGAAACTTTCGTCTATTACGCTAACCTGTACTCCTGGTGATGTTAATGCCATTTTGTTCTCCTATTAGGTATAAGTTGTTATATGTATTTAGCATCTAGGATAAAAAAGGACGTCGAAAACACCATAAAAAAGGGACCAAAAAGGTGAGGTAAATACAGTATGAGACCATTATGCGTCTGCGGACAGCGTCCTGCAGCTATTAACTACAAAAAAGGTAATAAAACTTACTATCGTAAGAGGTGTGAACGGTGTTTAAGGACAGGTGGTAAAAGTATCGGTGTTCCTAAATGGAAACAGTCTGGTTACACTAAAAAAAGAGAATGTGAGAAATGTGGATTTAAAAGTAATCATCAAGAACAGTTTAATGTGTTTCATGTAGACGGCGATCTAAATAATTGCCGCCCAACAAATTTAAAAACAATATGTGCTAACTGTCAACGTGTAATTCAGAAAGAAGGTACCCGCTGGAAGCAGGGAGACTTAATCCCCGATTTTTAAAAATTGTTCTTATTAACACATCTACGTTCTTTTTTAATCTTTGTAGATCTCCGTTATTGTCAATAGTGTAATCACACATCCATTGTTCAATACTCATAGAACTATAATTTTCTAAAGGCAAGTGATCTGTTCTATCTACCCATATAGCATGGTCAAATATTTCTTCATTCTGCATTGCAAAGAATTCACGCTTATTACGCAACCCGCAATAGATATCGTGATCTGCAAATAAGTTACGGCCTAAACGTGCTAAGTCATCTTTACAATAGTCATGTATCATATTATACCATTCAGTACGACGATTGTGTCTATCTGCGTAACATTGCTCTTCGTCAGCGTACCCATACTGATCTTTTAGATCGTTGAATATAAAAAGTTCTGAACAAAACTTTGACGATGATTGAAATGTATAACCGTATGCTTCTAACATTTCGCAAACAGTGTCTTTGCCGTGACGGCCATGCCCAACAACTAGTAATTTAGGTAACACTAATATAAACTCCTTTAAGTATCTTTACAGTATATACTCGTTATTAGTGCTTGTCAAGTCTTTTTTGATATTCTTCTTCAAATCCGTCTTCGTAGATATAACTTTCATTATTTCCCCAAAGTCTTTTAAAATATGAATGGTAGGTTTTTTCGACTTCTATGTCGCTCCAGGATATATCAATTAGTTTACCTTTGATAATCCAATTTAAACGGTTGGCTTCTTTACGTACTTCTGGTGAACACATGACTTCTCCTTGTTACATATTGTATTTACAAGGAACTAAAATCGTTAGCGTTAACTTAGGTGGTTTTTAACCTATTGTGAAACCATAGCCAACACCACCGCCAACTTGTAATGATAAGTCGCTTTGTAGTTTTTCTAATTCAGCCTGTGCTTCTGCTTTTAGTGTTTCACCATTAAGTGCTGATCCACCTTGTGGTCCTGCTATAGTAGCGAATTTTGAACGTGCTTCACCTAGCATATATTTACAACCAGCAAGTGTATAATCTTTAATCCACTGAATTGCTAGGTAATCTCTAAGTAGCTCGGTATCAGGACGATAATTGTAACAATACATCATTACATTTTCGTCCGCTCTTGGTCGTTGGAGAATGGTTAACTTTTTAGTAGTACTATTCCATTTAAATTCAATAAATGATCCAAACATGCGTCCAACTAGTTCTTGATACTGACTAAACATATCATAAGTTGCAAGGCCGCCCATATTAGAACTTGATAATAAGTATGCGTTTGTGTATGCTAAACTGAAAGGGTCAAATAAACTTCCTCCACCATTTTCGCCACTATCATAAAGTTTTATATTTACAACATCTCCAGTAGCTAGTGCCGTATTAAACGTAATGGTTCTTGAAGCATCATCAGTAGAATAATCTGTAGTAACTGTTCCGTTAATTGTTACTACAATAGATTGTACTATTGCTAAATTATAATTTACATTGAATACTTGCTGAGAGTCTGTTGAAATTATAGTAGTTGAATAAATTGGACCTCCTGATGCTGAGGTACTTGGACGTGATCCTATACTTCTACGAAACAACTTTCTTACTTCGACAATTTCATTGGCTAATGTATATTCATTCTGATCAGGTATTAATTCTAAGAAGATATAAGATTCTTCCACAGCGTTATCTGATCTTTGACGATATGTTGTTAATGCTTTAGTTAACGCTGTTTCATAATGAACAGGGTCAAGTTCAACATCGACCATACCGCCACCTAACATACTATGCACATAGTCAAATATTTGTTGTTTTTGTGTTGCTAAGTCTGTCATATAATTGTTTCTCCAATAGTATTTATCGTATGGAGGCACTTATCGATAAATATGTTTATGCCAAGATTAAGTTTATACAAACCCGAGAAGGGTGCAGACTACAAGTTTTTAGATAAACAGATCCTCGAAATGTTTACAGTTGGAGGAACTGACTTATTTGTTCACAAGTATATTGGACCTAAAAATACAGCGGTTGAAGATGCAACTGCTGATCAACCTCATTACGATGTTGTAAAAGAAACAAACATACAAGATATGCTGTTTATGGAAAATAGAGATCGTAAATACGATGAAGATATTTTTTCCATAAGGGGAATATACAATGTACAAGATATTGATTTTGATTTAAGCCAGTTTGGTTTATTTCTAAGCAATGATACATTGTTTATGACTGTACATATTAATAGTAGTGTTGAAACAATTGGCAGGAAATTAATGCCAGGTGATGTAATTGAATTACCTCATTTAAAAGACGAATATGCACTTAATGATTATAGTGTAGCACTCAAACGCTTTTATGTTATTGAAGACATTAACAGAGCTGCAGAAGGCTTTTCGCCTACATGGTATCCACATCTTTATAGATTAAAGTTAAAGCAAATATACGATTCACAAGAATACAAAGATATATTAGACCTACCAGCAGACGAACATGCACCTGGTGGCGATACACTAAGAGATGTATTGTCAACATATGAACAAGAAATGCAAATTAATGATGCTGTAGTAGCACAAGCAGAAGCAGATGCTCCTAAGGCAGGCTTTGACGTTGCACACTACTATACATTAGATGCTAATGCTGACGGTAGTGTTGACCTTAAAAACACCAACAGTGACGGCGACATACAAGCAAAACCGTCTAGATCAGGATATCAAGGGTACTTAGTAGGACAAGAAAATGCACCTAATGGAGCAACATTTGGGCATGGCATATCATTTCCAACTGATGCTGTTGATGGAGACTATTTTCTTAGAACCGATTTTTTACCAAAACGTCTTTTCCAATATGACGGTACTAGATGGATCAAAGTTGAAGGCGATGTAAGAATGACATTATCAAATACAAATACAGAAACTACACAAAAAGGTACATTTATTAATAATACAAGTACTAATGAAATTGCAGGTGAAACTGTACAAGAACGTAGTAGTTTAAGTAAAGCTCTTAGACCTAAGAAACCAGAGGCTGATATCTAATGCAACATTTTTATGACGGACAAATTAGACGATACGTAACCCAAATGGTTAGACTAATGAGTAACTTTAGTTACAAAGATAGTCAAGATAATCTTGTAACAGTACCAGTTATGTATGGCGATATTACTAGACAAGTTGGTAGTATTTTACGAGATAACAGTGAGAACAAACTACCTAGTGTACCCAGAATGGGTGTGTATATTGGTGGATTAGAAACAGATAATACAAGAATTTCTGATTCTAGTTTTGTAAGCAAGAAACATATTAGAGAACAAAAATATAATGCCGATACGCAAACATACGAAGGTATCCAGGGTAAAAATTATACAGTAGAACGTTTACATCCTACTCCGTATATCTTAAACTTAAATGTTGACTTATGGACTTCTAATACAGATCAAAAATTACAACTAATGGAGCAAATATTAGTTCTGTTTAATCCTACATTAGAAATACAGACTACTGACAATTATATTGATTGGACTAGTCTTACAACTGTAAGTATTAGCAATATCAATTTTAGTAGTAGAACTATTCCAGTAGGCACAGAAAGCGAAATTGATGTTTCATCTATGGCATTTACTGTTCCAATATATATTAGTCCTCCTGTTAAAGTTAAAAAGTTAGGAGTAATAACAAATATTATTGCTAGTATACATGACGAATCTAAAGGCACTATTGAAGTTGATTTATCAACGCCTCAGCTCGATGCTTGGGACGACTCTATTGTAATAGGGCGTGTTGACCGCAACGGAAACGAAACATACGAAGCTAGTAATAATACTAATGTTACAACAATTAGTTACGAAAACCAAGGAGTATATGTTGAAGGTAATAGTATTCAACTAATATACAAAGGTAAAGTCGGAACAGTTGATTGGAGAACATTATTTGAAGCAATGCCCGGTACTTATGAGCCAGGAGTATCACAGATACACCTCAGACGCTTAGATTACCAAGATGTAGAATATTCAATTGTTGGAACATTTAGTTTAAATCCACTAGACGAAACAAAAATTAGTGTTAATTGGGACGGAGACTCGCTTCCTGATAATACTGTAATAACAGGTCCAGCTGGTGATAGAAGTAATGTAGACTATATTATAGATCCAGCAACAACTGGAACATCTGCATTAAATTTAAGTTCTACAACGCCAAGAGTGTTAATCCTAAATCCAATTGGTGACATAGTAAATGAAGACGGACCCGATACATGGAAAAACCAAGACGGAACAGACTTTGTAGCACAAGCAAATGACATTATCGAATGGGATGGCACAAACTGGCATGTTGTATTTGATGCATCTGCAAACGATAGTTCAACTGACGTTGTATACATAACTAATCTTACAACTTCTAAACAATACCGTTGGAATAACTCAGAATGGCTACTTTCAGTAGATGGTGAATATCCAAGAGGTACCTGGAGACTAGCACTTTAAAGATAATTATTTGTATGAGCAAAAAAATTATCTGTAGTGGTGCAATCTTTTACACACTAGAAACTAAACGATTCCTGTTTGTTCGCAGGGCTAATACCAAGCGAGATAATGTTTGGGGATTAGTTGGCGGCACAACAGAAGATAAAGAAACTCCGTGGGAAGGCTTACAACGAGAAATTAAAGAAGAAATAGGTAATGTTCCTAACATTAAAAAAACTATTCCGCTTGAAACTTTTGTAAGTAACGATACAAACTTTTTGTTTCACACATATTTGTGTATTATTGATAAAGAATTTATTCCACAACTTAACAAAGAGCATGACGGGTATGCTTGGGTTAGTTTTAACAAATGGCCAAGACCGTTACACTTCGGATTAAAAAATACGCTCGAAAGCAAAGTTAATTTACGCAAACTTGAAACATTGTTTGAAGTAATTAATTTAATTAATTAGGTATTGATATGAATGATAACGTAACTAAAACAGAATTCGGATATGAAGTATTGTGGGCAAACACAGAACATTATTGTAGTAAGATTCTAGTATTTGAACACATTGGTTCAAAAACAAATATGAGCTTTACTAAGGACACTACTAAGTCTTGGTTTGTTAATAGTGGTGAACTTAGAATACGATGGATAGACACTCAAACAGGAAAGTTATATGAAAACAACTTACGTGAAGGATCAGTATTTCATGTTCCGCCGTTAATGCCAGTTAGTTTAGAATGTTTGTATGCCGGAAGTGCTATAGCAGAAACAGCAACTAAGTATAACCCACAAGATGTATATCATGTAATTCCAGCAGGAAATATAGAGTCAGAAGATGAATAACTTATCGTTTAAAACTCTTCCTAAATTTCAACAAGATTTAAAGTACTTTACTGAAAAATTGTCAGTAATAACTAATCCTGTACTTAAAAAAGAATGTAATGAATTGCTTAAAGAACTAACAGCACATGCATCACAAATTGATCAAGGCCATGATCCATCAAACAACGGATTTATTAATCCTAGTTCACTTCACGAAAATAGAGTTAGAATGATTGATATACGTAAACGTTTAACTAGTATAGTTAACGACTTACAGAGAACTTAATCTTTTAATAGTTATTGCACCTACCATTGCCGGATGCAATGTACACTGATATGCAAATGTTCCACTAGTATTTTCTGGAATTCTCCAATACAACGTACCGCCATCAAATCCTTGTGCATCCGAATCTGCCGATACTGTGCCGTCAGTATCTACGTGTAATAAATTTGTAGTAAGTGCATTTAAAGATGCATCTTGTATTTCAAATGGGTGTCCGCCAACATTTAAATTAAATGCATATGTATGTCCTGATATCAAAATAATAGTTGGATTATTACCGCCATAATGTGGTGCAAATGTATATGATGTTGCTGAAATATTGTCAACTCGGAAAGTAGTTGCCGCATGTTCAAAAACTCTATCAACTGTTAATAAGTTTGCATCATTTACATCAGTTAAGTCTGAAAAGTTAGTAACACCTGATGCTCCGTTATATGCAATAGTTACTGAATCAGTAGTAGCGTCAGTAGTTACATTAATACTAGTACCGCCTACAAGTGTAAGTGTATCAGTTTTTGATTCTGCAGCTACTGTTGTTTGTCCTGCTACAGCAACATTACTAAATGCATTTTGATTTGTTTCACCTGAACTAGCACTCACGTCCTGAAAGCTAAATCCGCCTGCTCCGTTAGTTGTTAATACTTGATTCGCTGCACCATCTATAATGTTTAAATCTGTTAAGTCTGTTGGTATGCTTGCAGACGTAGCTGCATCTGTAATACCGTATCCTGCAAGTGTTGTTGGTTTACTAGTAAGTGAACCAAACACACCGTCAAATGCATCTGTAATACCATAGCCTGCAAGTGTTGTTGGTTTGCCGGTTAAACTACTAAATGACTGTGCTGGTACACTAGTCAAATAACTCGATAAATCTGCAGGTGTAAATCTAAACACCCCTGTAGTATTATCATAACTAATTGCTCCGTCACCACTTGCCGCTAGTTCATTGCCTATGCTTAGACCAGTTAGTGAAAGAACACTAGGTGTATTTGATAAGTTGTTATAGTTTAAGTAATATGATCCATCTTGTCCGTCAAGAGTATCTGCATCAGTACCACCGCCACCTGTAGTAGCATCAGTTCCAGGAGCCCATTTAGCACCGTCCCATTTTAATACACTACCTGTACTTGGAGGCGTTGTTGTTGTGTCAACATCTGACAAAAAGTCTACAGTAAATGCTGCTAAGTTAATTTCTATGTTATCAGTATCTGTAGCGTTCTGGGTAGTTATATGTGTACCACCTAAAATATCTACATTACTCGTAGCAGACGCTGCTGTTAATGTACCATCGTCTGTGCCTATAGTTGCAAACAAGTTTGGATTAGATGCTGCACCAGTGTAATTAAGAGTAACTGTTTTGCCAGCAACACTAGAAGTAATGTCAGTGCCACCTGCGATTGTTATTGTATCAGTTGCAATAGTTGCTGTTGCACTTCCTGAATCGCCGGCTACTGTTTTAAATAATGCAACACCATCTGCGCCGTCAACAATATTCCATACAGAACCGTCCCACTTCCATGTAGTCGTGCCATCTGTATATGTGTCATCTACGTTAGCTGTTGCTGGAAAATTTAAAGCCATTATATAGTTCCTTTTTTATATTTATCGTAACCGAGGTCCGACATTACGAATTGTTATAGGACCCGAATATGACATTGGATTATAAACAGCATATTTAGAGAACATTATGTTAGGTTCAGAACCCAGTAAACTTTGATTTAAGTTATCGTAATCTGTACTTGATCCTGTATTATATACTACATTTTTTGCATCATTAATAATATCTCCACGGATCCTGTCTGGATTCCTTGTTGGTAGTGACTGTGCTTTTAATGCAGCAAGTCCTGCTACTTGGGGAGATGCCATTGAAGTGCCTCCGATATTCATGATTTTATAACTGTTATTGTCTGGGTAATCAATTGTAGTATATGATGCATCACCTATATTACTTGCTGTACTTACTACACCGTTACCCGGAGCCCATATGTTTACAGCCGGACCTCTAATAGAGCTTGTAGCTGTTTTATCATAAAAATTTCCACTAAAAGATTGTACACTACTATCGATATTACCTACATTTAATGCACGATCACTATATGGCGAACTTCCTCTATGGTACTCGTAAGATACAGCATTAAACACTACAACATTATTATAATCTAATCCATTTGAAACATCATGTTTCATTGGAGTATTACCTGCAGCAATACAAACATGAATTCCGGCGTCAATCATAGCTTCAATTTCAGCGTCAATTGATCCTACACGGATAGGCATTCTAAAGCCACCACCTTCAGTTGCTGTTGGTACACCAGTATCTGCCCATAGTACATATCGATCTGTATATGAACTTCCCCATGTCCATGGCGATCCTCTATAAGATCCACTTGATGGAGTAGAAGTTATAACTGTACTGTACCCCCAACTCATATTAACAACCGTTGGTCGTTTTGCACCAGTAACTGGGTCTATTGGTTTATTGTTATGCCATAATCTTATAGCATCAAATGCATCTGATATTGCAATTCCTGTTCCGTCAGTTCCTGACAATGTTTCTAGCCCTGCTAACTTTTGTGAATAAACATGAGCACCCTTAGCCCAACCATATGTTTTACCTGTGGCTATTCCTGCACAGTGCGTTCCATGACCGTCAGCATCTCTATAATGATTTGCATTTTGTGTACCAGTAAGTCCGCTCGCACCATACCAATCTATTTGACGCATTCTAGTCTGTCCGGCTGTTAACCATAACTGTATTACTCCGTTTTGAGTATAGCCGCCAGTAGTAAAAGCAAGTCTTAAATCTTCGTCAGTTTGTTCAATATGTATTGTACCTGCTAGACTAAGTTCGAAAGTATTTTTTCCTGCAGTTACTGTACCGTTTCCTATACCTCCGAATATTCTAGTTCTTTCTACAGTCTTGCCGTCTGCTAAAACAAATCGTATTAAAAATTCGGCACCGTCATATTGTCCGTTTGCCCAAGGTGTGCCTGTCATTGAAGCAATATAATTAGCTGTAGGATTTGCAAATTGATAATATGGTACGTATATGTCATTAGTTGCTATGGCGCTCGCAATAAAATTAAATGTAGCAACACCGCCTTGTACAGTATCAATGAGTTCATCTTTAGTACTAAGCCATTCTGGGTGATCTTCTTGTATACCACTGTCTTGTATTACAACATCAACACCCGTGCCGTCGATAGCATAATCGTAATCTCCTGCTAACGTAGTTTGGAAACCAAATGTTGAATTATCAACTGCTGTACATCTTCTAAGACCCCAATTAATATAACTTGATTGTAAATTTGATCCTCTGTGAAAAGTGCCTGTTTGTCTAGCTGCATAGCCTATCTCAATATCGTCTCTTTGGTCAGGCGGTATTTCTACACATAACACTCTTGGGTCATTTTTTAATTCTTCTGCTTCGTCGTCAGTTAACATCCAGTGAGTCATACGCTCAGATCCGGGTCTTGGATTAGCAACTTCTACTGTTCTATTTGGAATTGGGCCTTCACCCGTTGATGCTTCTAGTTCAGCATCAAATGCCTCTAAGTCTTCGCCTCGATTAACAACAACAACATATTCTCTTTCAGACATCGTTACAGCTCATAAATTGTAATAAACACATCAGCATCGATGTTGTTGCCGGTTGCATCATGTACATATACTTGAATTACAGTAGTACTTGTTTTGACAAACGATACCATTGCAGCTCCTGATTGATCTTGTGCATTTCCTAGTATTCCAAAACTGTCAGTATCAACGCCAAGGGGATTAGTAAAAGTTAAAGTATAATCACCTAGGCCATTGTCAGCACTACTAACAGTACTTACGCCTGAGCCGGTTACTGTAAGTGTACCTGTTCCTGCTATTAAGCCTGCATATATAGGAGCCTTTACACCGTTTGATATTACTCCGTCTGGTGCTGTTAGTGTTATTGAACTAGCACTAGTAAATGTTGGTGAACCTGTACCTGCATTAATATAAGCGTTTGCTGTAATATCTCCAACTGTAACATTGTTACTAGTAGTTGCTCCCCTATCAGTTACGCTATCTAATGTATCTGTTTCAGCATATGATGTTATATAATTCGAGTCATTAGTCCATTGACTATTGTTTCCGGTTTTATTTGTAAACTCTGTTGCACTATCTGCTGTAATAAAGTTATCTATTGAAGGTGGAGTATATGTAAATACTCCGGTAGTATTGTTGTATGCTAATGATGGAGTAGCATTTGCACTTCCTGTAACAATAGATAAATCTGTTAAAGCAATTCCACCACCGCCACCGCCACCGCCGGATGATACAAACGTAATAGTATCTCCGCTAGTAGTAATAGTCATGCCGGATCCTGCGACAAGATTTACTGTATCAGTTGTAGTATTTGCGGCTATTGTTGTTTGGCCTGTTACAGCAAAATTTGAAAAAGCGTTTTGATTACTGTCACCGGAACCACCGCCTGAGCTAATACCAACTACTGGTTGTATCCATTGAGACCCGTCTACATCAGTAATGTAAACATAGAGAGCGCCAGTATTACTATTAAGCCAAATATTACCTTGTGACGGAGTTGTAGGAACAGATTCTGAAACATCAATGCTTGCACCTGCTGAAGCAGTTATGCCTGCTTGATTAGCTTTTGTTAAAAAGTCGCTGTCGGTTATATTAGTTAGATCAGTTTTTGCTAATCCAGCTGTAGTTGCTTTTGCTAAAAGAGCACTATCAGTAACATTTGCTAGATCTGATGTAACTAGTTCGTAGCCGCCAGCCAATGCGCCACTATACACTCTTAATGAATTTGTTGCTTTGTTAAAAAAGACTTCACCGCTAGATCCAACGTTTCTATCTAGAAAGTCGTCGGGTCTAGGAATTATTCTAATTCTATCGACAACTGGTGCTTGATTTGATGCCATTAAAAAACTCCTTTATATAGAGTATTTATCTGTGTATGCTATGATACTTCTTCTTTATCTTTTCCGATTTCGTTTAAAAACTCGTAGATATCTGTCGACGATGCAATAAATTTAGTAATAGAATCAACATGTAATAACATTGGTTCGTATCCAGGAATACTAAGAAAACTAACATGATGTATTTCTTCTACAGGACCTTTTTTGTAGTCTTCCATAGTAACTGGTTCTTCTAATAATTCACGTCTGTGACTATTCCTAGTTCCAACAGTGTTTTGTATTACCTCGTCTTCGTCTTTATAAAAAATAATAACATCTTCTTTTTCTAACAATTTAGTTATCATACCTTGTAGACGTAATCTATCTCTTTGAAATTTTCGCATTGTGTACGAATCTTTAACTTTTTTAGGTGTATTTGTAAATATGACATAACCGCCATCTGTTTGAAATTCTTCAATAGCCATTATTTTCCTCCAAAATGCTTATTGTATATATCTTGTACTAAGTTACGTCGAATTTTAAATGTAAAATTCATAATAAATCTTTTCTTTTTAAGCCAAAGGTCGTCACTTTTATTTTTGTCTCGTACTACTAATTCAAATTTTTCTTCTGATAAAGGTATTATCTGTGCCAGTGGCGTTCCTGCTTTAAGTAAATATTCGCCTTTAGGAATATTATAATATGCTTGAACATTAAGCTCAGTACTTACACTAGGATCTAATATTCCAATACTACTATCAAGTTCAAAACTATCTGGATATGCAATTGGTATCATTATAAACTTAACACCCTTAGGTGCAATTACATTCCAAGGAGTATTAAATTTAATTAACGGAGACATGCTCCAAGGCCTAACTGGCATTAATGTTTCAACACCTGTTTCTTGCTTACTAAGGATCTCTTTTCCATTTGCTAAATCGTGTATATCAGAAGTAGGAACAGTCCATTTAAATTCTTTACCGTCGCCCATTGTTTCAATCAGTACATCATGCCACATTGGCACAATATAGCCGTGCCTGTTTAAGTCGAAGATTCCAGGGCATTGTGCAATATGGTCCATTCTTCCTTTTGCTGATTTAGAAGCGTTTTTAAAATCACCTAATGCTCTTTTTTGCCAGTTTGTAATAAATTTACTTGCTGGTATAATTGGACATGCTTCTGCTACTCCAGGTATTTCTGAGAAGAATTGTATCTTTTTCATTTTGCTATCCTAATATCAAATGCAATGTTAATCCTATTTTTACTTGCATGTTTATTTGTTTCAACTTCGTGCGGCAACCAACTAGGCCACATTATTAAATCTTTGTCAGCGGGCGTAAAATAAAAGTCTCTAACAAAAGGAGAAATTGCATCACAATCTCCTAATACATTTGCTGGATTTACTATTCTTAAGTCTCCAGTATCGGCGCCTTTTACATAGTACACACCAGAAAAAATTGCATCTTTGTGGCTATGCATTACATTTCTACTACCTGGTTTGTTTACATTTGTCCAATAAGTTAATATGTACTTACGTTGATGTGTAGTCATTAACTTTGAAAATATAGAATCTAACTCACTATAGTAATCTACATTTTCATTAACTAGGTCTATAATTGCATCAGTTAACCAATCTGTATCTTTATATACGTGTGACGATCTCCAACAATCTAAATTAGTAGCAGATGTTGATTGTGTTGAATCGTATACATTATTAATATCGTCAAGTAATTTAGATACTTGTACTTCAGTACCTATATCTTCTTTATGAAAAAACTTGGCTGATAGAATTTGTGTCATCTTCCATACCATTCTTTTAAGTAATCGTAATGATTTGCAAACATATCTTTTGCTATCTCAATTCTAGCAGTGTGTGATTTACAAAAATACTCAGCATACTCTTTTTGTTTGTCTGTTAATTTAGATTCTACTCCTTCGTATGCACCACCTGCATGAAGCATACTAAACCATTGCGTAACACAGAACATACTACTAGGTGTTAAGTGTAAAAATCTTTTTGGACTTGGTAAAAATGCATCAAGTATTTCTTTAACAAAACGTGGCCTATCTTCTATCTTTTGTTCGCGTATTTCTTTCCAAAATTCTGTATCATTTCTTGTACTAAAATAGTAATGCGACCAAACAAATGTAAATATCTCTGCTGACATTTCGCCAAAGCCTTGATTCATTAATTGTTTAGCTTGCTCGGCCCAAACATTTTGATTTGCATTTAATAAATCAGCTAAACTATGTACTAGTGCAGTAGTAAATGTGATTCCTGTTGCTTCTAACGGTTCAACAAATCCTGCACTAAGTCCAACGCCTACTACATTTTTTAAAGCAATTTGTGTATGAGCTCCGCATTTCATTTTTAAGTGTCTAGCCGGTGCAACATATTCGCCTAGATGTTTTCTTAATTCTGTCTCTGCATCTTCGTCACTAATGTGTTTACTTGAATATACATATCCATTTCCTATTCTTGTAAAGATAGGAATAGTAAAACACCATCCTGAATTCATTGTTGTTGCTTTAGTATATGGGTGGCATTCTTCTTGCGGATTAGTATACTGTGTTTGTATCATTACAGCTCTATCGGCTAATAATCCTAAATCATTAAATGATTGCCATTTTGCTCCTAACTCTTTTTCAAGTAGTACACTAGCAAATCCTGTACAATCTAAAAACAAATCACCTGTATACTTTTCTCCATTATCGTTAATTAGATATTCGATGCCGTTTTCATTTTGTGTTACTTTAGTAATCTTAGTATTAATATATGTAATATCGTCAATAATAAGATCTTTAATAGTTTTAATAATTTGATAAGCTGAAAAATGTACAGATCCGTATCCACTTGGACCCATACCAGGATTAACATCTAGGTAATCCTCATATTTTAAAGATACATTATTTTTAGCAAGTTGGTATGCTGGATGCCAGTCTGCTAATTCCGAATAAGGCTTATCTATAAAATAGTCTGAAAAGAAAAAGTTTTCGGCAATAACACTATTTGCTGTAGTATCGTTGTCAACAAAGTACGGTTCGTCATTCCATCCAATACATTCTACTCCGTACTTAAAAGATGCATCACTTGCATTCATCCACATATGAGGAGGTATTCCACATCTCCATAGGAACTCTGCTGTTAGCGGTTGCGTTCCTTCTCCTACTCCAATTGGACCAGCGTCCGAATCTTCAATTAATACAATTTCAACTGGTGTTCCAAGTTGATTTCTTAAATATGCAGCTGATAGCCAGCCACTAGTGCCGCCGCCGAATATTACAATTTTTTTTACTTTATTTAAAAACATTACATTACCTATATGAAAATTCAATATTAAATGATAAAGAAACTCGTTCCTTATCAGATCTATTTGGTTCTACTTTATGCAACAACCAGCTAGGGAATAGTATTATCATTCCTGGTTCAGGCGGAACTTTAACAATATTACTATACTGATTACATCTATGCGGAAAGGATATAACAAAAGGATTAGGACTTTTAAAAGAAATCATTCCGCTATCTTTATGAGCTTTATGATAATATACACCACTAACTACGTTTGGTTGATATCCATGTTCATGTAGACCAATGTTTTGATCTTTATCAAATGTGTTTAACCAGGAAGACTGTATATGCAATTCATCTGTTACTGGCTGTTGTGCATCGTTAAGATACTTGTTTACATGTTTAAAGATTAATTCTTTAGTTGTATCTAGATTAAAATTTTCTAACACATTAATTTCTTCGTCTGGGATAAACGTAGTAAGTGCTGTATCATTATCAGGCTGCCAGTCATTTTTAAATTTTAACTTAGGCATAACTAGCGAAAGTTCTGATTCAACCGCATTATCAAAGACATTATCAATATATATCGGGGTACTAAAAAAATTATGTATCATGTTCTAATAACCAATATGTATAAACCATTCCACCATTCATTTGGATTTTCTTCACTGTTTAGTAATATTTTTTCGTATGTTACTAAACCTTCGCAATCATTAATTGCTTGTCTCGAACCTTCAACTACACCGTCCCAATTTGCATCATCTAGTATTATTACTACTTCGTCTGCAAATGTATTCCAGTAATGTACAATAGCATTATATGTACTTTGTGCGTCATGGGGGCCATCATAAAAGAACATCTGTATTTGTTTACGCCAAGGTGCAGTGTCAACTGTCATCATATCAGCGTTGACTACAGTTACACCACCCGACTGGGGTTGATAGCGTTCAACATTCTCTTTAAATACTTGGAAATCATTTGGTGGTAGTGTTTCATCTTTTTGTGGCTGTATTTGTTCTTGCCATTGATCAATAGCAATAGCATTTATAGGATTGTCTTTAATAACAGAACATAATGTAGCACCTAAGTACGACCCAATCTCTAAATAACTTCCAACACCTTGTGCTATTCCGTTTAATATCGTTTGTACTCTTGGACTAGTTAGACCAGGAACATCAACTTTTATTTTAGGTACTCCGCTATCAGCAATGACCGTTGCTACGTGTTTAATAAGGTCGCTATGATCTAAGTCTGATTTTGCTTTATAAATTTTATCACAATATTGGCATTCCCAACAATCAAACTTACAATTTTTAATTTTATCACGCCATATGTTAATAGGCTTATCTTTTAAATTTGTTTCTTGGAGATATGTTTCAAATCCTGCGGCAACAATTTCTTCATCTTTTTCCCACTTACGAATTATTTCCATTGTTTCGTAAAGTCTTGGTATTGCTTCACGTCCGTGCATTTTAAAAACATCAATTCCTAGATCATTTAAAAACTCTTCCCAGTCTTCTTTCCAAGGTGGTAAATCTGCTGTTTTTAAATGCACTGAAGGATCTATTACGTCCCACTTTGGGCAACTAACACGGCTTATCGGATCGTTAAAGTATTGAGGAGTTTCGCCTTGACGTGTGTTGTTAAATTCAAAATGCTCAACCATCATTGGACAGTTACCTAAACACCCTTCATTAGCAAGTAAACTATATCTGATGTCTTTACCTAAGTTTTCTTTAATCCAAACTTTTGCATCTTTAAGGCGTAGTAATGTATCTCTGTCACGCATCAAATCTCTATCAAGATTAATATAATCAAATCCTACTTTAGCAAGGTTTACTATTTCGCTTGCTGTACGTACATCACGTAATATTGTATTTTTAACATGAAGTTCTGGAAATGCTTTTTTAATTTGACCTGTTGCCATCCAGTGAGTATGCGGAATAGTAACTGTTCTTACTCCGGCATCATATAACGGTTTAAAGTTTCGTATAAGAGTATCCAAATTAGATTGTGTTGGCGGCACTGTTGTATTATTAAATGTAGCACTAATTGGAATATCTAATTCTTGTTGTATATACAATGCTGTATTAATAGCATAGGTATAATCTTCATTATGCATGAAAATATCGCCCATTGCATCTTGTGCAAATGGCGGTATTCTACATGTAAAATATACATCGTAAATAAGGTGTTTGTGGTCCTTTAAAAAATCAAAATACTCTTGAAATTGCTCAGGAGCAAGTTTAGGATTTAGAGGTACACTAAAAATTTTCTGCATTTATGTCTCACTAGTATAGCTATATTTTATACTTAGTATAGCAGATAATGTGCTGTTTGTCAAGCTGGATTTTCTATCCAATCAACTTTAAATGTTGGCTTACGGGCAGATAAGTTTGTTCCTGGAAAGTTGCAACCAAAATAATCATACATTAATCTTTGACCTTGATCTAATGAAGTAATTTCGTTTAACATTTTTGTTAATGCAGGAATATAACCATTATTAGTTTCAAGGTGTGTTTTTATATGTATCATCATAACTGATTTTAAAAATTCTATGCCGTTATTTGTATCATGAGCAGTTAAGTCGTAATAAAATTTAGGCCCTTCTTCAGTATGAGTATCGCCAGTGTCTTGAACAATCTGCTCGTATATATCAGTTTGTTTTGCAACTGGTATTTCTCCGTTAACTGCTGTTACAAACTTATATGACTTCGCTACCTTTTCCGGAACAACTTTACCATTTAGCCAATCAACATATGTTCCATCAGGTGCTGTTGTAACTGTATAGTTCCAAAAGTCGCCTATACGTTCCATGCCTTTCATCCAACGTGGATCATTACTTGCTATAGTTTCATGTATTATATATATCATAATCGTCACTTCCATTTGGAGCTGGTGCAGATTGCGTTGTTATTTGCTCTCTTTGAACTGCTTCTGGTAAAGGAAGATCTTTAGTTGGGTCTTGGCCGCCAATTTTTAATTTTTCATCTACTTCAAGTTGAAGAGTAGATTGAACTTGTTGTAACTGAGCTGCATAATTAAGAGCAAGACCTAATGTTTCTGATTGTTGCTCTGGGGCCATACTTAAAATAGCATCCATATTACCGGTACCAATTCTACCGTAAAATACTAAGTCAGTTGATGCTTGTTTTGCTAATCTATTTGTCCAATATTCTGCTTCGTAAACATCTTCTTCTTCAGTATTTAGAATATCCATATACGATCTACCCGAACCGTCCGGAAGAAGTGCTTCGTCAGACTCTAAAAACTCATTGATAAGATCAATAAGATTTTGACGTTCAAGGTAATATTCACGTAATTTTTTATGTGATTGCTGTAAGTTTTTAGTTTCGTTATCAGCTTCAATTTGTGCTAATCTTTTATCAAATTGATCATCAGTGTTATCAGCAATCCATTGATTGCGATCTCTTTCAACTTCCCACTTTTGATTATCATATAAAACTTGCTGTAGAGTTTCTTCCCTACTTCTTAATTCTAACATCCATTGACGCAATTTTGCAAATGGTGTAATTTGTGTTTGACCAACAAACCATTTTATTTTAAATTTGGGGTTTGACCATTGCTTATTATAAGCAGCACTTAACGTTTCTTTTTCTTTATCTGATAACTGTTCAACGTCGGTAACTAATGGCATTGTTGGCGCATCGCCAAAATACTGTTTCTGTCTATCAATACGGGGGTCTGTCATTTATATCTCCTAAAAAATAATTCCAAGTATTACTTATACGAGTATTTAACTAGACTAGCCTCTCCAAGCGCCGAAACCTGAACTGCGTCCTGCTGGACCTTTTGGCTCCATTGATGAAGCACCTGTCGTTTGTGTTTCTGAAGCATATACAAATTTAGCAGCTAAGTTGTTTTGAAGTCCGTTATATTGTCCTAACATATAAGATTTATCATTACCTAGTGTGTAATTTTCTTCACCGCAGTTAGTATACGCTTTATTCATATAACTTCCGCTTGCTGTTGTATCTGTAAGATGATTAGTTCTTCTATATGTATATCCACCTGCCCAACTTCCGTTGTTTCCTATATACCCATGAACTAATTTAGATGATATGTTCTTTTGTTGGAAATGATACCCTGGTTGTGTACCACTTCTTGCTAATAGTGTTTCACTTGCAAATTGGAAATTCCAGCAATATATTGTGCCGCTGTACCCTTCGCCCATATACCAAGTTCCGTAGTTTTCTGCACTAGTACCCCATGGTCCTCCTGCTGTTGAGCCACCCTGTCCACCTGTGGTAGATAACCCTGGTCTAGCATACATCATTTCAGTAACAGTGTCAAAACGTTCTACGTCTGATCTTCCGCCACCTGTAAGCCAAGTTGCTAAGTGTTCTTTAAATACGCAACCCATATGACCTCTATTATTAGCCATATTTGATCCGTTTTGAGTAGAAAATGCTGTATCAGTACGCATAGAAAACCCAGTTGTAATATTACCACTAGCATTATGTGCGTTAGTTGTTCCAAAATAGAATGCTCTATCTAGTCCTACAGCACCTGATTTATAATTTCCAGATCTTGCTAGTAAGTCTCCTAAGTCTGTTGCTGTATCATTTGAATGATCAACTCTATTTACATTTCTCCAAACAGCAGAACTCTTGTATCCGCCCATAACATATCCTGCTACTACAATCTGTCTTGTGTACCAAGGAATTGTAAAGTCTTGCCACGCATTATTATGTAATGTTGAATAATACTCAACTGCAGCAGTATCAGTATTATACCTTAATGTTCCTTCTGTAGATCCATTACGCTGACCTGTTGTACCTACTGGAACTCTAAGATATCCAGAATCGTTAATGTGAGTATTTTTTAAAGTTGCCATTGAATATTATTCCTTAATTAATTCCAGCCACACACAGCACTACTCATTCCTGCTTTACCTTTAGGTTCGCCTGATGCGCCTAACTGGAAGCCTGAATCTGTATTATAATTCCATCTGTGTGATAAGTTATTTTGTAGTCCGTTATATTGTCCTAGCATATACTGATGGTCTTGACCCATTGTATAGTTTTCTTCACCGCAATTGCCAAGTGGTTTATTTACAGTTCCTGATGTACTGTTAGTAATAAAGTTAGTTTTTCGATACGTATAGCCGCCTTGATAACTTCCGTTGGCACCGGCCCAACAATAGTTGTGTTTACTCTGTACTGACTTCTGTTGGTGGTGATTACTTATTGTTGTGCCGCCTCTAGATGTAAGTGTTCTTGTTGCAAATGTAAAGTTTCTATTGTCGTTGGACGTATACATAATGCCATAAGTTTCATGACTAGCACCCCAACAATCTGCTGACGTATACGTAGGACTAAGCACCGATACCACTGATTTTGTAACCATGTTGTATTCTTCAATATTAGCAGAACCGCCACCAATAGTAAATGCAAATGTATCTTCTTGGAAAACTCCACCTAAACGTATTCTATTATAACTTAAATTACGTGAAATATCAGTAGCATTAGTTTCTGTTCTCATATTAAAAGCAATAACATAGTTTGAACTTGCAACGTGAGCGTTACCTGCACCAAAGACATATGCATAATCTTTACTACATGCTCCCCATTGGTAGTTAAATGCTCGTTCAACACTACCGTCACCTAAGTTAATTGTAGTATCTGTTTGTGTAAAACACTTATTAACATTATTCCAAACAACCGCACTCTTGTATCCACCGAGCACATATGCTGTAGTAATAATTGTTCTATGCGGAAATGCTACACTATTTGACTCCCAAGCATATCCGTCCCAGTATTCAACAATGCCTTTATTACTGTTTAGTCTTACAGCACCAACTGTATTTGCGGGCCTATCACCATCTGTTCCTATTGGTAATCTTAAATATCCTGTATCATTAATATTTGTGTTTTGTAAATCTGCCATGTTTTATATCCCAAATCTATGTCTTAGCGAAGCTGTATTACTTCTAATTTCTTCATCAGTATGTCTATCGGCGTGTGCTGAAAAGAATTTTATATCTCCCCAATGCTGCGATCCACTATTTACGCTAGAGTTACCGTTGTGATATCCACCAATTGATCCAAATCCCCTATTGTATCGTGCGTTTGAATTTGTTATTGTTCCTGCAAGGTAACCATTAATAAAACATTTATATGTCGGATTATCACTATTACTCCAACTCCATGCATATACAGCAAACATTCTTTGAGTGTTGCCGCCACTAGTATACTGATCGTTACTGTAACAAGGAAATTGTGTGTTTTGATTTATGCCGCTATCTATAAAGCCTGAGCCGTCGTTATCGTACATACCAACATCGTTAGCACCACTTTGTATAATTACATGATGGTCGGCATTGTAACTCCTTGTAAGTGTTCGCCACTCAGCTGTACTAGTTTTTACTCTAGACACACAATAGTAAGTAACGTCTCCTGATAAACTTATATCAGATGCGTTTTTAGCTTGACCATAACTACCATTAAAATCCATATATCCGTCAACACCGTAACTATTACCAGCAAGTGTAGTTGTAGTACTGTTTATATTAGAACCTGTTCCATTAACACTGGCGTTGTAAGCACTAGCATTTATATTAAAATTATTTGCATTACCTGATAAATCATACCATACTGTTCCGCTACCTGGATATGATTCTGGTAGTGTGGCATCTAGTTGTACAACACAATTCCTACGCATAAATGCACCTTGTCCGGTTCTAACATCTGCCCAAAATCCTTTGAAATAATATTCTGCATAACCTAGGTCAGTATTATATCTCATATCACCGTCTGCCGGTGTCGAAGGACGCTGTGCGGTTGTACCCGACGGAAGATTTATATTTCCGGTTGAGTTTATTGTTGTATTTTTTAACGTTGCCACTAGGCTTGCTCCCTATTTACTTTTTTTTAATTCAGCAATTTCGTTTGTTAATGATTTAACAGACTCAATTAAGTATGCTGTAAGTTTGGTGTAGTTAATACCAAGTGGTTTACCAGCATCATCTAGTTTAACTAGATTTGGTAGTACGTTATACACATCTTCAGCAATTAAGCCTGCTTCGTGTTTTGTACTTCCGTCTTTACGATCATATGTAACACCTGATAATTGTAATACACTTTGTAGTGCATCAGTAATAGGATTAACATTTTCTTTAAGAGTGATACTTGAATCCTCTACAATACTAGTTGCTGTCATTGTACTAAAACTACCGTTAGCTCTAGTCGCACCACCTATTGTTGTACCATCGATAGAGCCACCATTACAGTCAATACTGCTTACTGTTGTAGTACCACCTAAACTGCTATTACCAGTTGTAGTAATTGCTGTTGTTGACAACATACCACTTGATGGAACAAACGATAATTTTCCAGCACTATAGTTTAGTCCTGTAACACTACCATCACCTGCATCGGCATCATCCATTATGGCAACGTAATAAGTGCCCGAATCTCCTGTTTGGTTTGTTGTTTCAAAACTAATATCACCAAATGATAAGTTACCTGAAGTATCACTTGTTATCGCATACCCATTCTGCGATGGTAATGCTGTTGGCATAGTTAATGTATAACTGCCACCTAATGTAGTAGGCGATTTAAGTCCCGCATAATTACTACTTGCACTATCGGCTAATTTTAAAGTTTTTTCAGCGTTTAGTTGAATATGTTTCGCAGATTTAACTTCACCGAGTCCGTTAGGGTCAAACACCATATCGACATTGTCTTCAATAGTTTGCAAGTTATTCTCTTTTGCTGTAAATGTACCTAAAACTGGTCCACCCTGTACACCTGTTGTTATTCTACGCATTACTATTCTCCCTTAAACTGTTGAAGTTTCGATACCGTATACTACAACACTTACGTCTGTACTATCGCATCTACATACAATATTTTTAGCCGCATCAATAACAATGCCGCCTCTTTCAAGCACACCGTTACCAATTAATTGTGAGTCAAATTCAATGTACTCTGCATTACCTGGTGTTCCTGAAGCAGCTAATGCTACACGAACAGCTCTGTTATTTGCTGATCTATTTGATACACTTACAGTTACTACTGAAAATGTATTAGCAGGTACCGTGTATACAGTTGTATCTGTATTAGCACTTAAATCTGCTGTTCCTAAAATTCCTGTTGCCATTTTTATTTCTCCTAATGTTATCTTAACATGTAATTATATGCTAGTGGTAAGCCAAGAACACTTCCACTAAAGTTAACGTTTGCTTTGATATTTATCGTTTCTCCAGACACCGTTGTTATCTGATTGGTGTTAATAAATATGTCGCCTGCTGTTACTGAGTTCACGTTCAATGATGCACCACCACCACCAATTTGAGCCTCAATATACGCTTTTACAGCTCGTTGTGTTGGAACTACTGTATCTGAATTTGCTGTAAAGAACGGGTCTGTACTAAATTCTGTAATACTTGCTGAGTTACCACCTAGTGTAACTTCACCTAGTGATAGTTCTTGTAGTCCTGCAATGTTAAATGCATCAGCATCAAGTGTTGCAACACCTGTTGCCTGTTCAATACTAAACAATGCACCTACTCTAAAGTTACCATCTTGGTCAGTTGCTGTGTAGAATACTCTACCTCCGTCAAAGTCGTTTGTTTCTTGACTTTGTACTGGAGCATTAACTGGAGTTCCTGGATAGTTAGTATCTGCAAAGTTGCCTGTACCAATGTCTAAGAAGTCATGTCCTGTTAAACGTACCTGACTAAATCTAATACGTTTTGATACACTTGCTTCATTTGCTGGTGCTTCACTAATTGTTAATGAAGGACTAACTTGTAAGAATCCTTTCTTAGAACCATCGTTAGTACCAATTAAACTTACAGTACTAACAAGTTTAAAGAACTTGTTAGGTATTCCAGCAATTACAACGTTTGATCCTGGAACCGGTGTTGATGTTAATCTCTTAACAGCAATAAATGCTCCGTTTTGGAAGAAGTCTGCTTTACCGTTACTGTTTTCTGCATTTACAGTTGCCGTAGCTGTTGTAAAACTTGTTCCTCTATTATTAAATGTTGGATTTGCTATTGCACCGTTACCGATTCTAACTTGTAATTCAACATCTGTAATGTTGTTTGGATCAGTAATTGTAAGTGTTGGAGCACTAGTGTATCCGCTTCCTGGTTCCTCAATGTTAATTTGGAATAGTTTTTGGTTTGCAATAGCTGCTCTTCCTCTTGCTTTTGCACCAATCTTAACTTCTTCAACTACTGAAGTACTGTCATATGTATGACATACAAACTTACCATCTTGTCCTGGATTACCAAATGCAACTGCACCGTAACCCGAACTTCCATTTGCTGTTATAGTTTTAGTTGACCATTGTATTCCATTTTCTGAATATGCAATAGTATCTGCGTCATCTTGGAATGTAACAACAAATACACCTTGTCCGTATGCAATATTACGTGGAGCACCAACTGTTGGTAATGTAGCATCAGTCCAATTTTGACCATCTAAACTAAATGCTGCTTTTGTTCCACTTGCTGCAATTGCAACAAATCTACCGTTACCCCAAACTATATCAGTCCATGTATCTGTAGATAAGCCAGCGCCTGCACTCCATGTAACACCGTCTGCACTAAATGATGTTGTATTAGTTCCAGTTTTTAGTGCAACAAATAGCCCTTTACCGTATGTTAATAAATTAAATCCAGTTGACGGAAGTGCGTTACTAGATACTGCCCATGTTTGGCCAGCATCTTGACTGTAAGCAATATCTCTATCGCCTACACTACTTACAATAAATCTATTATCGTTTACTCCGACATTACCATATGCAATGCTCTTGCTACCAGATGCAGCAAGTCCGTTTGGTAAAGTTGTTCCAGTCCACGCATCGCCGTCTACACTGTATGCTACTACATTTGAATTATTACAAACTGTTACTACAGCACTTGCTTTATAAACACTGGATCCGTCATCTACTAATCCAGTTGCTATTGCATCGTAAAAACCTGCACCTGGACTTGGTAATGTTTCTGCTGTCCAAGTAATGCCGTCAATACTTTTTGCGCCGCCTGTGCCGCTAGTTGGAATTGTAATAAACAATCCTTTTCGTCCAATTCCAGTAAAGTCAAAGTCTACAACCGCACCAGTGGATGAATTAACTGTTGTAATTGTAACAGTAATATCATTATCAACTAATGTGCCATTTAACGATGTTCCTGGTATCACTACAGTATCAAGTCTAGTATAACCTGTCCCTGCACCGTTTAAAGTAACATAGTATTTTTCGCCATTTCTAGTAACATCAAAAGTTACGCCAGTACCGTCTGATTCAGTAGTGGTTGCTAATGCTGTATACTCTGCTGAAGTTTCTGCAAATATTGATTTATTTGCTACTAATGCACCTGCCAACGATCTTTGTGTATTCGATTGTGGTGGAGCAGTAAATGCCGCTTGTGGCTCAATTTGATATGTTGATGTTGAGTTAGGAGCAGCAAATGTTGTTCCTGGAACAACGTGATCCCAACCTGCTGTACCATCTGATACTTTAGTAATGCTTGCACGTTTTGTACCTGCATCGTACGAGTCAATAATACCAAATAATCCTATACCAGCACCACCAATAACTTGAAGTCTCATACCAACATAAGCTGAACTTACATTACCATCTGTTGACGAAAGGTCAATATATGTTGAAGAACCTGATTGTGCAACGTTTGATACTAATGTATATCCTGTACCACCTGCTGTATCCGGTGTAGTTTCAATAACACGAGTTTGGAACATTGCTCCATCTCTAAATTCGTCTGCTACTACTACTTCGTTATCTCCTGGGCCAAATACTTCAATTAATGCTTCGGTATAATCATTACCTGCATGACTTAATTCAATATTTAATAGTTCATTATTGTTTGTATTAAGACCTGATATAGTTGCACTATATTGTGTCGAGTTATCAATAACTGCTGTTACTGGAACTTCTGTTGGATCAACACCTTCTGCTGACGAACCAAATTTACCATATGAGTTATTACCGTTAGTTGCACGTACTCTTCCACCTGTTTCTGCTAGGTAGCCTATGTGTGAGTAATATGTAAATACTGACACAAGCTCTGCTCTACCATTGTTAAGAATGTGTGCTCCGATACCGTCTGATATAACTTGTGTAAAGTCATTACTAACAATTGAATCATTGCCGCCGTTATGTAATGCACCGTCAATACGCTGTCCTGTTGCTGCAAAACCAAATGTTGTACAGTTTTGTACGTATGGTGAACGTGCTGTAATCCATACACGTTGATCATCTGGACCCCAACCTGGATCTAATGAACAATATGCTCCTGCGGTTGGTCTTTGTGTACCAAACGAGTTTGCTGGTCCTAAGTCGCCCTTCAGTCCTTTCATTGACTGAAGTCTTATACCTGTACCATTACGTAAGTAATAGAAATCTTCTTCTTGTGATCCTATAATACTGTTTACATAAAATCTTGCAGCTAATCTTGTTTTATAACTTGCTGGTCTATAAAATGTTAGTGCATTTTCTACATTACCAATTTTATATTGACGTTTCCATGTTTGTGCCCATTCAAGGTCCCATTTCATTGCATTAATATATTCTTTAATATCACGTTTACAAATTGCTTCGCTGTAAACATATGCTTTCTCAATTTTAATTGATCCGCTCCATGGGTTATCTACAGCTACTTCTGAACCGTTTGCACTATTTGACACAGTAAATGATGTACCATTAATTATTTCTTTTACATAATACTTTTGATTAGGAATAAACAATCCAGAGTTTTCTAAAATACTGTTTGTATTAGTTAACTTAACTTCCATGCCTTCATCTAACCAAGCTGTTGAAGTAATTGTTAATCTATTAGAATTTGTTCCACCTGCTGAACCACCAGTTACTACTGATGTTGCTGTAATAGTGTCACTAAAGTAATCATTCACATAAGCAACAACTTCGTCTGCAATAAAATCTTTGTTCATTTCAAGTTGACGTATAGCATTAAACACTTCTTGGTCGGCTACTTTTCTATTTCCACCTTCAGCTGCACCTGCAAATAATGTATCTTGTACTATTTCCCAAGTTGTGTTAATTCCAGTAATTGCGCCTGCTTCACTGTTTACGTTAGCTACAGCAAGTGTTTTTGCAAATTCGTTTGCTGCAATAGTTGCTGTTTTTTGGTCGCCTACTACTTTGTTTGACGGAGCTCTTAAGTAACTTAATGCTGTTATTAAACTAGCATAGTTAGTACCTAGTTGCCAATCATATGCAGCTGCATCAATGATTAATCCAAGGTCTCGTGTACACTTAGCATGATCATATTTGAAGTCATTATATGTATTAGTAATAAACTGTATAGTACTTAATATCGTTGCTGGTCTAGCTGTATTAATGTCTGTAATATCTGATTGTATAGATACCGATGCTCCAGTAACACTAGGATATACAACAGTAGGCACACTATCAGTATTACCTGCTGTAAGTGCATCTGTAATAATAGTCATTCCTGCTGCTATTGAACTTGCTTCAGTACCACTTGCAGGAGTACCTAGTGTAGTTTGAACTTCACTATTTCCTGATTGTGCTGTAACTGATGTTTCTTGTGCAATTAGTCCCATTAGTGTACTTAAATGTCCGTATGCTGCTACAGTTTCACTTACTTGTCCATCTGGATAAATTGCACCAAATATTCCAAAGTATGATTCTGTTATTCTTGTTGCAGCCATTGTGCCACCGTATAGCACATCGTAACACATTGCGTCAACAATATAGCCTACGTCTCTAGCACATTTTGCTTCGTCGTATCCTGCTGGCGGAGTATTATTATTAACATATGCAACAACATCTGCTTTAATAAAATCTCTGTTTGCTACTAAGTTATCTTTTGCGTCAACTTTGTTTTGATCAACTCCTGCTGGACTTGGGAAAGTTAGTGCATTTGCTACTCCGTCGCCTGGTACAGCTGGGCCAGTATTATTGTTAATAATATCAACAATTTCATTCATTGATGTACGAATTCTAGTTATTGCTGTTGAATCGCTAGTAAGAGCTAATACTGAATCTCTAGCTTGTCTAATAGCACCAATAGTTTCAACTCTTTGGTTTGCTAAGTTATAAGCATTAATTGGTCTAGTATATGAAATACCGTTATAAACACCGTTATAGTTAGTTCCAAATGCTGCATCAAATGTAACATCAGTAATGATATTTGTTAAATCTCTTCTACAAACAGCACTGTTATATTTAAAACTACCAAAGTTATTATTAATAAAGTCGATAGTCTTTTCACCAATTTCAGTTTTCTTACTTGCTAGTGTAGTTGCCGCTGATTGTAATCCAGCTGCTGCGCCTGTTACTACAGGATATGTAATACTTGAGCTTGACGGTCCGTTATCAACAATGTCAATAATGTCGTCAAACAAGCTACCTATTGTAGTTGCATCAGCTGCATCGCCTGGGATACCGCTTACTTGTGCTGTAGTTGATTGGTATGTTGGAGTTACAGCTATGTCTCTTGAAACTGTTTGTGCTGTTGATTTCATTATACCGTATGCCGCAATAGTTGCTGCACTCTCAGTACTATCAATTTGTAATACTCCGCTTGCACCATTGTAATAAGCAAGACCTGCTGTTTCGCTCATCCAGTTACCGCCGTATGTTAAATCATATGCAATACTATCAAGTATAAGACCAACATCCTGTTTACATTTAGTTCTGCTATAGTCTAAGTTTGGATATGTGTCGGCAATGTATCCAATAACTTCTTGTTGAATAAACGCTTTGTTTTTTAGAACTAAGTCTCTTGCACGACCTGCACTTGTATCAGACATATCATGGAATACTGGTAAGTTACCATTTCTCTTTTCACCTAGTCCGACATTAATTCTGTCACTTACTGATCTTGCCAAACGTGTTACTTCTGGACCTACTACTGTTGTTTCAGCATATGGCCATACTTGTGATTGTGCTTGGCTATTTCCTGATGTTGCTGTGACTGTTTGACCAGTTACAATATCACCAACAATTCCTGTCATTCTTTCAAGTCCTTTAAATGTATACTTGAAATCGCCTGTTGGAGTTAGTGTAGAGTTTAAAGCTGTTCTTGGTTCAACTGTTACGGCTCTAAGTTCGTCACCTATAATACAACATTCTGCTGGAACAATTATCGGAAGTACTTCAATATATCTTCCTGTTGATACTTTAATTAATGTGTTATTAATAATTCTTGGAGGAATATTTGTATCATTGCCTGCTGTAATTGCATCAGTAATAATTTTTATATTTTCTGTAACTTGTGTGTTAACAGCTTCTGCAATTAAGTTTGCATTTTTATATTGTGAAACAATTGCTGTTGAGTTATCACCGTTTGTTGTTTGGTAATTAACACTTGGATCTGTTTGTGCAAGTACGTTAGTAATTACAGATAATCCATAATTAATACTTGCAACAGTTTCTGCTTTTTGTGTAAGGTATGGTGATCCTGCAGTTTCATTTGCATATGATAAAGCTGCTTCTCTTGAACGAACATTGCCACCATGTTTTATATCATGTAGTATAGCATCAACAATAAGACCCATGTCTCTTTCACACTTACTAGACTCGTAACTAAAGCTAGATGTAAATGGTGCAGTATTATTTGTAATTTGGTAATCAGTCCATTCAACTATTTCACGTTGAATAAATTTTCTATTCAATTCAAGTATTTGTGCTGCTTCTGGACTTTTAGCACCTAGTTCAACTTGTTGAGCTGCATATCTAATAGACTTCCAAGGCCTGTCAATTGACTGTCCGTAAATTGGAGCTGGTTCATCTTTACCATGTTCTGCAACATAATAAACATCTTCTGATGATCCTAAAAATGCCCATTCTGGTAATGAATTTGCATTAACTTGTAAAACCTGACCATCTTTACCAATTGGTAATCTTGTTGGTGCTGCTCCGCTATAGTAAACTAAATCACCTTTAGTTGTTAATACAGATTGTTCTGTACCTATTGCTAGTGCTGACCAATATGCTCCACTATCTGCTAAGTCTGGACGCGAACCTGCTGCGCCAACTTGATTAGATGAATAATCGTCACCTTCTGATATATGACCAAGTAAACAAACATATGAGCTATCACCGTAACGTACTACGTCACCTTGGTAATATTCTTGCTCGTCTACCCATTCGCCTCTCCATTCAAATCCTGAATTTAATCTTTCCCAGTACAATGCACTTGGCGGTTGTTGGTTTTGATGATCTAAAATACAACGATATGTAAAGCCGCCTAGTCTAACTACGTCACCAACTTGGTACTCGTACTGTGAACTATCTGCGCCCCAATCACCTATTAATCTTAATCCTTCTGAAAACAAGTCCCAGTCAGTTGTTTCTAAAGACGGAGTCTTATCAGTGTTATCACGTTTTGCAATATATTGATTACCACCGTAACGTACTACGTCACCTGTTTGGTAACTTCCTTCCCAGGTCCATACATCTTCAAATTGGAAGCCTTCTACAAACTTTTCCCAATTTGCTGAGTCTGTACTAAATGCTGAACTACTAGTGTGATTATTAATTGATATCCAAAGACCTGCACCATAACGTACTACATCGTTTTCTAAATATTTTTTACTTGCTGTCCATTCTGATCTATAATCAAAACCTTTATTTAAAAGTTCCCATTTTGCTTGGTCGTCTTCAAGACCATTTGCTTGTGATGTATGCGGAGTCTTACATACATATGATGCTCCTCCATACTTTACAAAATCATTATTTCTATATTGGTATCCTGCGTTCCAGTCACCTTTCCAGTCTAAGCCTTCGGCAAATGTTTGCCAGTTACCTAAGTCTGCTTCAATACCGTAGTTAATAATATCAATTTCGGAGTCAATTGACATATTAGAATGGTTATAACAATAGTAATACAATGTTTCCGGAGTAGATGATGTAGGTTCTATTGTTATTTTTCTATTAGTTGCAGCATCAAATGCAGCTATGTATGCAGTTGAATCGTCTACTTCTACGTTATCTATATAATACTTTACACCAACTGTATATTCAGTACCGCCACTATGCGTACCATTTTTACTTGCACTAAACAAGAACGGATGTGTAACATTTGAAACATTGTCTTGTGTAAACACGTATGTCTTACCATGCTGGAATTGTATGCTAGGATACTCAGTTCCGTCTATTACATAAACATTATTGCCTGGAGACTGTGTATTAACAGCTACAGCTACCGCTTTAGTTACTGTACCAGTTACAACACTTGAAGTATGATTAGTTTGACAAATGTATAACTTTGAGCCGTATTTAACAATGTTGTTATTTACATATGCTGTACTATGCGCCCATTCACCTAACCAAGATTGTCCGTCACTTACTAAGTTCCATTTACTTGGAACTATGTTTAAGTCTGTAAAAAAGTCTGCTGCACTGCCATGACCTTCTACGCAAATATAAACTTTGCCTCCGAATGCGACAACGTCATCTTTATAATATGTTGTTCCGGTAGTCCAGTTGTTTTTCCAAACAAATCTAATTCTACCTAGTTTAAATTCTGCCATTTGCTTTTACTCCGTATAGTGTATTTATCATTAAAACTTTTTCCTGGTTATTGTACGGTATCATTGATATTCCTTACTAACAACATTTGAGAAATAATTGTTCCGCCAAGTCCGGCTGGGGAAATGCCGTCTGCTCCTATTCCTGCAAAGTTTACAGGACGATTGAAGTTTAAAATTTCGTTATTGTTCATGTCAATCTTGTTATCTTCACCACCAAGTTGAACATTACCTGCTTGTAGTAAGTTAGTTTGAAGATCTTCACCACCAACTGATAGTCTATCTGCTAAGAATGTTGCAATAGCTCTTTGTGTTGGAATAACTTGATTAGAGTCTGCACTCATAGTTGGGTCTGTACTAAATTCTTGTACACTTGTACCAGATCCACCTAATCTAACTCCGCCTAGTGATAGTTCTGACAGACCGTCTAAGTCAAAGAATTGAGCACTAATTGTAACAATACCTGTTGCTTGGTTAACAGCAAAAAGTTCACCTGTTCTAAAGTTACCATCTTGGTCTGTACTTGTGTAGAATACTCTACCTCCATTAGTTTCGTATACTTCATTTTCAGGAGCACTTACAAAGTAGTTTCCGTCTGAGTATAATGCTGGATAGTTTGTATCTGCAAAGCCGCCTGTGCCTATGTCTAGGAAATCGTGTCCTGTTACTCTACATTGACTATATCTATTTCGTAAGTTAACCACTGTGCCATGCTGTAAGTTATCAGTGTTTTCTATACTTGGACTAATTTGGAATTCAACTAATCTTGTTCCGTTACCTGTACCGTCATCACCTAAGTCTGTTGCTTTAACACCGTTGTATAATTTTAAATCATCTGGTACTTCAGTTAATAGATCCAAAATGCCGTCTATTCTAATTTGCACTCCAGGACCTGGAACAACATTTACACCTGCAAGTGTTAATTTATTACCTTGTTCAATAATGTCAGCATATCCGTCACCTGCTATTGTTATAGTAGTTGAGCCTGTTCTATATCCTGCTCCTCTATTATTAAATGTTGGTTGTGCAAGTACGCCACTTGAAATTCTAACTTGTGGTTCAACTTCTGATATGTACTGATTGTCAGTTATTGTTACTGTTGGAGGAGTAATGTATCCGCCGCCCGGATTCCATATTTTAAATTTTGATATTTTACCTTGGTTTACATCTGCTCTTAATATTGCTTTAGCACCTGTTCTTGCTTTAACAATAGCATTACCTGTTGCTTGATCGCCTATAAGAACAAACTCTGGATTATTATTATTACTTGTGTAAGTTAACGCTCCCCATGCTTGACTTGAATCTAAATTATATTGATTCCATGTTATTCCGTCTTGTGTAACTGCAACTAAGTTAGTTGCTCCTGTTCCGTTATCATTTGCTGATGCCATCCAAACACCATTACCGTATTTTAATCCAGTGAATACTAAAGTGCCGCCACCGTTTTGTGGAACATCGCCGCCTAGTTGCCATGTTGCGCCTTTGTCTACAGTATAACATGTTTTACCGCTTTCTGTTATACCTACAAATCTATTATCGCCATAAGCAAATCCACAAAATTCTATTGAATTAACTGTTGCAAATTCTGTAGGAAGTTTATTATTAACTCTATTCCAAGTAATACCATCTGATGATGTTGTAACAGCTCTATCTTCGTTACTTACTGATATGTATGTACCTTGTCCGTATGCTACTTTAGCAAATGCTGATACACTTCCACCGTGTGGTGTTTCGGTCCATGATAACCCGTCGGTGCTATATAAGAAGTTAGCATATGCCGCTGTACAAATAACAAACTTGCCGCCACCATATGTTCCGTGCATCCAGTTGTTTGCACCTGGAAGTGATCTTGTTGTCCAACTTTCGCCTGTTAACGAAAATACGTATTGATTAATTTGTCCGCCTAGTCCGATAAATCTATTATCTCCAGCAATTACAGTGTGTAGTGTTCCTGCTACTGAGTGTGTATTTTCAGTCCAAGTTTCGCCTGCATTATCACTATATGCCATGTAGTTAGGATTAGCACAAGCAACTATTCTTGGTTCTCTACCAACACCAATATATTCTGCTGTAAGTATAGAGTTAGTACTATCATCTGTTACTGTTAGTACTTTAACAGTTAAATCATGATCAGGTGTAACTCCGCCTAATGCTGTGCCCGGTATTGCTATTTCGTCTCCAGCTGCATATCCTGCTCCGCCTGATACTAATGATGGTGTATATACTTTACCAGTTCTTAAAATTTGATAAACAGCACCTGACTGTTCAATACCTTCAACAGCACCGCTGCCTAAGCCTAAGCCAATTGATTGATATGTTACACTAGTACCGCCTTCGGATACGTCATTAAATGTTCTAGCATTGTCTAGTTGCCAAGAACTACTTGAAAGACTAGGACTACTTACTTCTACTCTAGGTTCTATTCTGTATTGTGTTGTTGAATCAAAACTTGCTGCTAATGCTGTTCCTGGAATAACATGATCCCATCCATCTTGATCGTCCGATTCTCTTTTAACACCAACTTCTTTACTTATAACACTATAAGAGTCAATGTATGCATATTGCCCTGTTGCTGGTCCTGAAATAATAATTAGTCTCATTCCAACAATTTCGCTTAAAAACTGTGTTTCGTCAGCATTAGATATTTTAATTGTTGAACTAGCATCTGCTGTTGTTTGTGCAAATCCTTGCCTAACTAGATAATTACTACCGCCTTCTGATCCTGACCCTGTTGTGTTTATTAGTCTTACTTGGCTTACAGCTAGATCTCTAAAGTCTTCGAATGTTGTGTTAACACCAGCGCCGGCGCCTACTACAGTTGTTGTTGCATTTGTATAGTGTTGACCTGCGTGTGTATACTCAAAAAGTTTTACTTCATCTGTGGCTCCGCCAATAAATGCTTCGTCTACTTGAGCTTCGTTATTTCTGTTCCATACTGAACACGTATCCGGTGTTTCGCTAGGATCGTTACCGTCAGCAATTGCACCCCAACTACCATATGAGTTATTACCGTTAGTTGCACGTATTATTCCGCCATCTTCTGCAAAATATCCAACCGAACAGTAATATGTAAATACCGACACAAGCTCAGCTCGACCGCCATTTGAAATCCATGCACCAATGCCGTCACTTAACACTTGTGTAAAGTCATTAGATGTCATTGACTTGTTTCCACCGTTATGTAATGAACCGTCTACTTTTTTACCAACACAGTTGTCACCAATATTTGTAACACCTTGTATATAAGGTGAACGTTGCATAATCCAACAACGTTGATCATCTGGACCCCAACCCGGATCTAAACTTGTACATGCTCCGCCAGTTGGTCTTTGATATAAATCAAACACTCCAGGAGGATTAAGTGTACCTGTAAGTCCTTTAGTTGTTAAATTTCTCATGCCAGTTGTATCTCTAAAGTAGAACATGTCGTCGCCCTGACTACCAATAACAGCATTTGCATATCTTCTAGCAGCTTGTAGTGTTGCATAATTTCCTGAATACTGTATATCTCTTGCTAATCCTCTAACTAGAGAATTAACATCATCAAAAATTCTTACTTTGTTTAGATTGTCATATGTAAGATCTAAGAATGCAAATATCTCTTCTTGGATCCATTTTAAATTTACTCTTAAATGATTAGCTGTTTCAATAAATCCTGCTTGATCTGATAATACATTAGAACCTACAAGAGTTGGATTAACTTCGCCTGAGGCAATATTAAATTCTGTATAATTTTTAAAATCGTCAAGTAATTCAATTATTCTGTTTGATGCTTCAAGTGTTCCTGGATCAATATTTGTTCTTGGTGTTTCGGTATTTCCAGCAGTATTAACTACAGGATTGTTTGATATTAAATCAAATATAAATGATGATATGTGTATAAAATAGTTTTTTACATGAACATAGTCACCAACATCAGTAACAGCATTGTATGCATATTCTGGAATAGCACCTGTTGCAGTAATTGTAGTCGATCTTAATTCGTCTCCCATTACTACGCACCCTGCTGGAATAATAATTGGTCCTATTTCGTCATAATTACCCGTTGCAACAGCAACCTTAGTAGGTGCTAAAGGTGCAAAGTTATCTTCAATAAATTCACAAGCATATCTAACTGTTCTAAATGGTAATTCTGGACTTCTTCCTCTAAGAATAGTGTTATCGTTAACTCCATACGGAGCAACATAAATTACATCTGAGTCAGCTGTAAATGTTCTCCAAAATATTTCTTGTTCATTTGTAATAGATAGTACATTTTCTGCTTTGCCAATTTCTACACGAGTATCGCCAAGTGTACTTCCGTCACCTGTGCCTGTTCGTGATAACCCAAAAGTAAGCAAGTCGCCTTTGTCGTGTAATCCGCCTTCGTCACCTGCTTGTATTAGTATATCCCAATAATCATAAACGTTTCCGTTATCTCCTGGATAATTCTCTCCGTCTGCTGTATGCTCATAGTTACATGAATATGCTGTACCTAAATGGTAAACTACATCACCTACTGAATAATAAGTTCCAGTTCCCCAAGGCGCTTTCCATCTATTACCTGGAACTAGTTTTTCCCAAATAGTATTATCTAAATATGTTAACGAACTTTCGTCGCCGTCATTAATATTAACATCTGTTAACGCAACATACAAGTCGCCACCACGTTGAGTAATGTCGCCTGTTTTAAATTCTTTTCTTAATTCCCATTCGCCTGCAAATTGATATCCTTTGGAAAGTACAAGCCAATCATTAGTACTATCGTACCCTGAAGAATTGCCTCTTAAAATTCTTGACGGATCTGAATCAACATTATTTGTAATTGCATAATACGAAGTTCCGCCGTACCTTACTACATCACCAATGTTATATGTAGTAGTACTATTCCATTCACCGTCAAACTGTGTACCAAATGCAAATACTGAAAACTTACTGTCTTCCAATTCTACACTATTTGATGTATGTGACTCAATACATTTAAATAATGATCCACCATATTTTACAATATCATTAAGAGTGTAATCAGTACTAGGTAACCAAGCATTTCTATATTCTTGACCTACGTGGAATTCTTCCCAATCGCCTTGATTATTTTCTAGTATTCCTTGTGCTGTATGTGATGTTAAACACTTCCAAAGATTGCCGCCATACTTTACAATATCTCCGTGTCCGTATTCTGTACCTACTGTCCAAGCAGCATCAAACTTAATATGTTTAGTAAATACAGCCCAGTTTGCTACATCTGACTGGAATGACGAAGCTGTATGTGCTGTAACACAGTCCCAAACAGTTCCACCAAATAACATTGTATCACCTACGTTATAAGATGTTCCCGGAGTCCAATCACCTACAAATGATTTACTTGCTGTCATTACAACCCATTTTGGTTGCGGTTGCGGAGGATTACTATCTGGTAGTATTGCGTTTAAGTCTGTTGCAAAAAGTGCAGATCCTGTGTGCGATATGATACAAACATAACTAAATCCGTTTACACGTACAACGTCATCACGTTTGTAATCGGCGCCAGTTGTCCAATCACCTTTCCAATTATACTTAAATCTATCTAACTTAAACTCTGCCATTGTTCTTTCCCTTAGTCAATTACGTTTTCATCTTGGCCTTCGCCATATGCTACTGTTGATACTCCAGTTGGATAATCATATGCTTCTGATATTCGTTGCACAAAGAATCCTGTTTCTGGTTCTATATAATATAATAACGATCTGTTTTCCCATTTAAATTGTGGATATCTCACATTAGGATATACTACATCGTGATTTGCATCAATTCCATCTAAGAAATCAATACCTTCTTCAAAGTCTGGATAGTTTTCAGATGCAATACCTAAATCGTTTACAACAACAACATTTTCATTGCCGCCTCTAAGTTGGTCAATTTGTACAAGAAATAATTCTCCATCGTTGTTTCTACGAAGACCATAAAAATATCTTTTTATAAATCCATCTAAAACATCTTGTGGTGTAGTTCCTATATAATATGCCATTATGTTATCTCCACGTAACTAACAATGACGTCAACTGAATCATCTAAACTTGATCTAACTAATAATCTATTGCTAGGGGCCAACACTAATTTTTCACCTGTTGATACCGCTCTTAAACTTGTGCCTGCTGGTAGAATACTATCTTTTAAGTAATACCCGCTTACACTAGTATCGTCTTCAACTAGTACGTCAACATAAACAAATTTGTCAGTTAGGTTTGTAAAACTTATACCAAGAACAGTTACCCTGTTCCCAGGTTGTGTTTCATATATAAGTACAGGCTGTGTGCCGCATTGTTTTATAACTGTGTTTTTAAGTGTTGTTGCCATTCTCTATTATCCAAATATTAATACTTTTTCTATCGCTATGTCTTCTGCATCTGCGTAACTAATACCACCTGATGCACCTGCTACCGATATCCAATTACTTCCGTCATACATTTCAACTCTAAGGTCTTCGGTATTAAACCTTATCATTCCTGTAACCCCTGTAGGTCTTTCTGTGTTATTTCCTACTGGAATAACAACCCCGTATGGGTCTGAAAAATCAACATATCCTTGATTAGTACTTACAATAGTTGTCACTCCGTTAGGTGTAACATTTGTTATTGTACCATCATCGAACTTAAAGTTCTCAATGTTGACTGCGCCTGTGCCGTTGCCTGTTAACTGTAGATCAGTATTATTAGTAATAGTACTTATCACATTTCCATCAAGTTGGATGTCATCTACGGTTATTAAATTAGCATCTAATTTTGTTTCAGTAACCGATGCTATAGTGTTTCCTGATACAACAAATCTAATAGTGTTATCATTAGCACCTGGCGACAGTTCTGCTGTTACTTTTGTATCTCCGTCGGCATCTTCAAGACCGTCTAGTTTTAGCCAACCAATATTAGTGTATCCTTCATATCTATTAAGTTGTGCATTATACCTAATTTGTCCTAACACTCCGCTAGGTCGTTGTGCTGTATTTCCTGATGGTAGTTGGAGTGCCCCTGTTGCATCTAAAATAACTAATTCAGTGTCTGGCTGTAGTGTTATATTTGATGTACTAGATATTGTTGAATCAATTATAGAAATATCATCTAGTACAATGCTTCCTGTACCACTAGTACGTAATTCTAAATCACTATTTGATGTTGTGGTTGTAATAAAGTTATCGTCAATTAATATATCACCAGTAGTAAAGTTATTTGCTTGTATAGTTCCTGTACTTACAATATTCCCTACAGTTAATGTGCCATCAACAGTTAAGTTATTTGAAATATTAACATCATTACTAGGTATAATAATTTCCCCAGTACCTGCAGCTCTAAATTCTAAATCAGCATTGCTAGATGTAGTTGTAATAACATTATCATCAATTAATATTTCTTCAAACTGGAATGCTCCGGAAACATCTAAGTCACCAGTAACAGTTAAACTTCCTGTAATATTAAAGTTTCCTGTTTGTGATAAATTGCCAATGTGCGTAAGCGTACCAGTAATGCCTGTATCACCGTTTAGATCAGTTGTTCCACTTACTGTAGTGTCACCAGTAATTTCAACATTATTGTTTGGTACTATTACTTCACCTGTGCCATTTGCACGTAATTCTAAATCACTATTTGATGTAGTAGTTGTGATAAAGTTATCATCGATTAATATATCTCCGGTACTAAATCTATTTGCTGTAATTGTACCAGCACTATTAATATCTCCAGTTGTAATTGTACCAGTAACTATTAAGTCATTATTAATTCTTAAATCGGCATCTGGTATTAATACTTCTCCAGTACCATTTGCACGTAGTTCTAGATCTGCATTACTAGTTGTAGTTGTGATAAAGTTATCATCAATTAATATTTCCTCAAACTGTGCAGAACCTGTAATATCTAAATCTTGAGTTACTGTAAGATTACCGTCAATATTTGAATTACCAGTTTGCGTATAATTACCTGCATGTGTAACTGTGCCAGTAATATTTGTATTCTGTAAAGTAGCACCAACACCAACAGTTAAATTTTCTTCAATCTCTACATCATTATTTGGAACTATTACTTTACCAGTATTGTTTGCTTCTAATATAAGATCTGTGTCTAATGTGTTTGTAAAGATTCTATTTGTATCAAAACTTACATCATTAACATTTAATTGTCCAGTAATATCGTAATTACCAGTAATAGTTGAATTGCCTACGTGAGTTATTACACCTGTAATATTTGTGTCGTCAAGTGTAGTTAATTGATCAACATCAAGTGTTCCAGTAACTTGAAGATCGTTATTTGGTACAAGTATTTTACCAGAACCCTGAGCACGTAACTCTAAGTCTGCATTACTGTCAGTAGTTTGAATTACATTTGCAGCTATACTTAGGTTGCCATTGTCAAAGTCACCTGTTAAGTTCAGGTTGCCTGTTTGTGTAACATTCCCTGTGTGAGTTATTATTCCAGTTATTGTAGTTGCTTGTAGGTCTGTTGCTCCGCTTACTGTAAGTGCTTGTCCAAATACAACGTCATTACCTTGTACAGTAACTTCGCCGGTGCCACTTGCACGTAGCTCTAAATCAGCATTACTAGTTGTAGTTGTAATGAAGTTGTCATCAATTTGAATTTCTCCGTTTGAGAAAGTTCCACCAATGTTAAAGTTACCTGTATGGTTTCTATCACCAACATGTGTTAGTGTCCCTGTGACACTTGTATCTTGTAAGGTAGTTGTTCCGTTAACTGTTAAATTATTAGTGATTACTACATCACTAGTTGGAACTACTATTTCTCCAGTGCCGTTTGCAGTTAATTGTAAATCTGTATCATTAGTAGCTGCTTGAATAGTGTTGCCATTAATTTCAATATCGTCAACTTCAAGAAGTCCTGTAATTGTTAAATTACCGGTTTGTATGTGATCGCCAGTATGTGTAACTGTGCCATTTATTGTTGTTGCTTGTAGATCTGTTGTTCCATTTACAGTTAAATCTTGTGATAAAATAACATCGTCATTTGGTATTAATACATCGCCACTTCCGCTTGCACGTAGTTCTAAATCTGTATTTGTAGTAGTTGTTTCAACTACATTGCCAATAATTCTTATCTCTTGGTTAGTCCAAGTTCCGGTAATATCGTAGTTGCCTGTATGGGAAACATTACCGGTATGTGTTAGCGTTCCGTTTATAGTTAAGTCTGATGTAGTTGTTAATCCAGTAACATCAAGTGTGCCTGTGATATCAACATCATTGTAAGCAACTTTAATTACTCCAGATCCACTAGCACTTAATTCTAAATCATTACTACTTACAGTTTGAACAACATAGTTACTAATATTTATTTGACCAGTAGTAAATGCGCCTGCAGTAACTGTTCCTGTAGTAGTTAAATTATTGGCATCAATATCGTTATCAACGGTTAAGTCATTTGTAATTGTAACATTAGCACTTGGTACTATTACTTCGCCAGTTCCGTTTGCACGTAGTTCTAAGTTTGCGTTACTAGTTGTAGTTGTGATAAAGTTATCGTCGATTAGTATTTCTTCAAACTGTGCGTACTGTGTTACATCTAGTTTTCCTGTTACAGTTAGATTACCATCAACACTTGAATCACCAGTATGTGTTAAGTTACCAACATGGGTAAGTGTACCAGTAATGTTTGTATCTTGTAGTGTAGTAGTTCCGTCAACAGTTAAGTTATTATCAATCTGTACGTTATTGTCTGGTACTAATATTTCGCCTGTACCACTTGCTCGTAATTCTAAATCTGCATTACTATTTGTAGTTGTAATGAAGTTTGTTTCAATTGTGATATCGTCAATAACGGCTCTATTAACGTTTATGTTGTTCCAACGTTTTAAGTCTGTACCTAAATTATATGTGCTGGTTGCACTAGGAACAATGTCACTATCAATACCTGCAACAATTTGAATAGTGTCATTTGCATCATCACCAATAGTAATATTTCCGCCAATAGTAACATTGCCAGTTACATCTAAGTTACCAGTAATACTAACATTGTCATTTAAATTAATTTGATTGTTACTTGCTGTTAAGTTAACTGCGCCAGTTAATGATTCTATAGTGTTTCCACTAAGTCTAAAATTGCCTGTTTCAATTTTAGTTCCATCAACAAAAGTAGTGCCACCGCCATCTATAAACGAAACGCCATTAGTAGTGTTAATAGTAAAGTCTGAAACTGTAAAGTCTACTGTACCTGTTTGCTGATCAACAAAGAACAAATCACCAACTCTAAAGTCACCTTCATGGTCAACTGAGTTGTATCTAATTTTAGCATCGTTAAGTTCTGTAACTTCGTTATCTTGTATTACTGTTCCAGGATCATTAGTAACTTCTTTACCGTTACCAATATATGCTAAATTATGACCAATAGCATAAACAATAACACCTGGTCCATCTCCGTACAATCCGTAGTTGCCGTAAACACTAGCACTACCGATCATACGTATTTCTGCGCCAAAGTCTTTTAGATCATAATTTTCAATACTTGTTGCTGTTGCGCCTGATCCGTTTGTAATACTTGCAGGTGTTGTATCAAAATCCTGTAGTCCAGTAAATTTACCATCAACTACAATTGTATCGCCTTCAATACTTTCAATAGTTGCGTTTGCTATACTTGAGTTATCAGTTGATGTAAATGTAACTGTGTTACCTGCCGCAAACGTTCCGCTTATTCCTCCTAAGCGTACTCGTGTTTTACCGTCATTATATAAACCTTGGTTACTATCAAATGCATAAACTGAACGGTTAGCAAAGTATGTAAATGAGTTTAACCATTCCATTCTAATACCATTAGTTGCTGATATTGCATCAACTCCCGGAGTAATAAATGTTGCTGAGTGAAATAAGATACTTGCTTCTTTTGAATTAGCGTTTGCTGCAGCGCCATCAAAGTAGCCGCCACGTCCTGCATCGCCTTCATTAAATCCTCTTGGATCTTCTGTTGTAGTTACTGAACCTTTGGTTATTACTGTTATGTTTTTAATGTAAGGACTTCTTGAAGTAACATTCATATTTGGAGCAAATCTAAATGCATGTCCTGTATTGTTACCAGAATCGTAATAGAAATTACCGATTGTTAAATCTTGTATTGTAGTTTCACCGTTTAATAAAAAACAGTCTTGCGAATTATTTGAACTTGGTGGATGTAAAAATACTGAGCGAATGTTTTCGCCTTTGATTGTTACACCTGCAGGAACTGTTATAGGAAATGTTTCTTCATACGTTCCTGGGTATATATGGATAGTATCGCCTGCTGTTGCTACAGTTACAGCATGGTCTAGTGTTAAAAACGGATCTTGTTGATGTGTGCCAGTTGCTGTGTTACTACCATTAGTTGAAACAAAATAAGTGTTTCCAGGTCTAACACTTAAATCAACACCATTAATTATTAAGTCGCCTGTATCAACAGTATCAGCAACAATGTTTTTAACTTTAACATCGTTCCAACGCTTAGTATCAGATCCTAAGTCATAAAAATCAGTTTGGTCTGGAATAATATTACTGTTTACGTCTGCATTAAAATTAATGCTATCTGTGTCAGCATTACCTAAAACTATATCACCGTCTGCTGAGATATTTCCAGTTGCGTGTATATTTCCAGTAACATTTGTATCAGCAAATATTTCAACTGTGCCTGATCCGTTTGGACGAAGTTCTAAATTTGCATTTGAATTGAGTGTGCTAATAGTGTTGTTATCAATACCTACACCATTTACTTCTAAACGTGTTTGATATACAACACTATCTGTTCCAACAGTGACTAGATTTAAATCACCGTCTGTTTCGATAGTTTGTCCGCTAATACTTACATTGCCAATTGTAGCCAATGTATCAACTATTAGGTTTGTTGTTCTTGTTGTCCCGTTAACAGTGAGATCGTGGGTTGGTGACGCAGTTCTTACACCAATACGCTGATTATTTACATCTAGATATAATAAGTCTGTCTCAAAGGCCAAATCCACACCATTACGTATGAGATTGGACTTCAAAAGCGGACCCGATATGCGACCTACAGCCATCTTTTCTCCTTTAACGGGGATCCTGTCCCTCTAGCCTAATTTTCAGTCTTATGACTCTTTGCTGGTTAACCACAGTTTGTTCCTGCAGTACAATGGTCGCTGTACTTGCATTAATAGTATTTATCAATTAAGGTTAAAAGGGGATTGTTAGCCGTAGATTAGAGTCTGTACGAGAGCTTCGTCTTCCATCTCTTGCGCTGATATAGCATCAAACTCACCTGCAGAGTTTTGCCATTTAGTACCAATCCAAGTTTCTAATTCATTGAGTGTACTGTTATGTCTTGTCTGACCTAATAATGGGCTTGCTGGACGTTCTGCTGTTGTTCCTGACGGAAATTTAACAGCTCGATTGCCTGGAAATATTACAGTATGCGTTCCAGTGCCACCGATTACATCTATATCTAATACTCCAAAATCAATATCTATATTTTCTAATCTTACATTTCCGGTTCCGTTTGCTACTAAGTCAAGATCGGCGTTTGTATTATTAGTTGAAATAGTATTACTTTGAATATTAATATCATCAACTTGAATTTCATCAACATGTAATCCAGTAGAATCAATAGTACCGACAGATGCAGTATTGGCTGTAAATGTTATTATGTTTGTTGTAGGATGTATACTTACTTTAGTATTTCTATCATCAGATGCTACTTGACCAAATGATATCACTGATGCATCAAAACCTTCATATACGTTATCAGTTGTATTATATCTAAATGTGCCAGGGTTTCCTAAGTTACTTCCGCCCGATGCTGCACCAGCTGAATTATAAACTACATCATTTACTGTAAACACTGTTGATGCATTACCACCTGATATTATTGCTCCTGTTATCGAAGCTGTACCACCATCTATTGATCCTGCCGATGCAAGTAATATTTCAGATTCGTTGCCTACAGGAATTTGTAAAGATCCTGTACTATTAATAATTACATTAGGGGCTTGTAATTTAATACTAGATACCGATGCAATAATGTTATTATTAAATCCTAACTCTTGTAGATATACCAAGCCTGCGCCGCTTGCACGTAGTTCTAAATTACTATTTGAATTAGTAGTAGTAATAACATTATCAAAAATATCAATATCAGTACTACTAACCATATTTTCTAAAGCAAACGTATTGTTGATATTAATTCCTTTAGAATTTAACGTGTTAGTTATTAAATTATTTGATATATCAACATTATTGTTAGGAACAATAATACTGCCTGTTCCTGCTGATCTAAGTTCTAAATCAGCATTACTAGATGTAGTTGTAATAATATTATCATCTATAACAATTTCTTCAAATGCAACTTTAGCATTAATTTCTAAATCTGATGATACAGTTACATTGCCGTTAATAACAGCATTGCCTGTTTGATTTGTATTACCGATACGTGTTAACAACCCAGTAATATTAGTATCTTGTAAATCAGTAACCCCAGTTACGGTTAAGTTTTGTCCTAAGGTAATATTTTCTTGGATATTGATTTTACCTGTAGCACGTAATTCTAGATCACTATTTGATATTGTGGTTTCAATATAGTTGTCGTTAATTTGTATATTATTACTGTTTACAACAATATCATCTAAATTAATATCTTGTGTAACATTTATATCACCGGTTGTAATGCTTGCAACACTTACATCATTACTAACTGTAATTTGATTTTGAGAAATAACATCACCAGTGCCATTTGCACGTAGCTCTAAATCACTATTTGTTGTAGTAGTTGCTATCACATTACCAGCAACTAGTACTTCTTCAAATTGTGCTTGTGAACTTACATCTAAGTCTTGTGTTACTGTAACATTACCTGTTACTTGTTTGTTACCAGTTTGTGTAGTGTTTCCGACATGGGTTAATGGACCATTAACATTTGCATATGAAAATGTAGGGAACAATCCTATTGTTGTTGTTCCGTTAACTGTTAAATCTTGATCAAAGTCAACATCATTAATACCAAATTTAACTAGCCCAGATCCGTTTGCTAACAGTTCTAAGTCTGCCGACGAAGTTGTTGTTTCAATAGTTGATCCGCTTATTCTAAAATCATCAATATCTACATTACCAGTAATATTACTAGTACCTGTTTGATTCCATGTTCCGTTAAGAGTAAGCAATCCGTCAATATTAGTATTTTCTAATGTACTAGTTCCGTTAATAGTTAAATTGTTTGGTATCTGTAAATTGTCATTAAATGTAATTGGACTGGAAGCTGATCTTAATTCTAAGTCTGTATTACCTGTTGTAGTTGTAATAAAGTTGTCTTCGATTAAAATTTCAGGACCGTTAAATTCTCCCAATAAAGAATAGTTTCCTGTTTGGTTTCTATTACCTGTTTGAGTAAGTAGTCCGGTTATATCAGTTGCTTGTAAAGTTGTTAATGCAGAAACAGTTAAGTCTTGACCAAGTGTTACATCGTTACCTTGTATAGTAACATTGCCGGCGCCACTTGCACGTAGTTCTAAATCACTATTTGATGTAACAGTTGTAATGAAGTTGTCTTCAATTTTTAATTCGTCACTAATAAGTTCGCCGCTAAGATAGAAATTACCTTGTTGGTTAATATCACCAATATGGGTCATTTCACCGTTTATAACATATGAGCCGTTAAGTGTTGTTGTACCATTTACTGTTAAATCTTGTCTAAATTCAACATCGTTAAATGGCATTGTTACTTCACCTGTGCCATTTGCACGTAGATCTAAATCAGTATCTGTTGCTGTAACTGATACTATATTAGAATCTAATAATATTGTATTGTTAAGTGCTACTTGTCCTGAAATCGCTGTAGTTCCAGTTTGATTATAAGGACTGTTTACAGTTAATAAGCCTGTTAATGTAACATCATCAATGTCAGTGTCTGTACTAACAGTTAGGTTGTTTGTAATTACTACATCATTACCTGTTACTGTAATGTTGCCTGAATGTGTTCTTAATTCAAGATCTGCATTTGAATTAGTAGTTGTAATAAAGTTATCTTCAATACGTATTTCAGGAGTAAGTAGTTCTCCTGATAATGTATAATTTCCTGTTTGAGTTCTGTTGCCAGTATGTGTAATAGTTCCGTTAACAGTTATATTGTTTACATCTAATAATGTGTCAACCGTTAATGCTTGGCCCATTTCAACATCGTCAAGTAGACGTACTTTATAGTTTGAGTTGCTGCCAGCAGCACGGAATTCTAAATTTCTATTTCCGTTATTAGTTTTAATTTCATTACCAACTATAGTAATGTCATCAACAATGGCAGTATTAAATTCAGTAGTAGTAGTTACATCAACATCGCCAGTATTATTAATATCATTAGTTACAGTTAAGTTATTAGTTATAGTAACATTGTTATTTGGTATTAGTACTTCGCCTGTGCCATTTGCACGTAGTTCTAAATCAGTGTTTGATGTAGTAGTTGTAATGAAGTTATCATCAATTAATATTTCTTCAAATTGTGCTGATTCACTTACATCAATATGCCCTGTTACTGTTGAGTTAGTAACCGAAGCATCGCCTGTTTGTACATAATTTCCTATATGTGTTAATGTGCCTGTAATCCCCGTGTTAGACAGCGTTGTAAGCCCGCTAACAGCAAGATCGTTGTTTACTTGTACATTGTTACCACTAACTAAAACGTTGCCTGTGCCGCTTGCTCGTAGCTCTAAGGCGGTGTTTGAATCAACTGTAGTAATAAAGTTATCTTGTATTGTAATATTTTGGATATCAGCTTTTGACGAAAATACAGTGTTCCAAAGTTTGTTTGATTTACCTAAATCAAAGTTTCCAGTAGTGTGTGGGTTAAAGTCTTGATCAAAGTCTACATTAAGATCTAATGTGTCATTGCCTTCGTTACCTAAAACATTTAATGCCCCTCCAAAACTTAGATTACCAGTAACATCTAAATCTTCATCAACTAACGTATTTCCAGTTAAATTAATAGCACCTGATTGTGAATCAATATTAATTGCGCCCTGGAATGAAATAATATCATTTCCTAAAAATCTTAAATTGCCAGTACTAATTGATGTTCCTGCTAATATTGTTGATTCGTCGTTTGTTGTAACAGTTAACCCTCGTAATGCGTTTGCTGTTAAACTATCTAAATCAACTGTAGTATTTCCGTTTTCAAAATCTACAAAAAACGAATCGCCTATTCTAAAGTTGCCTAACTGATCAGTTGAGCTATAATATATTTTTCCTGAATTTAGTTCTGTAACTTCTTGTGCTTGTAGAGCAAGTCCTGTGTCATTAGTAACATCTTTGCCTGCACCTATATATCCAAAGTTATGTTGTATTAAGTACATTAAACAATCAGCACCGTCAGACACAGCACCAAAGTTACCGTATACGTTTGCTGATCCAATTGAACGTATTTCGCCACCAAATTTAACTGTACTTCCGTCTGTACTTAAATGTCCTGTACTTCCGTTGACAGCATATAATCCTCTGTTTGCAAAATATGTAAACGAGTTTAACCATTCAACCCTAACGCCATTGGTTATAGTAAGTGCATCAACACCTGGCGTAATAAATGTACAACTATGGAACAACATGCTTGCTTCTTGACTTGTGTTTAATACACTTGCTCCATCTACTAGAACACCTTTACCTGCGTCTCCTTGAGTAAATCCTCTAGGATCGCTTGCACTTGTAACACTACCTTTTGTAATTACTGTGATGTCTTGTATGTACGGACTTCTTGAAGTAATAGTTGCATTATTAGCAAATCTAAATGCATACCCTTCGTCGTTAACGCTATCGTAATAAAAGTCTTTAATTGTAAGGTGTATAACTGTTGCTTCACCATTTAATAAAAAGCAGTCATTATTATTAGTTGCTACAGTGGGTTTAATAATTGTATTTCTAAAATCGTTACCTTTAATAGTAACACCTGCAGGAACTTCTATTGGAAATGCTTCTTCGTATTCACCAGCAAACACAATAATAGTATCGCCTGCTGTTGCTTGAGAACAAGCATATTTAAGAGTTAAAAATGCTTCGTATGTGTGTATACCAGCATTTGAATCGTCACCGTTTTTAGTAACATAGTAACTATTACCTACATCTAAAGTTGGATTAACACCTGCAATCAATGCTCCGCTTACGCCAACTTCTTCGCCGTTAACTAATTTAGTATATATGTTATTCCATCGTTTGTTACTTTGGCCTAAATTAAATGTCTCGTTCTGGTCTGGAATAATATTACTAATAATGTCTGCATTGAATGCTATGTTATCAGTATCGTCACTACCTAATGTAATATTTCCGTCTGCTGTAATATCCCCAGTTGCATGTAAATTAGCATTTACTAATAAACCATTTGTTTCAACAGTTCCGACACCATTAGTACGAAGTTCTAAGTTTTGATTAGTTCCGTTAGTAGCTATATAATTATTAGATATCTTAACATCTACTGTCTTTAGTGTTCCTGGAACAACAACACTTCGTGTCGGATTAAAATTTATGTCGCCAAATGATGGTGTTATATTACCCGCCGGTTGTATTGTTATATCATCTATTTGAGCAAGGGTATCAACGATTATATTAGTTGTTCGTATGTTAGGGGAATGAAGATCAGACCCTGGAGTATTATTTCTAATACCGATCTTATCATTGTTTACATCAATATAAAGTAAGTCTGTTTCAAAAGCAATATCCACACCTTCACGTAAAAGGTTGTCCTTTAATATTGGTCCTGAAATTCTACCGAGTTGTGCCATACTGCAATTAGTTCCTTATATACAGTATTTAGCGGAAAAGCTATTTGTCGAAGTTATGGATAACTGTTACAGGTTTACCTACTGGCGGTGCTTCACTAAATGCTACATACCACCCTGCTGGTTTACCTGCTGGATTTTGTACAATATCATAGTTTCCGCCAACACCGTGTTCATTAGCTGGAAGTTGGAAAACGTTTTCAACAAATACTAAAATATTTTGTGGTGCTACTGGAACAGGAAAGTTTACATCTCCGCTATCTAGTACACCAAACATATCTTCTGAAGCATCACCAATACCAAGAGTTTGTACTTTTATTCCAGTACGTGATGGTTCTGAATATCTAATATTACGCCAAGCATTGTCTTCGTATTGTTCAAATCTATTTGTGTCTGTATTATAACGAAAGTGTCCGTTGTTTGGATATGTAGGACGTTCTGCTGTAGAGCCTTTTGGTACTAGTACAGCATTAGCACTGTCAAGACGAACTTCGTCATCTACAGTGTAGTTAACTCCTTTGCCTACAAGTCCTCTTGTATTTGTGCTTTGCCTACGAATGTATCTCATTACACTTCCAAATAACTAATTGTTGCACTAATTACTTCTGGTGATGTAGTAAGTGCATATACTAAATCGTTTTCTTCTAAAATTATCTTTTCAGTATCAAACGTAAATGTTTCGCCACCTGGTATAGGAATAGCGTTAAGAACTAAGTTTTTATCTCCTGCTGGATCTCCACCTTTTACAAAGTGTAAACTTAAAAATGTTAAATCACTATTTGGTGTGTCAGGATCTGCTATTCCTGTATTACAAAATAGTATTGTAGTAATGGCCCATTTTTTTCCTACTGGAACGCGGTAGTCTGCTGCTCCGCTTGGGTTACTATTTGGTAATAGGCTAGTACGCCCGTTTCCATCATGATCGCTACCAATTTCTACGTTATGTATTGCCATTGTCTGTCCTCTAAAATATCATTGAATATAATATAGCCCTATTACGACTAATTACTTCATCTGCTTTGTTATTACTATTTACAAAATGTAAGCCTGTTCCGCCAACTGATTCGGTATCAGCATACACTTTAATTCCTGATGTTGGGTAGTCAGGTTTTGTTGTATCGCCGTCAACTCCCAAATTAGCATCATTTTCAAACGGTCCTGGTGTTAAGTGTAGTATATCATCTATTCTTATATTATTGGTTCCAGGAGCCTTTAATATTAAGTCACTTGCTGAAGTAGTTGATATTGTAGTATCAGTAATTTTAACGTGTTGTAATTGTACTCTGTCGCCAAAAAATCTACTTACTACTGTGCCATCTAATTCAAATTCAATTTGGCTTTCTGCTCGGTATCCTACATTAGTAGGATCTAATGCTCCTGCAACTTCAATGTCAAATACTTCAACTGATGATGTTGTAGTTACGCCTTCTTGAATTTTATCTTGGAATCTACCTTGGAAGAATGATTGTGTATAATCTGCAACGCCTTGTGCATTAACAAGTCCATCGGGCTTTGTAATAGCTGCGTTAACATCAATGTCATTACCGCCTGGTGTTACGTAAGGATATATGTTTTCATGATAATCAACACAACCTTCAACGGTAACAATAGCACCACTGCCTTGGTTTATAAGATATAAACTAGCACCTTTAGTATCAATGCTGTTTGTTTGAAGTCCTAATAACGTTGAACCTGATGTTGACGGAACTACTTTTCTAGCCGCCCATGCACCGTATCCAAGTAAGTTGCCTGGTCCATTTTCAACGTCCTCGTCGAATACAAAGTAAACTTCATCAGCTGATCCTCTATATACTTCAAGGCCTGCTACTCTACCAGGAACAGATGATATAGCAGCACTTGTTTGGTTAAGTGTAATAATTCTATCTTCAATTTTCATTTCAGATGTTTGAATAGTTGTAGTTTCTCCTTCAACAACTAAGTCACCTGTAATTCGAACAGTACCGCCACTGCTATTTGGCCCTACGTCAAGTTTTATTTCTCCGCCGTCTGTAACAGCTAGGATATAATCACCGTCTATTTTAGAATATCTTGCCATTTGTTAGGTCCCTGTTAAAATTAATATATTTGCAGTAGAGTCATTATGAATGTCCCAACTGTATCTGTTATTTTTATAATCTATCATTATATTATCAACAATTGATGCAATGAAAATAAATGCAGAACTTTGTAGTATAACTCCAGTTAAAGACATCTCGTTGTCATTTAACTGATCTATAGTTTTATCAACTAATTCACACACACCTTCATTTCCTTCATTGTCAGTAACTTTAAATTGTGTACTGCTAAGTTGCTCTAAAACAGAACCATAAGGATCTGCCTTAGAGCTACCAATCTTTACAGAAACAACCAAATCTTTTAACAGATTATAAAGGTTCCAAAAAACATTTATTGGTTGTTTCATTAAGTTAATCCTTATGCGTCTTCTGTAAAGTCGTCGTCATCAGATCCGATTAATGTGTTATCATCACCAGCTTCTTCAACTTGTGCTGCGCCATCTGTAGTAGATGTTGCAAAGTTCCATGGAACACTCTTGCCATCATAAGCATTACTGCCTGTTGCACTTGGTGCTGACAAAGTAACTTTACGTCCAGCAATTTTACTTACTGTGTATGTTTCTGCATCGTCCATTTTGAATGAAATAGCCATTTCACCTGCCGCTAATGCCGCTGGCAATTTACCAGTTGTTAGCGTACAAGTAAATTCTCCGCCTGTACCGATTTCTTCACATACAAACTTTTTTGATCCTACTTGCTTTACGATATAACCTTCTTTAACGGCTGTGCCATTATGAAAGTTTATTTTGATTTCGCTCCCACCAGCTGTTGGTGCTCCGAATAATCTTTTGTTTAGTGGTCTTCCCATTTTTTTTCTCCTATAATAGTAGTCCTATGCCCGTTCTATGGGCTACGCTGTTGGTACAGCATAAGTCCGCCTTGCGGCACACTATTTGACATATGTATTTATCAAAAGAAGTTAGTTCTCAAAGAGTTCTTATCTTGAACGCTATTTAAAAATTGACTAAGGAAGTCAAAATGTATTCCTAATGTTTTAAATAAATCGTTACGTATAGTTTCTGATGCGTGTATGTAACTAGACTTTCCTACATCACTTACGTACTTAGAATTTAATTTATAGTCAGGAAAAATTCCTGCAACAAATAAGCATGTGTCACCGAGTGTTTTTGCATCTCTATAATTAGAAATAGTTAGATACGACTCAGCAAGTGTTCTTGGAAGAAAGTCTGGTTTATCAACATGCGAAGCTAGTAATGCAACAATGTAGTGTTCTACTTCAACAGGAAGTTGTACTCCAGTGTTAAGTGAAGTATCTTGTACGATATCATACATTATAGGAATGTATTCGTCCTTCATACTAATATTTAGTCATAAAAAAACAGGACCCGAAGGTCCTGTTTAGTGCTTTTACTATTAGTAAAACTTAACTGAAGCTTACGTTAGCTACGCTTACACGTGCCAAGTAGTCAGCTGCGTTACCAAGAGATGATGCTGTGTTGTTTAACTCAACATATCCGTAACGTGTCATGAAGCTCACAACAGGTTCGAATGTGTCTGGGTCTAATACAACTCCACTGCTCATTAATGGAATATATGGGCAATAGAATGCAGCTGCGTCTGATTCACTTGAACCTTTATAACCAACTAATACATCAGTTGCGTCTGAAGCGTATGTGTTAACATATACTTTCATTGCATTGTTTAATGTACCAACTAGCTTAGTATTAGTAGGTGCTTCAAAAGAACCTTCAGTTGTTCTTGCGAACGCTGAAGTAGTAGCACTTTGTAATACTGTTAAGGTATGTGGTGAAACAACAGCAAAGTTACCAGCGCCACGTCTTGTGCGCTGAGCAATTTTGTTAGCTGCTCTGTTTATCATCACTGCTAAAGCGGCGTGCTCATCACCAACAAATGTAGCTGTTCCGCTAACACCTGATTGGTCATACTGTACGTCTGACTCTGCAGATCCTGCTAGGCTGTAAAGACTAGCAATTACTTCTTGGTCAATCTCAGCAGTAATTTCTTGTGCTAATGCAGCCATAATTTCTGCTTCAACATCAATACCGTGCTGTGATTGTGCATCCTGAGCAGCTTCAAAAGTCCAACGAGCTGATAGCTTTCTGGATTTCGCTTCTACAGTTTGCTTCAAGATTTGAATGCTTAGTCTGTTACCAGCTGAGCCTTCTAACGCTGATGTAGCAGCTGCTTTATCATCTAAAGCACCTGAATACGCTTCAGCAATCTTGAATGGGCTTAACGCCTCGTCACCAGCTGCTGTGTCTGTACCATTAGTTGAGTTTACTGCATCTGCATAACGTACTCTCAATGTGTGGATTTGACCAACTGGTCCAGTCATAGGTTGTACACCAACTAACTCGTTAGCAATAACGGTTGGCATTACACGTCTGATCACTGGAAGGATCACACGATTTAAGGTTGCGACGTTACCGGCGGAACTTGCACCAGCTGTTGCACTCTCTGACAAATACTTACGAGTATTCTCAAGTGTAGCAGCCATCACGCTTTTCTTGTTGCCGTTTAAGCCTTCAAGAAGTGCGCCTTTGGTTTCCTGCCAGCGACTTTCTAGTAGTTCTGACATAATTATCTCCTTATTTATAATCCAGCTAGACGACGAATGTCAACGACATTATTGTCCTCTGCTTGTCTACTGTTTGTTGTCATTTCTTCTCTATTGCCTGTGATTTCTTTGCCTTCTGTAAGCGCCTTCTTTTTAGCTGGAGTATTACCGTCAATAACAGTAGGTAAGTACTTATCAAACGCCGCACGTAGTTTTGGAGTTTGAACGGATTCCAGTAGATCTGACATTATGTCCTTTTGGTCTTTCGATAAAGGTGCAGTCAGTTCGTTTAGAACACTTGCTCTTTTTGCTGATTCAATTAGTCTCTGCTTTTCAACAGTAACTGATTCAGCTAATTGTTTTGCCTTTGTCGCAAACGTCTTTGCTTCTGCTAGTTGCTGGTCTTTAACACCAATAACCTGCATTAGTTTAGCAGTTTCCGACTTTTCGTTTAGGTAGCTATTTGAATATTCGCTAGCGAATGCTTCAAACAACTTACGACCAAAGTCGTTTCTTCGTGCCTCTTCGATATCTTCTTTAAGTTGTCCAATCTCACTGTTAAGTGTTGATTCAACAATTTCAGATACCTTAGTAGCACTTCTTTCGATAAAGTCTGTTTTAACTTTAGCGAAGTGTGATTTAGCTTCTTTTACAAGTTTAACCTTGGTTTCTGCTAAGTCTTTTTTATCTTCTGCAAATTCTGCAATTTCTTGTGCAAGTTGCTCGACGACAAATTCTTCCAATTTGCTAAAGTTTTCAGCCATAGCTTTTTGGTCTTCGTGTAGCTCGGATACCTCTGCACCTAACTGATCAATAACAAAATCTTTCATTAACGTTGCGTTTTCACGCATTGCTACTGCATATTTTGCTTTTGCTTCTGCTAGTTGTTTACGGTCTTCAGTGAATTCTGAAATTTCCTCTGCTAGTTTTTCACTTACTAATGAGTCAATAGCTTCAACCATAGTTGACTTATCATGCTCATATTTTTGTGCAAACTCTTCACGTAGTTCTGCTGTTACCGCTTGGCGATTTTCGATCACCCTTTGGTCCCATGCTTCTTGAATTTGTTGACGCACATCTTCTGAAACTACATCGTTTTCAAAAAGTGTTTTTAATGCATCCAACATATTAATCTCCTTTTATTGGAGTCGACTGATTATGTTAATCAGCGATTCTTTTAAGTATTTCTGTGCCTTGGGGTCTTGTTTTGTTGCCTGTGCTAATTCATATGCTGCCATTCCTCCACGTGCATTCATTAAATGCTCGTAGATTGGTGTAGGATATGCTCCTGGGGCGCTAGGCTGAGCCACAACGTCCACAGTAATAATTTCAAAGTCCGATACTTCACCGGACCCGTCTTCTGATACGTTACCAGAGCCCCTCGATGAAACACCTAGTTTAACTCCGCTTTCCAGCATTGTTTTAACTAGTTGTCCCATTGGGGTTGGTAAAATTTTCATCTTTCCGTAACCATTAGCGCCGTCCATCCATGTTGATTCAATCATGTGTGATACACGGTCTAGGTTAATATTAAGTCCTTCTGGATGATCAACTTCTCCGAGAACACTATATCCTCCTTGTATTTGATCATTGAGAGTTTTGACAGCCCTGCCAATTTCTTTTACAGGATATACACGTTGGTTAGCATTACGCACCCCGCCCTGTATACAAATACCCTTAAGGTATAAGTCTTTTCCCTCGTTAGCAGACTCAATAACCATATTAGCTTGGTCAAATGTCAATGTCTCTCGTAGGTTTTTCATTCAGATTTTCCTAATTTACTTGCCAACAACAGATTTCTTGTTGTCTGCAGTTTCGCCTGCGCTTTTCTTCTCTGCGCCGTGGCCTTTTGAATCACCTTTTAAAGATTTAGAAGCTTTTCCGCCTGGCTTATTTACATTGCCTGCATCTTCTTCTTTTGCTGAATCTGCTGTGCGTCCACTTTCTTCACCGCCTTGTGCAATGTTTCCAGCTTCTCCGCCCATGTTGTTAGCACCAGCTACAACCGACTTAGCATTTGCGCCATTGTCGCCCATTTTAGGTGTTACTTTTTCAACATACTCACGCATTGTTTCTGCTTCTGATTTTTCATCATCTGCTTCTTCAACTTCTTCGTCAGTAGCTTCTTCAACTTCTTCGTCAGTTGACTCAAAGTTAAATGACTCTTCTTCTGAATCGTCATCTTCGTCACCAGCTTCGTCTTCGTCGCCAGCTTCGTCTTCATCACCAGCTTCGTCTTCGTCGCCAGCCATCATTTTTTCAAATTCTGATTTAAGATCGTCTAATGCGTCTTCTAAATCAACAACTCTATCTTCAATTTCTTCTTCGCCGCTATCTTCTTCGCCGTCCATTGCATCTTCAATGTCGCCCATCATGTCATCTGCTGGGTCTGCTTCCATTGGGTCTGCTTCTACTTCAAATTCGTCTAGGTCAAAGTCTTCTGCAACTTCTTCAGCATCGTCATCTTCAGATGCTTCATCAACTTCTTCGTCAGTAGCTTCATCGACTTCTTCGTCAGTAGCTTCTTCAACTTCAGCAGCTGTTTCTTCAACTTCTGCTAAGTCGTCTTCTAATAATGATTCGTAGATATCTCTTGATTTTTCAACTACGATTTCGTGAAATAATTCTTCTGCTCCAGCTCTGTCTTCGTTGACGAGCTTTTCTAGCATACTTTCAAACTTATTTTGATCTGCCATTTTTGTCTCCTATAAAATGTTTACCTATGGTAAGGCTGTCACTAGTATTTACTATATAGTTGAAAATAGGTGCTAAAACAGGCTCAAAACGAGCTTTTTTGTAAAATGTGAGGTTAGGTTCCCAATTTTACTCGGAAATCGTCAATCAACATTGTACTATAATTGACAAAACTATTTAGTTTGTGAGTCTGTAAATTATCTGGTAATATTATTCTACAGTACTTTATTTGCTGATTTTTTCTAAAAACATCTTCAGTTTGTCGCAACCAGTTATGATAATAAGTTGCTCTATCTGTTTTATTCATATAGTTTTTAGTGTTAGCATATATGTTATTATAAAGTTTCCCGCTGTCTACACCCATATAATCAAATCCTAGCATGTATATAATATTGTTTTTGTGTTCACTTGCTAGGCTTAATGCTGTTGGGCCGCTACTCCAACCAAGTGATTTTTCAAAATAATTAAATCCATTAAGATTTTCAAATCGTTTATGCTTGTTTGTCCATACATTATTATACTTGTGTTGGTATTGCGATTCATTTATTTCAAATACCATCTTAGGATCAACAGCAACTAAGTAATCAGGATCATAATCTCGGTATACAGCATTACATGCATACACTGTTCCGTGTTTTTTAAGTAAGTTAAGATCAATTGCTGATCTACTTACACCATTACCTATAACAAATGCTGTATTTGCTTTCATATTACAAACTAAATTGTTCTTTAAACTTATCTATATGTAAATTACTAAGGTTAGTATTTTCTTTAAGGTCTTTTGGAATATAACTTTTGTCAGTTACTATTCTGTGGTAATTGATATCAGTATGGTCCTTAAACACCGATCTAGTTTGACGCATCCAGTTACCGTAAAACGTAGGTCCTTCTGTAGATTTCTTATAATTCATGGTATCAGCATACAAATTGTTAAATTTTTCGTTATCTATGCCCTGAAAATCGAATCCTAAGATATATATGTTCTTAAATCCATGCTGGCTTGCTAACCATAGTGCTGTTGGTCCACTACTCCAGCCTTTGCTAGGCGAAAAATAATTTAATCCACTTATGTTTTGAAAACTTTTGTTAGGGTTTGTCCAAACAGGAACTTTGTGTTGATATCTTGACTTATTAATTTCTAGAATCATTTTAACATCAACTGCAACTAGGCAATCTGCTTCGAATGATCTATATAATGCATTACACCCGTAAACTTTACCTAACTTTTTTAAATCTTCTGGATCAATTGAGGCTCTGCTTACACCGTTGCCTAGTACAAATGCTGTGTTAGGCTGAAACGATTCGTGTATTTCTTTAACAGACGGAGTAACAGTTTGTTGTTGCTGAAGTTTAGCCGCGGCTTTTTCTTGGCGACGAGCTTCTTTTATTCTGCGCCATTGTTCTTTTGTATATTGTGACTTATCTAACTTCGCCATTACACCCCGCCGGCTTCAACAGCTGGAATTCCATACATTTGCTTTATAAAGTCAAGTTCTTTACTAGACTCTTTAGTATGTATGTCGGCTGCTTTGCGGACGCGGTTAATTTGGGATAATGTTAGTCTTGTTTTGCGAGTATCGCTTTTCTTAACTACTGAATCGTCAAGGTCTGGGTCGTAAGATGAATCTTCGACTGGTTCTAATGTTTCTTTATCAAAATAAAATAATTCACGTAGTATCATAATAGTATTTATACCGTTTGGTCAGTTGTTGGGGCGTCAGTGCCTGGTGCACCTGTTGCTGTTTCGGGTGCTTCTGCATCAGCGCCTACATCAGGGTCTGCTGTATCATCTGCTACATCTTCTATGCCACCTAAATCTGCATCGATCCCTGCTGAACTTATTCCGGCTCCTCTCAATTCTCCACTTGCATCACCTGGACCAGGTGATAGTGTTTCGTCATTTTCTTCTCTCCACAGACGCTCGTTTTCAGCAAGCTCTTCGTCTGTCATGCCTAGGAATCGTTTCATTGCAAAACGATTTGAAATATAAGGTATTTGACTCATTTGTGAGTATGTTGGTACTCTAGCATTGTCAATTTCACTTTGTCTATAACTTGCAAAGTTCTGTGGTGGTTGAAATCTAAGATCAAACATTGCTGTATCAATGTTTACACCTTTTTCTAAAAGATATCTTTTAAATTCTTGATTAAAATCTTCGATTAATAAATTTTGTAGTCTTTCACAATATGTATTAAAACGTAATTCTTGAATATATGCTGTTCCTACTCTACCGTCATTGTACTGACTACTTGCATCGTCAGCGCCGGTAGGTAAGTAACTGCTAGGAATTCGTAAACCGCGTACGAGCTTATTAGTAAAATATCTAAGGTCATCAATTTCTCCAAGATTAGTTCCGCCTGGTAGTGTTTCAACTTTTGATCCTCTACCTTCAGCTGTTTGTGGGAAGAAGTAGTCTTCATTTATACTTAAAGGATTATAACTACTGTCAATTACATTAGTTCCTCCACCTGTTTGCGACGGAATACGTCTTTGATGTATTTCAGTTTTTACTCTTTCAACAAATTGCATAGCTAAATGGCTAGGCATGTTACCTACGTCAACATAAAATACACGTCTTTCAGGCGCTCTTTGTACTCGATATATAATAATTGCATCTTCGAGTAATTCTTTTTGTTTATATACTTTGAATACTGTTTCTAATAATGAATTACCAAAAGGATAATTCATATCTAAACCTTCTGACAGACTTAAATGTACCATATGCTCTGCATCAACAGCTATTTCGTTATCTGCATTTTGGAATCTACCACCTGCAGCATTTTGTGTATTAACATTACCAACCATGCCTCTTGCACCGCCAGTTAAATAACCTTCGCCGCCGCCAGTAACGTTTCCGTTAGTTTGGAAAGGTGTAGTTGCTACCATTTCTCCAAAATTTAAATTAAAATCTTTAATTACATACTGTTCGGGCTTCTTGCCTTCACTTTCGTTGACAATAATTTTTGTTAACTTAGCAGGATCAACATGAAACAATTTTTTAGTTTCAGGATCTCTAATAAAAAATGCATCGCCCATTTTAAACGTGTTACGTAAAATGCGGAACATTCTAGTTTCGAAGTTTTGTAACTTACACCACTGTTGTAAGTATTGCTGAATAATTGTAATTTCGCTATTTGTTGCTTTTGCTTTAAAGTCAGTTATAAACGGAGTTCTATTTTGAGCATTTTGTTGTGTGCAGAATTCAGCGAGGATGTCAAGAGCAGCATTAACTTCACTGTCCATGTCCATTGTATGATATTGTCCGTAGCGTTCAACACGATTTGGACTTCCAACATATACGTCTGGTAAGTAGGAACTATAGTTAGATTTTGCAGGCCCAGCATTCATACTGCCACCACGACCGCTAAAGGGACTATAACTGCCTTCTGTGTTATTACCAGTTGGTACTGGTGTAAAATATTTTTTCCAACTCATATATTATCCTAACTGTGCGCGGTTCCGGTCTCTCTTATTGCTTTAGGCAATTTAGAACCAGTATTTTCATTAACTTGTTTCATTTCTGCGAGCAATAATTGCATAGTTGTATTTAACTCATTATTGCTATTTCCGGACATAGCTTGACTTTTAAGTACGTCTGCAGATGCAACACCTGTTCCACCGCCAAATAATCCTTTGTTATCTTCTGACAATGTTTTATTCAAATCTTTAAATGTCTCATTTAAATCCTTTACTGCATCATTATACTTGGAAACTCCGCCTTTGTCAAGCTCATTTAATGAAGCAACATTGGTTTTAAACCCATCAATATTACCAATTGCATCCATATTACCTTTTAAATCCATTAATTCTGCATTTAACGAAGCATAACTTACAGTTGCTAAATCAGTTAATGACCCAGTTGTACTTGATGGCAATGTTACACTCGGTGCATTTGATGTTGCTATTTGTGTTGTAGCGCCTGTACCTGCACTTGCTGTTTCGTCTCCGCCAAGTAGCGATTTTCCTTCACCGCCAAGCCAAGTTGGCAAATATTGTTTAAAGTTAGGCATTTCAAAGTCGAATGTAAAGAATCCTTTTACTTTATCAATGACTGACTGGAACAACCCCTTTATACTTGGCATTTCCATTCCGTCAAAGTTGAACCAACCTGTTACAGTTTTCCATGCGTCAGTTGCTACTTTGCTAATACTAAATGTATCTTCTTTACCAAATCCAAACCAACCTTTAACAGTTGCCCAAGCATCAGACGCCAATTTACTAATTGAATATGCTGCTTCGCCTTCGCCAAAGCCAAACCAACCTGTTACAGTGTTCCACATTTTAGTTACGTTATCAATAATACTAAACTTAGTGTCTAAGAAGTTAAACCAACCAGTAACACTTTCCCACATTTTTGTTCCAACAGCACTTATACTAAATGTTTCACCTTCGCCAAATTTAAACCACCCTGTTACAGTGTCCCACATAGTTTTTGTTAAATCACCGATACTATACAATGTGTCCATAGTAAAGACATCTGTTATTATGTCCCAAGTACCCCAGAACAAGTCTTTCATAAATTGTATACCAAATACTGCTGTAACTGCCGCCGCTATACCTGCTGGTATAGCAAGTACTGGTGCCGCTATTGCAGCTCCTATTCCTACTAATCCGCCAATGAATAATGTTCCCCATGGTATATTAAGATCAATATTTTTCCAAGCCTCAGCGACCGCTTCACCTAACAGTTTACCAACATCTATTTTCGTTCCAGCTTTTCCATCGCCTTTAAACAATTTTTTTAATGCTTCGCTAAAACTAACATCTGG
>OCVQ010000061.1_pt1 | contig 89077 bp, 73 predicted proteins | sample 1539061 | NCBI WGS metagenome assembly OCVQ01 (sample SAMEA3355526, study PRJEB22509) | marine metagenome | biome: marine; feature: river plume; material: water | place: USA | collected 2010-08-08 | depth 0.5 m | reverse complement strand
ATTGCGAATCCAGGAAACACATCAATTTACACAATCACAGGAACAACATCACAAGGATGTTCTGCAGATATCAATTCAACGGTGACGGTGAATCCGTTACCAGTTATAAATGCAGGACCTGATTTGAATTTATGTGATCAACCAATTCCAGTGGTTTTAAATGGAACACCGGTTGGTGGAACATGGACAGGATCTGCAAATATTAATGCTGGCGGAACTTTTACTCCAAACGGAACTGAGGTTTCTAATTTAATTTATTCCTACACGGACGCTTCAACAAACTGTTCAAATTCTGACACGCTTATAGTCACTGTAAATCCACCAATTATACCGACTTTAAATCCTTCGGACTCTATTTGTATTAATGCAGTTGCTGTGGATTTAAACACTGTTTTTAGTCCGTCAACATTGGGGGGAATTTGGTCTGGAACAGGTGTTTCTAGTCCAAACTTTAATCCAACAACAGCGGGAGTTGGAGTGCACACAATGACTTATACTTTGGGGACAGGGACATGTCAAACTTCTGTTACTGCAGATATTGAAGTAAATCCACAACCAACAATCGTTTCTAGTGATGAAACTATTTGTTTTGGAGGAAATATTCAGCTTGGAGTCAACGGCGCTGGAACAGGAGGAAGTTATTCTTGGTCGCCTGCAATAGGTCTTTCATGTACAAATTGTGACAATCCTATTGCGAATCCAGTTAGTACATCTGTTTATACAATTACTGGTACAACAATGCAAGGGTGTTCGAACTCAACTGCGAGTACAGTTTCTGTGAATCCATTACCGATTGTAGATGCTGGAGTTGACACTTCCATATGTAATTTGCCGTCGCCAGTGCAATTGAATGGTTCTCCAGTTGGAGGTGTTTGGTCAGGATTAAATATTAGTCCTTCTGGAGTTTTCACTCCATCAGGAACAGGCAGTTTTACTGTAACTTACACTTATACTTTAGGAACGGGTTGTGTCGATTCTAGTTCGAGAATTGTTACAGTCTTGGATCCAACTCCTTCAGATGCGGGAATTGATTTAGAAGCTTGTATTGGAAGCGCAACTGTCGCTCTTAACGGCTTACCAACTGGAGGAACATGGGCGGGAAGTTTTGTAACTTCTGGGGGTGTTTTTAACCCTTCCACGAGCGGTTTTTATGATTTAATATATTCTACCGGAGCAGGAAACTGCTTAACGATTGATTCTATGGAATTCACAGTTCATGATTTACCAATTGTTGATGCTGGAACTGATGTTGGAATATGTATTTCTGCAGCTGCATTTGACTTATCTGGTGCTCCGGTAGGAGGCGCTTGGTCTGGAACGGGAATTACAGACGTAAATCTGGGAACGTTTGCCCCTGCAGTTGCAACTGTTGGTGCGCATACAATTACCTATACAGTAGCAGATCCGATAACTGCATGCGTTAATACAGACAATGTTGATGTTACTGTTAATCCATTGCCCGTTGTTGATTTTGTAGTGGATTCTTTGATTTGTATAAACACTGCAGTGAATTTCACAAACAACAGTACTTTGGCCTTTGCGAATAATTGGGGTTTTGGAGATGGAGGTTCATCAATAGTATCATCTCCAACTTATACGTATTCTGCAACTGGTTTGTATGCTGTAACTTTGGTGGTAACCAGCGCAAATGGTTGTGTTGATTCACTGAATAGATCAGTTAGCGTACTCGATTTCCCGAATGCTCAATATACGTTCAATCCAGCTGCAGCTTGTGGGCCCGTAACAGCTAGTTTTACAAACACTTCTACCGGAATTGCAAATACATACCAATGGGATTTTGGAAATGGAACTTCGAGTACACTGCAAGACCCTTTAGATGTGAATTATATCGAAAGCAATTTTGCTGATACCACCTATACCATAGAATTAAATGCAACGAATTATTGTGGTTCTGATAGCCACACAGAGATAATTACTGTAGAACCAACTCCAACAGCGGTTTTTGGAACAGACTTCGATACGGGTTGTGCACCTTTTGAGGTAAATATAGCAAACACAAGTATTGGATCTGCAGACACATATTATTGGGATTTTGGAGATGGAACCACATCAACGACGAGCTCATCGTTATTCCAGCATACATACTATACTGGAAATACATCCACATCGTACACAATTACCTTGGTGGCTGAAAATAATTGCGGAAGTGACACTGCTACATATGTCGTTACGGCAACACCAATTTTAGTGGACGCATTCTTCAATACTAGTTTAACATCTGGTTGCGCACCTTTAACTTTAGATTTCACTCAATATACTATAGGAGGAACACAATACGGTTGGGACTTTGACGACGGAAATGTTTCTACTGTTTACAGTCCAACACACACTTTTACAACTGCAGGAACTTATAATGTTTCATTAAGCGCGAATGACGGATGCGGTTATGATACGACGACAGTTACAATTACAGTTCATCCAGAGCCAACGATAGATTTTACGTCAAACCCTACTACTGTTTGTGTCAATGAGACAATTGATTTTACTAATTTATCTGTTGGAATTGCAGGTGTAAATTGGGATTTTGGTGATGGAAATTCTTCAGTTTTAGTCAACCCGTCACACTCATATACATCATCTGGAGTTTACAATGTTGTTTTATCGGGAACAAGTCAAACTTATGGCTGTTTTGCAAGTGTTAATCACCCTGTTACGGTTAGTGTAACGCCGATAGCTCAACTCACTCCGAATCCTACAAATGGATGTATTCCTTTAGATGTTCAAATGAACAATACAAGCATCAATGCCAATTTTTATTATTGGGATTTCGGTGATGGAAATACATCAAATCTTCAGAGTCCAAATCATACTTATACGGTTGACGGGACATATACGATTCGTTTAATTGTAGAAAATCTAAGCGGTTGTACTGATACTATTGAAGTCAATGTTACCGCTTATCCATTACCAGGCGCCGATTTTGTAATAGATCAACCATCGGTATGTTTAACTACAGGTGCAGCTTCGTTCACAAATTTAAGCACAGGGGCAGTTGGATATTCATGGGACTTTGGTAATGGACAATCTTCAGTTTTAACTAATCCTTCTTTGAATTATACAAGTGCAGGGACGTATACCGTGACATTGACCGCTACAAATCAATATGGATGCATTAGTTCGCTTCAAAGAGATTTAAGTTTCTATGATTATGCTGCAGCAAGTTATGACATTCCAATTACTGAATCATGTTCAGGGAATGAATTGATCTTTAATTCTACGAGTACAAATACAAATTCTGTTGAATGGATTTTTGGAAATTCAGAATCTGCGATTGGAAATAATGTTTCATACTCTTATCCAAATCAGGGAACTTATACTGTTACGATGATTGCTTATGGAGGAGGGGGCTGTAATGATACATTGATAATTACACAGCCAATTGTTATTAATCCTACTCCTGTTGCGGATTTCAATTATGAAAATATTATTGAAATTAATAAATGGACAGGCTTAGTTGGTTTTTATAATCTTTCAACTGATGCTAGCAGCTATACTTGGTACTTTGGTGATGGAGGGACTTCAAATTCTGTTGATCCTGAACATTCTTACAACACACAGGGAAACTTCAATGTAACGCTTATTGCCTCAAACAATTTTGGTTGTAGTGACACGATTGTAAAACCTATTGTTGTTGAATTGTACAAAGGGTTGTATTTGGCAAATGCAATGTATCCAGGACATACAGATTTCAACGTATCTCATTTTGTTCCGATTGGAGTCGGATTAAAAGAATTTGAATTATTGATATTTGACGATTGGGGAAACTTGATTTGGTCAACCAATGCACTTGACGCAAATGGAAGACCAACGGAAGCATGGGATGGAACATTCCAAGGCGTTCCCGTTCAGCAGGATGCATACGTTTGGAAAGTGAATGCCGTATTCCTAGATGATAGCGTTTGGGAAGGAAAAGAATACGCGAAGAATAAGATTAAGAAATCCGGAACTGTAACTGTAATTAGATAAGCGATGAAAAGACTAAAAACGACATATCTAAAACGAATTGTTCTAATTGGAATTATGATGCATTCTTTGGTTTATGCTCAGGATGCTAATTTCTCTCAATTCTATAACAATCCAACGTATTATAATCCCTCAATGACTGCAATTAATGGAGGTTATACTGTTCGGTTACATGCACGAAATTTATGGGCTCCAATTCCTGGTCGTTTTAACACATACACGGCGAGTTTTGAAGCGGAAGTTTTACCTCGGGTTGGACTTGGAATTATCGGTTTTAGCGATGTTGGTGGAGAAGGATTGTTGCGAACAGTTAGCGGAATGCTATCGTATGCTTATCGCGCGGTTGACACAAAAAACTTTACGCTACAAGCGGGAATTAATGGTGGAGTGGTAAGTAAATATGTTGATTGGGATCAATTTACTTTTTCTGATCAATTGCACGAAGTTCAGGGTGAAGTGCGTCAATCATCCTTTATCGCACCGGTGGCCAACAATGTATTATACGCTGATTTTGGTGCGGGGCTTTCTTCACGGTTCAACCACATCAGTAAAAAAACGGGTCCGTACAGACAGTTAATGGCGACTATTGGATTTGGAATTCATCATTTAAGTAAACCGAGCGACGCGTTTATTCTGGGCTATGAGTATTTACCAATTAAATATACAGCGCATGCCAAATTTGACATTTTAATTGGAACCTACGTGCTTTCGCCAGCCGTAATTTATGAACATCAAAATAAATTTCAGACCTTTAGTCTTGGGATGTCTGTGCAGGTAAAACCAATTAATTTGGGCATATGGTTTAGAAACCGAAACTATGGAATGACACTTAAAAACTATGATTCATTCACTTTTGCAATGGGAACGTTCTTACCAATTAAAAATGAGCGAGACATAAAGATTACGTACAGTATAGATTTCACGATTTCTAAATTACGCGCCGCATCATTTGGATCACACGAATTGAGTTTGGTGATGAATTTTAATAATCGATATTTATTGAAAGGAAGACAAATGAAAGTGCGAAGCAAAAGCACGTATAAATGTCCAGCAGATTTTATGGGAACGAGATAAAAATAGTTTCGTCCGTCCCCTTTGGAGTAGGATTAAGACACATTGACAAAAAATCATCATTTCAATAAAAGGAGGATTTTACTTCCCCATCAATTTTGCAACGTACTTCCCAATAATATCAAATTCTAGATTGACTTTATCCCCAATTTTCAAAGTATGGAAATTAGTGTATTCATACGTATAAGGAATAATACACACAGAAAACTCATTGTCTTTTGAATCAACAACAGTTAAACTTGTTCCGTTAATTGTAGCTGATCCCTTCTCTACTGTTACTTGATTCGTGGTATATCGAAAAGTATATTTCCAGCTTCCATCCTGGTCTTCAATTGACGTACAAACTGCTGTTGTGTCAACGTGGCCTTGAACAATGTGACCGTCTAATCGACCGTTCATAGCCATACAGCGCTCTAGGTTGACTTTCGTTCCGACATTCCAATCTCCAAGATTGGTTTTTTGCATCGTTTCTTGAATCGCAGTTACTGTGTAATCGTCGCCATCAATTTTTACAACTGTCAAACAGCAGCCATTATGGGCAACACTTTGATCAATTTTTAACTCATTGGTGAAAGGAGCATTCATTGTAAAATGGACATTTTCACCTTCGCGTTCAATGTGCTTTACCACTCCTAATTGTTCGATTATTCCTGTAAACATATGCAAAAGTAAGAATTCCGTTTAGTTTTGAGCAACTGGTTTTCGAATCATTAATAATCCAACAAGTGCAATAATTGTTATGTCTGCAATTGCGAACCACATTGGATGAGGTATCATAGACAAGTTTGCAATCGTTCCAACCAAGAAAAATCCACCAATAATGTACAGTGAAATCTTTGAAGTTTTATCAATTGCTTTTGCAATCAATAATCCGATCAATAAACCTAATCCATGCGCAACGACAACTGAAATGTACATTTGCACCGGAATGAGATGCAATTTATCTGCGATTGCTCCAATGTTATTTGGGTCTACTTTGAATGGAAGTGGAAAAAGTGAATGCCCTAATCCTTCTAAAAACATCATTGAAATGAATGCAGCAATTACACCTGCGAATGTTGCGTAAAATAATTTCATAGTATTAAAATTAAGCTCGAATTTTTACTCGAACAGATTTTGAAGATGGTGTGTGGCTAGAATGTGCAGTTAATTCAATTGGAACCAGAGGGTTTGCTTCCGGAAAATAGGTTGCAAGACATCCTTTCGGAATGTTATATGGAACTACCGCAAATCCTTCAACTTCACGTTTTTTATTGTTGTAGTTATTGTATAAGGCAATTTTATCTCCTTTTTTCAATCCGTTTGCAATGACATCTTCTTCGTTCATGAACACAACCATTCTACCGTTGTAAACTCCTCGATAACGATCGTCTAAACCATAAATTGTAGTGTTAAATTGGTCGTGACTTCGAGTTGTCATCATGATAAATTCATCTGATTCAACCTTTTCTGTAAACATTTTATTGATCGTGAAGTTGGCTTTTTTATTTGGCGTTGTGAAGTCACCAGTTCTTGCACCATTTGGCAGTTCAAATCCCAAAGGTTGTTTCACACGCTCGTTGTAATTTTCAAATCCAGCGATTGTTTTTTCAATAAGATCACGAATATTACCATAATCCTCGATTAGGAAATCCCAATCTACTTTGTCTTGATCCAACGTCGCTTTGGCAATGTTTGCTACTATTACTGGCTCGCTTTCTACGAATTCAGAAGGCGGTTGCAGCAGTCCTTGCGTTGTATGAATAACTCCCATTGAATTTTCAACCGTAACAAATTGCGATTTTCCATTTTTCATATACCGATCCGTCCTTCCCATCGAAGGAAGAATCAATGCCGTTTTCCCATGTGTTAAATGTGAACGATTGAGTTTCGTCGAAATATGCGCAGTCAACGAACAATTACTTAATGCTTCTGTAGTATAATGTGTATCTGGTGCTGCAGAAAGGAAGTTTCCACCCATTCCCAAAAACACTTTTACTTTCTTTTCATACATAGCTGTGATAGCATCAACAACAGAATAACCATGTTCTTGTGGCGGTGTAAAACCGAAATTCTCACTGATTTTATTCAATAATTCTTTCGAAGGACGTTCAGCAATTCCCATTGTTCTATCGCCTTGGACGTTACTATGCCCACGAACAGGGCATGTTCCAGCACCTTCTTTGCTAATGCTTCCTTTCATTAGTAGTAAATTCACTACTTCTTGAATGTTGTCAACGCCATTTACATGCTGCGTTAATCCCATTCCCCAACACGCAATTATCTTTTTTCGATTTGCAATAAGACTTACTAATTCATCAATATCTGATTCCTTTAATCCAGTTCTTGCAACAAGTGCAGAAAGGTCGTTGGTCATCAAATCAGATTTGAATTCTTCGAATCCTGCTGTTTTATTTGAAATGAATTCATTATCTAATACTTCTGGTCGCGTTTCTGAAATTTTAAATAATTTTATCATGACTGCCTTCAGAAGAGCAACATCTTCATTGATTCGAAGTTGCAAATACAAATCAGAGATTTCGGTTCCGCCACCAATAATTCCTTTTACCGTTTGTGGATTTTTGAATCGAATTAATCCAGCTTCTTTCATTGGATTTATTGAAACGACTTTTGCTCCATTTTTCTTTGCTTTTTCCAATGAAGAAAGCATTCTCGGATGATTTGTCGCTGGGTTTTGACCAAAAATCAAGATCAATTCTGCTTTGTACAAATCATCTAAAGTCACAGAACCTTTTCCAATTCCAACTGTTTTTGAAAGTGCAACACCGCTGGATTCGTGACACATATTGGAACAATCTGGTAGATTATTCGTTCCGAACATGCGCACAAATAATTGATATAAAAATGCAGCTTCATTACTCGTTCTCCCCGAAGTATAAAATGCTGCTTCGTGAGGACTTGCTAATGCACGTAATTCGTCTCCAATAATTTTATTTGTTTCGTCCCAAGAAATAGGAACGTAATGTTTTTCTCCAGGACGAAGAACCATAGGGTGAGTTAATCGACCTTGTTGCCCCAACCAATAATCGCTTTGCGCTTTTAATTCATCGATAGAATAGTTGGCGAAAAATTCTGGTCCAGCAGTTTGCTCCATCGCTTCTTCAGCAATCGCTTTTACGCCATTTTCGCAATATTCACCTAATTTTGACCGATGATCTGGATCTGGCCACGCGCAACCAGGACAATCGATACCATTTTTTTGATTGAGTTTATTCAGAACTTTGAGGGCTTTTCCTTTTGGCATAACTCCAAAAATTTGCTTCAAGGAAATGATAACAGCCTTCATTCCCGCTGCACTTTTCGCTTGCTCTTCAATTTTTAATTCCTTCGTTTCGTCCATGATACACGTATTCGTAGATTTAAAAGTAAGGAAAATTCCGTGAACTTAATTGAAGATTGAATCCTTCAGGATAGTATGACAATTCATTTACTTTTTTCTTGCCTTCAAAACATCTTCAATATCAGCCAGTTTAACCTTTTTCACCTTCAATAATATAAGTGTGTGATACAGTAAATCGGAAACCTCATTTTTAAATAGTTCGTCGTTTGAATCCTTGGCTTCAATGACCACTTCAACGGCTTCTTCACCAACTTTCTGTGCCACTTTATTGATCCCCATATTCACCAATTGATTGGTATAAGAATTTGGGTCTTTAGATTCTATTCTGTCGCTTATGGTTTGTTCTAAGTCGTATAAAAAGCCTTTCGAACTATCATTTTTAAAGCAAGAGGTAGTACCTGCGTGGCAAGTTGGCCCTGCGGGAAAAGCTTGAATTAGAATAGAATCATTGTCGCAATCTAAGGAAATAGAATCTACTTTTAAGGTGTTTCCAGAGGTTTCTCCTTTAGTCCATAGTCTGTTTTTACTGCGACTGAAAAATGTAACAACTCCATCTTCAACAGTTTTTTCGTATGCTTCTTGATTCATATAACCAAGCATTAAAACTTGAGACGTAATTGTATTTTGAATGATGACAGGAACTAATCCTTCGCCTTTGTTAAAATCGATGTTCATCTTATTGGAATATTTTTGGTTTTTAAATAATTTTTGAGTTCGGGGATTGGAATTTCATTATAGTGAAAAATACTAGCTGCTAAGCCTCCTGTTGCTTTTGTTCTGTTGAATAATATTTCGAAATCTTGTTTGCTTCCTGCTCCGCCAGAAGCGATAATCGGAACGTTTACGGCTTCGGATAATTCAGCGGTTATATCAAGTGCAAATCCTGCCTTTGTGCCATCATTATTCATGGAAGTCAACAGAATTTCTCCAGCTCCTAATTCAACGGCGTATTTTGCCCAATCGATGGTTTTCCATAATGTTTCTGTTCTTCCGCCGCGCGTAAATACTTTCCATTGATCGTTTTCAAATTTTGTATCGATGGCGACAACCACACATTGACTTCCAAATTGATCGGATATTTCTCGAATCAATTCAGGACGATTTACCGCTGAAGAATTTAATGAAACTTTATCTGCGCCGGCAGCAATTAATCGTGATACGTCTTCAACCGAATTTATTCCTCCGCCAACAGTGAAAGGTATGTTAATCTCCACAGCAATTTTTTCAACTAATTCAATCAATGTTTTTCGATTTTCGACTGATGCCGTAATGTCCAAAAAAACGAGTTCGTCAGCTCCATCTCGAACGTACTTTTTAGCGAGTTCAATTGGATCTCCAGCGTCACGAATTCCTTCAAAATTTATTCCTTTTACTGTCCGTCCATTTTGAATATCTAGACAAGGAATGATTCTTCGTTTTAACATAATTCACTGATTTGTTTTAATGTGATGTTGCCTTCGTAAATGGCTTTTCCTACAATCGCGCCTTCGCATCCAATCTCTTTTAATTGAATCAAATCATCAATATTAGAAACGCCTCCGCTTGCGATTAATTTCAAGTTAGACAGCGTCAGCAACTCTTTGTAAAGCTCAATCGACGGACCTTCAAGCATTCCATCTTTTGATATATCTGTACAAATTACAGATTGAATTCCTTTCAATTGATACGACTCAATAAACGCCCTAACATCTAATTCAGAATCTTCTAGCCAACCATTTGTAGCAATTTTACGATTTAAACAGTCAGCACCAAGAATGATTTTTCCGGTTCCGTATTTTTCTAACCATGATGTAAAAAGGGCTTCATTTTTTACAGCGATGCTTCCACCAGTAATTTGATTGGCACCTGATTCAAATGCAATTTTTAAATCTTGGTCGGACTTTAATCCACCACCAAAATCCACTAATAGATTGGTTTCAGATACAATTTTCTCTAATACGTTGTAATTGACAATTTGATTCGATTTCGCGCCATCTAAATCAACAACGTGCAGATATTGAATTCCATTGTCGGCAAATTCCTTCGCGACTTCGACTGGATTTTCATTGTAAATTTTTGTAGTGGAATAATCGCCCTTTGTCAAGCGAACGCATTTACCATCGATGATATCTATTGCAGGAATAATTCTCATAACCGTAAAAAATTAAGTAATATTTGCTCTCCAATTCCTGCCGATTTTTCCGGGTGAAATTGAGTTGCATAAAAATTGTTTTTTTGAAGCGACGCGCTGAATGGTTGAATGTAATCACAAGTAGCAATGGTGTTTTCGTTCACTTCAGCGAAATAACTGTGAACAAAGTAGACATCACTTTTCGATTGAATATTTGCAAAAAGAGCACTTTTTAAATCTGCTATTTCATTCCAACCCATTTGTGGAATAAGTTCATTTCCTTGAAATTTTCGCACTTCATTTTCAAATATTCCGAGACATTTTGTTGCACCTTCTTCGCTAGAATCGCACATAAGCTGTAAACCGAGACAAATACCTAAAACAGGTTGTTTCAATTCGATAATGACTTTATCCAATCCACGTTCGCGCAAATATTTCATAGCAGAACTGGCTTCACCAACACCCGGAAAAATAACCTTTTCAGCTGCATTTATTTTTTCAGCATCGTCAGTTACTTCAGATTCAAACCCGAGCCGTGTTAAGGCATTTTGTACTGAGCGAATATTCCCAGCGTTGTATTTTACTATTGCTATCATAAGGTTCCTTTTGTACTGGGAATTGAAAAATCATTTGTCTTTCTAACTGCCATTTTAATTGCTTTTGCGAATCCTTTGAAAATGGATTCAATTTTGTGGTGTTCGTTTTCTCCCTCAGCTTTAATATTGAGGTTACACTTTGCTCCATCACTGAAGGATTTAAAAAAATGCATGAACATTTCAGCAGGCATTTCACCAATCATTTCACGTTTAAAATCGGCGTCCCAAACAAGCCAAGGGCGACCTCCAAAGTCTATTGCAACTTGACTTAGACAATCGTCCATAGGTAATAAAAAGCCATATCGTTCGATTCCCTTTTTAGAACCAAGCGCTTCTAGAAATGTTTCTCCCATTGTGATTGCGACGTCTTCAATTGTGTGGTGTTCATCTATTTCTAAATCGCCTTTGACTTGAATCCTTAAGTCAATTAATCCGTGTTTCGAAATTTGTTCGAGCATGTGATCGAAGAATCCAAGTCCTGTATCGATTGAGCTTTTTCCATTTCCATCAAGGTTTATTTCGATAGAAATATTGGTTTCATTCGTTTTGCGCACGCGAGAAGCAACACGAGGATTTGATTTCAAAAAGGTGTAAATGTCTGACCAACTTTTGGTGATAAGAGAGGTTGGTAACGAGCATTTCTCACCAATAAAAATTCCTTGAGCACCAAGATTTTGTGCCAATTCAATATCCGTTTCTCGATCGCCAATAACATATGAGTTTGCAAGGTCGTAATCACCATATATATATGCATTCAAAAGTCCTGTTCGCGGTTTTCGCGTTGGTGCATTGTCTTCGGGAAAGCTTTTATCAATTAAGATAGAAGAGAATTTCACGCCTTCGTTTTCGAAAGCTTCAATAATTTTATTTTGCGCAGGCCAAAATGTTTCCTCCGGAAATGATGCGGTTCCTAATCCGTCTTGATTTGTTACCATGACAATTTCAAAATCTAATTCTAGCGCTATTTTTGAAAGTGCTGAAAATACACCAGGATAAAATTCTAGTTTTTCTAAACTGTCCAGTTGAAAATCAATTGGTGGTTCAATTACCAAAGTTCCGTCACGATCTATAAAGAGTACTTTTTTCATAATTCTATTGTTTTTAAAGCGTTGATTAATTGTTGATTTTCAGCTGGACTGCCGACCGTTATTCGAATGCAGTTGCGCACAATTTGATTCCTGTTTCGAACAACAATTTTCTGATCCACTAAGGATTGATAAACACTATTCGCATCTTTCACTTCAACTAAAAAGAAGTTAGCATCTGATGGATAAACGCGATCTACAAGGTCTAAATCCAATAGTTCTTTCTCTAATTTTACCTTTTCAATCAGAATAGTTTTTTTATTTTCTTCAAATTGTTTCGCGTTGCGAAACGATTCAAACGCTGCTTGCTGATTCAGAAGACTAACGTTGTAAGGAGGTTTTACTTTGTTAAGCAATGCAATCATTTTCGGATTTGAAAAGGCAATCCCAACTCTAGCTGCAGCCAAAGCTCTAGCTTTACTCATGGTTTGACTGACGATTAAATTTGGATACTTATCAATTAGTTCGGTGGTAGAACGTGCATCACAAAAATCGATGTAAGCTTCATCAACCAGAACAATTCCATTGAAATTTGCGATTATACGTTCAATTACGTCAAAATCAATGCTATTTCCTGTTGGGTTGTTTGGGGTACAAATGAGAATTAATTTAAGTGATTTATCCTCAAGAAAAGACGCTAATTTTTCATATTCCAAACTGAAGTTGTTATCTAATTCCACTTTAATAAGTTCAACATCGTTGATAGCCGCAGAAACATCATACATTCCATAAGTTGGAGAAAAAGTGAGTGCTTTATCAATTCCGGGACTGCAAAAGATTCGAAACAATAAATCAATCACTTCGTCGCTTCCATTTCCGATAAAAATTGAGGATGTATCGATGGATTTGTATTCTCCAATCACTTGCTTTAATTCGCGTTGATATGGATCTGGATAGCGATTAAACTCACCAAATGGGTTTTCATTCGCGTCCAAGAAAATTCCTTCTGAATCTGAGAATTCATCACGTGCACTCGAATACGGTTTAAGTGCTTTTATGTTTTCTCTTACGAGTGTATTAATTTCAATCATTTTGTAAAGTTTTAAGACGTAAAGTCACTGCATTTTTGTGTGCAAAAAGTTCTTCTGCATCTGCCATTAATTCTATCGCAGGACCTATTTCAGCAATTCCTTCTTTTGTAAGTGATTGGAAGGTGATTTTTCGCACAAAACTATCGATGGAAACGCCACTATAATTGCGCGCATAACCGTTTGTCGGTAAAGTATGATTCGTTCCACTGGCATAATCTCCTGCGCTTTCACAGCTATAATTCCCTAAGAAAACCGATCCTGCGTTTATGATTTTGTCTACGTAACTTTCTGCAATTTCAGAAGCGATGATTAAATGTTCAGGAGCATAAAGATTGCTAAATTCAATACATTCAGCTATCGAAGTCAATTGAATGGCACGACTATTTTCTAATGCTTGTCCAGCGATTTTTTTTCGAGGTAATTTGTTCAATTGTTTTTGCAATTCGACGTCAGTTTGATTAATCACTTCAATAGAATTGCTCAGCAATATTACTTGGCTATCTGCTCCGTGTTCAGCTTGTGAAAGTAAATCTGCGGCTACAAATGTAGGGCTACACGATTCATCGGCAATCACTAAAACTTCACTAGGCCCTGCTGGCATATCAATTGCAATTCCTTCCCGTTGAATCAATTCTTTCGCTTTCGTAACGTATTGATTTCCTGGGCCGAATATTTTATAGACTTGTGGAATTTGAAGCGTTCCAAATGCCATGGCAGCGATAGCTTGAGCGCCACCAACTTTATAGATTTTTGTAATTCCAATAAGTTGTGCTGTATAAAGAATCGCTGGATTGATTCTTCCATCTTTTTGTGGAGGTGTGCACAAAACAATTTCTTTACAGTCAGCAATTTGTGCAGGAATTCCCAACATGAGAATAGTCGAAAACAACGGTGCTGTTCCTCCAGGAATGTACAATCCTACTTTTTCAATTCCAACACTTTTTCTCCAGCAAGACACCCCTTTTGAAGTTTCAATTACTTTTGATTCCTCCACTTGGGAAAGGTGAAATTTCTCAATATTCGATTTAGCAAGTTGAATTGCATTTTTCAATTCAGTATTGACATTGTTGATTGCAACTGATATTTCGCTTTCGGTAACAAGAAATTGGTTCAATTCAATTCCATCGAATTTTAAGCTGTAATCACTCAAGGCTTGATCACCATTTTGGCGAACATTCTCAATAACTTCTTGAACACCTTGTTCCAGCTGATTTTGTTCGAATGAAGGTCTTTCACAAAGTGAAGCCCAATTTTCTTTTTTTGGTAGAATGGATATGTTCATTACAATACAATTTTGTCGATTGGTACAATTAAAATTCCTTCCGCTCCTGCGTTTTTAAGTTCGTCTATTACATCCCAGAACTTATCCTCATCGATAACAGAGTGCAATGAACTCCATCCTTCTTCAGCAAGCGGAAGAATAGTAGGTGATTTTAAAACTGGGAGAATACTACTTACTTTTGGAATATTTTCATTCGGTACATTCATTAAAATGTATTTGGAATTTTTAGCTTTAAGCACCGCGCGAATCCTAAATAATAGTCGATCTAGAATTTCTACTTTATCGGTAGTTAATCCATTTGATTTTGCTAAGACTGCTTCGGAATTTAAAATGATTTGCGTTTCTCTTAATCCGTTTTTAAAGAGTGTTGAACCAGAGCTAACTATATCACAAATTCCATCCGCTAAACCAATATTTGGAGCAATTTCCACGGAACCAGAAATTTCGTGAATGTCAGCTGCGATATCATTTATGTTTAAGAAATTCTGCAGTGTGTTTGGGTAAGAAGTTGCGATTTTCTTTCCATTGAAATAACTTAAACTGTCTGTTTCTACTTCTTTTGGAACGGCAATGGATACACGGCATTTTGAAAAGCCCAATCGCTGGACAATTTCAACATTCTTTTCTTTTTCAATTAGTAGATTTTCTCCCACAATAGCGATATCGGTTACTCCATCTTCAAGGTATTGAGGAATATCAGAATTTCGGAGGTAAAGGAGTTCTATAGGGAAGTTTGGCACAGAAACCTTAAGTTGATCTTTGCCATTATCTATTTTTATTCCACAAGATTCTAGCAACTTGATAGAATCTTCATTCAACCTACCACTTTTTTGAATTGCAATTTTTAGTTTACTCATTTTTTTAAATTTTCGCTTGAGTAAAACTGATGAGAAATAAAAAACCCGTCTGATTTTACTCAAACGGGTTTATAATATTTTGTGATGTCAGCACATATCATTAACTCCTCGCTTGAGAGCAAGTATGAAAATGATGATGATGTTGTTGACTAAATTTCATTTCTTTATTTCTTGAGCACAAATATAAATCAAAATAACCCAATATTCCAAATTTGAAATTTATTTCCTAACTGCACCAATTAACACAATGATGCCAAGAGGTATGGGAACGTAGAAAAAATCCGCTAGTTCACTTAGGTGTGATGAGTTATTGCCAATGTAGTACATGACACCAGGCGCAATAAAACAAATAGCAGCCAGAACAAATAGTAAAGTCTTATTCATAGTTATAGGTTTTGAGTTTCAATTTTAAATATAAAAATACCGAAGGAAAAACACGAATTATTGAATAACTATTTCTTTGACAACAAATGCATTATCAATTTTTAGAATTACATTGTATTTGCCTTGAGACAAGTTTGAAACATCAATACTATCAGAGTTATTCTCACTTGTCAAACATAATTTTCCTTGCATATCATAAATGAGAACTTCCAGATTATTGGGTGCATTTTTAATACTGAAGTTTTCTCTTGTCGGGTTTGGATAAATGATTAAATCATTCAAATTAGACTGTTCTTCAACTCCCAATCCAGCCATATACCGTTGTCCATCCGAAATAAAAATAGAGCTCAATCCAGCGTTGTTTGTGGCCTGAATAGATAAATAATAAACAGTATTATAAATTGGATTGGACAATACAGTTGAAAAGATGTTATTTACTCCATTGGTTGTCCATGGAATAACATCAGCTGTATTTGGCAAGGTTCCAACAGCAATCATGTATGATTGGATGTCAGAATGAACATCGATAATATCCCAATTACCTTCAAACAATGAAGTGTAAAAAGTATCGATGTCATTTGTAGGCCCATCAGCAACAGTATTAAAATCTGGAGTTGAAAAATCAAGTAAATAATCTTGTTCAACTTCTGTAGACCAATGATTTTGTTCATCAACCACAATTGTTTTCACTTTTGCGGTAGGAGTTGCTCCTTCACTTTCAATACTCATTTCTTCTCCAAATCCAGCGGTAACATCAATCATCGCATTCCTTGACTTGTAGACTTTCACATTGTCAAATCGTGCTTCGCAACCTGCGGTTCTCAAGGAAATTGCATTTCCACTCGTTAATGGCGTCACATCTGTCCAATCGCCAACAAATGCATCGTCAATAAAAAGTTGAATTAAACCTGATGTTGGATTGTAAATTGTTTTCACGAAATACGTTTGTCCGACTTCAATGTTATATGGAATGTCGACTTCCAAATTGAAAACATTGTTGTCCACACTGTAAATTTGAGCCTTATTGTCGTTTTCTCTCAAAAAGATAAAATAGGAATTACCTCTGTTTGTTTGACTGACATCGCTGCAAAAGAAATGCATTCCCGCTCGTTGACTTGTAGAAGAACTCGTAATTGTTTGCTCCCAAGAATATAGATAATTTGAAGTATTAGTTTGAACAACATTCATCGAAGAATTGGAATTCTCATTCGCGACATCTGAAAAAGTGTATGCACCAAAAATCAGTGAGAACGCACCGTTAATGTTTGTCCAGTTGTTGTCGCTGTCGTTAAATACCTCGTCTGCAAATCCAAAACTTCCATCAGCGACCCATTCAACGTCTGCTACTTGTTTCTGATCGATTAAATAAAATTGCTGTGCAACGTCGTTATCTGCATCTGTATCTGAGAAATCAATTTGAAAGTCATCTGTTTGCCAAGTGCTTCCAGGAATAATTGAAGTCGAGGGGAAGTTATTGGACAATTGAACAGATGTGTAATTCGCAGCCCATCCAGTTGACATTGTCGCACAATCACTTCTAAATTCAACTGTTAAAGCACCTCCTGTTGATGTAATATTTCCTGGTGAATTGCTTCCAGTGTAAGAGCCTATGAGCGGAGCATCAATCGAATTGCCATCATAAATAAAAAGATTGTCGTATCCTGATTCAACATTAAAACTAGTAAAATTTAGTGTTACTGATTGGGCGTTTGCAGGTTCAATAACCCAAATTTCACGTTCATCGTCCTGGTAATTGCCACCAGCGCCTCCGGTATCATAAAAAGGCCCATTAGGACTTGTCAGTATGGTAAAAGCAGGATTATTATTTATTAAACGATAGTATTTTTCCCAATTCCAATTGATTCCGGGATCAGTGTGCGTTTGGTTTGGATAATGTTGGTGTCCTTTAATTTTAGTACAATTACCAAGTAGATTTGTTCCAACTGTTGCAACACCATAATACGTGCGTAATGCTGGAATTCCATATCCACTGTTTACAATATCACGACTGATTGCTGCTGAGCTTCCGTACAATGTATCCGTATACCAAATAGGATTATCTACATATCCTTCATGCTCGTAACCAATCGTATAGGGGTTTTCAGAACCTACGTGCCACGCTTTATTCGCCTCTAAGACCATTTGCGTAATTTGACCGTCAGATGAACGAACCACATAATGGTAAGAAACACTTGAAGAGCAGTTTTGCGACCATGAAATTGCTCCGGCATAAGAACCTTGAATAGTGTGAATTGTAATCGCAGAAATAGCTGTGCCACTTCTTGAACTGTAATTACAAGATGGTGTCGGATTCCAAATCGCAGGTCCAAATTCAGTTGATTTTGTGCTTGAAATGGAATATAGAGCATTATTGTTTCCAACTATTTGAGTGGGGTGAATTTCAATTTTATGTCCAGAAAGAACAGCAAAATTCTGGTTGCCAAAAATTGTTGGGAGCGAAAAATTGGCTGGAGTGAAACCGTAATGATTTGCCATTTCTTGGTTTTTCATGAAGTTCAAAATCTCATAAACCTGCATGTCCCGAGCAAGCAGATTGACCATTCCTTCTTCTGGAATTTCAGAAAGTTGGTGTAATACATTACGAATCGCATTTCCGTTATTTACATCTCCATTCGCTCCAATTTCAATTTCCATTAATACTGAAAATGCGATTGCATAGGCTGTAATTTGATTTTCAGGGTTGATTTTTTGGTTTACAATTGAAATACCAGAAAGATTAGAGACTAACTCACCATTTTTCAGAAAGTAGTTTTTACCATCTTCGTGTAGTCCCATTATTCCATAAGGAACAGGAATTCCAGAGCATCCTTCGGTTACATTTTCTAAATGCACCATGCGCGTATTTGTCCAAGCGACAGCTTCCAATAATCCAGAAGGGACTAACGGGGCAACTTGATATGCTTGTTGAAAATTAACTTGTGCTTGTCCAATTGAACACACAAGTAGAAGAATTAATCCGACAATGAATTTCATAGTAAGTTTGATTTGTACTCAAAATTACAAAATCATAGTGTGAATTCAACTAAAAAACAGACCTAACTTATTCTCTTATACGCACGTACATCAACTTGGAACGACCTTTTGGATTTTCACGTTCTTCTATTTCTAGCTGCTTAATCGATTTAATAAAGGGAGTCAATTTTTGAAACCCAAAATTACGGGCATCGAAGTTGGGTTGTTTTTTTTGCAACAATCCACCAACATCTCCTAAAAATGCCCAACCATCATCATCACAAACATCAGAAATAGTTGATTTTATAAGTTGAAGTATTTTTGGTGTAACGGCGTCAACTTCCGCTTTTTGTGCTTTTTTACTTTCTGTAGTTTGCTCTTCATCGTCAGAAAGAGACTTTAAAATCTCAATGTAGATGAATTTATCACAAGCTACAATAAAAGGATTTGGTGTTTTTTTCTCACCTAAACCGTAGACTTTCATTCCCGCTTCTCGCAAACGTGTTGCAAGTCTTGTGAAATCGCTATCGCTTGAAACCAAGCAAAAACCATCCACTTTTTCAGAGTACAAAATATCCATTGCATCGATAATCATTGCTGAATCCGTTGCATTTTTTCCAGTTGTATAACCGTATTGTTGAATTGGTGTTACTGCATTTTCCAGCAGTACGTTTTTCCATTTGGACAAATGAGGCTTTGTCCAGTCGCCATATATTCTTTTGATAGTAGGATTGCCATATTTTGCAATTTCCTCCATCATTTCTTTGATGTGCTTTGACGGAATATTATCTCCATCAATTAGCACTGCTAATCTTGTTTCCATTAATTATAATTGGTTGAAATCAGAGTGAATTCAACATGCGTATTTATACTAAGTTAGTTAAAAAGAAGGATATAACCGTTTAGAGAAGTCGCAATTAGGAGCCAAACAAAATATGGAAGGACTAAAAGCGACTTGTATTTCAGTGTTTTCCATGAAGTAAACAGAAAATATCCCATCAATAATGTCAACATTGAAATGATTACCATTCCACCCAAAACGGCATGTGAATTAAAGAAAACTGGATTCCACGATACATTTAATACCCATTGAATACTGAATAAGGCAATCAACTTTGCCTTGTGCTCAGAATCTCGCCATGCATAAGCCATGTATAGTGTAAACAACACCATTATTGTTGTCCACGCCGCACCAAAAACCCATCCTGGAGGCGTCCAAGGTGCTTGGTTTAAATTTTGATACCAGTCAGAAATTACTCCTCCGCTAGTCCAAAAACCACCAATGGCAAGTGCTCCGAAGTTGAGGATTAAAAATGTTATGAGGGATTTGTTCATGGAGTATTAATTTATTTCTTCTTTCCTTTTCTACTTCTTCTTTCCTCCAACCATTTAGGCATCGGTTTTTCAGAACTGTTTTGTTGAGGTTTTGAACCAATCAATTTATCGGCTAAATCTAAACGATTGGCCTTGCGCAATGATTCTCGTATGTACGAATGATTTTCTCGCTTGTACCAAAAGAAGAAACGGCGTTGGTTCAGTTTTTCCTCTTTGTCTTTTATTGTTTTGTATGGTTTCAAGGTATAAGGATGAACACCACTGTAATAAATTACGGTAGCAACGGTCATTGGAGTTGGGGTGAAATCTTGCACTTGTTCCAATTGGAATCCCATGTCTTTTGTTTCGACAGCCAAATTCGCCATGTCTTCGTTTTCACAACCTGGGTGAGAGGAAATAAAATAAGGAATCAATTGTTGTTTCAAGCCGTGTTTTTCTGAAATCTGATCGTATTTCTCCTTGAACTTGTGGAAATATTTAAATGATGGTTTACGCATTACCTTTAACGTTGCATCTGAGGTGTGCTCCGGAGCAACCTTCAATCTTCCACTTACATGACGTGTAATAACCTGTTCAATGTATTCTTCATGGTTGTTGTCCTCGTTATTTTGATTAAAGTCGTCTACCAATAAATCATAACGAATTCCAGAACCAACAAATGCTTTTTTCACTCCTGGATGTTTGTCGACTTTTCTGTACAATTCCGTCATTGGTTTGTGAGAAGTGTCTAAATTGTTGCAAATCACGGGGTGAATGCAACTAGGACTAGAACATCGATCGCAAATTTCTTGTACTTTTCCTTTCATGCGATACATATTCGCAGAAGGTCCACCAAGATCTGAAATGTATCCTTTGAATTCTGGGTGCGCAACAACTTCATCCACTTCTGCTAAAATAGATTTTTCACTTCGAGAAGCGATAAATTTTCCTTGATGCGCAGAAATGGTACAAAAGCTGCATCCTCCGAAACATCCACGATGCATGTTGATCGAAAACTTGATCATATCGTAAGCGGGAATTGCCCCACGCTTATTGTATTTTGGATGAGGTAAACGCGTGTAGGGCAAATCAAAAGACCCGTCAATTTCCTTTTCGGTCATTGTTTTGTACGGCGGATTAATCACCAAACGCTTATCACCAATGTCTTGCGTAATTCTTCGCGCATCTAATTTATTCGATTCAACTTCAACAATTTTAAAGTTGGCAGCGTACTTTATTTTGTCTTCTAAGCATTCTTCGTGAGAAGAAAGCGCAACAGTTTCCCAGTTTTTATTTTTTGGAAGTTCTTCCGATTTATCTTGAAGAAAAGCGACTTGTTTGATAGTTTCTAAATTAGAAAATGGAACGCCTTTTTTCAATAATTTAAGCATGTCACGCAAAGGTTGATCTCCCATTCCGTAAACTAACAAGTCCGCCTTAGAATCTTGTAAAATAGAAGGAAACAATTTATCAGCCCAGTAATCGTAATGTGTAACTCTACGAAGCGAAGCTTCAATTCCACCAATCAAAACAGGAACATCAGGATACAATTCCTTCAGTATTTTTGAATAAACGATTGTCGCATAATCTGGGCGAAATCCCGCTTCTCCACCAGGGGTATATGCATCTGTAGAACGCAAACGTTTGTTGGCTGTATAGTGATTCACCATTGAATCCATACAACCAGCCGTAACCCCAAAAAAGTATTTTGGTTTCCCAAACTTTTTGAAATCACGTAAATCGTCCTTCCAATTTGGTTGAGCAACAATCGCAACTTTAAATCCTTCATCTTCGATAATACGACCAATAACGGCAGTTCCAAACGCTGGATGATCAACATATGCATCACCAGATATCAGCACGACATCAATTTCGTTCCATCCTCTGTTTTGCACTTCCTTCATTGTCAAAGGAAGCCAATCTGTTATTGCTCGCTGCTCTTGCATGTTGCAAAGTTAAGGGAAAAATGCAAGGATTAGGAAACTTAGTTTATAAAGAGTAAATCTGTGCTTATATTCCTTTATATTTGTAGAGATGAAAGCGATTTTTGTTTCTTTTCTTGGTGTTTTGTTTCTTCTTTTCAGTTGTTCTGAAGAGAAATCGGTGCCATTTTTAAAAAAAAGAGAAAAACATCGGTCCTTCATTATTAATCTTCAGCACTATTTTTCGGATGATGAGTTCAATGTTTCGTTTCCAATTTGGTTTAACGATAGCTTGATTAGAATGCATAACATTGAAACGATTACACGAAGCATTTATGTTTCTGGGAAGGAATATGATGCGGATATCGAATTCGATTCGGATTCGCCGAAGGAAATAAAAACATATCATTTCAATAAAGATGGAGAATTATTATCTGTTCAAATTCAACAGTTTTACGAAAATGTAGAAGTTGGAAATGTATGGTTTGATTATTTGTCATCTAAGGATGAGAATGGTTATTCAGCAGTTGAAAGAAGAAGAATCAAAAATCAACCGATGGAGGAAGGTCACGATCATTATACCATCTACGAAAAGGAAGAGCATAACGATAAATTTTTAGTGTATACGAACGAGCAAACTGGAAACTATTTGTTTTACCTTTTGAAAAGAAAAAATTGGGGAGTTGTCTCAGTTGATTCCATTTTACAACCTACTCCTGAAGACATCATTTCCTTTGGAACCACATTTTACCCTAAGAAAAAATACCAAGTTGAAAATACCGTGAATGAGTTCAATGTGGTGAAGTACACATACGATAAGTCGAATCAATTCATTAAAGAAATTTCTTACAACGATTATCCATTTAGTAAGAAAAGAACGATTTTATACGGTGCGTCTGGACTATGCACGGGGTTTATTGACTCGACATTTACAGACGATAAGTTTTTAATTCGAACAGATTCAAAATTTGAATTTAAGCATAAACTACCTGTAGCTTTAAAACATGAGAATCATTCAACTGATTCAACAAGTCGTTTTTTCCAGTTCGAGCATTTCGACTATACTTTTTTCGAAAAGAAGTAGGTCATTACAGGCGACTTTCGTTTTATTGAATAAGATAATTAACTTTGTTATTAAACTAGAATTACGCAGATGAATCTGATTATAAAAGATAATATAGAATCCTATAATTACAAGTTGATTATTGGTGATAGCGATAATATTCCAAGCTCATTAAGTAGTGATGAACAAAGTTTATTTAATACATTTTTGGCGAAGGAAGAAGATTTTAAACAGATTTCTAATTTAGAAAGCACTCTGTTTCTCGTGAAATCAAAAGATGACAGAGAAAAAATGAGAGCAGTAGGAGCGAAGGTTAGAACTACCTTGGATAGAAAAGTAACTGAAATTGCAATTCATGGCAATGCGTTGTTTTTATATGATGTAATTGAAGGTCTTTTGCTTTCTAACTACCAATTCAATCGTTATTTCAAGGATAAAGAAGATAAAGTCAATTTGTTAGAATCAATTTTTGTGACTTCAGTTGCGAATCAAGCGAAACTTGATGAATTGAATTCTATTGCAAAGGCTGTTTATTGGGCGCGTGATATGGTGAACGAGCCGCTTTCATTTTTGACAGCAGAACAATTAGCTGAGGAAATCAGGTTGCTTGGAGAAGAAACAAACATGAGTGTTACCGTCCTCGAAAAATCGCAAATTGAGGCCTTGAAAATGGGCGGATTATTAGCTGTGAACAAAGGTTCAATTGATCCACCAACATTTACTGTCGTTGAATATAAATCGCCAAATCCAACGAATAAAAAACCAATCGTTTTAGTTGGAAAGGGAGTTGTTTATGACACAGGAGGATTGAGTCTTAAGCCAACACCAAACTCAATGGACATTATGAAGTGTGACATGGGTGGTGCAGCGTGCGTTTCAGGGGCAATTTACCTAGCAGCTTTACAAAAACTTCCTTTACATATTATCGCGTTAGTCCCTGCAACGGACAACCGGCCTGGATTAAATGCATATGTCCCTGGGGATGTTGTGACTATGTTTGATGGAACGACGGTAGAAGTGCTAAACACGGACGCAGAAGGCAGAATGATTTTAGCAGATGCGCTTGCGTATTCGAAAAAATTCGATCCAGAGTTAGTTATTGATGCCGCTACGTTAACGGGATCTGCAAATGCGGCGATTGGCATTCAAGCAAGTTGTATTATGGGAAATGCAGATGACAGGTATTTCGAACAATTAGACATAGCAGGAAAGGATTGTTACGAGCGCGTTGTTCGATTTCCTTTTTGGGATGAATATTTTGAAGATATGAAGTCGTCCATTGCCGATTTAAAAAATATTGGAGGACCAACAGCAGGAATGATTACAGCAGGAAAATTCCTTGAACATTTTGTTGAAGCACCATATATTCACATGGATATTGCTGGACCGGCTTGGTTGAATGCAGCGAGTGCCTATAGACCAAAAGGCGGTTCTGGATACGGAGTTCGCTTGTTGTATCAATTCTTAAAAAATTATGCATAATGGAAAAAACGAATGATGTAAAGAAAGAGACTTCGTCAAGAACTCCAGTTCGAGTTGGAATTTCTGTTGGTGATGTGAACGGTATTGGACCAGAAGTAATAATGAAAGCATTGAGTGACAACCGCATTTTATTGGATTGTACTCCTATTATTTATGGTTCAACAAAGGTTTTTTCCTTTTATAAAAAGACATTGGAACATCAAGAGTTTGTTTATCAAGCTGCCAATGGAGCTGATGAGGCAAAAAAAGGAAAGATTAATATTGTTAATATTTGGGAGGACGAAATTGTTTTTAATCTCGGTGAAGCCACTGAAAAGAGTGGTAAATATGCTTTTGAATCCTTAGAAAGAGCGACTCAAGATTTGGCTTCGGGAAAAATTGATGTATTAGTAACAGCGCCAATTTCAAAAGATGCTATGAATAAATCAGGATTTAAATTCCCTGGTCACACAGAATATTTGGCAGATTTGGCGGGACAAGAAGAAGCGTTAATGTTGATGATTTCTCCGAGTTTAAGAGTAGGCCTCGTAACAACACATATTCCGTTGAAGGATGTGAGTTCTACAATTACAGCTGATAAAGTAGCAGATAAGATAAAGGCATTTAGCGCAAGTTTAAAGAAAGATTTCGGGATTCAACGTCCAAAAATCGCTGTACTTGGTATGAATCCTCATGCTGGAGAAAATGGAAAAATGGGAGAAGAAGAGCAGCAATCGATTTCACCAGCGATTGCAAAAGTCAATGGCGAAGGGTTTTTAGCTTTTGGACCATTTCCAGCAGATGGTTTTTTTGGTTCAAATGCAAGACATAACTATGATGGTGTTTTAGCAATGTACCACGATCAAGGACTTTCGGCTTTTAAGGCACTAGCTTTTGATGAAGGAGTTAATTTTACTGCTGGACTACCAATCATTCGAACGTCTCCGGATCATGGTACGGCATATGATATCGCGGGCAAAAACTGTGCTTCGGGAGACTCAATGAGAAACGCTATTTATTTAGCAGTGGATGTATATAGAAATCACCAATTTGAGAAAGGAATTACTGACAATCCCTTAGCAATTGCAGAGCGCCCAAACAGAGGTTCAGATCGATTTAGAGATAATTAAAAAATAATAAGCATTCAAAGGTGAGTTTAATTTAAAATTGTTACCTTTGCGCCCCATCTTTCGTGAAGAAAGAAGGATTAAACACAAAACAGTGAAGTCAAATAAAGAGTATATAATACCTTTTGTAGGCTTGAGTCTTGGAAATCACAAGTTCGAGTTTGACATTACTGATGCGTTCTTTGATGGTATTGAGTACTCAATTATACACAAGGGAAATGTGCATGTAGAGTTGTTGTTGGAAAAAAGAGAGACAATGCTTGTTGGTTATTATAAAATCAAAGGTGAGGTTGAAACCAACTGCAATAGATGCAATGACCCCTTAGAAACTAAAGTAAAAGGAGAGTATCGACTCGTTTATAAATTTGGAACTGAACCCTCCGATGACGAATCTTTAATCATTATATATCCAGAGCAATTTGAGATAAATGTTAAAGACGATATTTTTGAATTGATTACAGTTTCATTGCCGTTGCGTTCGGTTCACAAAAAGGGTGAATGCAATGAGGAAATGATAGAAATTTTAGGCGAGTACATTCTAACCAAAGAAAAAGTAGTAAAAGATGAATCAGATGAAAATGATTCAAATGATGACGACGACAATGATTATATTGATCCACGTTGGGCGGCATTGAATAAATTGAAATAAAGAATATAATATAAAAGCAAAATGGCACATCCAAAACGCAAGATCTCGAGAACGAGACGTGACAAAAGAAGAACGCATGTGAAAGCGGAAGCAAATAACATCGCAACATGCCCAACAACTGGACAACCGCACCTTTTTCACCATGCTCACTGGCATGAAGGAAAATTGTACTACAAAGGAAAAGTAGTAGCAGAAAAAGAAGTAGCAGTTTAAGTACTGTGATTTAATTCTTCATTTATGAAGATTGTTTGTGACGTTCTAAATGGAAAATGTTCTAAGGAATTATCTTCCGCTAGAGAGGTTTTAATTAGTTTTAAAACTGTCCAATTAGGCGACCAAGATTCAATCTTGCGTGGCCTTTCTTCATATTATGTCGTAAGTTTGACATCACTTTTTAATACTTTAAACTAAACATGAGTAAAATTACAGCTGCCATCACCGGCGTTCAAGGTTATGTACCTGATTACATTTTAACGAATGACGAATTAGCTAAAATCGTTGAAACTTCGGATGAATGGATCACAACGCGCACCGGGATAAAGGAAAGGCGCATTATGAAGAATGGCGCATCTTCTGATATGGCTGTTGAAGCAGTTGAAGGTTTACTCAAAAAAACGAATACACGTCCTGAGGATGTGGATTTAGTTATTTTGGCGACAGTCACTCCAGATTACCCATTTCCTAGTACAGCAAATGTTTTGTGCGATAAAGTGGGAATGATTAATGCATGGGGATATGATTTAATTGCTGCTTGTTCAGGATTCATTTATGGATTGTCAACGGGGTCTCAATTTATTGAAACTGGACGTTACAAAAAAGTAATTGTTGTAGGGGTTGATAAAATGAGTTCAATTATCGATTACGAAGATCGTACGACATGTATTATTTTTGGTGATGGAGCCGGTGCAGTTATGTTAGAGCCGAATGAAGAAGGTTTAGGTGTTCAAGATTTCATTTTAAAAAGTGATGGCTCTGGCCGTGAATATCTGGTTCAGCCGGGTGGAGGTTCATTAAACCCAACTTCCATCGAAACAATTGAAAGAAGAATGCATTTTGTTCGTCAGGAAGGAAAGCAAGTCTTTAAATTTGCCGTAACGAATATGGCTGAGGTCTCGGCGGAAATTATGGAAAAGAATAATTTGACTAGTGATGATGTAGATTGGCTAGTGCCACATCAAGCGAACTTGCGAATTATTGACGCGACAGCAAAACGAATGGGATTGCCAGAAGATAAGGTAATGGTTAACATTCAGAAATACGGAAACACAACAGCCGGAACGTTACCTTTGTGTCTTTGGGACTATGAAAAGCAATTGAAAAAGGGAGACACATTAATTCTATCGGCATTCGGTGGAGGCTTCACTTGGGGTTCTGTTTACCTTAAATGGGCATATAATTCTTAAAAAATAGTATTTTTAACCTGTAAAAATCATACAATAATGAATATCAAGGAAATACAAGATTTAATAAAGTTTGTCGCTAAATCAGGCGTAAACGAAGTTGAAATCGAGCAAAAAGATTTTAAAATTGTCATTAAAGCTGACGCTGAGCGTGAACAACAACAAATTTACGTGCAGGCAGCACCACAAATGCCAGCTCCAGCATTGGCTCCAGCACCAGTAGCAGCGGCTCCTGCAGCTGCAGCGCCAGCGGCACCAGCAGCGGCCCCAGCCAATGATTCAAATTTGATTACAGTAAAATCACCAATGATTGGAACTTTCTACCGTTCATCTGGACCAGACAAAGATCCATTTGTTAATGTTGGAGATTCAATTGCTGTTGGAGATACCGTTTGTATCATTGAAGCAATGAAATTGTTCAATGAAATCGAAGCTGAAGTATCAGGTAAAATTGTAAAAGTATTGGTGGATGACTCATCTCCAGTAGAATACGATCAACCGTTATTTTTAGTTGATCCTTCATAAATAATTGATTTAGAATAGAGACGTTCGTCTCTATTTTTTTACATAAAAAAATTAAAAGGCATGTTCAAAAAAATATTGATTGCCAATAGAGGTGAGATTGCATTGCGTATTATTCGTACGTGTAAAGAAATGGGAATTAAAACAGTTGCCGTTTACTCAACTGCAGATAAAGACAGTTTGCCTGTTCGTTTTGCGGATGAAGCGGTTTGTATAGGTCCTCCATCAAGTGCACTTTCTTACTTATCTATTCCAAATATTATTGCAGCAGCAGAAATTACAAATGCAGATGCAATTCACCCAGGTTACGGATTTCTTTCAGAAAACGAAAAGTTTTCTAAAGTGTGTCAAGAGCATAACATCAAATTTATTGGTGCAACTCCTGAGCAAATTGCTGGAATGGGAGATAAAGCGAGTGCAAAAGCAACAATGATTGCAGCTGGTGTTCCTTGTATCCCAGGATCGACAGGTTTGTTGAAAGATTTAGCTGATGCGAAGGCTGTGGCAAAGAAAATTAAGTATCCAATTATTCTTAAAGCTACTGCCGGTGGTGGTGGAAAAGGAATGCGTGTGGTTTGGAAAGAAGAGGACATGGAAGCTGCTTGGGACGGAACTAGGGCTGAATCAGCTGCTGCCTTCGGAAACAATGGACTCTACATGGAAAAATTCATTGAAGAGCCACGTCACATCGAAATTCAAATTGCTGGAGACCAATATGGAAACGCATGTCACTTATCAGAAAGAGATTGTTCTATCCAACGTCGTCACCAAAAATTGGTTGAAGAAACTCCTTCGCCATTTATGACGGATGAGTTGAGAGAAAGAATGGGAGACGCGGCAATTAAAGCGACGAAAGCAGTGAACTATGAAGGAGTAGGAACAGTTGAGTTCTTGGTTGATAAGCACCGCGATTTCTATTTTATGGAAATGAACACACGTATTCAAGTTGAGCACACAATTACTGAAGAGGTAATTAACTATGATTTGATTAAAGAGCAAATTAAGATAGCTTTTGGTGAGAAAATTTCTGGAGAAAATCATTATCCAAAAATGCATTCTATTCAGTGCAGAATAAATGCTGAAGATCCAAAGAATAATTTTAGACCGTCACCTGGAAAAATTGAAACATATCATTCCCCAGGTGGACATGGTGTTCGTATTGACACCCATGTGTATGCAGGTTATGTTATTCCACCAAACTACGACTCAATGATTTCGAAGTTAATTGTTGTCGCACAAACACGTGATGAAGCAATTTTGAAAATGAAACGTGCTTTGGATGAATACATTATTGAGGGAATTAAAACGACTATTCCTTTTCACCAAAAATTGATGGAAGATCCTAAGTTCAATGAGGGAGATTTCACAACAAGTTTTATGGAAACGTTTGAATATTAAACGAAACAATAAATTTAAAGGCTACTCATTGAGTAGCCTTTTTTGTAACTGAATTATGCGATTGAAAAGTAAATCAATTTGGTTTTCGTTACTTGGCTTAAAATGTCCAAGGTGTCGGACAGGAAATTTATTTCATAAGGGTGGACTATTTCAATATTCAAGTGTTTTGGAAATGCCTGAAAAATGTTCTGTTTGTGGTCAAAAATATGACATTGAACCAGGATTTGGATAGGAGCAATGTGGATTAGCTATCCAATCGTTGTTGCTTTAGAAATGCCCTTTCTATTCTTAGCATTGTTTGCAGATGGAATAATGACTTGGGTTTATTTCGGTTTGATGATGGCTTCCTTTTTTCTTTTTTGGCCGCTTATTTTGCGTTTGGGACGTTCAGCTTGGATTCATGTGTCAATACGATATGATGAAAAATAAAACATTAAAAAAAGCCCTATTTGATAGTTCAAAAAGGGCTTAGTTTTATTTAGCAAAGAGTTTAATCATTGAGTTTCAAAACTGCTAAAAAAGCTTCTTGAGGGATTTCAACTCGGCCTACTTGACGCATTCTTTTCTTACCTTCTTTCTGTTTTTCAAGAAGTTTACGCTTACGTGAAATATCTCCACCGTAACATTTTGCAGTTACATCTTTACGCAATGCTTTTATTGTTTCACGGGCAATTACTTTAGCACCAATCGCTGCTTGAATTGGAATTTCAAATTGTTGGCGAGGAATTAATTCCTTTAATTTAATGCAAATTCGTTTTCCTAAGTCGTACGCGTTACTTCTGTGAACTAATGCCGATAGTGCATCGATTTGCTCACCATTCAACATCAAATCCATTTTAATTAAATCTGAAGTTTTATATCCGGTTGGATGATAATCGAATGAAGCATATCCACGAGAAACGGACTTTAAACGATCATAAAAATCGAAAACAATTTCACCAAGTGGCATTTCAAAAGAAAGCTCAACTCTATCTTGTGTTAAATATACTTGGTTGGTTAATTCACCACGTTTTTCAATACACAAAGTCATAATTTGTCCAACATATTCAGACTTCGTTATGACTTGTGCTTTAATATACGGTTCTTCCATACTCGCCATTGTTGATGGGTCAGGAAGCTCAGATGGATTGTTTACGATTTTAGCTGTCAGCGGATCTTTTGTCAAATATGCCTTGTAAGATACGTTAGGGACCGTCGTAATAACTGTCATGTTAAATTCACGTTCTAAACGTTCTTGGATAATTTCCATGTGCAACATCCCCAAGAATCCACAGCGGAATCCGAAACCAAGTGCAGCAGACGATTCTGGTTCAAAAACCAAAGATGAATCATTTAATTGTAGTTTTTCCATCGAATAACGAAGTTCTTCGTAATCCTCTGTATCAACCGGATAAATTCCTGCAAAGACCATTGGCTTTACATCCTCAAATCCTTTAATTGCCAATTCAGTTGGGTTTTCAAATGTTGTCAATGTATCTCCTACTTTTACTTCGGCCGCTTTTTTAATCCCGGAAATAAGATAGCCTACATCTCCAGCCTTTACTTCAGTGCGAGGTTGCAGGTCCATTTTCAAAATACCGATTTCCTCCGCATTATAGGATTTACCAGTATTCATAAATTTAATTTTTTGTCCTTTTCGAATTACACCATTACGCACCCTGTAGTATGCAATAATTCCTCGAAAAGGGTTGAAAACTGAATCAAATATCATTGCCTGAAGCGGCTCGTTTTCATCACCAACTGGAGCAGGAATTCGATTTATTACTGCTTCTAAAATTGCATCTACCCCTAAACCTGTTTTTCCTGATGCTTGAATAACATCATTCGGATCACATCCAATTAGTTCAACAATTTGATCAGTTACCTCTTCTGGCATTGCACCAGGCAAGTCCATTTTATTCAAAATTGGAATAATTTCCAAATCGTGTTCTAAGGCTAAATATAAATTTGAAATTGTCTGCGCTTCAATTCCTTGAGAGGCATCAACAATTAGCAAAGCTCCTTCACATGCGGCAATAGAACGAGAAACTTCATAAGAGAAATCTACGTGTCCAGGTGTATCTATCAAATTCAAGACGTAATCGATACCGTCTCTTTTGTAATTCATTTGGATCGCGTGACTTTTAATTGTGATACCACGTTCACGCTCAATATCCATATCATCTAAAGCTTGCGCTTGCATATCTCTATCCGAAATTGTTCCGGTTGTTTGTAATAAACGATCGGCCAAAGTACTTTTTCCATGATCAATATGTGCAATGATGCAAAAATTTCGAATATTCTTCATACGTGTATTATGCTTTCTAATTGAATTAGCAACCCCAAAAGTACTGCAAATTAATGAATTTAGAGCATCTTATAATGGTATAAAAAACAAGCGGGAAAGACTGGCATCCTTCCCGCTCATAACCTAAACTACTACTACTACTTATGAAAACTAACTTCTACTTAGTTGATTAAGGATTATTCAAATTGTATGCCAACTTTTAAATCTTGTCAACCAGTATTGTTATTATATTAAACGTGAAGCACTTTCTTTTATTACATCACAATGACGTTTTTAACATTTTTTCAGAAACTGAAAATGAACTATTTAGTTAGCAAAAGTATTATGCGTGCACACCTAAGGTGCTGATTGATAGTTCAGTGAATTGTTAGGAAGGATTAATTTTAATACCTAAAAATTATCTTTTAACGATAGCGTTTTTTTAAAAAATGAGCGATAAATTATTATATAAAAAAAACTCCGATTCAATTAGAATCGGAGTTTTCATTTGACAATCTGTCAGAATATTAGTTTTTCGGAAATGAATTTCCGTCATCTTCATTAATTTCAATTTTGTCATTTGGAAATTTAGTATGAACGAAACGAAGTACTTCTTTCATGTCTTCGTCAGAAGAAAAACTGGTAACTACCGAAATTTCTCTCGTTAAATGATTACGATACAGTTCCCATTCAGTCGAACTAAGACGTGCAACGACTACGCCATTTTTTAAAATATCCCAATTTTGAATAGTATAACCTTTTGTAGAAATTTCTTCATCAGTCATAATGAACTGATTGGATGCACAAGAAAATAGAAGAAGTGCAGCAGAAAGGGCGATTAATATTGACTGTAAATTTTTCATAATTTTTAATTTTGATAAAGGTACTATTCTAGTACTATTAATGATTCGTTCAATATAAAGTTTAATATAAAAATTTAGAATTAATAATATTCTATTAATCTGCATTTATTTTTAGAATAGTTCATTTTTTTCAATCAAGAATTTCAAGACTCATCCATAATTACGGATATTAATGATATACGATAATTATAATTAGAACAATTATAAATAAGCAAATAGGTTGATGTTGAATTTTGAAAGTTAATGAAGATAGAATTTTTATTGCTAACTTGGTTGTCGAAATTAATTAACAATAATACTAATTCTAAAATTATGAAAAAAGGAATGATTTTGGTAGCTGGGATTGCAATTTTTGCGTTCTCTTCATGCCGTAAAGATTACACGTGTACTTGTATTGACTCTGATGACGGATATACTGTAAATTACACTTTCACAAATACTAAAAAGGATCTTGCTGAAGCTTCATGTAGTGCTTATAACTACAATGGTCCTAGCTACAATACAGTTTGTACAATTAAATAAAACAAAAAGGTGAAGAAATACTTCACCTTTTTGTTTAAATATTGAGCGCTTATGTAAATAAGCGCTTTTTTTATAGCCCTAATAGAACTTCTAGTGGATCTTTGGATCCAAAAATCATTCGTTCTGGATTCTCTAACATTTCTTTTACTTTTACTAAGAAACTTACTGATTCTTTCCCATCAATAATACGGTGATCATACGACAATGCAAGGTACATGATTGGGCGAATTTCTACCTTACCATCAATTGCTACTGGCCGCTCAACGATGTTGTGCATTCCTAAAATTGCTGACTGAGGAGGGTTAATAATTGGAGTCGACAACATTGAACCAAATACTCCACCATTTGTGATTGTAAATGTTCCACCCGTCATTTCATCTGGAGTAATTTTACCGTCTCTTGCCTTAATCGCCAAGCGTTTAATTTCTCTTTCGATTTCTGCTAAGGACATTTGTTCTGCATTGCGCAAGACAGGCACCATTAATCCTTTTGGAGAAGAAACAGCAACCCCAATGTCTGCATAGTCGTGTAATATCATGTCTTTCCCGTCAATTTGTCCATTTACCGAAGGATATAAATTCAATGCTTCAGTCACTGCTTTTGTGAAGAAGGACATGAATCCTAAGTTTACATCATGGTATTCTGCAAATTTTCCTTTGTATTTATTACGTAAATCCATAATCGGCTTCATGTCAACTTCGTTAAACGTCGTCAACATGGCTGTTTCACTTTTTACTGCAACTAAACGCTCCGCAATTTTACGGCGCATCATAGACATTTTTTCAACTGTTTGATTTCTTGTACCTCCCCAACCTTGAGCTGCATTTGAAGAGAATCCAGAAGCCATTGCGGCAACAACATCTTGTTTCGTAATTCTTCCGTCTTTACCTGTTCCGTTTAATTGATTAGATGTAACACCGTTTTCAGCCATAATTTTGGCCGCCGCTACAGATGGAGTTCCTGAAGCATAAGAAGTTTTATTTTCAACTACAGGTTTAACTGGATCAGGACTTGGAGCCACTGCAACAGGTTTGCTTTCCTGTGCTTTTACAACTGGTGCTGATTCCACAGGTGCAGAAGTAAATCCTGCCGGTTTTTCAGCAGAAGTATCAATTAAGCAAACAACTGCTCCAACAGCAACAGTATCACCATCTTCTGCTTTCAATGTAATAATCCCACTTTCCTCTGCAGGAAGTTCCAATGTTGCTTTATCTGAATCTACCTCAGCAATTGCTTGGTCTTTTTCTACGTAATCTCCGTCAGATACCAGCCATTGTGCAATTTCTACTTCAGAAATTGACTCTCCTGGACTTGGTACTTTCATTTCTAATACTGACATGTTTATCTTATTTTAATGTGTAGTCTAAATTATTATGCGTTCACTTTAGCGTAAGCAAAAAGTTCGTTAAACAAGCGTTCTAAACGTCGCTTGTGCAAATCATGTGATCCTTCGGCAGCAGCAGCAGAACTATATCGACAAATTCCTGTCAAGTTCAATTCTCTAAGCTCCATTGCCATATATGTCCATGCTCCCATATTCGCTGGTTCTTCTTGTGCCCAGATAATATTTTTGGCATTTTTATATTTTTTCAAAATTGCATCAATTTGAATTTTCGGTAAAGGGTATAATTGTTCTATTCGAACAAAAGCCATATTGTCTGCGCCTAGCTGATCTGCTTTATCAGTTGCTTCGTAATAGAATTTTCCACTGCACATAACAACTGTATCTACGTTTGCTATGTTTGCTTTTGGATCATCTATTACTTCTTGAAAACGTCCTTTAGCCATTTCATCTAGAGAAGATGTAGCTCTTGGATGACGCAATAGCATTTTTGGAGAAAACACAACCAATGGCTTTCTGAAATCGCGTTTCATTTGTCTTCTCAACAAGTGGAAATGATTGGCGGGTGTTGAAGTATTCACTACTTGAATGTTTAAATCCGCACATTGCTGTAAGAAACGCTCCATTCTTCCACTTGAGTGCTCAGCTCCTTGCCCTTCATATCCATGAGGAAGTAACATTACTAATCCACTTTGTGTCGCCCACTTGTCTTCGCCAGCGGTGATAAACTGATCAACCATCGTTTGAGCTCCGTTGTAAAAGTCACCAAACTGTGCCTCCCAAATTGTAAGTCCATTTGGACAAGCAATCGAGTATCCATATTCGTAACCTAGTACACCGTATTCAGAAAGTAATGAATTATAAATTGAGAATTTCGCTTGTTTGTCTGAAAGTAGATTCAGCGTAATTACTTCTTCCTCGGTATCCTCCGTTTTAACAACGGCGTGGCGGTGAGAGAATGTACCTCTCTCAACATCTTGTCCTGAAACGCGGACAGGGTGTCCATCTTCCAATAAAGTTGCATATGCTAACATTTCTGCACTTCCCCAATCTAATTTATCTTCTTTAATCGCTTCTAATCGATCATTGAAAATTTTAGAAATTTTACGGAAATATTTTTTACCATCCGGAAGCGTTGCTAACTTCTCGCCTAGGGCAAGCAATTTCTTTTTGTCTACTCCTGTTTCTGGTGACACTTCAAAATCTTTTGCCGTTCCAGCTCTAAAATCTTTCCAGTCTTCCTTTAGGAAGTCATACACCATTGCTTTATCGTGTTTACGAGATTCTTCGTATTCACTTTCTAGGTAAGTATTAAAATCTTCTGCTAATTTATCAGCTTCAGCTTTGGTAATTACCCCTTCAGCTTCCAGTTGTGCAAAGTAAATATCTTTAACATTAGCATGTTTTGCAATCAAATTGTATAGGTGTGGCTGAGTAAACTTAGGCTCATCACCTTCATTGTGTCCGTACTTTCTGTAACCCAATAAATCAATAAAAATATCACTTCCAAAGTGTTGACGGTATTCCATGGCAATTTCCATTGCTTGAGAAACTGCCTCAATATCATCTGCGTTTACATGAAAAACAGGTGACAAAGTTGTTTTGGCGATATCTGTACAATATGTAGAAGATCGACCATCTAAATAGTTTGTTGTAAATCCAACTTGATTGTTTGTAACGATGTGAATTGTACCACCGGTTTTGTAACCATCCAATTGTGCCATTTGAATCGTTTCATACACAATTCCTTGACCTGCAATTGCCGCATCACCGTGTACTAAAATAGGACAAATACGCTTGTTATTCCCATCTAATTTATGATCAATTTTTGCTCTTGAAATACCTTCAACGACCGTATTAACCGCTTCTAAATGAGAAGGATTTGGCGATAAGGTCAAGGTAACTGTCTTACCTGTTTTCGACTTCACTTTGGAAGTAAATCCTTGGTGATATTTAACATCTCCATCGAAACGAGCTTCAATATCAAATTCTTTTCCTTCAAACTCCGAGAAGATATCCTTCGGTCTTTTCTCAAAAATATTAGTCAATGTATTTAAACGACCACGGTGCGCCATTCCAACGATGAAATGTTCAACATCTAATGTGATTCCCTTGTACATTAACGCATCCAATGCTGGAACTAATGCCTCTAATCCTTCAATTGAGAAACGTTTCTGTCCTACAAATTTCTTTCCTAAAAAGGATTCAAAATTTGTTGCTTGGTTTAACTTTTTATAAATTTCTAACTTACGTGCTGCGTCATATTTCGGACGATTTTTCAATTCAATCGCTTTTCTGAACCATTCAATTTGCGCAGGTTCTCGCATATACATGAACTCAATTCCAATCGATCCACAATATGTTGCTTCAAGGTGAGCAATGATTTCTCTTAAACTAGCAGCGCCTATACCAACTTGCTCTCCAGCTTGGAAAATAGTATCTAAATCACCTTGTTCCAATCCGAAATTTTCTATATCCAAAGTTGGAGAATACGTTCTTCGGTCACGCACAGGATTTGTTTTTGTAAACAAGTGCCCACGATTTCTGTAGCCATCAATTAAACTAATGACTTTAAATTCTTTCTGATAATTCTCTGGAACGGCGCCTCCTTCTTCATAATTCGTTTGAGCGAAATCAAATCCCTCGAAAAACTTTTGCCAACCAAGATCAACACTTTCATTGTCCTGTAAATACATTTTATATAAGTGATCTATTGCACTTACATCTGCATTCCCTACGTATGATACTTTATCCATGTTATATTAAAGCGTTATGGACTAACAAATTTAGTGATATTGTTGGATTCCGGGGATTAAAAAACGATAAATATTTAACACCTTTTAGAATATCCTTGGAGAGCTGTTAAATAAATGAAACAATTCGTAAAAATTGAATTCTAATACTTACTTCGCATCCAAACTTTATGCGCTTCTCGCATCAGTATGCATTGGGCTAAATCGTAATTAATGGAAGTAGAGTTTTGATAGACCGATTGAAAGATTTCTTCGGGTAAATCAATTAGATAAATCAATTGAGGAACAGAAGCCGGATTTTCGCGATCTAACTTGGCAAGGTTATCCTTGATGTGCTGAATTATTTCGGTTGTAATATCGCCACTTAAATCAATATTTTCACCGATGTGTGAATTGGTAAAACCAGCAAAATCTTTGTCGATTTGAGCAACTGTTTTTTGAATGAAATCTAGTTTATTCCATTCGTTTTGAAGTTCAGACGTTGTTGCGTTCACCCAAGTAATGTGCGCAGATTTTTGATTCATAATGAAACAGTTTGCTTCGGTGAAATTAACGAATTACTGTCACAAATCCATGATATTGATTGGTAGTTGCACTGCCTGCAGCTCTAATATATACTACGTATGTGTAGACGCCATCTTGAACAGGCATACCACTCTGGGCGTTGCCATCCCAAATTAAGTTATCAGGACTGAATTCATGTACCACATTCCCCCAGCGATTAACGATAAAACCTCTTTCTAGCATTCCTCCTGTAATTGAAATTTCAAAAACGTTATTATATTCATCACCATTTGGAGTAAAAACATTTGGTATAAACACGTTGTAATCTTCGATTGTACAATCGTCGTAAAGGATATTTGTTGAGTTTGTTACCGGACAACCGTTTCCATCAATAATGTCTTCTGTAACATATTCAGCGTAATCATACCAAAGACCGTACACTTCTATTGAATCGCCGAAACATACAGTATAACTCAGATTTTGAGGAGTTACAGTATAGATATTGAGGAATAGTGTGTGTGTACTGTCGCAACCATTAATATCTGTAAATACAATTGGATAAACACCAGATTGGGTGTATTGTTGTCCATTGTAATCCACAACCGTACCTGGACAAACAGATAAATCCTCACTGGTAGATTGAGGAGTGCATCCTGAAGCTACAACAATGGATACGCAATCGTTACTAGCACAAGCCCCACTTCCTAAAGTGTAACAAATTTGATAGGTGCCAGCTCCGGCATTTTGAGGAGAAAAAATACCAGCGCTATTTATACATGTTCCACAATCTGATGACCACGTTCCGCCGCTTGTTGCAGCCGTAAACTGAACAGGTGCATCACTCGTTAAAAATGGTCCTAAGGTCGTAATAGTCGCATCTTGAATAGGTGTTCCTGCAGCGACAGATTGATTTGCAGTTGCAGTACAACCATTGTTATCTGTAACAGTAACTGAATAGTTGGCAGGACAAACATTTGAAAGATTAGGTGTTCCTTGTCCTGAATTCCAAACGTAAGTATAGGGCGCTGTTCCTCCAGTTAAGGTTGTTGTAACCGACCCATCACAGCTTCCAACGCACGATTCATTCGTTCCACTTATTTGAAGATCTAATGTACTTGTTGAGTTCACAACAGTGATTTGCTCAGTTGCCGTGCATCCTGCATTGTCCGTTACATCCACTGTATACATCGCTGCACAAAGTGAAGAAATGGTCGTTGTAATTCCACCGTTTGACCATAAAATGGTATATGGACCGACACCACCTGAAATTGTTACAGTTGCAGTTCCAGTGCAAGTTGCCCCGCATCCTGATGGAGTAGATGACACCGTTAATTGTATTCCATTTGACATACCACATTGCGGATTCATTCCCCCAATCCAAGCATCATTTGCTGCATTATTTGCAACACCAGGTGTTTCGTCAACACCTACTGAACCTTGTGTCCAATTAATCTGTAACATTGAATTGTTGTCAACAGTATTTGTCATTGAAAAAACATTTCCGGAAGCGGATGCGAAGTAGATTATTGAGCCCGTTGTATTATTTCCCCAACTTACCGCATGCGTATAAGCCCCATTTGCGGCTAGCCCAGGTTGAATTTGGAAGGAATCGTTGGTATTTGACATGGCGACTTGACTCCAATTTCCAGCACCAGCAATCCAATTTCCCGAAGCAGGGTAGGTGCTGATTGCACTTGTTGGACTATCACTTTGACCTTCAAAAAGCATTGAATTAATAGGAATAATAAGCCTACAATTTCCGTCTACCATTGAAACGTCATCTGGAGGAAGAGCAGGGTTAACATCTGAGTTGTTGTAAACAACAATTAGAGTACCTTGAGGGATGCAACTCCAAAATGGATTATCTGCGAATCGTACCGCACCCGCTGCTATTCCTGTTCCGCTACCCGTAGCAAAATTTCCGTTATTGTCATCGATAATGACACCTCTTAAATCTGCACACGGAACAGGTGTTTGACATGTTGGATTTCCAGCAACGATAAATTCGACGTATTCCTTGGCGCCTGTGCCTTGAGAAATTTCGTTGATAAGAAGTTGTTGTGAAAATGAACTAAAAGAGATGAAAACTAAGAATAATCCTAAAAATTTAGAAGCGAACATGTTAAACAATAAGTCTATTCAATTGATGTTGGTTTCAGCAAAATATAATTTTACTTCAAGGAGAACAATATCAATCTTGGTGCAAAATTAGACTATTTTGACCCGACAAATGCGAATAAATTGTTAAGAAACGGATAATTTTATTCACATCAGTGAATTTAATGTATCCCACACCCTGCTTCGAATGGTTTTTCTGGAGACATAAAACTAAGTTCTCCTTTTGCATTTTCCGCCATTAAGATCATTCCTTGAGACTCAATTCCTTTGATTGTTCGTGGTGCTAAATTCATTAAAACAGTCACTGTTTTCCCTATTATTTCTTCGGGTGAATAATGTTCTGCGATTCCTGAAACAATAACGCGTTTGTCAATTCCAGTATCCACTAAAAGTTTTAATAATTTGTCCGCTTTCTTTACTTTTTCTGCTTCCAAAATAGTTCCCAAACGAATGTCCATTTTTTGGAAATCGTCGAAAGTAGCAGTTGCTTTTTGTGGATCGAAACTCACTTTTTGGTTGGATTTAGTTTCTTGACTATTCTGTTCTTTTGTCGCTAATAATTTTGCGAATTCTGCTTCTACCATTTCATCTTCAATTTTTTGAAAAAGAATGGTTGGTGCATTTGTTTGATGTCCTGCAGCAATTAAACTTGGGTTTCCAGCTTCATTCCAATTATTCGTTGAAATGTTCAAGAAATCAGATATTTTAGTTGCAGTTGCAGGTAAAAACGGCTGAAGAACAATGCTCAAATTCGCCGTAATTTGAAGTGCAATATTCATAATCGTTTCAACACGAACAGGATCTGTTTTTATTAACTTCCAAGGCTCTTGATCAGCCAAATATTTATTTCCTAATCGGGCTAAATTCATAGCTTCAGCTTGTGCTTCGCGTAATTTGTACGCATAAACCAATTTAGAAATTCGTTCTGGAATTGCTTTTATTTCTGCCAATACTTGATTGTCGTAATCGGTTAAAATTCCCAATTGTGGAACGGTGCCGTCGTAGTACTTTTGAGTTAGAACCAGTGCACGGTTAATGAAGTTACCAAGAATATCAGCTAACTCACTGTTAATGCGTACTTGGTATTCTTTCCAAGTAAACTCACTGTCTTTTGTTTCTGGCGCAATGGAGGTCAACACGTATTTCAACTCATCCATTTTGTCAGGATAACTTGCAATGTACTCGTGTAACCAAACTGCCCAATTGCGTGAAGTGGAAATTTTGTCTCCTTCTAAATTTAGAAACTCGTACGCTGGAACGTTATCCGGTAGAATCAATCCTTCGTGTGCCTTCAACAAGATTGGAAAAATTATTGCGTGAAATACAATATTGTCCTTGCCAATAAAGTGTACCAATTTTCTGTCGCCCGTCCAATAATCTTCCCAGTTTTTATTGGTGTCAAGCGCCCATTGTTTGGTTGCTGAAATGTAACCGATAGGAGCATCTAACCAAACGTACAACACTTTTCCATCGGCACCTTGAATTGGCACCTTTACTCCCCAATCCAAATCTCTAGTCATGGCACGCGGACGTAATCCACTATCAATCCATGACATACATTGTCCAATTACTTGATTTCTCCATTTCGAAGGATCGTGCTGTTGAACTCCATCTAATTTGCCTTCTTTAATCCATTCCTTCAACCATTCTTCGTGGCGTTCCATTGGTAAATACCAATGAGAAGTAGATTTCATGACAGGTGTTTTACCGCTAAGAGTAGATTTTGCATCAATTAAATCTGTTGGGCTTAGCGCTGAACCACAGCTTTCACATTGGTCACCGTAAGCGTTTTCTTTCTTGCAATTTGGACAGATTCCAGTAATGTATCTATCGGCTAAGAATTGTTCAAACTCTTCGTCGTAGTATTGTTCGCTCGTTTCTTTTGTAAAATGACCTTTCTCTTCTAATACAGTGAAAAATTCTTGTGCTGTTTTGTGGTGTATTTCGGAAGAAGTTCGATGATAAATGTCAAATGAAATTCCGAAATCTTGAAATGCTTTACCAATAACACCATCGTATTTGTTAACTATTTCTTGAGGAGTGATACCTTCTTTTTTCGCGCGCAATGTAATCGCCGCTCCGTGTTCATCACTTCCACAAATGAATACAACGTCATGTTGATTCATTCTTAAAAAACGCACAAAAATGTCAGATGGTAAATAAACTCCTGCCACGTGTCCTAAATGAAGGGGGCCATTCGCGTATGGCAACGCTGCGGTTACCGTAAATTTTTCTTTGGTCATTCTGAAATGATAGAATTAATAAGTCACAAAGGTAATCGAAAAGGAAAGAAATTAAAGTTCTATTTCCTCTTCTTTAAATCGAATGTCAAATTGTTCCAATTCATTTAAAATTGGTTCGTAGATTTCCTTGCTTACTGGCAATGTAACACCTGTTGTTTTAATATCGTTATTCAAGATCATTTTCGCACAAATTGCTGCGGGTAAACCAACTGTATTGGACATAGAAGTATAAACTTGGTCTTCACCAATGTTCACCATGCTTGATACAATTTTGTATTGTTTGTTTGCAAGTGTATATTCAAACTCGTGCACCATCACAAGCATGTCTTTGTCACCTTCATCCAAGGACAATTTAGCAACAAGAATTTTTTGTAACACTTCTGCAGGAGATGCATGTTCTAAATCAATAATTGGTTCAAGCTCAAAAATTCCGAGCCATTCGAATTTGTTGTACAGTTCCAAGCGTGATTCACCCAAAAATTCTTTGAATTTCACTTCAACAGTTTTATTGGCGTTGTACGGTAAAAACGAGTTTAAGAATCTACGAGGAGTCATATCCTTCGTGTTTTCCATTTTGTAGGAATCATCGGTCATACCTAACTCAATAAAAACATCCCATGCTTTGCAATAACCAGGTCTTCTTAAAGTTCCTCTAAATATTGTTGGAATATTCTCTAGTCCGTAAGTTGCGCGATAAGATAAAGAATCACGATTGGCGTAACCAACGAAATCGCCATAACCGTCAATAGAGATATCATCTAAACGACCGAAAAGTCGATTATAAGGAATGTATTTGTATTCGCCGTTTCTAATGAAACAAGAAGCACCTCCTTGTCCGGCTAAAACAACATTTCTTGGATTCCAGGTAAATTTGTAATTCCATGGATTATTATCACTTTCAGGAGCAATCAATCCTCCGCAAAATGATTTAAAACTTGTGATTTCGCCGCCTTTTTCTTTGATTCCATGAATGATTTTCATGGCACTCATGTGATCTATACCAGGATCTACGCCAATTTCATTCATAATAATTATACCTGCTTTTTTCGCTGCGTCATCGAGCAGTCTCATTTCAGGTGAAATGTATGAAGGTGTAATCAAATTTGTTTTTAAAGCAATGCAATCTTTTGCAACATCAATATGAAAGCGCGCAGGAAGCATTGAAATTACCAAATCTGCTTTTTCAATTTCTGGACGTCGCTCATCGGGAGACAAAGCATTAAAAGACAATGTAACTCCATTTGGATTTCCATTGATTTTCCGTTTCACCAATTCTAAATCTTGATCTACAATTCTTACTTGCCAATTGTATTGGGTTGAATTGTTTAGAAGGTATCTAACTAAAGAGGAAGAGGATAAACCAGCTCCGAGAATTAAAATTGTTTTCATAGTCCATTATGCTTCAGCTGTCAAATGTATTGAATGAGATGACGGAATCAAAATGTTAAATATAAAACTTATGAACCCCTGAAGTGTTGAAATACACACCAGGAGTTCTTTTTTAGTTTTTAGAAATTGGTTTTCACGAATCGGATTGTTTTCTCAAATCCTTCGAATAAAATGACAGCTTGATAACTACCAGATTCAATATCAAGTAATTCTAATTGAATTTTCTCTTGTAATTGTGTTTGAATACTTCTGATTTGTCTGCCCGTTTGATCAAAAATAAGAATGCTCACTTCTCCACTCGAAGAAATACCGCTAAATGCAAGATTTAATTTATCCTTCGTTGGATTCGGATATATCGTTAACTCCATTTCTCCTAAATCTGCAATTCCAGCAAATCCATAAGACCAAGGATCTGACATTCTAATACACCCACCAGGATAGGTAATTTGAACGGTGTAAACACCCGCTACAGTTGCATTAAATGTTTGTCCGGTTCCACTTGGAATAGGATTTCCATTCAGGAACCATTGGTAGGCAACACCGCCCATCGTTGCATTTAAGACATCTAATGGGTTCATGTTGATAGTCGCTTCGGGCGCAGAATTCATTGTCGTGTTAACGCTCGCTGATGAACATGATTCACTTTGACCGAGAATAACATGAGATGTTAACCTTCCAGCTTCAACAAATGTTACTCCTTTGAAATCAGAAATATGCTCGGGTGCATTGATAGTTATTCCATTAGGCGATGAGAGTTCGCCGTTGGTGTTGTTACCAAACCCAAACACATTATTATCTGGTTTACGAACCAAGGTTGTGTATTGTCCTGTTGAAACTTGGGTTGCAATTAAATCTACTTTTTCAGGAACATTTCTAGTAACATTGTCTCCTAATCCCAATTGACCGTATGTATTACCTCCAGTCGTAAATAATTCATTATCTGAATTGATAAATGCAGTGTGAATTGCTCCACCTTGTGCTACAACAACATTCTTCAAAGGAGATAAAGTTGGGATTAAACGGCTCGTGAAGTCACCTAAACCTAATTGCCCTGAAATATTATTACCCCATACGAATAGTTGTCCTGTATTATCAATTGCATAACTGCTTTGTTCACCAGCACCAATCGCAACGATGTTTGAAAGTCCCGCAACTTGAACTGCAGTAAGTGAAGTTGTAAAGTTATTTTGACCTAATTGACCGGAAACATTATTTCCTGTAGTCCAAACAGTTCCATCGTTTTTCAAAAAGACAAAGTGGTCTTTCCCTCCAGCAATAGTGTCCATTCCAGTTAATGCTGCATTTTGTAATGGGAAGTTAACAACAGATGTCGTTCCTGTAGCTAATTGCCCTTGAATATTTTCTCCCCAAACATAAACATCTCCGCTATTGGTAACAGCCATGCTGCTTTTACTTGCCGTTGCAACTGTTTTAATATCAGAAAGTGGAGCAACAATTAAAGGCACATTCGAGTTGGTAAAGTTACCTTGTCCAAGTTGTCCAAATTCATTATCTCCCCAAGCATAAACTTCACCTGTTTGAGTTACGGCAAGCACAAAGTTTGCTCCACTTGAAATTTCATCTAACGGATCAATTGGTAAAGTCATGGTTGGTTCGAAATTATTGATGTTCGTTCCATCTCCAAAAGTTCCTCCTGCATTCACGCCAAACGACCAAGTTTCACCATTTCCACCTGCCATTGTTTCTAGGGAGTATACACCAGTGTTATAAGCAGTATAAGAAGCGTCCGTTGCTCCAACGATTGGATTTCCATCCAAATACCATTGATTTCCGTATGGTGAATTACTTAATAATACAACTGAATCACCTTCACAAAATGTATAACTAGTCATTGCCGAAATAGCAGGCTCATCCATCACGTTCATTGTAATGAAATCACCGTAGTTTTGTGCACATAATGTAGTGTTGTTATTTCCAATGAAAGTGATTTCATCAAGATCAGATGCGGTTGTTGTAAATGTATTCGTTGCACTTGCAGCTCCTTGCGATACTCCATTCACGAAGAATTCATAAGTATCACTTCCAGTTGCCGTAAATGTCACCGAGGCACCTTCACAAATTAAATTTCCAGGATTCGAAGTCATTGCTAATGTCATTTCATTAACAGTGAAAAGATAATCATCTGTTGAAGACGCGCAATCACCATTAAACCCTGTAATGGAAATCAAGTCAGTGTCTTCTAATGTATTCGTATTATAAGTGCTTGTTGGACCAGATTGAATTGCGACACCATTCAATTGAAACTCATACGAAGTTGCACCAGAAGCAGTGAATGCGATTAAATCATCAATACAAATTACATTGTCTAAATCGGAACTTGAACTAACTAAAGTTGGATAGGTGTTCACTGTAAATTGGTAGCTTGATGAGCTTGCGGAAATACATCCGTTTAACTGCCCTGATACGGTAATAATATCACCATCATTGACTGCATTCGTAAATGTTGAAGTTGGACTGTAAGGGCCAATAGGTGTTCCGTTAATAAAGAATTGATAATCTGTTGCACCGGTCGCATTTAAATTTAAGTTTTCTGCAACACATACTTGTAAATCACCATTGTTGTTTAACCCTACAATAGGTGCGTTGTTAACAGTGAAAACAATATTATTTGAGGTTGCTGGACAGCCTAAACTTGAGCCAACAATATGAATTGTTGCACCGTTAGTAAGTCCTGAAGTAGAAAGATTATCGATTGGTGAAGCTGCCCCTTGTGAAACACCATTAATGAAAAATTCGTATTGATCAGCACCCATTCCAGTGAAATCAACGTTGTCTCCTGCGCAAATTTCAAAGTCTAAATCTGAACTTGAAAGTATAATTGTCGGGGTTGGATTAACTGTAATAATTGGTGCTGAAGCTGAATTCACACATCCTTGGTTGGAAGTCGCGAGAATTGAAACACTATCCTGGTCATTCAAAGTATTAAAGTTATCTGTATTGAACGACGCACTAGCACCCTGTGATACACCATTAATGAAAAACTCATAAAGTGTTCCGCCAGTTCCAGTATACGTAACGGATTCACCACTGCAAATAATATTATCAATATCGGATGAGCTCAACGTTGGTGAAGGAAGGCCATTAACCGTTATAGTTTGATTTGTACTATTGTTGCAGTTATTTTGTTCGCCAACAACTTGAATTGTATATGTTCCAATCGCAAATCCAGAAGAGTTTAAAGTATTAGTCGGGGATGCTGGACCTTGAGAAACACCATCAACAATAAATTCATAGTTTGTTGCTCCACTTGCGGTATAAGTGACAATATTGTTAATACAATACACATTGTCTATATCTGTGCTTGATAAAACAACAGTTGGAACAGCATTTACGGTATATGTTAATGTATTTGATGTACTCTGACAACCAGCAGTTGAACCGTTAATTGAGATAACCTGACCATTCAATAAATTAGAAGTGACCAATGTATTTGTGGGCGACATACTTCCTTGAGAAATTCCGTCAATAAAGAATTGATACATCGTACTTCCTGAACCTGTAAATGTCACTTGGTCATTGTTACAAATAATATCATCGGCGTCCGAACTAGTTAATGTAATAGTAGGTATTGCATTCACAACAATGTTTAATATAGCTTGACTAGTATCACTGCATCCGTTTGTTGCAGTTCCTATTAAATAAACTTGGTTTGTTCCGACTGGTAAAGTTGGATTTACAAATGTCGGAGAAGCCTGTGGAGCACCTTGTGTAACGCCATTTATAAACAGTTCATAACTATCAGCGTTTGCTCCAGTTAAAGTAATCGCTTGCCCATCGCATAGAATGTTGTCAGCATCATTTGAAAATAAATTTACTGAAGGAATTGCTAGAACTGTCAACTGAATGGATTGACTCACAATACAAGTGTTTGATTCGCCATTCACGGATATTATTTGTCCGTTTGTTAAAGAATTACTGGAGAAAGTTGGAGTTGCTGAAGGTGCACCTTGTGATATCCCGTCCACGAAAAACTCGTAGCTAGTTGCTCCACTCGCCGTGAACAATACATCATCCTGAGTACACGCAGTATTCGCAGTCGCACTAGAAGTTAAAGAAGTTGTAGGAGAGGTTAACACAGAGAAAATAATAGTGTCCGAAATTTGAGAACATCCGCTGAATGCACCTATAACCGTAACACTGTCTTCATCAATTAAACCAGTTGTTGAAAATGAGTTTGTAGCTGCTGGACCTTGAACAGAAATACCGTTGATAAAGAATTCGTATTGTGAAGCACCAGTTGCATCAAATGTGACATTTGTACCTGAACAAAGCGAAGTCGGACTTGCAGTTGTCATCGTAACGTTCGGCAATGGGTTCACAGAATAGGTGTAAAATTCGGTTGCTTCTTTCTCACAGCCAAACGCACTATAACCGATTACTGTAACGGTATCCCCAGTCACTAATGTTGAAGTAGACCATGTCGTCGTTGCGGAAGGAGCTCCTTGCGAAACACCATCCACAAAAAACTCGTATTGCGCTGCTCCAGATCCGGTAAAGGTTACTTGATCCCCAAAGCAAATGACATTGCCTCCAGTTGATTCAGCCAAAGACGTTGGAGGTAAAGGATGAACAGTGAATGTCATTTCCAATGTATCTCTACAGTTAAGCGTGTTTTTTGAAACAACGGAAACTACGTCGTTGTCTGCTAATGTTCCGTTTGAATATAATCCAGCAAGTGTGTAACCCGTGACAGTACCCCCATTTAATAAATATTGATACGTGTAAGTTGGGTCAATTGCACTAGCAGAGAATGACACGGGGTCATTTATACAAATTGCCGTATCTGCATCAGATGATGTCCATGTGAAAATTGGAGCTGGGTTCACCGTCATTACATAAAACGGCATTGTGTCACTTGGACAACCATTCTCGAAACTGAGCACGCTTACAGTGTCTTCGTGCGCGAGTGATGAGGTGATATATAAAGTGTCATTGGCGGATTGAGGGGTAACAGCAACGCCATTGAGATAATATTGAAATTCTGCTATTGGGGAATCACTGGAAGATTCAAAACTAACTTGAGTACCCTCACAAATAATTCTATCAAAATCAGAACAACTTATTTGTATACTCGGGCTGTTGATGTGAACAACAATAGTATCAGTGTCAACGCAGTAATTTGAATAGGTAGTATATAAAATCACATCGATATCTCCGCCCACGGCAAAAACATGACGGTTTGTATCAGCTTCATATGTCACCCATGTACTATCTGCTGGTGGATTCAAGTAGTAACCTGTTGTTCCGTCATTGAAATACCAAACGGATGTAACATCATTTGGATCGCCTGAATAACCTACGGAAGTATTTGAAAAGTACGTTGTGTCACCTAAACAATAAGGTCCCAGGACAGACCCTGAAGCTGTTACAGGCGAAGAAGGGTCTAAGGTCCAATTGGTATTCGTCCCTGTTGAAAACAATGCTGTTAAAGGGGCTAAATCAGTATTTACGTCCTGAAAATCGATACATTCAGCAACAACTTTTGTGTTTGCTGTTTTATTGATGCTCGAAGGTGCTCCAGCTGCTGAAGCGTATAAATAAATCGAATCCAGACAATTTCCTTTCATCGTTAAACTATCAGTTACGGTGTGAACTGAATCGATAAGTATGTGACTTCCTTTTTCAATTTTCAATTTGAAATAAGTATTACTTCCTGATAAACGTTGGGGAGTCGAAAGCTCTTGGAAATCTAGATGAACATTGTGAAAATCGATGCCGTCGGTTAAAAGATAGTTTGTTTCTGTTGGTGTTCCAATATATAAATCAGACGTTCCTCCATTGAAGCTGAATACTTCTACGTTAGCCGAATTAAATCCTGAAAATAGGTCAAGCGTTGACCCACCAAAATCAAGAAGTTTATTGTCGTAAGTTGGACCAGGACCTTCAAGTACTTGTATAGACCCAGTGTTGACTATATTTGTTTGAAAGTAGAGCTCACCTTTTAATAGATAAATTGATGAAGAATCCGTCATATCCAAAGTTGAGAAAAGTACAACTCCATCCATTTCATCATTCATCAAAACAGATATATTGCAATCAATGACAGCTGCATTTGGATCGAAGTCGGCTTGTCCTGTGAATTCTATTCGATGCTCAAGAGCCGTACGGGTAACGAACACGTTGGCGTTAAAGATTATGTCTCCACCACTGTAAATATTTGTATCAAGCTTTAGCGTTGGATTATTGGTTGACGCACTCCAATCCATATAGTTGAAATATGCGTCAATATCAACCAGCACTTCTTGTCCTGCTCCTGAAAATGATAGTCCATCAAAGATTACACTATCAGGATAAGTTGGAACACACACTGCGGTGGGGCCACCAGAAGAAAAAGACCAGTGAGCAGGATCGGACCAGTTTCCTGTACCACCCACCCAATAATAGGCCGCACCTGAGTACGTCCATCCTTCTGCGCCATTTGTTGTGTCTGAAAGTGCTATATTATAAATGGCTGGAGCAATTGCATCAACATTGTTTATTGCCAAATGAGATGCATTGAACACAGCAAAACCAGATTTTGTGATACTCGCAGATGGATTTGCTGGGTTTGAAGATTGAACAATGAAAGATGTTGTACAATCTCCACCTGGAGCAATTAATGAATCTATTATTTGATTAGAACTATTAGCTAAAGTCAAAGTAGTTGCAGGTGCAAGGCTTAGCAGTGCAAAGGAATTGTTATTCGAAATTGATAAATTACTTGAGGCCGAAAAGACGTCATTATAAATCACACTTCCACCTTGGAAGGCAATTGCTCCCGGGTTATTCAAGTTGATAATTGAGCCAGCTGAAGTCCACGTAATAGCAGTAGGATTTATGATCCAATTTGTTCCCGACAAGTTAATTGTTGAATTGTCCAAATCAATGGATCTTGCAGTAATCGTATTTGAGTTAAAATCAAGACAAGAAATAGTAGTGTTGTTTGAAACAATTCCTCCTTGATTTACAAACAATGATTTCAATGTCGTTAAATCATCTAAAATTTCTACGGTTTGTGTTCCGATGAAATAAAAATTATGGTTGAATGCTTGGCCGTTAGTTGTAATTGTGTTACCCGCAATTGTTGAGTTAAATTGAAAATCGCCGAACCATGTGTAGTTTGCCAGACCATTTGCAGCAAACAAGCCTTGAATTTCAATAGAAAGAAGAGCCGATGCAAAAGTGAAGGGAGTTGGAACGGCTGAATAATCAAAATTATCAACGACTACGGCCACATCCATAGTAACTATATTCGCTGCACTTGCCAGACCCGAGTTATTATCAAAAATAACATTATCAGCGTTTGTAGGAAGAATTGCTCCTGCCGCTCCTCCAGATGTTGCCGACCAATGATTGACATCTGACCAATTACCGGTCCCTCCAATCCAAAAGAAATCAGCACTGTAGGAAACTTGAAAAATTGTAATCGTAAATAGAAAAAGTAATTTTTTTAACATTACCAATATGGGTTAGGTTATTCTAAGTAGACTGCAAATATTGTGGAAATTATCAAGAAACCCAAAACTTAAATTCAGTTAAGCATTCAATATTTTGTTATGTTTAATTATAAACGGCCCAAAGTTATGTTATAAATCAAAGGTTTAAGGATAGAAATTATTAATGAAATAACTAAATGATAACGTATTGTTATTCAATAATAAATCAATTTTTTTTGAATCTTAAAGATAGATTCCTTAGTTTTGTCCTCTTACGATTTAACTACTGAAAACCCAACTTAACCTTATGAAGTTAATTTTACTTAGCGGATTAGTATATGCTTTTTCATTGTTCTTTGTGTCAACTGTTTGCGCTCAAGTCGACTCGCTTGCTCAAGAAGGCGAAAGACAATATGTGGAACCTGAATCGTTTCCTGCAAGTTTAGGGATGATAGTTCCACCTGATGGGTTTGAAGTGACAGATCGTTTTAATGGTTACATTCATTACAAAACGGGATCAGCTATTATCATGACTTTGATAAAGGATGCTACGTATTTAACTATCTCTAAAGGAATGACTGAGGAATTTTTCCGCCAGAATAAATTAACACTAATTTCAGAAAGAAAGGTATTAACCGATAACGGTACAAAAGGGGTTGATTATAAATTTTCTTTTGTTCTGCAGGATATCGATTTTATTAGACATATGGTCTATGTGGGTGATTTAAATCAAACTCTATGGCTTGCTGTTACTTATCCTAAAATGGGTGAGGAGCTAGTGGAAGGAGAAATATTAAAATGTATCCAAACGATTAATCTAAATGCTGTTAGTGATGAAAAATAGGTTAATTGGATTGCTGTTTTTCGCTCTATCGATATTTAATAATGGAGTTGTAGCGCAAACACAGCAAGTAATACACGACGTGCCTTTTGCATCTGGATTACAAGATATGTGGGGACCTGGAGGAGGGTTTAGCATCAATCAAGTTGTCACTCTTTTTGATGAATCTTGGAACGTTCCATTTAATACTGGAAATGGTGGAATTGTAACTATCCTTGGTCAACAATTTGGTGCAGCACTTCAAGGTGGATTTTCAGGAAGAATAGGAAGCACATTTTCCATTTTAGGGTTTACACTTGGAGAAGTAGAAGTTGATTACCCAATTGAAGTTACGAATACACTTACCGATGATTTAACTTATGATCAGGGTGATAATGTATTAATAGAAACAAATTACACAGTTGAACCTGGATGGGCACTGGATACGCATTACCCAAGTGCAGGTGAAATGAAAATGGATCTATTCTTTGAATTGGGTGCAAGTCTTTCAGCTACGCTTTGTGCATTCGGATGTGTAAATTTTCCTATTATACCTGCATTTAACACAGGTTTACAGAATGTAAATATTTTTACAGTGAATTCTGGTGGAGCTGAATTTTTTAGTTTCAATGGAGGTACGCCGTTATATTCAATTGCAGGATTTCCAATAGATTTATCTACGATTCCGGGTAATCCAATGCCAGATTATGGTTTGAATGCAATTATTGGTTTGCCAGATGTAGTAACATCAGATAATTTAAATGCAACTACAGGTGACCTGAGCGCATGTGGTGAAAGCAAATATGTTGAGATGAGTCTTGATATTTTTGCATTATTAGGAAATTTGCCGGCACCAGTTGGACCAGTGCTAGGTAACTTGAGTGGTTCTCAGGATTTGGGGCCATTTGCAACTATAAATTGGAATTTTTTCAGTACTTCGTTTAATGCTGACATCTATAATAAGCAGTGTTTTGATTTTACTCCCAAAGTTTATGGAAAATATGTTTTTCCTGTGGCAGTTGATTATACTATATTAAATTCAATTGGTGGAACGGTAGCCTCTGGAACTAGCTCGATTATTACTGTTGAAATAGGAAATGATATTCGATATAAATTCCCGTGTTATTACGAAGATTTACATATAGTTCCGACGTATTCAATTGACGGAAATTTTAGAAATCACACATACGACTCTATTGCTTTCTACGTCGCTATGAGCGCGTTTGAATTTAGCTTGGTTATTAATCCTATTGAAATTACTCCTGCAATTTACGTTCCTGAAATTTGTATTCCAATTCCATATCCATGCCCTACTTGGAGTAATCCTTTTAGATGGTGTACAACAACTGTTTGTACGCCTGCATTTACAATTCCTGCAATTGGTTATGCTGGAACCACCATTGGTTTTGGACCACTTTGGTCTACGACAATACCACTGGGAGCCATTAAATACGATTGGTTTAATCAAACATGGGACCTGCAAGGATTTGACGAATACACTTTTGCTGCTTTTACCATGAAGGCGAGTAAATTAACCGTCACCCACACCCAAACAGATGTACTTTGTTATGGAGGGAATACTGGAGCAATTGATGTCACTTATCAAGCGATTTCTCCAGCTTTACCATACACATATATTTGGACAAATGGAGCGACAACTCAAGATATTACTGGTTTGGCCGCTGGACCATATGAGGTTCAAATTCTAGATGCAAATTCATGTAATTTATTTACTGGAGCAACAATATTAGAACCAGAGCAAGCATTAAACATCTCCTATACGAAAACAGACAAATTATGTAATAGCGGAGTTGACAATGGTGCAATTGATGTGTTAATTCAAGGAGGAACTGCACCTTACATTAAAAATTGGAGTAATGGAGCTACGACGGAAGATATTTCAGGTTTGGCTGCTGGAACCTACACATTAAATGTTACTGATGCAAAAGGTTGCGTTGAAACCGTTTCAGTCACAATTGATGAGCCGATTGCCTTAGGTCAAACGGCTGCTATTACGGACGTGAGATGTAAAGGAAATTCGGATGGAGCAATTAGTGTTGACGTCTTCGGTGGAGTATTACCTTATTCTTATTTATGGTCTTCTGCTCAAACAGACGAAGATTTATCTGGAATTCTTGCAGGAAACTATTCATTAACTGTAACAGATGGTAATGGCTGTACAAATAGTGCTCCTTATATAGTTAATGAACCATTGCTAGACTTAACCCTTTCAGCAACTACTGTTGATGTTTTATGTAAAGGAGATTTAACTGGTTCAATAGACGTTACAACGAACGGAGGGACTCCGGGTTATACATACGTTTGGATTAATTCGCAAGGAGTTGTATTACCTTATCAGTCCGAAGATATTTCAAATATTGGTGCAAGTGATTATACGGTTCAAGCTACAGATACGAAAGGTTGTACGGCACAATTAAGCCGCACCATAACGGAGCCTTTGGATGTTTTACAATCTTCGCCAGTATTACAACATATTGACTGTTTTGGGGATGCGACTGGAGAGGTTGACCCTGTCATTTCTGGGGGAACGTTAAACTATTCGTATGCATGGTCGAATGGAACGTCTGCTCCAATTTTATCTAATTCTACTGCTGGCACATATTCCTTAACAGTTACAGATGGTAATGGCTGTACGGCTAATTACAGTTATACGTTAACACAGCCTTTAGCCGGCTTAAGTCTTACATTATCGAAAACGGATGTTTTGTGTTTTGGAGAAAGTACAGGTGCAGTTTCTTCTGAAGTTGATGGCGGAACTCCTGGTTATACCTATTTATGGAATAACGGGTCAGTTGATCAAAATATTCAAAGTGTAATTGCTGGAACTTATGACCTAACGGTTACAGATGGTAAAGGGTGTACGATTAATGATAATTCTACAGTTATTCAACCATTAGCACCATTAAATATTACTTCTGTTGTCACAGATGTTGATTGTTATGGCAGTAATACTGGCAGCATAGATGTTACGACGACTGGAGGAACTACTCCATACTATTTTGCTTGGTCAAATAGCGGCACAATTGTAATGGTAGATACGACTGAAGATGTATCCAATTTGCTTATAGATGATTATGAAATTATTGTAACAGATGCGCACGGTTGTATCGAAAACTTAATAAGTACAATTAATCAACCGGCAGCACCAATTGCTATCACGGGAATTGTTGATGACGTCGATTGTTTTGGCATGTCTGATGGTGGAATTGATATTACTGTTACCGGTGGAACTGTTGGAGGAGGATATCTCTATAATTGGTCGAATGGTGGAAATACTCAAGACAATATTGGTATCACCGCAGGAAGCTATTCTGTAACAGTGACAGATCAAAATTTATGTACAGAAACTGCTAGTTTTATTGTGAACCAACCGTTGGAAGCACTATCTGCAACTGTTGAATCTACAGATGTTAAGTGTGCTGGTGGTGGTGATGGAATGATTATTTCTGAAGTTACAGGTGGAACTGAACCTTACATTTATAATTGGTCAAATGGTGAAACGACGGAAAACATTTATAATTTGGGTGCAGGAGTTTACAACTTGACCGTGACAGATGAATTAGGATGTACTGCCTTTTCTGGTGGAATTGTGGCTGAGCCTGCAACATTGTTAGATGTTACTTTTATTTCAACTGATGTTCAATGTTTTGGTGGCTACGATGGAACAATAGAGATCTCAATAACAGGAGGAGTTCAACCTTATTATTACAACTGGGGAAACCAAGGCGAGATTTTAATGAACAACTTTAGTGAACAAATTGGAAACTTGAATGTTGGTGAATACTTCATTCGTGTAACGGATAGAAATGGATGTACCAATGAGCAATATATTACTATAACGGAGCCTCCATTGCTGCAATCTTCATTCACTACAACAGATGTGTTATGCTACGGGGAAAGCACAGGAGCAGTTGACGTTACGATTACTGGAGGAACACCAAACTATGTAACTACATGGAGCGATGGTCAAGCGACCGAAGACGCCGTTGGATTAGCTGCTGGTCAATACATCTATACAGTAGTCGATGATCATTTATGTTCGACTTCTGATACGGCTTACATTACACAACCTACGGAAGTAGGAATCACTTATGAGACGTATGATGTTACATGTTTGGATCAATCAAATGGGGCGATATTTGTTGTTGCGTCTGGAGGAGTTGGACCATATGATTATGTTTGGAATACGGGAGCAATTGAACCAAATATTGGTGATTTGGCAGTTGGAACTTATACGTTGATTGTTACAGATTCAAATAGTTGTGTTTCAAATTATTCTTTCGAAATTTTTGGAAGTGATGCGGACTGTTTATTTATACCTAATACAATTACACCGAACGGAGATGATTACAATGACACATGGTTTATTGAAAATATTGATTTGTATCCAAACGCGAGTGTAAAAGTATTTAATAAATGGGGAAATAAAGTGTTCGATTCAGGAGCATTGTATGAACCTTGGAATGGAGAACATAAAGGAGCGCCGCTTCCATCTGAAGTTTATTTCTACATCATAACATTAGGAAATAGTTCTGGGAATGAATACACAGGAACAATAACGATTATTCGATAGGAAAATGATTTTAAAATTACAACTGACTTTAATATTCACTTTACTTTTAAGCATCGTTGGCTTTTCGGCAGTCAATGAGTCAAAAGCTGCATGTCCAACAATTGTTGTGACGGGTACAAATGTAAATTGTTATGGTGGTTCGAACGGGTCAGCTCAGGTTGCGATTTCAAATGGAAGTGGGAATTACACAATTACATGGTCAAACGGCGGAAATGTTAGTATGATTAATGGATTACCTGTCGGTACGTATACAGTAAGTGTAAAGGATAATGTTTCTGGTTGTTCAGTAGTTGGAGCTTATGTTGTTGGTTCGCCCGATCCAATTCAAGTGACTGAAACAATTACGAATGTAAATTGCAATGGTTTAGCAACTGGTTCAATTACGATTACAGTAGTTGGTGGAAATGGAGGGAATTTGTACACTTGGAAGAATGCTGCAAATGTTACCGTTTCTACAGCTCAAAATTTAGCGGGAGTTGTTGCTGGAACATATTCACTAAGTATTGTTGATTCGAAAGGATGTACATTCACTAAACTATATACAATAACACAGCCATCTCAAGCTTTAAATAGTTCGGCTGTTGTTACAGATGCAGCGTGTTTTTCGAGTGCAACGGGAGCTATAAACATTGATGTTTGGGGAGGAACACCTTCCTATGTTTATTCGTGGTCAAATGGTGCGAGTTCTCAAGATGTCACTGGACTTACAGCTGGTGGATATTCTGTAACAATTACTGATTTTAAAGGTTGTCAACGTGTGGTCCCTTTTACAATTAATCAACCAAATGTGCTTACCGGAACATTAGTGGCTACTAGCGTTTTATGTAACGGTGACGCGACAGGTTCTTTAACCGTGACACCAACTGGTGGAACAAGTCCTTATACCTACGAATGGAGAAATACAACGACATTATTTGCCGTTAATAATTCAACTCTTTCAAATGTAATTGCGGATGATTACGAAGTAACAGTAACCGATGCACGTGGATGCGTTTACGTTGATAACGCAACGGTAACAGAACCTTCTAAATTGACACTGAGTAATACTTTTATCAATGTTTCATGTTATGGTGATTCAGATGGATCAATCGACTTAACGGTTATTGGTGGGTCGCCAATTTACGATTATGTTTGGTCAAATAGCTTAGGAGCAACTGTGGGTTCTGGTCAAGATTTAACAGCAATACCCGCTGAAACATATGATGTGCTTGTTACCGATATTAATGGCTGTACGGAAACATTAGTTCAAGTGATTACTCAACCATTATTGCCGATAGCGGTAACAGAAACAGTAACCCATGTAAAATGTTTTGGTGACAATACAGGAATAATTGACCTGGATGTATCAGGTGGAACTCCGCCTTATGTATACAACTGGACAACAGGTCAAAGCTCAGACTTAATAACAGGCTTAACAGCACAAACGTATGTTTACACGGTAGTTGATAGTAAGCTTTGTCAATATTCGTCGAGCGTTATAGTCACTGAACCAGCTCAACCATTGACGGTTTCAAGCGTTATCACAGACGCAAATTGTTTTGGTGATGCAAATGGTGGAATTGACTTAACAGTAACAGGCGGAACAGCTCCTTATTCATATGAATGGGAAAATAGCACGTACGTATTAAGTACGGTAGCACAAGACTTGGTAAATTATCCTTCAGACAGTTATACATACCGTATTTTAGATTCAAACAATTGTTTTGAAACGGGTACTCTATTTATCGACGAACCACCGATGTTGGAAAGCACAATTGTTGGAGTTGATATTTTATGTAAATATGGAAACACGGGGTCAATTGATTTGACTGTTACCGGGGGAGTTTTGCCATATGGTTATACATGGAGTAACGGACCAATTTCTGAAGATCAAACTGGATTGACGGCTGGATATTATGAAGTAGAAATTTTGGACGATCATAATTGCTTATTGATTGATTCAATTACACTTACTGAACCTCAGGATAGTTTGAGTTATGATTATTTAGTAATGAACGTTAAATGTAATAATGGAACGGATGGAGCGATAGAGTTGCAGGTTAATGGCGGAACGTCACCTTATTATTATGATTGGTCTAATGGAGAAACATCACCTAATATAAATGGTTTAACGGCTGGTTTTTACGAGTTTGTGGTAACCGATGAAAACGGATGTTTGATGATTGATTCTATCTTTGTTGATGAACCCGACGTTCTTGAATTGAATGAAATAGTTACACCTGTAACATGCTATGGTTTGTCAGATGGAATTATTGACATAACAACGACAGGAGGAACTCCACCCTATGTATATTCATGGTACAATTCTGATTTTGCATTATCGAATCAACAAGAAGACTTAGTGGACTTTCCAGCTGACTTGTATCAAGTAGAAATAATTGATTCAAATAACTGTTTTTATGAGTTGTTTGTGAACCTTCCACAACCTGACTCTTTAGTCATAAGTCATACATTTAACAATGTAAGTTGTAAAGACAGTTCAGATGCAAATATTTTTATAACGATTACCGGTGGAAACCCTAGTTACTTTACAAATTGGTCTAATGGATCTACAGCTGAGGATTTAACAAACATCGTTGCAGACGACTATGAATTGGTTGTTTTGGATCAAAAGAATTGTACAGACACATTTAGAATAACTATTACAGAACCAGATTATATAACTTCACTTTTTGACATTTACCCTGTAACATGTGTTGATCAACATAACGGTGAAGCATTGTCTTATCCGGCAGGTGGAAATGGCGGTTATAATTATGACTGGGCAAATGGTAGTACAACCTATCATGCAGAAGGATTGTATGGAGGAATAACGGAATTGTTGGTTACTGATATTCTTGGATGTATCGGCAATTTTGAAGTGGACATTCCTGTCATTGAAGTAGGCTGTATAGATCCAGTAAATACTTTCACACCAAATGGTGATGCATATAATGACACGTGGGTGATTGATAATATGGAATTATACCCTAACATAGAAGTTAATATTTTCAACCGTTGGGGTAATTTAATTAAGAAATACAGTAACGTTTACGATCCTTGGGACGGAAAAATTAATGGAGTAGATGCACCTTCTGGAACATACTTTTATGTAATTAATCTGGATCAAGGTGAAAAGAAAGGTAAAGGAGTAAGTGGAAACGTATCAATAGTAAGATAAGAAATGAGAACAAAATTAGCACTAGTATTTGTATTTGCTACAAGTTTAATTTACGCGCAACAAATATCATTGAACTCACAATATTTGTTTAATGAGATGTTAGTAAATCCAGGAGCAACAGGGATTAAAGATCACATTCCTGTGCAATTAAGTTTCAGAAAACAATGGACGAATTTCCCGGGTTCACCATCAACACAAGCACTGTCTTGTAACGCGGCCATTTATAAAAATTTAGGTTTGGGAGGAACATTTTTCAATGATGTTGCGGGGCCAAGTAGAAGAACTGGAATAACTATTAACAGTGCTTATCAATTAATCTTAGACAATAGACAAGAGCATATTTTAGGATTGGGAATAGGGATTGATATAACCCAACACGTAATTGATGAATCTAAATTGATTACATACTTGCCAGACGATCCTGCAGTTCTAAGAGGATATAATAATAAGTTGGTACCAGATGCGAATGTTGGTATTTATTATCGTTATCGGGACATGGGATATGTTGGACTTTCGGCATACAATCTAGTGCAATCTAATCGTGATTTATTCGATTTCCAAAATGGATTAATAAATCCATTAGTTAGAACATATTACTTATTTGGAGGATATGATTTCAATGTTCGTCAAGGCAATACATTCAAATTGGTTGGATTGCTTCAAGCGATTGAAACGGGGACAATGCAATTTGATGTAACTGCGACATACGTATTTCACGATTATGTTTGGTTTGGCTTATCATACAGACATTTAGATGCTGCCGTAGCTTTGATTGGCGGACAAGTTGGACCTGTTCGAATGGGATATTCGTATGATTATACGCTATCCGACATTGGTCGTTATTCATCAGGTTCTCATGAAGTTTTTATTGAATTACAGCTAGATACTGAACAAACGATGAAGTCAAAAACTCCATGGTTAAAAAGAACGACGAGGTATAAAGCGAAGATTTAATTTTGCTCCAACAACATATATCCTGCAGGAACTTCTGTTGAGAATAATTGTTTTTCGTCTTTTAGTTCCTCTCGAATATTTGATAATTCAAAAGTCATTAAAACACCGTCTTGGGTTTTACTAAAGTACATTGGAAAACCTGGAATATTAGGGTTTAAAATGGAATAATCTTTCCCATCGACTTGAATTTCGTTGGTGTACCAATATGTGGTTTCTATGCCGTTTTCAGTTAAAACTGCTTTTTTACAATTGTAATTAAGGATTTTTCTTTTCTCTTCCGAAAAAATTACTTCAATTGTAGAATCTTTTTTTGGAGATGGAATATCTGAAGCTAATCCAATTTGCGCCGCTTTCCCCATCATACTGCTATTCAATGATAAAACTGTGTTTTTTTTTCGATCGACAATAATTGAAATAGTATTTATTTGACCCATTTTAAAATCCATTCTGGATTTGTCTCGCGTGAAATACAATTCCATTTTGCTATCTCGCAACAATGCGACAGATTGCCTCGTCTTTAACAACGTGTCGGTAGCTTCAACATCAATCGAGTACTGAAAATATCCCCTTGTAAGTTGGCAATTCGCTGACAGGTGAAAAAATAACACGAAAAACAGTAATATAATCCTCATAGCTAACAAATATAGCCAATCTCGATTAGAGTTTTCCAAAGATGGAGCGTATCAAAAGTAAATTTTCTATTTTTGTTAGGATTATCATGATAAAAAGAAATGGGAAGAGCATTTGAATATAGAAGAGCAGCTAAAGAGAAACGTTGGGACAAAATGTCTAAATTGTTTCCTAAACTAGGTAAAGCCATTACTATGGCTGCAAAAGAAGGTGGATTAGATCCAGATACTAACTCAGCACTTCGAACAGCAATAAAGAATGCCAAAGGGCAGAATATGCCTAAGGATAATATTGAAGCGGCTATTAAACGCGCTAATGCAAAAGATGGCGAAACTTTTTCTGAAATGAATTACGAAGGAAAAGGCCCTCATGGTGTATTGGTTTATGTAGAATGTGCTACTGATAACCCAACTCGAACAGTTGCGAATGTGAAGTCATATTTCAATAAGGCCGGCGGAGGAGTTGTTCCAAATGGCTCCTTTGAATTTATGTTTAACCGTAAATCAGTTTTTGAATTCACAATGCCAGAAGGATTTAACCTTGAAGAAACAGAGTTCGAATTGATTGATGCTGGCCTTGAAGAAATAGAAATTGTGGAAGATAAAGTTTTTGTTTACGGTGATTACACGGCCTTTGGAACATTGTCTCAAGCCTTAGAAGATTTAAATATTGATGTCCAAAAATCTAGTCTAGAACGCATTGCAACCCAAAGTGTTTCGTTTACCGAAGAAGAATTGGCAGATATTGAAAAAATGCTGGATAAAATTGAAGATGACGATGACATTCTTCAAGTTTTCACGAATATAGAGTGATTAAATAGACAAGTTTCGCTCGATTTATAATAAAACAGGAATAAATGAGTTCATTACTTGTTAGCATAAAGTGATTTTTAATAGAATGAAAAGTAAAATGAAATTTATTGGTATTTACACTTTTGTGCTCGTGTTAATTTACGCGTGTTCAACTGAGAAAAATACGGCGATAAATCGTGCTTTTCATGGCATGAATGCACACTACAACGGGTACTTTAATGCGAATGAATTATTGCGACAATCGATGGAAACGTACAATAATTCGCTTATAGAAGATTATTATACAATTTTACCTATTGATCCAGTCCCAAATGAAGAGGAAGTAATTGGAATGTATCCTGCAATTGATACTGCCATTTCAAAATGTACTAAAGTTATTCGTGATCATAGTATGCCCGGAAATGATAAGCCTTCAAAAAAGAAAGCAGAGCATAACCGGTGGATAGATGAAAATTGGACGACTGTTGGTCAATCTCTCTACTTGCGAAGAGATTATGACGGTGCGATGAAGAATTTTAAATTCATCCATAAATTCTTTTCAAATGACCCTTCTCTATATATAGGCGAATTATGGATGGCTAAAACAAACATTTCTTTAGGTGATTTAACAAAAGCCCAGTTCAATCTCGATAATCTGGATAAGGCAATTAAGGCAGAAGAAGAGGCGAAAAACGAAAAGCCGTCGAAATCTAAATCATCGAAAAAGAAGAAAAAGGAAGAGAAAGTAGCCAAATTCCCAAAAAAGATTCGATTTGATTTTGAAAAAACGAAAGCTGACCTCGCCTTGAAGAAGGATAATAAAGAAGATGCAATTAAATTCTTGGAAGAGTCTTTAAAATATGCACGAAAATCTAGAGATGAGGCCCGTGTTCACTTTATCTTAGGACAGCTCTACGAAGACAAGGGAAGTAATCAAGAGGCTAGTGAACACTACGCAAAGGTATTAAAGAAGAATGCACTTTTTCAAATGAGTTTTAATGCGCGTTTAAAAAAATCATTCCTGGGAAATAGCGCGAAGAAAAAGAAAGAATTGAAGAAAATGCTTCGCGATGCAAAAAACGCGGAGTACAAGGATCAGATCTATTATGCCTTGGGTGAAATTGAATTTAAGGAAGGAAATGAAGAAAAAGGAAAAGAGTATTTACATCAATGTGCTTTTTATTCTACCAAAAATACACGTCAAAAAGGAATGGCCTATGAAAAACTGGGTGATATGTCATTCGCCAAGCGTAACTATGTTAGTGCTCAAAAATATTATGATTCTTGCGCAAATGTAATTGCTGACACCTACCCAAATGCAGAAGCGATTAGAAATAAGGCAAGTAATTTAGCCGATTTGGTTGTTGCTGTAGAAACCGCTACTTATGAAGATAGTGTTCAACGAATTGCAGCGCTTTCAGAAGGCGACAGAGATAATTTTTTAAAAGATTATATCAAAAAAACAAAAGAGGACGCGCAACGTAAAAAGGAACGCGATGCTGAACGCTTAAGAGAGCTTCAGGCGAATGAGAATTTATTTGCTCAAAGCGGCAATGGTTCTAAATGGTATTGGAACAATGCGAAAACCAGAGCTGCAGGTTACGATGAATTTAAGAAGATGTGGGGTTCACGTGAAAATGAGGACAACTGGCGTCGATCGGAAAAAACCTTTGTACCTGATTTCAATGAGGACGAAAGTGAGGATGCAGTTGAAATTAAGGATACGATTATAGAGCCTGTTGACACACTGACGGTTGACTTTTTAATTGCAAAACTCCCATTATCTGATTCAGCACTAGCGTTATCAAATGAGCGCCTTCTAAAAGCGCACTATGATGCTGGAATTATTTACAAAGAACAGTTGAATGAAGTAGAAATTGCAAAGGGTGAATTTCAAGCGGTTTTAAATAAAAAAGTGGAGAATCCACACAACCTTATGTCAGCCTTTGAGTTGTACAAAATTTTGGAAGTTTCAAACCCTGATGAAGCAAAAATTCATAAGGATTATATATTAAACTATTACCCGAACAGCGATTATGCGAACTATTTGAGAGATCCAAATTACTTTATCAAAAAGAAAGAGAGAGATAAGTTGGCTGAACAAGAATATGTAACAGTTTTGGAAAGATACAATAGAGGACTTTATTATCCTGTAATTTCAAAAGCAGATATTGTAATACGGGATGAGAGAGATAACGGATTCCGTGCGAAGTACATGCTGTTGAAAGCACTTTCTATGGGACAAATTAACGATGATAAAACGATCTTAATTCCAGTTTTAGATAGCGTAATTATTGAGTATCCTGGGACTCTCGAAGCAGCCAAGGCTCAGGAGATGATTGATGTAATCAAAAATGGTTATTCTAAAAATATCGAGGCTGACTTTGGCAGTAAGTACCCGTTTGAATACAACGATAGAGCAGCACAATGGGTGATTATATTCTTACCTGAAAGTGAAAATTCAAGTGCTGCAAAAACGAAAATGGTTGATTTCCATAGAGAGTTTTTTAGTCGAGATAAGCTCAAGGTAAATTCCAAGTTATATGGAAATCAAAGTATTATTTTGGTAAATGATTTTGCAACTGAAGCTGACGGTTCAGAATATATACGCGTATTTAAAAAGACAAGAAAGTATTTACTGGATTTACAAAATGCTAAAATCTTAATGATTACTCAGGATAATTTAAAAATCCTGTACGAAAAGCAAAATCTAGGAGAGTACGAAAAGTTTTACGAAGAATTTTATTGATTATGAAGAAGAAATCCAATATTCAATTTGACAGTCCAGACCGCCTTAACATAATAGTTGAAGGTTCAAAGGTAATTGGAGACATGATAACGGAATCTAATCTGCGTATCGATGGTGAAGTAAGAGGAAATGTTTCTTCGGTATCTAAAGTCGTGATTGGTAAAACCGGAATCATCCTTGGAAACCTGACTTGCTCTGATGCTGATATTGAAGGTAATATTAAGGGGGTTTTAAATATCGACTCTTTAACAATTTTAAGAGAAACAGCAAAAATTGAGGGGGAAATTACAACATCAAAACTTCAAGTTGAAGAGGGGGCTCAGTTTACCGGGAATTGTAAAATGAGTAATTTCATTTCAGCAACTGAAACAGCATCTTCGGGATTGAAAGAAGATTTAGTCTATTAATTCATGACTAAGAAGAAGCAATCCCCCGGAACATCAAAATTTGCCCGCTTATCTGGAGTTGGACTGCAAATGGGAGCAACTATTTTTTTAGGAGCTTATGCAGGCAAATTTTTGGATGAAAAATACCCTACTAACAAAAAGTGGTTCACGATAGGGTTAACTCTTTTTGCAGTTGGTTTGGCACTTTACAATGTATTAAGACAAGTAAATAAACTGAACTCAGAGGATGAATAATATCGGATTGTCATTTACGCTTCGCTTAGTAATTTTATTGTCTGTTGCTTTTTTAATTCATTCAGGAATTCAGCATTGGTCGGGGCAAGGTTCTTTTGAAAATCACATTATCGCAACATATCTATTCAACTTCGTATTAGCGATTTTGTTTTTCTTTGTTCTACTTTATTATAAAAAAAAGAAGTCAACACAATTGGGATTCATTTTCCTTTTTTCAAGTGCTTTAAAATTTACATTTTTTTTTATTTTTTTGAGTCCAATGGTGCGAACTTTGAATGGAATTCATAGTGCGGAATTCATTTCATTTTTTATACCTTATAGTGTAAGTCTGTCAGCAGAAGTCTATTATTTATCCAAAATTTTAAATAAATAAAGCATAACCAAAAAGAATTGAAGAAAATAATAGCAGAAATTTCTTGAATTCTAATTTTATACCTACTTTTGCGACGATTTAAGAAAAACATTAGTACATTAGTATGCACAACTTATTTAGATTTTTACTTGTTTTAGCATTTGTAAGCCCAACTGTTTTGTTTGCAAATGAACCTCAAGAAGAGGAAGTGCTTGCTACAGAAGCCGATCATGAATCTCCAAAAAGTGAAACTGAAGCTATTAGCGAGTTTGTTGTTCATCACACATTTGATTCTTACGAGTTTCATTTCTTTACAATAGGAGATTCGCATTACGGATTTTCATTGCCAATTATTCTTTGGGATAATGGATTACAAGTCTTTAGTTCTTCGCATTTTCACCATGGTGAAGCTGTCGCGGAATCAAACGGGAATTTCTATAAAATAGAGCACAACAAGATTTATAAAACAGATGCAGCGGGTACTATCACTTATGCTAAACCAATGGATTTTTCAATTACGAAAAATGTATTTAGCACTTTGTTTATTGCCATGTTAATGTTTTGGATTTTCAGGAGTGTTGCAAAATCTTATAGAACGAATCTTGCACCAAGTGGCGCTGCTAAGTTCATTGAGCCTTTGATTCTTTTTGTCCGTGATGAAATTGCGATTCCAAATATTGGTGAGAAGCAACACAAAAAATACATGATTTACTTGTTGACAGTGTTTTTCTTTATTTGGTTTCTAAATCTATTTGGAATGACTCCACTGGGAATTAATGTTACAGGAAACATTGCGGTTACATTTACACTGGCAATTATGACCTTCATTATCACTCAGGCGACATCGAAGCCAGATTATTGGAAACACATTTTTTGGATGCCAGGAGTTCCTGTACCAATGAAAATTTTGTTAGCCCCAATTGAATTGTTGGGAGTTTTTATTAAGCCATTTGCATTGATGATTCGTTTGTATGCGAATATGTTGGCAGGGCACATTGTATTGGGAAGTTTAATTGGTTTGATTTTTCTTTTCCCAAACTGGGGAGCGAAAGGAGCATTTTTAGGTTTGACGTTTTTCTTAAATATAATTGAATTATTAGTTGCTTTTTTACAGGCGTACATTTTTACAATGCTTACCGCTCTGTATTTTGGAGCAGCTTCAGCGGAGCACGAGCATCATTAATTAGTTTTTTAACCATAAATAATATATATCATGGAAATTCCAGCAATCGTCGGAGCAGGTTTAGTAGTAATTGGAGCGGGTATCGGTATCGGTAGAATCGGTGGTTCTGCAATGGATGCAATCGCGCGTCAGCCAGAAGCTACAAACAAAATTCAAACAGCAATGCTTATTGCAGCAGCGCTTATTGAAGGTATTGGATTTGCAGCGTTATTCGCAGTATAATACAATGGTTATTTTCTCAACTGCAACGGTTGGTTGCAGTTGAGAATAATTTATTAAAAGAAAAGAAATGGAAAAGTTAATCAATGAATTTTCAGTTGGGTTGTTCGTTTGGCAATCTATTATATTTCTGGCATTATTATTCTTATTAAGAAAATACGCTTGGAAGCCAATTTTGAAAGCTGTGAACGAAAGAGAAGCAAATATTGCTGACTCAATCGAACAAGCTGAGAAAACAAAAGAGGAAATGAAAGCATTGCAAGCTAAGAACGAGGACCTTTTGAAAGAGGCACGTGCTGAAAGAGATGCAATGATTAAAGACGCTAAAGCAACTGCTTCAAAAATGGTAGAGGATGCTAAAGCTATTGCTAAGGAAGAAGGAAATAAAATGTTGGTTTCAGCAAAAGAATCAATTAACGCTGAAAAAGCGGGTGCAATTGCTGAATTAAAAACACAAATGGCTTCTTTCTCAATTGAGATTGCTGAGAAAATAGTTCGTCATGAATTATCTTCTGATGATAAGCAAAAGGCTCTTGCAGAAAAGCTTGTTGATGATATTAATTTGAATTAAGATTTCAAAATGAAAAGCACGAAAGTAGCATTTAGATATGCAAAATCTCTTCTCGAAATTGCCCAAGAGCAAAAGAACGTTGATTCTGTTTTAGGTGACATGATATTCTTACTTCAAGCGAGTGAAGACTCGAAAGACTTTGACATGCTTTTGACTAGTCCAATTATTAACGCGACTAAGAAAATTGAAATATTTGAAAAAATATTTGATCAATTTGAGACGATCTCTATGGATTTCATCAAATTGATAACTAAAAATGGACGTGAAGAGTTTCTACTAGAAATCGCACAATCATTTGAAGCACAAGTAAAAGAAAGTAGAGGAATTGTTCCAATTACGATAATTTCAGCTGTAAGGCTTGACGATGCAACGAGAAGTAAAATAGTTTCTAAAGTTCAAGAGACAGTTAAAGGTGAATTGGAAATAGAAGAGAAGATTGACACTTCCTTAATTGGAGGATTTATGGTGAGAATGGGTGATATGCAAATAGATGCCTCGATAGCGAACCAATTTAATAATTTAAAACAACGTTTAACACGATAATTTTGGTTGACAAACGAAAGTTTGTCAATAGTAAAACTACACAAGATGGCAGATGTAAAACCCGCAGAAGTTTCTGCAATATTAAGAGAGCAATTATCAGGATTTCGTTCAGAATCTGAATTGCAAGAAGTTGGTACCGTATTACAAATTGGTGATGGTATTGCACGTATCTATGGTCTAAATGGGGTACAATATGGTGAATTGATCGAGTTCGATGGTGGACTGCAAGGAATCGCATTGAATCTTGAAGCAGATAACGTAGGTGCCGTTCTTTTAGGACGTTCAACACAAGTAAAAGAAGGGGACACTGTTAAGCGTCTTGGTCGTATTGCTTCTGTGAATGTTGGAGAAGGATTGGTAGGACGTGTTGTTGATACCTTAGGAAATCCTATAGATGGTAAAGGACCAATTGAAGGAGAGTTATTTGAAATGCCAATTGAGCGTAAAGCGCCAGGTGTTATCTTCCGTCAACCAGTAACTGAGCCATTACAAACTGGAGTTAAGGCAGTTGATGCGATGATTCCGATTGGACGTGGACAACGTGAGTTGATTATTGGTGACCGTCAAACAGGTAAAACTACCGTTGCAATCGATACAATTATCAATCAAAAAGAATTTTATGATGCAGGTCAACCTGTATTCTGTATATATGTGGCGATTGGACAAAAAGGTTCAACAGTTGCAGGAATCGTAAAAAAATTAACTGATGCAGGTGCAATGGCTTATACAGTTGTTGTAGCATCTAATGCTGCTGATCCAGCTCCAATGCAATTTTACGCGCCAATGACAGGTGCTGCTATTGGTGAGTATTTTAGAGATACAGGTCGTCCAGCGTTAATTGTATTTGATGATTTATCAAAACAAGCCGTAGCTTACCGTGAGGTTTCATTGTTATTACGTCGTCCTCCAGGTCGTGAGGCATATCCAGGAGACGTTTTCTACCTTCACTCAAGATTGTTAGAGCGTGCCGCGAAAATCATTAACGATGATAACATTGCTAAGCAAATGAACGATTTGCCACCATCTTTGAAAGATAAGGTGAAAGGTGGAGGATCATTGACTGCATTGCCAATTATTGAGACACAAGCAGGTGACGTTTCGGCATACATTCCAACAAACGTAATTTCGATTACGGATGGTCAGATTTTCTTGGAAGGTGATTTATTTAACGCAGGTATTCGTCCGGCGATTAACGTAGGTATCTCTGTATCACGTGTTGGTGGATCTGCACAAATTAAATCAATGAAGAAGGTTGCTGGTACGTTGAAATTAGATCAAGCTCAATACCGTGAGTTGGAAGCATTTGCTAAGTTCGGTTCGGATTTAGATGCTGCTACTAAATCAGTATTGGACAAAGGTGCACGTAACGTTGAAATCTTGAAACAAAAAGAAGGTGATCCTTACCCAGTAGAGAAGCAAATTGCAATCATCTACATTGGTACTAAAGGATTAATTCAAAATGTTCCAATCAACAAGGTAAAAGAGTTCGAAAAAGATTTCTTAAACTTCTTGGAAGCGAAACACGCTGGTGTATTGGCTGATTTGAAAGCTGGAAAATACACGGACGAAATTACTGATACTTTAACTGCTGTAGCAAAAGATTTATCAGCGAAATATTAATTGGGTTGATAATTATCAATTGTTAATTATCCATTATCGATTAAATAAAAATGGCAAACTTAAAGGAAATAAGAAATAGGATTACTTCGATTAGCTCCACGATGCAAATTACGTCGGCTATGAAGATGGTTTCTGCTGCGAAATTGAAAAGAGCGCAAGATGCGGTAACGCAAATGCGTCCTTATGCAGGGAAATTGCAAGAAATTCTTGAAAATTTAAGTGCAACTCTTGATCTTTCTGAAAATGCTTATTCTGATCAACGCGAAGTGAAAAATGTTTTGGTTGTTGGAATTACATCAAACAGAGGTTTGTGCGGTGGTTTCAACAATAACATCATCAAACGTGTTAATCAATTAGTGGAAGGTGAATACAAAGACATGAATCCAATGGTTCTTTGTCTAGGTAAGAAAATTAAAGATGTTGTTCGTAAAACTGGTAGAAACTATACCAATGATACATTGGCTGCGGTTCCGGATATTTTTAATGAATTAACGTTTGAAAATGCAAGCGCAATTGGAGCGAATTTAATGGACTTATTTAGTTCAAAAGAATTTGATAAAATTGTAGTTGTATACAACAGCTTTGTGAATGCTGGTGTGCAATTGGTAAAAACGGAACAATTTTTACCTATCGTGCCAACAGTTCAGGAAGGTGAGGCAACTGGTGCAGGAGATTATTTCTTCGAACCAAGCAAAGCAGAAATTGTTGAGGAGCTTATCCCTAAGTCATTGAAAATTCAATTGTTTAAATCATTGCTTGATTCTTCTGCTTCAGAACATGGAGCGCGTATGACTGCAATGCACAAAGCTACCGACAATGCTAGTGATTTAAAACGAGATTTAACCTTACAATACAACAAAGCACGTCAAGCCGCAATTACCAACGAAATTTTGGAAATTGTAGGAGGAGCAGAAGCATTGAACGGTTAATATCAAAGACAATAATATTGAAAACCCTTCGAGTAATCGAAGGGTTTTTTCGTTTAGAAGAATACAAGCTCTAATAAATGGTTCATGAGATAATTATAGTTCATAATGTATCTTCCATCGATTAAAACGTTCCTGATTAACAGAGATTTTTCTTACCTTGTAAACATGAAAATCACACTTATCTTCCTATTATTTGTTTTCACTGCTTTCGGTCAAGATTCGCCTCGACTTGAGCAAAAGAAAAAAGCATCTGCTGAAGCAAAGGAGCATTTAAAGGAGATGCAAAGTGGATTTTTACTCGTGCGGCTGGAAGACAATAAGGCGGAAATCGATTATTTTTTAAAATACAAAAATGATACTGAAGCCAAACGAATTGAAGAGAAACAGGAAAAAATTAATGAACAAATTCGCTTAGCCTTTACTAAATACTTCACGATGTGCCCAGTGTATTATTTTAATATGAGCGATACACGGAACTTATTGGATGAAAAGTATGATCAGGTAAAGGTTTATGATGCGCTTGGCCAGACAGTTTCAAATGTCGACTTATCTGCAGGTAAATTTTACGTAGCTGAATTTGGAATGGCTAATCAAGACGAAGTGACAAATGACGAAAATGTTAACTCAGGAGAATACAATGAACGAATGCCATTAAGCGCACTTGTCATCCGAACGAGTAAAATGTTGGAGCTGCGAGATCCGTTTCCGTATTTCGTGCGATACAATGTTATGGGTGGATTGAAGTCACGTTATCTTGGACCAGTGAAAAAACTGCAAGACAAATTAAATGCTTTTGGAGCGTATTAAGCAAAAAACCAATAGTTTTCGCCTTCTTTTAAACTCATTTTATTCATGAGCAGTGTAATTTCCTTTTGATCTTGTGGGGATGCAACAGCGATAATAATTTGAGGGTTCTCAATTGATTTCAGCATGTTCATATCATTGAGAACAATTCCATAAATATCTTTCCCTATTTTCTTGTCGTTGTCAGTCACCCAATTGAAGCTTTTCTCTTTTTGAAGAATCAATTTTGCCAAGTCTTTTCCATTTTTTCCGGCACCCCAAAGCACGAGGGATTTTTCTTGTTTGCGCGAATATTTAAAGAAATAATTGACCTTCAATTCATAAAAACGATTGTCCCGATAAACTTCCCATTGCCTTGAAATTCGATCTTCTCGATCTCTCCATAAATGCAATACTTCGTCCAAACCAATAATATTCAGGCCTCCTGTAATGAAACGAAAGCATAAATCGTAATCTTCAGGAAACGTTTCAGGCTCAAAACCACCTACACCTTCAAAATCTTCACGGTGTACCAACCAACAATTCGATGGAATAACACATTCTCTATACATTTCAATTTCATGCGATTGATTTCTTGCCACTTCTCTCAACCATGCATCGTAACGTCGAAAACCGTCTCCAACTTCTCCGTTATCTTTAAAATATTCCGTTCCACCAGTAATTAGACTTCCCTTTCCGTTTTGCTGCCAAGCTTCCACCATCAATTGCAATTTGTTCAACGGCATTTTATCGTCCGAATCCATGCGATGAATCAATTCACCAGAAGTTTGTTCGTACCCAAAACGCAAAGCTTCTAATAATCCAGGAGTTGGATTTGTAAACACCTTTATGCGTTTATCCCGTGCAGCAAAATCAGTTAAAATATCTAATGAATTGTCAGAAGAATTATCATTTACTGCAATCAATTCCCAATTCCCAAATGTCTGACTCAAAATGGAAGATATACAAGCTTCCAGATAAGGAGCTGTATCTTTCACAGGTATAACAATGGATATTTTGGGAACAGTTAAATTCATCGGCGCAAGTTAGGAAAAATGGATTGTTTCTAATATATTCATAGTAACTCGATTCTAAACAAAGACGATCAATGAAACACAACATTTTGATTTATTTAATCCTTGGCATTTCTGTATTGTTTTCCTGTTCAACAATTCCAAATGGCGCAGAGGCAGTTAGGAATTTTAAAAAGGAGAAATACCTTGGGAAATGGTATGAAATTGCCCGTCTTGACTTTAAGTATGAACGGAATTTAAATAATACAACTGCCGAATACTCCTTAAATGAGAACGGAAGTATCAGGGTAGACAACAAAGGATATAACACTGAGAAAGAAGAATGGGATCAAGCCATTGGTAAAGCCAAATTTGTGGATAATGCCGATGTAGCAATGCTGAAAGTATCCTTCTTTGGCCCGTTTTACGGCGGATACAATGTCATCGCGATTGATACGGACTACAAGTACGCCTTGGTTGCGGGATCGTCAACTGACTATTTATGGATTTTATCACGTGAGACTAGCATTCCAGATGATATAAGAAAAGAGTATTTAAAAATAGCTCAGAGAATTGGTTATAAGACGGAGGACCTGCTGTGGGTTGAACACAATATACAATGGTTTCCGTACATGCCTATCTCGGGATTCATTTTTGATTTCTATATTTGAACCTAGGAACTCTATTGCGTTTCACGTTTATTTATGAGGTATTTCATTCATCTAGGATTCAATGGAAGTAGCTTTAGTGGTTGGCAACGACAAAACAATACATTGAACACCATTCAAGAAGTTGTAGAGAAAACCCTCCAACAAATTTTCAAAAAAAGAGTAAGCACCTACGGCTGTGGACGAACAGATGCCGGCGTTCATGCAAGTCAATATGTTGTTCAAATTGATTTGCATGAAGCACCCGACTTTGACTTAAAATTCCGATTGAATAAAAATTTACCAGAAAGCATTGCCGTTTTTGAAGTTTTAGAGGTCAACGAAGACCAACATTGCAGGCATGACGCGGTTGCTAGGACATATGACTATTTCATTCATCTAAATAAAAATCCATTGCTTTTCCATTCAAGTTCACTTTATGAAGATTTGATTTTGGATTACGAGAAAATGAAAAAGGCAGTCTCTCTTATTCGTGAAACAAAGGACTTTAAAGCAATGTGTAAGCAACCAGATTTGTATGATAATACGATCTGTTTGATCAGCAATTGTGAGCTTTTCGTTAATCAGGAAGAAGGTCGTATACGTTTCACCATTACTAGTAACCGCTTTTTGCGTGGAATGATTCGAATTTGTGTTTACTTTCTCATAGAAGTTGGACGAGGAGCAATGACTTTGGATGAATTCAATGAAATTTTAACGTTGAAAAAAGACGTTAAAGAAAAATGGCCCGCACATCCGAATGGACTTTTTCTAAGCAGCATAGAATACCCAAATATACAGCTGGATAATTCTCATAATTTGATAAGGATGTTGAAAGTTGGATTGGAAAATCATTAAACAAAAAAAACAGCAACTGAATCCAATTGCTGTTTTTCTATAATTGTCTTTGTGCTCTCTTTGCAAAGCACGAAAATCAACTCAATCCAGAAATCTTTCCGTTGTTATCAATAAACATATTTTCCGAAGCAGGAACAGCAGGCAAACCTGGCATACGCATCATGTTTCCTAAAATTGGAATCACAAATCCTGCACCAGCCGCAAATTCAAATTCACGAACGGTAATTCTAAATCCAGTTGGTCGTGCCAATAAGAAATCATTGTCAGAAAACGATTTTTGTGTTTTTGCCATACAGATTGGCAATTCGTTTAATCCCAATTGATCAATTTTATTCAAATCTGTCAATGCTTGTTTAGAGTAATCTACCCCATCTGCACCATAAATTTCTTTGGCAATTTTTTCAATTTTAGCAGTGATGGAGCTTTTCCAATCGTACAACGGCTTGAAGTTGTTTTTTCCAGATTCAATTTCAATGACAACTGCTTTTGCTAAATCCGTCATTCCATTTCCTCCATCTGCCCATCCTTTCGCAACAATCGCTTGAACGTTTAACGCAGCACATTTTTCTTGAATGAATTTAATTTCTTCTTCGCTGTCTGAGAAGAACGAGTTAATTGCAACAACCGGATTTAATCCAAATTTTTGAATGTTCTCAATGTGTTTTTCCAAGTTCGCGAATCCTTTTTGAACGCGCTCGATGCTCGGTGTATTGTATTCTTCTTTTGGAGCTCCTCCATGGTGGCGCAATGCGCGAATAGTTGCAACAACAACTACTGCTTCTGGTTTTAATCCAGCTGAAACACATTTAATGTCTAAGAACTTCTCAGCTCCCAAATCAGCTCCAAAACCAGCTTCAGTTACAACAAAATTAGAAAGTGATAATCCCATTTTAGTCGCTAAAACAGTATTTGTTCCTTGTGCAATGTTCGCGAAAGGTCCACCGTGAATGAAAGCAGGATTTCCTTCGATAGTTTGCACTAAGTTTGGTTTAACGGCATCCTTCAACAAAATTGCCATCGCATTTTCAGCCTTTAAATCCCTCGCGAAAATTGGTTTTTTGTCAAAAGTATTTCCAACGTAAATATTACCTAACCGTGTTTTTAAATCTTCAAAATTTTCCGACATACATAGTATTGCCATCACCTCTGATGCTGGAGTAATATTAAATCCATCTTGTCTTGGAATTCCGTTTGCCGTTCCACCCAATCCAATTGTAATGTCACGCAAAGCACGGTCGTTCATATCCATCACACGTTTCCATTTGATGGTGCGTGGGTCGATTCCTAAATTCCCAACTTTATTTTGTAGGTTATTATCAATCAATGCTGATAATAAATTGTTTGCTTTTTCAATTGCAGAGAAATCACCTGTAAAATGCAAGTTGATATCTTCCATTGGCAAGACTTGTGAATAGCCGCCTCCAGCAGCTCCACCTTTAATTCCAAAAACTGGTCCCAAAGAGGGTTCGCGCAATACAACAGCAGCTTGTTTTCCAATTTTATTCAATCCTTCTGTTAAACCAATAGAAGTTGTTGTTTTTCCTTCTCCAGCTGGAGTTGGCGTCATTGCAGTAACAAGAATCAAGTGATTTTTCTTGATTTTTGTTTCATCGATTAAATGTAATGGAAGTTTCGCCTTGTATTTTCCATACAGTTCTAGATCATCTTCATCGATTGAAAGTTTCGCTGCAATCTTAGTAATGTGTTGCATTGTTGCTGCTTGAGCAATTTCGATGTCTGTAAGGAATTTTGTCGTCATAATGTTCGTTTTTGCATAGTATTCGATGCAATATACATGAGATTTTGGAAATAATTAGGTTTGTAAGATGAAAGAATCATTAAATCACATTTATGCTTTTTGACGATTTGGAATTTAACGCCTTACCAAAAGCAAGGTTTTGGCTTAATGAACATTTCGACATTCAAAACTCTTTTCTTTCGATTGAAGGATTTTACTTCGAAATAGCTAATTTCACACTCTATGAGCGGAAACGTTGACAAACTAAATAAGCGAGGAGTTAAAACCAGTTATGCATCGACAATAATTGGAATTTCTTTGGTGCTCTTCATGATTGGAATCGTGTTGGGTGGGATTTTCGGATTGGAAAACATTCAAAAACAGGCTAAAGAAAGTTTGCAAGGAGATTTATTTTTCTCCCCAGAATTAAATACTGCTGATATAAAACAAATTGAACAAGAACTAAAAACTTGGGAACAATTCAGTGAAGTGTTTTTTGTTTCGCCAGAGCGGGCAATAGAAGAATTTACTGGTCAAGATCAAAATAAGGATAACATATTAGCCATTTTTGAAGGTGAAAATCCACTACCACCTACGGTTGGATTTAAGCCAAAGGAAAAGTATGCTACTATGTCGGGAATGAAAAAAATCAAGGAAGATTTATTCGCTGAATACGGAGATCGTATTGAAGATGTGAATTACGATGAAGCAAGTGTTCAAAATGTAAACCTTGGATTTAAGCAATTCGTATACTTGTTTGGAGCAGTTGCATTATTGCTTATTATCGTGGCTGTTGCAATGATAAATAATACGATTCGATTGGCCCTATATTCAAAACGATTTTCAATTAAAACAATGCAATTGGTTGGCGCAACTTCAGGTTATATCCGTCGTCCTTTTTTATGGCAAGCGATAGGTATGGGAATTGTAAGTGGAATAATCGCCATGGCTTTACTCTTCGTTTTGTTTTATGCGTTGAACAATTTAATTGATTCGATCGAAATTTCTTACGATATTCAAACATTTCTGATGTTGCTTGTTTCCTTGTTAACACTGGGAATATTCATCACTTTGATCTCGACTTGGTTCGCTCTTAACAAATATTTGAGAATGAAATTGGATGATTTGTATTAAATTTGGAACATGAGCGCAAAATCTACAAAACAAAACGAGTCGAAAACAGCTGATTTACTTGACGATGTTTCGACAGCAAGACCTACATCAAAAAAAGGGAATGCTTTGCAGGAGTGCAGTAAAACTGCACCTTTTTCATTTAGTGCAAAGAATTACAAACTTTTGTTTTTAGGTTTGGGAATTAATATCCTTGGATTCATCTTAATGATGGGTGGCGCAGCTGAAGATCCAAATGAATTTAGTGCAGATGAGTTATTCAGTCATACACGAATCACCATTGCTCCAATGTTGATTGTCTTGGGTTATTTGGTGATTATGTACGCCATAATGAAAAAACCAAAGTCGTCTTCTAAATAAAAATTTATGAGTTTTCTTGAGGCTATAATCCTTGCAATAATTGAGGGATTAACGGAGTTTTTACCTGTTTCTTCGACGGGTCACATGATTATTGCTTCCACTTTTATGGGAATTGCATCAGATGATTTTGTAAAACTCTTTACCGTTGCAATTCAATTTGGGGCGATATTATCAGTGGTTCTCGTTTATTTTAAAAAGTTCTTTCAGAGTTGGACGTTCTACATGAAATTGTTCGTTGCCTTTGTTCCAACAGGAATTATTGGATTACTATTGAAATCAAAAGTAGATGCCTTACTAGAAAACGTATGGGTTGTTGCGGTTTCGCTTTTATTGGGTGGAGTTGTTCTTCTTTTTGTAGATAAGTTCTTTGCAAAAAATGAAGAAGAAGGATTGGACGAAGTAGATTACAAAACAGGTTTTATTATCGGGACCATTCAAAGTATTGCAATGATTCCAGGTGTTTCTCGTTCAGCGGCAACAATTATAGGTGGATTATCTCAAAAACTAACGAGAAAGGCGGCAGCAGAATTTTCATTTTTTCTTGCTGTACCTACCATGTTTGCTGCAACTGCAAAAAGTATTTGGGATGAAAAGGAGTTGTTACTCAAATCGTCAAATAATGAAATGGTCTTATTAATTGTTGGAAATATTATTGCGTTTATTGTAGCGTATATCGCCATTCGTTCATTCATTAGTTATTTGTCTAAAAATGGGTTTAAAATCTTTGGTTATTACCGAATAGTTCTAGGTTCAATTCTTATCTTATTGATGTTATTTGGTGTAAACCTTCAAATGGCTGGATAATGATTAAAGAATTTTCCGAAGGAAGTACAATCATCGTCGATAAACCATTGAATTGGACGTCTTTTGATGTGGTAAATAAAATTCGATGGAATTTAAAGCAAAGGCTTGGTATTAAGAAAATAAAAGTTGGACACGCAGGAACATTAGATCCTTTGGCGACTGGAGTTTTGGTATTGTGTATAGGGAAACACACCAAATTGATTGAAGAAATTCAAGCAGGTCAAAAAACGTATACAGGAAAAATTCTACTAGGGAAAACAACTCCTTCTTACGACTTAGAAACAGAATTTGACCAGGAATATGATGTTGGGCATATTACAAAAGAATTATTGGAAGAGGCACGCTTATCTTTTTTAGGAGAGCAACAACAGGTGCCACCAATTTTTTCTGCCAAGCAAGTCGACGGAAAGCGTGCATATGATTTAGCCCGTGCTGGAAAGGAAATTGAATTAAAAGCAAATTCAATTCATATTTTCGACCTAATATTTGATTCATCCAATTTCCCTGAAATTTCATTTGAAGTAAGTTGTAGTAAAGGCACATATATTCGTTCTATTGCAAGTGATTTGGGGAAAAAATTAAACTCAGGTGGAACCTTAATTGAATTGAGACGTACTAAATCTGGAGATCAAATTATTGAAGAAAGTAAGTCAGTTGAAGAGTGGATAGAATTAATTCACAACTCTCCACTCTGAAAATGTTAATTTTTGTATCTTTGCATCCCTCTAATTATTGAGGCGATAAAAACGGCACCGTTATTATGAATAAAATGAAACTATCGCAATTCAGCTTCGACCTTCCGGAAGAGCTAATTGCAGAGTATCCAAGTGAAAATCGTGATGAAGCGCGATTAATGGTTATCAACAGAGAATCAGGGACAATCGAGCACAAACTATTTAAAGACATTATCAATTACGTGGACGAAGGTGACGTAATGGTTATGAATAACACCAAAGTATTTCCAGCGCGTATGTACGGCAATAAGGAAAAAACAGGTGCCAAAATCGAAGTTTTCTTATTAAGAGAATTAAACCGTGAAAGTTTACTGTGGGATGTTTTGGTTGATCCAGCTCGTAAAATTAGAATAGGAAATAAATTATACTTCGGGGAAGATGACTCTTTGGTTGCTGAAGTAATTGACAATACAACTTCAAGAGGAAGAACATTGCGTTTTCTTTTTGATGGACCTTATGAAGATTTCAAGAAGGCAATAACTGATTTAGGTGAGACGCCGCTTCCAAAGTATATAAAAAGAGGAGTTGAAGCTACTGATGAAGAAAGATACCAAACAATTTATGCAAAAGAAGAAGGTGCAGTTGCTGCTCCAACTGCAGGGTTACACTTTTCGCGTCAATTATTAAAGCGATTGGAACTTAAAGGTGTTGACTTCGCGGAAGTTACATTGCATATTGGTTTAGGTACATTTAGACCAGTTGAAGTGGAAGATTTGACGAAGCATAAAATGGACTCCGAGCAAGTTATTATCTCTCAAAAATGTGCGGATAGAGTTAACAAAGCAAAAAGAGACAAGAAAAAAGTAATTGCGATTGGAACTACTTCAATGCGTGCAATTGAGACATCTGTTTCGACAGAAGGCTATTTAAAGCCTTTTGACGGCTGGACGAATAAATTTATTTTCCCTCCTTATGATTTTAGTATCGCAGATGGTTTAGTTACAAATTTCCACACACCTTTGTCTACATTGTTAATGATGATTTCTGCATTTTGTGGACATGAATTAATGATTGAAGCTTATGAATTGGCTGTAAAGGAGAAGTACAAATTTTACTCCTATGGTGACGCAATGCTGATTCTATAATCACATTATAAAAATATTAAACGTAAAAAAGGGTGTTGATTAATCAACACCCTTTTTTGTGATAGTATGGTTTAGGTAGATCTCAAATGCATTATCCTACTACAAATACGCATTATCGTTCGACAAAATAAAAGTATTCCTCGATTAAATCCAAATTATTTAAGATTTTTCTTAAAAATATTATTTTGAATAAGCCTAAAATCATGGTGAACACCTCCAAATAATAGTTATTTTTGTGGAGCAAAATTTTCACTATGGGAAGTGCCGAAGAAAATACGACCAAAAACAGTAAGCTCAAAACTTACATGGTCTTCACAAAATTTAGATTATCCGCTCTAGTTATCATTTCGGCATTATCAGGATATTTATTTGTAGGCGGAGGCTGGAACATCAATCTTTTATATTTACTAATTGGAGGTATGCTGGTAACGGCTGCATCGAATGGTTCCAATCAAATTTGGGAAAGAGAATTTGATATTCTTATGAAACGCACAAAAAACCGCCCTCTTCCAACAGGTGAAATGACGGTAAATGAAGCGTACGCGGTTGTGATTTTCAGCCTATTGGTTGGTTTAACTTTGCTCTATTTAATTAATTTGAATTCTGCATTACTTGGAGTTGCGGCATATGTCTCATATGTTTTTATGTATACTCCAATGAAACGAAAATCTCCATGGGCTGTTTTTGTTGGTGCTATTCCTGGAGCATTGCCTCCAATGATTGGTGCTGTTGCGGTAACAGGCGAATTTGGCCTAATCCCAGGTGTTCTGTTTTTTGTACAATTCGTTTGGCAATTCCCGCATTTTTGGGCAATTGCATGGGTTTCCTTTGACGATTATAATGCCGGCGGTTTCTCTTTGTTACCATCAAAAACGGGGAAATCAAAAAACTCAGCGTTTCAAATTGTAGCATATTCATTGGCGTTAATTCCATTTAGTTTGCTGCCTTGGATGTTAGATATAACAGGGATTTTCTCCTTTATAATCGCATTAATTCTTGGCCTATGGTTTTTCTTTCTTTCATGGAGACTGTTTTTAACATGTGATGATAAGGACGCGCGAAAATTAATGTTTGCATCATTTATCTATTTGCCAATTATACAGTTCGTTTATGTATTTGATGCCAATACAGAAATAATAAAAACACTTTTAGCCTTATAAGTATGAAGAATAATTTTGAGACAGACAACAATAAAGAACAGGTAGAGAAATCAAAGAAGAATTTGATTTATGTGGGAATGTTAAGCGTTGTGATGTTATTCGCTGGACTAACATCAGCCTACATTGTTTCAATGGGAGACACTTTTTGGTTAAAAATTGGTTTACCAACGCCATTTTGGATCAGTACAGGAATCATTATTTCAAGTAGTATAGTATTTCAATTGGCTGTCTCATTTGCTAAGCGAGGAAATATTTCAGGATTGAAATCAGCGATTACCATGGTTCTCGTTTTGGGTGTCGGATTTGTTTACTTCCAATTCAAAGGATATGGTGAACTGTTCGATGAGTCGATTCATCCGGTGAGTAAAATTATTGTTACAGAAGGAAAATATGGAGATTATTTTGAGGTGAAATACAAAGGAGATTTTATTGAAATCAACGGAAATGATTATTTGTTGAAAGGTAAAATCATGTCGAAAAGCCAACTAAAGGAATATCAAAAATTCATGTCTCAATTTTTAAAATTGGATGCGCATAAACCCTTTGTAGTCAACCAATATGGTGATGATTTTATTCTTTACTTTCAAAATACGCCTATGTCTGTTAGAGGTACATCTTTAGTTACAAATGAGGGTGAGGAATTGAAATTTTTAGATAGGGCACGTTTGCGTGATCTTGCCATTAATGTGCGTGATCTGCGAGGAGATTTTTATGCAAAAGGTAAATTGGGAAAAGATTTTCACATTTATTACAAGGGAAAGGAGCTTGGATACAAGGACCGACAATTAATGTTAAATGGTAAAAAATTAGACGGATACCTTCAAGTGAAGTCTATGGAATCGGCTGATACGGCATCTTCTTATCTTTTTATCATCACTTTTGTGCATTTGTTACATATTTTTATAACTTTATTTTATGTTGTTAAACTTGTAATACGCTCATTTACAGGTAAAATAAATTCAGAAAACACAATTGGGATAAAGGTCGGAGCAATTTTCTGGCATTTTTTAGGTGTTTTATGGATCTATTTATTACTTTTTTTACTTTTTATTCATTAAACTTGCAAATAAAATTTTTTACAAATGGCTGGACACGCTACGAAACAAATTGATGCTAAAACACTTTGGGGAGGTAAAATTTCTCCTTTTAGTGCAAGCTACGGAAAGTTAATGATGTGGTTCTTCTTGATCTCTGATGCTTTGACATTTGGGGGATTGTTGGTTGCTTACGGATTTACGCGACACGATTATTTAGGTTCTTGGCCAATTGGTGAGGAGACTTTTAATTCACTTCCATTTTTAGGTCACGGTTATCCACTGATTTATGTTGCCTTAATGACATTTATCCTTATTGTTTCTTCGGTAACAATGGTATTAGCAGTTGAAGCAGGGCATAGAATGGATAAAAGAGGAGTTATTCGCTGGATGATTGCTACGATTATTGGTGGTTTCTTCTTCGTTGGTTCACAAGCTTGGGAATGGTCTCACTTTATTCACGGTTCTGAATTTGGAAAAGTGGAATTGGCAGACGGTTCATTGGCAATTGTAAAAGGCCACTTTGGTGAATTAGAAAACTTCACAGTTGAAGAGGCAGGTTCTCATCATAAAAAAGGTGAAGTAATCACTGAAGACTTGATGCACGAATATCAACATGCAGTTGAATTAGGTCATATCGAAAATGGATATATTCACTTACACGATGGTTCAAAAGCTAAAATTGCGAAGAAGGCAAATGAGCATATGGAATTGATCGTAAAGGAGAAAGGTGGCAAATACGCAATAGGTAAAAGAATCGAAGGTGAAGAAGCTGCTAAAATGTACGAAGAAGTTATTAATTCTGGAGATGCAGGAAGAGTAGTTTACGGTGCGAACTTACAAGCAAATGAATACGGACCACAACAATATGGTCAATTCTTCTTCTTTATTACTGGTTTCCACGGTTTCCACGTATTCTCAGGGGTAATGATTAACATAATGATTTTGATTGGTGTGCTTAGAGGAGTATACCACAAAAGAGGTCACTATGAAATGGTAGAAAAAACTGGACTTTACTGGCACTTTGTCGATTTAGTTTGGGTATTCGTATTTACATTCTTCTACTTAGTATAATTTTAAAAATTCATCGATCATGGAAAGAGACGATATTATTGAATATTCATTAGACGGTCACCACAGCGAAGAAGCTGGAGTAAAAATTCGAAAGAAAATTATTTTTGTTACATTATTGTTAACTGCAATTACAGCTGTTGAGGTTATTTGTGGAATGATGATTAAACAAACTTCTGATTATTGGACAATGACAAAATGGTTCTTTATCATTTTGACATTGGTTAAAGCTGGATACATTGTATTAGTGTTTATGCATCTTGGCGATGAGCGTAAAGCATTGAAGTATGTGATATTAATACCTTACTTCGTGTTTATGGTGTACCTGATATTCATCTTGCTTACTGAAGGTACAGCTGTTGGAACAACACTTGGAATTTACGCCAGTTAAAAACACTTAAAATGGCTGCCAAAAGTACTGCCGGACGAACAAGAAGGTTTCTCGTATTCCTTATCTTGTTTGGTCCGGCTTTAATTTTAATATTCATTTCCACTCGAGGGTGTAATCATAAGTTCAAAATTTTGGAAGACTATGGTGCAGTTGCTCCGTACTCATTTATTGATGGAGAGGGTAAAAAGCATTCAACTTCCGATTTAAAGGGAAATATTGTTCTTATCAGTACACTTCAGCCTTCGTGCCCTGATAGTTGCGCCATCTCATTTTGGCATTTGGATCAATTGATTTATCAGCACGTTCGAAAAAACAAAAAGAAACTGGGTTCTGTTCGAATGATTTCGTTTGTAACTGACGGTCAAGGTAAGCCTTTACAAGATCTTTCTGGTGTAAGAGATATGATTTATGATAACGTGGAAGGATATGACCCTGAAGTTTGGATGTTAGCGTCAGGAGATCCGAAAGCCATTTATGATATGACCAGTAATGGTCAAAATTTATTAGAGGAAGGTGACGAATATTTTGGAGGCAATGCCTACCAAGAGTTACAATTGCTAATAGACACAAAAAATCATTTGCGAATGGTTCTTCCGGGCGACTCTGAAGGCATGGTTCGAAGAATGAAAGAACACGTTGCACTTCTTATCAAACAATACGACAAAGAAAAAGCAAATGCGAAGAAGAAATAAAATAACGTTTTCCCTTTTTATCGTTCTGGTAATTAGTGCATGCACTTCAACTGAAGAGCAAATTATCCCATTGCCGATTTTAGGTGAAAGAGATGTTGACTACAAAATGGTTAATGGAAAAGAAGTGGCAGACACCTTGTATCACGAGGTTCCTGATTTTGAATACATTAATCAGGATTCAGCATGGGTGAAATCTTCTCAGTTGAAAAACAAAGTATGGGTAGCTGATTTCTTTTTTACACATTGTCCTACAATTTGTCCTCCCATGACGTCTCAAATGAAACGTTTGAATGAGGAAACAATAGACTTGGCTTCGAAAGTGCAATACTTGAGCTTCTCCATTGATCCCAAAAGAGATACTCCAATGCGACTGAGAGAATACATTGGCATTCACGAAATAAAAGCGAAAAACTGGCATTTCATGACGGGTGATGAAGAAGCAACGCATTTATTAGCAAAAGAATTTTTCAACGGTGCAGAACGCGACGAAGAAGCAGATGGTGGATTTGGGCACACTGATTATTTTGCACTTGTTGATACAAAAGGACATGTGCGAGGAATATATAGAGGTACAGATCCAGCACAGGTAGATTCATTACAAAAAGACTTACGTAAATTATTAAAAGATGAGTACAACTTTACAGGATCCAAGTAAATTAAAACAAGCCAAAATAGGTATTTATGCATTATCAATTGCAGTTCCTCTAGTTGTTGCAGTTTTGTTTGGTGTTAAAATCGAAGGTGTTGACTTTTCATTTCTTCCTCCAATCTATGCAACCATCAACGGAATTACAGCCGTAACGCTAATTGTTTCTTTAATTGCTATCAAGCAAAAAAACATGAAGCTGCACCGCGCGTTGAATCGTTTTGCTTTGTTGCTTTCGTTACTATTTTTAGCCTTGTACGTGGCTTATCACATGACGTCGAATTCAACTGAGTACCTCGGTGATTTCAAAATGGTGTACTACATTATTTTAATCTCGCACATCTTACTTAGTATTGCAGTAATTCCAATCGTTTTGTTTACCTATCTTTTTGCGTGGCAAGGAAATTATGAACGCCACAAAAAATGGACCCGTTTCGCATGGCCAATCTGGTTTTATGTGGCAACTACAGGTGTTGTGGTTTATTTGATGATTTCTCCGTTTTACGGGAAGTAAATTCCCAATTATCAAACAATTACAATCGGTTATTATCGGCTAATTGTACGTCTGCAAAGGTTTTTTAATTATTTTGGTTGGATAAACGTATAATGGGGCTAAACGCTATAGTCTTTAGCCAATTGTTATATGCAATAGGAAGGATTGGCTCGACAGACCACTTTCGAGAGATACTCATTAGCCGAAAATTATAGTTTAGGTTTTATTAGTTCACAATCTAACAGCATTTTCATATCCATATCAAGTGCCGTAGCAATATGTTGAAGATACCAAATCGTAGGGTTGATATTTCCAGTTTCCACCCTTTGATATGATTGCCTTTCCTTTCCACATTTATTTGCTACTTCAGATTGACTCAGTCCTTTTTCTTTTCGTATTTTCTTAATTCTTTGCCCTAATTGAAATAAAAATTCGCTTTGTTCTTGATCCATGCAACCAATGTGTTGCATCTTGATAAATTAATTAGCAACGCATACGTTGCTTTTATTAATTTTATTCATTAATATTGTCAATTGATTCATTTTATAATAAAAAACATTAACCCAAAGCTATGAAAAATCATTCAAAAATTTCGCTACTATTGATTGTGACATTGGTCGCCTTATCGTCATGTAAAAAACATGGTTGTACAGACCCAACTGCATTAAACTACTCTTCAGAAGCCAATAAGGATGATGGAAGTTGTATACAACCATCCCAAACCATATTTGAAGAACAATTTAACTTGACGTTCGGGCCAACTAGCTCCTATGGAATTTATGACCCGACATTTAATTACGCCCCAGGTGATGCAATAATACTTGAAAATTTAACCGATCCAAGTTTCAATTATTGGTCTTCTCTGCCAATTGTAACAACAGGAGCTGTTTTTTGGGGTGAATATGGTTATGATGCCGGAGATATTTGGATATATACAGACGAAGTGGCTACAGGAAATGATTTTCCTTGGACTTCAAACGTAACATTTGGTTTCAGAGCATTACTAATTAAGAAATCTGCATTAATCTTAAACCCTGACCTAGAAGGCATGACAATTGATGAGGTTAAAGCTATTCTATAATAATTTTTTAAAGTCAAAAAACAAACTGCCCTTCAGAAATGAGGGGCTTTTTTAATGCATATAACACTCGTAACCGTTGCACAACCCTAAAAATTGATTAAAAAAAACTTTGTTTAATCCGTTTTAAGAGCACTTAATTTTCAATGTTATAATTTCTAAGTTACATTTTGAGTTGCTGAAAACTCATTTTACAGCCCAATAACTGCTCAAAACAAAGTCCAAAAGAAGCTTTTAGTGTTTCCACTTTACTTATTGTCTTTTTCTGAATAAATTTCAAGTACTTTTTCAGGTTATAAGCAGTTCCAGCCATTAGCATTACTTTATTGGCTTGTTTAATACCAATTGTATTGACCTTACGCATTCCATAAAACTGTGTAAGCGAACCAAAAACAGGTTCAACCGTGGAACTTCGGATAAATTTAAATCGTTTTCCTTGTTGGCTCTTTAATCGAGCTATTCCGCGGTCATACTCTTCCTTATAGTACGTAATATCTATTCGTTTTTGAAGACTCTTACCCAAACAAGCTGTCTTTATTGGACAGTTTTTACAGTCTCTTGTTACTGTAGCATATCGGTTTTTTTTAACGCCTTTGTCTTCAAATGATTTACGAAACTCAGCCCGTTTTCCTTGGCTGCACTCCCAGTAATTGCCGTCTTTATGATAGGTAAAACTATCTGGACCACCTTTGTACTGTCCGTGAGGCGGAATGTAACTTTGAATACCTAATTCTTCAAAAAAAGCATAATTCTCTCCACTACTATATCCAGCATCTGCTAAAATATTACGCATTGATAAGCCTTGTTTATGCAAGCGTTCCTTGAGCCGAAGTGTAATTTTCTGTAGGTGTTGACTGTCTTTCTGATCTGCAAAATCAGCTCCAATGTCCGTAATTACATGGTTGGCTGTGTCCACGCTCATCTGACTTAAATAATTTAGCTTTCTTGATTTACCTGGTTTTACACTTATTCGTGCGTCTGGATCCGTTGGACTGTAATGCGTTTTGTTACTTGTGTATTTTGCCCGTTCAACATTGTGTCCTGGTCGATCTCCGCAGTTATCTCGCCAGTTTTGATTCCGATTTTCTATCGCTTTTAAATCAGAATCTGTTGCTGTAAGTTTACGTTGATCATCATCAGACTTGTCTTCTTTGGATTTACGCCTGGGCGTTTCATCTGTGTTTGCATGTCGAATTTTTCGAATGTGATCTTCAAGTTCTTCTTCAGGTACTTTCAACTCCAAACTGTCCATGCTTGCGTTGGCTTTCACAGGCGCTGAATCAATCACCTGAGTATGCCCTGCGACCATTCCCTTTTCAATACACAAACCTAAAACTTGAGTAAACACTTTTTCAAATAAATCCTCTGGAAACAACTGACGTGTTCGACTTATTGTGCTGTGCCATGGCAAAGGTTCGTCAATGTCATATCCTAGAAAAAACAGAATATCCATTCGCATCGAACAGTGATCAATTAACTTTCGATCGCTGATGATGTTTTCTAGATAACCTACGATGCACAACTTATAAAAGACAACTGGATCAAGTGATTTTTGTCCACAATCGCCATAATAAGGCTTGGTAAGTTTATATAAAAAATGGAGGTCCAATACTTCCGACAATCGACGGTAGAAGTTCTCCTTGGGAACTCGTTCACTCAACTGAAAGTTAGCGAAAAGCTTTTCCTGATAGTCTTTCTTTCCTTGCATATCACAAGATAATCAATATTCAAACTCCATTTAATTGGAAATATTAATGTTTATTCACAACTTAGTTGTGCAACACGCACATGCGCTTAAAACCATACGGATTCTTGGCTTCGGTTGATAATTCAACAGTAGAAAAACATTCTTATCTTCGAGAAGCGAATTTTGGTAAATGAGCCGTACGGTTCCAAGCGCCAGCCGTTAATAAAATGGTAACCATAGAACCGACCGCAGATAGTAAAGAATTGGCAGCCCTAAATGAAGCGGTTCAAGATTTACATTGTAAACTTTTCCCAGCAAAGTTTAAACCGTTCAATATAGAAAAAGCAGAGGAAGCCTTTAATCGATTACTTTCGAATTCGGATTTTCACGCCTTGGTTGCAAAAGTTGGAAATGTTTCAATTGGATATCTTCTGTGTTTTATAAAAAGTACTGCGGAGAATGAATTTCAATACGCAGTGAACGTATTACATATTGATCAAATTTCCGTGAATGAAAAGTATAGAAATGCTGGGGTAGGTCAACAACTTTTAGAACGCGCAATTGGATTAGCTCAAAAAAATCAGATTTCAGAAATACAACTAGATTATTGGGAAGGGAACACAGAGGCGAGCTCGTTTTTTACTGAAAATGGATTTAAAGCCTTCAATCATCGAATGATGAAGAAAGTCTAATCCTGTATTACTTATACCCACTAAAATCAAACTCTTGAATCGTCACTTGGGGCATTTGCCCATCGCTTCCATTTAACCCTCTTCTTCCGTCTCTTCCTGTTCTTCCGACGCGACTCGCAGCTTGTCCATCCAGTGCTTTTCCTGGTTGGCCCGGTTTCCCTTTCGTTCCGCCTTGTCCGCCTTGTCCGCCTGAAACGTTAAAGGAGATTTTCAATTCCA